>Ga0207657_10003617_pt1 | contig 16476 bp, 16 predicted proteins | sample KBSC33metaG_FD_184316 | JGI IMG/M metagenome (GOLD analysis project Ga0207657, IMG submission 184316) | Corn rhizosphere microbial communities from Kellogg Biological Station, Michigan, USA - KBS C3-3 metaG (SPAdes) (version 2) | ecosystem: Host-associated > Plants > Roots > Rhizosphere > Soil ... | reverse complement strand
TCCACAGAGCTCGCAGAGCAGATCGCGCTCAAGCTTCCGCACCTCCCCGAGTCGCCCGGCGTGTACCTGTTCAAGGACGCCACGGGGCAGGTGCTGTACGTCGGGAAGGCGAAGCGGCTGCGCTCGCGGGTGCGGAGCTACTTCGGAGCGGATCCGCTCGCGAATGCGAAGACGCGCGTGCTCGTGCGCCAGATCGCGGACGTCGAGACGATCGTGCTCCCCACCGAAGCGCACGCGCTGGTGCTCGAGGCCAATCTCATCAAGGAGTACCGGCCACGCTTCAACATCGCGCTTCGTGACGACAAGTCGTATCCGTACATCAAGGTCACGATCAACGAGCCGTTCCCGCGCGTCTACGTCACGCGGCGGCTGATCGACGACGGCGGGCGCTACTTCGGGCCGTACACGGACGTGGGCGCGATGCGGCGCGCGCTCAACGTGGTGAAGCGGATCTTCACCGTACGGTCGTGCAACTACGACATGCCGAAGGAGATGCCCGAGCGCGCGTGTCTGGACTATCACATCGGCCGGTGCAAGGCACCCTGCATTCTCCTGCAGTCGCAGGTCGAGTACCGGGAGATGATCGACGAGGTGGTGCTGTACCTCGAAGGGCGTGCGGCGGAGGTGACGCGGCGTGTGCGCCAGCGGATGGAGGAGGCCGCGCAGAACATGGACTTCGAGCGCGCGGGCGAGCTGCGCGATGCGCTGCGCCATCTGACGAAGCTCGAGGAGCCCACGGTCGTGGTCGAGGTGGAGGGTGGCGACCGCGACGTGCTCGGCTACGCGCGGGATGGCGAGGATGCCGTGGTCACGATGCTGCGCATCAGGGCGGGCAAGCTCCTCGCGCGCGAGCATCAGTTCGTGGAGAACATCGAGCACGAGGAGGATGGCGCGGTGCTCGCGGCGTACATCGCGCGCACGTACATCCCGCTCCCGGAGCATGCGCGCGAGCTGCTGATTCCGTTCGAGGTGTGCGATCGCGAGCTGATCGAGGAGACGCTTCCCCACACGACGATCTGGATGCCGCAGCGCGGCCCGCGGCGGCAGCTCATCGAGCTCGCGGACCAGAACGCGCGACATCTCCTCGAGGAGCAGAAGACGGCGAGCTTCGAGGCCGACGAGCGAGCGGTGGATCCCGTGTACGAGCTCCAGCGCGAGCTCGGGCTGCAGACGGTGCCGCGCGCCATGATCTGCTTCGACATCTCGACGACGCAGGGCACCGACACGGTCGCCTCGTGCGTGTGGTTCGAGAACGGCCGCCCGAAGCGCGCCGAGTATCGCAAGTTCAAGATCAAGACGGTGGAGGGGACGGACGATTTCGCATCGATGCGCGAGGTCGTGACGCGCTACTTCACGCGCCGGCTCGACGAGCAGAAGCCGTTGCCGGATCTGGTCGTCGTGGACGGCGGCAAGGGACAGCTGAGCTCCGCGCGCGAGGCGCTCGAGGCGGTGAATCTCTCGCGGCTTCCGACGATCTCGCTCGCGAAGCGCGAGGAGGAGATCTTCGTTCCCGGACGGAGCGAATCCCTCCGCCTGTCGAGACGATCTCCGGCGCTCCGCATGCTGCAGCGCATGCGCGACGAGGCGCATCGCTTCGCGATCACGTACAATCGCAAACGCCGCTCGATGCGGACGGTCACGTCCGAGCTGCTCAAGATCAAAGGGGTCGGTCCAGAGAAACGGCGCGCGCTGCTGAACGCGTTCGGCAGCGTGCAGGGTGTGCGCGAGGCGGGCGTCGATGCCATCGCGAAGCTGCCGGGCTTCAGCGCCGCGAGCGCGCAGCGACTGCTCGCCGCTCTCGCTCCGCAGGGCGACGTGCCTCCCGCACCGGAGATCGTCGCGCACTCGGAGATCATCGAGCAGGATGGCTGAGGCTAGCCCGGGCTGAGCGACGCCGAGTAGCTTTCTTCACATGTCACCAATCGCGATCATCGATCCGTTCTCCGGCATCGCCGGGGACATGATGCTCGGTGCGCTCCTCGAAGTCGGCCTCGATCCGGAATGGCTGCGCGCGCTGCCCGCCCGGCTGGCGCTGGACGGCGTGGAGGTGCGCATCCAGCGGGTGCTGCGCGCCGGCATCGCGTGCACGAAGGTGGACTTCGACATCCCGCCGCAGCCGCACGGCCGCCACATCAGGAAGATTCGCGAGATGGTCGCCGCCGCCGGCGTGCCGGAACCCGTTCGCGCGCGCGCGGATGCCGCGTTCACCTCGATCGCGGAAGCGGAGGGAGAGATTCACGGGGTGGGTCCGGAGAAAGTCCATCTGCACGAAGTGGGAGCGGTCGACGCGATACTCGACGTCGTGGGCTCCGTCTGGGGACTGACGCTGCTCGGCGTCGATCGAGTGTACTGCGGTCCCATCGTCGTCGGCGACGGCACCGTGAAAGCGGCGCACGGCGTGCTTCCCGTGCCCGCGCCGGCCACGCTCAAGCTCCTCGAGGGGCACGTCATCCGGCCGGGGCCCGAGGGCGCTGGCGAGCTCGTGACGCCGACGGGTGCGGCGCTCGTGCGCGCGCTGTCGAGCGGTCCGGCGCCGGCATCGTATACGCCGCTTCGCAGCGGGTACGGTGCGGGAACGAAGGAATTCGCGAATCGCGCGAACGCCCTTCGGATCACGTTGGCGGAGCCCGCGCTGCTCGCCGGGGTGACCGTCGAGTCGCTGGTACAGTTGGCAACGGACGTCGACGACATGGACGGCGAGGCCCTGAGCGCACTCGCGGACGTGCTGCGTGATGAAGGTGCACTCGATGTGGTGATGCTGGCCACACAGATGAAGAAGGGGCGGCCGGGGACGAGAATCGAGCTATTGTGCGCTCCGGCCGCAGCGGACCGCCTGGAACACGCCTTGTTCGCGCACAGCAGCTCGATTGGCATTCGCCGTGCAAGTGTCGAGCGGCACGCCTTGCCGCGCGAGGAGTGGACGGTGCTCGTGCAGGGCGAGGCGATACGCATGAAGCGCGTCACGCTTCCCGGAGGGGGAACCCGCACGAAGCCGGAGTTCGACGATGTGCGTCGTCTCGCGACGCGCCTTGGCCGATCGCTGCGCGACGTGTCCGCGGAAGCGCTCACGATGTCGGAACGGCTCGGGACACCGAGTGTACTTTCGCCTGCGGGAACGATCACGCCGGCGAGCAACCACTGAGGAGACGAGTACATGATCCGCTGGAACACTTTCACGGTGCACGCCTGTATCGCTTCGGCGATCGTCGCGTCCCCACTGCTTGCGCAAAAGCAGGACAAGCAGGCGGGAGCGAGCGCATGCTCGATCAAGACTGACAAGCCGGATGAAGTGAAGTCCGCGCTCAACGCGCTCACGGTCGCGCAGCTCGGCGGACGTCCGGAGGATCAGCAGAAGCGTCTGAAGACCGCCGTTGGCGCGCTCACGCAGAATCCGTCGAAGTACAAGGACAACCAGGCGGGCCACGACTTCGTGCTCGGACAGGCGCTCGTGCGCTGGGCGGAACAGTTTCCCGAGTCCACCACCGTGAACAAGGGAACGCTGGGGTACACGGACGGGAAGGATCAGTCGATCGATCCGCTCGCCACGGCCGACACGCTGTTCTCGTCCGCCGAGAAGTCGAATCCGGACTGCGCGGCCGACATCGAGAGCTTCCGCATGGAGGCGATGCGGCCACTCGCGATCCGGGCGTCGGCGCTTCTGAACGCGGACAGTGCGGCGCAGGCGGAAGCGGTGATCAACCGCCTCAAGGTCATCGACAGCAAGTCTCCGCTCAGCTTGTATTTCCAGGGCATGGTCGCGCAGAACAAGAAGGACGTGACGACGGCGGCTGATCTGTTCTCGCGCGGCGCGGCAGCGATGCCGGCTGCGGCGGGGGCGGACAGCAATCTCAAGGCGGCGCTGGAGCTCGGCGCGGCGCAGATGACGCGGTTGTCGGCGCAGTCGATGACGGGCGATCAGAAGAAAGCCGGAATGCTCAAGGCTGCCGATCTCTATCGAAAGTTCCTCGCCGACTTCCCGAAGAGCGCGAATGCACCCGACGCGCAGGCGGGGCTCGCCGCGTCGTTGAGCGCATCGGGCGATCCGCAGAGCGTGGGCAAGCTGTGGGACGACATGCTGGCCACGCCGGCGAACTACACCGCAGCGCAGCTGTACGACGCGGGCACGCAGGCGTTCACGGCGAATCAGTTCGGTCCTGCCGTGAAGCTGATGGATGCCGCGCAGGCCAAGAACGGCTGGCTGCGTCCCGGTCTCTACAACGCCGCGAACGTGTACTGGAAGGCGGGCGACTTCGATCGCATGGCGGCGACGTCGAAGAAGCTCACGCAGATCGATCCGAACAACCCGGACGAGTATCAGCTGCTCGCGCTCGCGTACCAGGGGAAGGCCAAGGCGACGAAGGATCCGAAGCTCGTGCGCGCGTACAACGACTCGCTCAACGCCGCATTCGCCGCCAGCGAGAAGGTGAAGGTGAAGGTCACCTTCGATGCGTTCGCGATGGGATCGGCGAAGCCGACGCTCTCGGGTACGCTCGAGAATCTCTCCGATGCACCGCAGAAGGGGACGTTGAAGGTCACGTTCCTGAACGAGGCCGGTGCTCCGGTGACGACGGCGACCACGGACTTCTCGCTCGCGCCGAAGGAGAAGAAGCCATTCTCCGTGACCGGGCAGGGGGCAGGCATCGTGGCGTACAAGTACGATCCGATTCCCTGAGCCCACCATCGAGGAACGCCGAACGAACGCCCGCCGCGCTGCTCGCGGCGGGCTTTTTTCGGCGCGTCGCGCAGGGAGGGCACGAGCGGGGGAAGTTCATGTTATGTCTTGTTTTCCGACTCCTGATCTCCTAGGTTACATCATGTCCAGAGCCAGCCGCGTTCGGCGTCCCGAGCTTCGCTCCTCGCGCCGCGACCACCGGTGGCTTTTCGTGTATCCGGATCCGGAGCGGCGATGATCAAGGTCGCCCGCGTTCTTCCCGATACCGTCGCGTCCGAGCTCGGACTCGAGCCTGGAACCGTCCTGCGTTCGGTGAACGGACGCAAGCTCGAGGATTTTCTCGACTGGGAGTTCCTCACCGCGGATGACGAGCTCGTGCTCGAAGTCTCGACGCCCGCGGGCGAGGATCTCGTGTTCGAGATCGAGCGGCCCGAGGGAATGGCGATGGGCATCGTGCTCGAGCCGCCGCGCGTGCGCCGCTGCGCGAACAAGTGCGAGTTCTGCTTCATCGAGGGACTGCCCAAAGGGCTCCGCGCGCCGCTCTACGTTCGCGACGACGACTATCGCCTCTCCTTCGCGTACGGCAACTTCGCGACGCTCTCGAACGTGAAGGACAAGGACATCGCGCGCATTCTCGAGTACCGGCTGTCGCCGCTCTACATCTCGGTGCACGCGACGCCCTACGAGGCGCGGAAGATTCTGCTCAACAACCCGAAGGTGCCGGACATCATGCGGCAGCTCACGCGGCTGGCCGACGGCGGAATTCAGTTCCACTGCCAGATGGTGATCGTGCCGGGGCTCAACGATGGAGCCGTGCTCGAGCAGTCCATCACCGATCTCTGGTCGCTCGGCGACGCGGTGCTGTCCACCGCGATCGTGCCCGTGGGGCTCACGCAGTTCTCGCATCTGTACACCGGCGAGTCGATGAACGTGGAGCGCGCGAACGAGCTCATCGCGCACGTGGAGCGATGGGAGGAGCGCGCGCTGCGCGAGCGCGGCGATCGCTGGGTGTTCGGCTCCGATGAGCTGTACATGCTCGCGCGCCGTGAGTTGCCCGCCGCCGAGCATTACGGCGACTTCGTGCAGATCGAGAACGGAGTCGGAGCAGTGGCGTTCCTGCGCCGGCGAGTCGCCGAAGGCGCGAGTGCGCTCCCGCGGCACGATGGACGGCGCATCGGCATCGTCACGGGCACCGCGATGGGCGGGCGCCTCATGTCCGAGCTGCTCGTGCAGCTCGAGGCGGCGACCGGCGCGCACTTCGAGCAGCTCGTCGCGGAGAACTCGCTCTTCGGGCCCACCACCACCGCGGCCGGACTGCTCGTGGGCGCCGATCTCCGCCGCGTGCTCGAGGGCCGCACCGATCTCGATCTCGCGCTGATTCCGGCGGAAACGATCAACGATGATGGCCTCTTTCTCGACGATCTCTCCTTCGCTGCCCTGCGCGAGGAGCTCTCGATTCCACTGGTGCCCTCGTACGATTTCCTCGATGTGCTGTCGAACGAAGACCTGAGCGACACCGCGTCTCATCTTCATACCGCGGGTGCCGCGTGAACGAATCCGGAAACATTCCCGTCGTCGCGATCGTCGGACGGCCGAACGTCGGCAAGTCCCAGCTCTTCAACCGGCTCGCCGGCAGCGACTCCGCGATCGTGAGCGAGGAAGCGGGCACCACGCGAGATCGGCACTTCGCGCGAGCGGAGTGGGGTGGCCGTGCATTCTGGCTCGTCGACACGGGCGGCCTCACGGATGACACGTCCGTTCCGATGGACGTCGAGATCCAGAAGCAGGTGATGCAGGCGATCTCCGAAGCGGATCTGATGCTGCTGGTGGTCGATGCGAAGACGGGACTGCATCCGCAGGATCAGCGCGTCGTCGATCTGCTGCGCGATTCGCGCAAGCCGTGGTTGCTCGTTGCGAACAAGGTCGACGATCCGCGCTCGACGGACTTCTACGAGTTCTACAACCTCGGCGCCGGCGATCCGATTCCGGTCTCGGCGATCAACGGAAAGAATTCCGGCGACCTGCTGGACGAGATCGTGTCGCGCTTTCCCGAGAGCACGGTCGAGGACGACGATTCGCTGCGCGTCGCGGTGATCGGCCGCCCGAACGTCGGCAAGTCATCACTCGTCAACCGGCTGCTGGGCGAGGATCGTCTGGTCGTCGCGGCCGAGGCGGGAACGACGCGGGACGCGATCGACACGCCCATGCAGTACCACGGGCAGACGCTGACGTTCATCGACACGGCGGGGCTGCGCCGCCAGTCGAAGATCGATGAGGGCATCGAGTTCTATTCGTCGCTGCGCACGCGGCGGGCGATCGAGCGCGCGCAGATCTGCGTGCTCATGCTCGACGCCGGTGTGGGGCTCGAGAACCAGGATCTCAAGATCGCGACGCTCGCGTGGGATCAGGGCTGCGGATTGATCGTCGTCGTGAACAAGTGGGACATCAAGGAAGAGAAGACGGACAAGTCGGCGGCGAAATTCCAGAAGGAGGCCGGCGAGAAGGCGCCGTTCCTCAAGTTCGTCCCCTTTGTCTTCACCTCCGCGCTCACTGGCCAACGCGTCTCGAAGGTTCTGGAGCTGGTGCTGCAGGTGGACGCCGAGCGGAAGAAGCGCATCTCGACGGCGCAGGTGAACACGACGCTGGGCGAGCTCACGGCGCGTCTGCAGCCCCCGCAGGCTGCCGGACGAGAGGTGAAGCTGCTCTATGCCACGCAGGTGGAGGTCGAGCCGCCGACGATCGCAGTCTTCGGCAATCACCCGGATCTCGTGCCCGAGCATTACGTGCGCTACCTGCACAACGGATTTCGCGAAGCCTGGGGCTTCAACGGAAGTCCGCTGCGCATCCTGTTGCGGAGCCGCGCAGCGTAGATGCGGCCAGTCGCGGGATTGGTGATCGCGTATCTCGCCGGGTCGATTCCGTTCGCGTATCTCGCTGGAAAGCTGTTCAAGGGAATCGACCTGCGCGAGCATGGCTCCGGGAATCTCGGCGCCACCAACGTGTTTCGCGTGATGGGATGGAAGATCGCGAGCGTCGTGATGCTGCTCGACATGGCGAAGGGCGCGCTGCCCGTGCTCCTGCTGCCGCCGCGATTCGCTCCCGTGCATGCGGAGCTGTGGGCGATCGCGTTCGGAGTCGCAGCCATCGTCGGGCACGTGCGCTCGATATTTCTGCTCTGGAAGGGCGGAGGAAAAGGCGTCGCCACCGCCGGCGGCGTGTTCCTCGCCCTCGCTCCAATTGCCTCGCTGATCTCGATCGCCGTGTTCGCCGTCATCGTGTATCTGTCGGGATACGTCTCGCTCGGCTCGCTGTGCAGCGCGGTGGCGTTGACGCTCGCCGTCGTGCTCATGAAAGGACTCTCGTCGCCGGTGGCGATCGCGAGCGCGGTGATCACGGTGTTCGTGTTCTGGACACATCGCGGCAACATCGGGCGGCTCAGGCGCGGAGAGGAGAATCGCGTGCGGCGCGCGAGGCCGGCCACCTGATGCGATGCGCCGTCATCGGTGCCGGTGCGTGGGGAACCGCGCTGGCCGATCTGCTCGCGCGCAACGGGCACGCCGCGGCGCTCTGGGCCCGGGAGCCCGAAGTCGTGGCGTCGGTGAATGCGCAGCACGAGAACCCGATGTTTCTCGCGGGCGCGACGCTTCACGAGGGAGTGGTCGCGTACGCGCAGCTGGCGAGCGCGTGCGAGGGCGCGGCGCTGGTGCTCTTCGCGACGCCGTCGCACGTGCTGCGCGGGATCGCGCGCGATGCGGCGCCTGCGGTGTCGAGCGAGGCCACGATCGTGGTCGCGACCAAGGGAGTGGAGCGCGAGACGCTCGCCGTGATGAGCGACGTGCTCGCGCAGCAGTACCCGTCGCACGCGATCGTGGCGCTGTCCGGGCCGAGCTTTGCGGCGGAAGTGGTGGCGCGGCAGCCCACCGCCGTGGTCGCTGCGTCGCGCGATGCCGGCGCGGCGGAGATGGTGCAGCGGGCACTCTCGGGCAGCGAGTTTCGCGTCTACACGCACGACGATGTGATCGGTGTCGAGCTCGGCGGGGCGCTCAAGAACGTGATCGCCGTCGGAACCGGCATCGCCGAGGGACTGGGCATGGGCTTCAATGCGCGCGCGGCGCTGATCACGCGGGGGCTCGCGGAGATGACGCGCCTGGGCGTGAAGATGGGCGCGTCTCCCCTGACGTTCGCCGGGCTGGCGGGGATGGGCGATCTCGTGCTCACGTGCACCGGAGCGCTGAGCCGCAACCGGTCGCTCGGCGTCGAGATCGCGCGGGGCACGTCGGTGGATGAGGCGCTCGCAACGCGACACACGGTAGCGGAGGGAGTGATGACGACACACAGCGCGCGCGCGCTCGCCGCGCGGGAGGGGATCGAGATGCCGATCGTGAGCGCGGTCTACCGGATACTCTTCGAGCACCAACCACCACGCGCCGCCATCGGTGAGCTGATGCGGCGCGAGCTTCGAGCGGAGGGAGACACATGAGCGCGGAGCCCGTGCAGGAGTTCTTCTCGATCGGAGAGGTGTGCGAGCTGACGGGGCTCAAGCCGCACGTGCTTCGATACTGGGAGAGCCAGTTCAAGTTTCTGAACCCGGCGAAGAACCGTTCCGGCAATCGCGTCTATCAGCGCAAGGAGGTCGAGCTCGTGGTGCTCGTGAAGCATCTGCTCTACGTCGAGAAGTACACGATCGACGGCGCGCGGCAGAAGGTGGACGAGCACCGCAAGAAGGGACAGCTCAAGCCGAATGCGAGACGCGCGCTCGATGTGCACACGCTCGCGTCGATCGAGCAGGAGCTGGTGGAGGTGATGAATCTTCTCGGCGGAGACACATCGCGCTCGTGAGCGTGGTCGCCTGCATCATCCCGGCGTACGATGCTGAAGCGACGCTCGAGAGCGTCGTGCGCGGGCTTCGCGCATCGCTGCCCGACGCGCTGCTGATCGCCGTGGATGACGGCTCCGCGGATGCGACGCACGACGTGGCCGCCTCCTGCTGCGACCGTGCAGTGCGCTTCCGCGCCAATCGCGGCAAGGGGGCCGCGCTCCGCGCGGGCTTCGACGTGGCGCACGCGGAGTGTGCGCGGGCCGTGATCACGATCGATGCGGACGGGCAGCACGACCCGTCGCGGGCCCCGGCGCTCCTCGCCGCGCTCTCGGAGGCCGACATCGTCATCGGCACGCGCGCGCGAACGCCCGGCACGATGCCGCTCGGCCGGCGCGTCACGAACGCGCTTGCCAGCGCCGCCGTGGGCGCGATCGTCGGAGTGAACGTGCCCGATGCGCAATCCGGGTATCGTGCCATTCGGCGCGAGGTGCTCGCGGACGTGCGGGCGAGCGGCGATCGCTACGAGTACGAGACCGAATTCCTCATCGCGGCGGTGCGTGCCGGATATCGCATCGGGAGCGTGCGCGTGCCCACGACGTACGGCGCACCGAGCCACTTTCGAACGTGGGGCGACTCGCTGCGCGTCGTGCGCGCGATCTGGCGCCAACGTGCGAGGGCGTGAGCTGATGCGCCTTCTCTGCACCAACGACGATGGCATTCTCGCGCACGGACTCGACTGCCTCGTGAAAGCGGCCGAGACGCTCGGCGAGGTCACGGTGGTGGCACCGGATCGCGAGCAGAGCGCGACGAGCCACTCGCTCACGCTCCATCATCCGATCCGGCCGGTTGCGCGCGGCGAGCACCGATGGCAGGTGGACGGCACGCCCACCGACTGCGTCATGCTCGCGATCGAGGCACTGATGCCCGACCGGCCGGACTTCGTGCTGAGCGGAATCAATCACGGGCAGAACATGGGCGAGGACGTGCTCTATTCCGGCACAGTGGCCGCCGCGATGGAGGGTGTCACGCTCGGGGTGCCTGCGATAGCGCTGTCGTTCGCGGGCGGTGAGCTCAAGGCCGATCCCGCGCTGCTCACCGAACAGGTGTCGGCGGTCGCGAGTCTGCTCGAGCATCTCACGTCGCTGCAACTGCCGCGCGACACCCTGCTCAACGTGAACATGCCCGCGCGTCCCGCGGCCGAGATTCGAGGGGTGCGTCTCACGAGGCTTGGGCGGCGCGTCTACTCGGACTCGCTCATGAAGATGCAGGATCCGCGGAAGCGCGAGATCTACTGGATCGGCGGCGGCTCGGCCTCGTGGAGCGGCGCCGAAGATTCCGATTTTCGTGCCGTCGAGGACGGCTTCATCTCGGTCACGCCTCTCACCCTGGATCTCACTCACTTGCGAATGCTCGATGAAGCGAAGCTCTGGTGGTCGGAACCATGAGCGGCGAACAACCGGGCGGCCGGCGCCGGCTCGTCGAGGCACTGCAGGAGCGAGGCGTGCGCGATCTTGCCGTGCTGCATGCGTTCGATCAGACGCCGCGGCATCTCTTCGTGCCCACGGGCATGCGCCACCGCGCCTACGAGGACAGCGCGCTTCCGATCGGGAATGGCCAGACGATCTCGCAGCCGAGCACGCACGCGAAGTATCTCGAGCTGCTGTCGCTGACGGGGCAGGAGCGGGTGCTCGAGATCGGAACGGGATCCGGGTACCAGACGGTGCTCCTCTCGCATCTGGCATCGCAGGTGTTCTCGATCGAGCGCGTCGGCACGCTGGTGACGCAGGCCCGCGAGGCGATTCGCGCAGCGGGCGCGTCGAACGTTTCTCTCCTGTCCGGTGACGGAACACTTGGCTGGCGGGAGTACGCGCCGTACGACGCCATTCTCGTCACAGCTGGGTCTCCAGACGTACCGGCGCCGCTCGCAGAACAGCTCTCCGAGGGCGGACGTTTGCTCATTCCGATCGGGGAGCGAGAGGAGCAGATTCTCACGCTGTTCACGAAGCGGGGAGAGGAGCTGGAGCGGCGTGACATCGGGGCAGCGCGATTCGTCCCGCTCATAGGGAAGTACGGCTGGCCTTCCTGACCCGGGCTCGCCAGCTTCATTCATCACCTCGCAGGCTGGCGCCCGACTCCGATTGCGCAGCGCCTCAGGAGTGCCCATGGAAGACAGCTCGAAGGACCTTCCAAAGCCCCCCCGCACCACCGCGGCACGACCGTTCTTCTCGCCACGCGCGAGCTCGGGCGAGGGCGTCACCGGCCCACTGGAGCTGAGTCGGCGTCGCGCCGCACAGCTCTTCACGCCTCCGGGCTCCTCGCTCTCGCCGGAGCCGAGTGCCAAACCGGCACCATCGCCGGCGCCGGATTCCGAGGTCGGCCTCGAGAGCGAGTGGTCGGCGTCGCCCATGATCACGCCCGAGCGCACGCTCGATGCGGACTCGCTTCTCGTAGAGCCCACCATATCGGATGACGACCGCCTCGTGGTCGAGATGTACGAGCACGAGGAGATCGAGCTCACTGCCGCGGCATCGAATGGTGCCGACGAGCATGCGATCGAGGTGATCGCGTACGACGACGCGAACAGTCTGCTCAGGGCCGCTGCGCACGAGGGAAAGCATCCGCGAGTCGATGGCCTGCAGCTCGAGACGACGGAATTCTCCTTCGAGCAGGAGCCGCCGCCACCGCGCATGAACGTCGACAGCTTCTGGGCGACGGAGCCGTTCGCCGCCACACACGACACCGAGCCGAGTGTCGAGGCAGCACCGGAGGCGGATGAAACGGAATTCAGAATAGATGCGGACACGGCAGCGGAGCCGATGCACGCGACCGAGCCGGAGCGGGAGCCCGAGCCTGGGACCGACGCGCGGACTCCCATGTTCGCCGACATCGCGCCGCCGTGGAGACATCGGTTGACTCCCGTGAGCTCGCAGGCGCTCGAGGAGATCAAGGATTCCGAGCCGTGGGAGCTGGCCCCACCACACAGCTTCGAGATCGAGCCTGAGGGAGAGATCGAAGCGAGTGCACCGGCGGCCGAACTCGCGGAAGAGGTAGCCTTTTCGGTCGAGGCGGCCCCGGTGGCGCCGCCGGTCGACATCGAGCCGATCGCCGCTCAGCCGTTCGGCGATCGCGTTGCCGACGCACTGGTGCGCATCGCGGCGCGTGTGCGGGATGGAGAGCTCGAGGTGCCGTCCTGCGCGGAGTTGAGCGACGAGGCGGCGCTGTCGATGGTCCTGACCTCGCTCCTTCGCGCGCGCCGTTGAGCGACTCGTCCGTGCACGTCGAAGTGACGGGCCGGGTGCAGGGAGTCGGCTTCCGCGAGTTCGTGCGCACAATCGCGCAGCGGCTCGGTATTGCGGGATGGGTGCGCAATCGCGAGGATGGGGCGGTCGAGCTGGCGGCCTCCGGACAGGCGAGCCAGATCGAGACGCTGCTCGCGGCGGTTCGCCGAGGACCAGCAGGCGGAAACGTGCAGGACGTGCGCACATTGCCCGTCGATCCGCACGACCCGCTGCCCAAACCCTTCGTCATTCGCCGGTGAGAACGTGAGCGCTGCCGCACGCACGGAGACCGATCGGGAGCTTCGCTCGCTGATCCGCGAGATCCCGAACTTTCCGAAGCCGGGGATCGACTTCAAGGACATCACGCCACTGCTCGCGAACGCTGCGGCATTTCGAAAGGCCACCGAGGCGATGGCCGCGCCGTTCGCCGGTGATGCGATCAGTCACGTGATCGGGGTCGAGAGTCGCGGATTCATTCTCGGTGCACCGATCGCGCAGCAACTCGGGGCTGGCTTCATTCCCGTCCGCAAGCCGGGGAAGCTGCCGCACACGGTGGAGCGCGTCGACTACCAGCTCGAATACGGCACCGACGCGCTCGAGATGCATCGCGACACGCTGCAGTGGGGGCATCGGGTGCTCGTCGTCGACGACGTGCTGGCCACCGGAGGCACGCTCAAGGCGACGTGCGCGCTGGTCGCGCTCACCGGGGCTGAGCTCATCGGGTGCAGCGTCCTGATCGCGCTCACGGATCTGCCGGGACTCACCGCGATGCGCCACTGGCGGGTGCACGCGCTGCTCCGCTACTGAGGGCGGCCGCCGCGACGCCCTGTATCGCGACCCGCGCTGGCGCTACCTTCTGTACGCCGCCATGCGCATTCTGACGATCACGCACAACTATCCACGATGGGATGGCGACAGGGCAGGCGCCTTCGTCGCGCGCCTCGCCGCGGAAACCGTCGAGCTGGGACACAGCGTTCGCGTGGTCGCTCCGCACGCGCCGGCGGCGGCGCTGCGCGAGACGCAGCACGGCGTCGAGATCGTTCGTGCGCGCTACGGCCCCGACGCGCTCGAGCGCGTGGGCTACACCGGGGCGCTGCGCGAGCCGATGCGCGCCACGATGCTCGCACCGCTCATGCTTCCCGCCTTCCTCGCGCGACTCTGGTCCGTTGCGGTGCGCGAGGCCAGGGACTTTCGCCCGGACGTCGTGCACGCGCACTGGTGGATGCCAAGTGGCTGGGTGGCGGGGCGGATCGCGCTGCCCTACGTGATCACGTGCCACGGCACCGACGTGCGGATGCTCGAGTCGCCGCTCTGGCGCAACGTGGCCGCGCCCGTTTTTCGTCGAGCCTCCGTCATCACGACGATTTCGCAATTTCTCGCCCGGGATATCGCGCGCGTCTTCCCCGATGTCGGCGCGAAGACATCGGTGACCTCGATGCCCATGGACCTGGAGATGTTCGAGCGGGGCGCGCGCGAGGAGAAGGCATCGCCGCCGCGCGTGCTGTTCGCCGGCAATCTCATCGCGTCGAAGGGGGTGGACGTGCTGATCGAGGCGCTCGCTCTGCTGCGTTCCGCCGGCGTGCGCTGCGAGCTCCGGATCATCGGCACGGGACCCGAAGAGTCACGCCTGCGCGCCCTCGTCGCGGAACGCTCCCTCGGTGACGTGGTGTCGTGGTCGCCCTTCGTGCTGCAGCACGAGCTGCCCAGGGAGCTCGGTGCGGCCACCGTGACGGCGCTGGTGTCCCGGGGTCAGGCGGAGGGGCTCGGGCTCATCCTGGCGGAAGCGCTCGTGGCCGGGAGCGCAGTGGTCGGAACGGCTGCGGGGGGTATTCCGGAAGTCGTCGTCGACGAGCTCACGGGACTGATCGCGAAGGATGGCGACGCGGTCGATCTGGCGCGTCAGATCGAGCGGCTGCTCACGGATTCGGCTCTTCGCGAGCGAACAGTTGCGAACGGCCGCGCGCGCGTCCGCGCGCAGCACGCGCCGGTGGCAGCCGCGAAGCGAGTCATCGCGCTCTACGAGATGGTGGCGAAGGCGCGGGACAATCGGTAGCTATTGCGCATGAGCCTCGCCTGCAAGCTTCTCGGACCCGATGACATCTCGATCATCGAGTATCTCGCCCTCAACGACCCAGAATTCGATCTGGAAGGACGCGGGGAGCCGCTGGAGCCGCTGTCTCCGGAAGCCGCACGGCGTTTTCTCGCCGACCCCGCGGTTCTCTTCTGGGTGGCGCGAGAGGGCGGCGAGATCACGGGCTTTCTCTACTGCCTCGTGGTGCCGCTTCGATCGAGTGATGAGCAGGAGCTCCTGCTCTACGAGATCGGCGTGCAGCGCGAGTGGCGCAGACGCGGAGTCGGCCGGATGCTCCTCGATCACATGGAAGGATGGATGCGAACGAACGGAGTGGGCGAGGTCTGGGTATGCGCCGACAACCAGGCAGCGGTCAACTTCTATCGCGCGCGCAGCTTCACGGTGCCGGAATCCCAGCCCGTGTACATGACGCATCGCGTGCGGTGAGATTCGGAGGCGCTCGCATCGGTGGTGCGTGCGGCCCTCTCCGCCGATGACTGCGCTCGCGCGACGCATCGCAAAGATTTCGCAGCGAGAGTGTGCGGAGGGGATGGCTGGAATGTGAAATGCGCGCTCGCGATGCATGAGCACATTCGATCCGCGCGCGTATTGGGACAGCCGGCACGCGAAGCGATTCGGACCGGAGAGCGCGGGCTACGCCGGCCTCGGCGTTTCATACAACCTGTGGATGTACCGCGTGCGCCGCCACGTCGTGTGCCGCGAGCTCCGAAAGGCGCGGATCGAGATCGCGAGGTGCGACGTACTCGACATCGGCTCGGGAACCGGCTTCTACATCGATCTGTGGAGCAGGCTCGGTGCGAGGTCCGTCACCGGCTGCGACTTTGCACCGTACGCGGTGACGTCGCTGCGTACGCAGTTTCCCGCTCACCGATTCTGCGAGCTCGACATCACGGCGGATGCGTTGCCGGACGAGCTCGGGCAGTTCGATCTCGTCTCCGCCTTCGACATCCTGTATCACATCGTGGATGACCGGAAGTACGCGCAGGCGTTCCGCAACGTGAGCGCGCTCGTCCGGCCGGGAGGATTCTTCATCTTGTCGGAGAATCTTCTGCCGGGGCGGCGGGAGACGTACGTGCATCAGGTGAGCCGAAGCTGCGCCGAGGTCGTGCAGCTGCTGTCGGACAACGGGTTCGAGATTCTCCGGCGCGCACCGCTGTTCCTGTTCATGAACCGGCCGCTCAAGTCGCGCAGCCGCGTGTTATCGAGGACGTGGAGCATCATCGAGCGTGTCGCGTCGAAGCGTGATCGTCCGTACCTCGGGAAATTGCTGGGCGCCGCCCTCTATCCCATCGAGATCTCATCGCTCGCGTGGATGTCGAGGGGACCCACCACCGAGATGCTAGTCTGCAGGCGTCTCTAGCGATCCGCCCGCTGGGCGAGCAGGTTGAGGTCGCCAAAAACGGGGACTCACATGCGTCCGCGTCCGCGTGCTGATTCGGGCACATCGGCGAGCGTTGGCGCGGCGTCGCGAGCACGCACTGACGGTCAGGGCGCGCTCGCGATTAAATTCGTGCATCGATATCGGGCATGTCGGCACGATGCGAGGCATGCGGAAGCGCCCCTGTAGCTCAGGTGGATAGAGCAGCGGTTTCCTAAACCGTTGGCCGGGTGTTCG
>Ga0207657_10003614_pt1 | contig 16486 bp, 16 predicted proteins | sample KBSC33metaG_FD_184316 | JGI IMG/M metagenome (GOLD analysis project Ga0207657, IMG submission 184316) | Corn rhizosphere microbial communities from Kellogg Biological Station, Michigan, USA - KBS C3-3 metaG (SPAdes) (version 2) | ecosystem: Host-associated > Plants > Roots > Rhizosphere > Soil ... | reverse complement strand
CAAGATCGAGAAGCCGGCGGCGCTGGAGGCGCTGGACGAGATCCTCGACCTCTCCCAGGCGATCATGGTCGCCCGCGGCGACCTCGGCGTCGAACTGGCTCCCGAAGAGGTGCCGGTGGTGCAGAAGCAGCTGGTCCGCGCCGCCCGGCTGCGGGGGATCCCAGTCGTCGTGGCCACCCAGATGCTTGAGTCCATGACCCATTCCCCGACGCCGACGCGGGCCGAGGCCTCGGACGTCGCCGGCGCTGTCTACGAAGGGGCCGACGCCCTGATGCTGTCCGCCGAAAGCGCCGTCGGCGACTATCCGGTCGACGCGGTCTCGATCATGGACCGCATCATCACCCGCGTGGAGCGCGATCCTCGCTGGCCGGAGCTGATGCGCGCGGAATACCCGGTCGAGGACGCCGACGCCGACGCGCTGGTTGCCGCCGCCCGCCGGGCCGCTGAGGCCGCCTCCACCGGCTGCCTCGCCGCCTTCACCACCACGGGCCAGACCGCGCTGCGGCTGGCGCGCGAACGGCCGCTGCAGCCGATCCTGGCGCTGACGCCCAGCCTCGACACGGCCCGCAAGCTGGCCCTGGTCTGGGGGACGGAGCCGCGCGTGGCGCCCGAACTGCTCGATCCCGAGGATCTGGCGCGTGTGGCGTTGGAGCAGGCGGTCGCCGCCGGCCTCGCCGACCCTGGCCAGCGGGTGCTGATCCTGGCCGGGCTGCCGATGGGCTCGCCCGGCGCGGCCAATATCCTGCGCATCGCGCACGCGCCGCTGCGATGACGGCTATGGAGATCGATGCGACCGTCGCCGCGGCCCTGGGCTTCCCGAAGCTCAAATACGCGTGGGTGGAGCGCGAGCGCCGCTGGCTCTGCTGCGAGATCCCGATGGAACGCGTAACCGACGCCGCGGCGATCACCGACCTCTATGTCACCGGCGCGCGCCTGCGGCTGCGCGAAGCCCCGCTGGACGGCGGTCCGGTCATGCGCCGGCTCACCCGCAAGGCCGACGTCGACGCCGCGACGCGGCTCATCACCTCGATCTATCTGGCCGAGCCGGAGTTCGCCCTGCTGGCCGGCCTGCCGGGCCGGCCCCTGCGCAAGACCCGCCACCACCTGAAGCCGGTGAATGGCGTGGTGCTTTCCGTCGATCGCTTCGAGGGCGCGCTGGAGGGCTTGATCCTCGCCGAGGCGGAATTCGAGACCGCCGAGGCTCTCGCCGCCTTCCCGACGCCGGACTTTGCGATCCGCGAGGTCACCGAAGACCCGCGCTATCGAGGCGGGACCCTGGCGACGGAGGGCCTACCCCGTGATTGAGGCCTTCGCCAGCGGCGACGAACTCGCCGACGCCGCGGCCGCGGCGGTGGAGCGGCAGCTCTCGCAAGGCCTGTCCGATCGCGGCCGGGCCAGCCTGGTGGGGACCGGCGGCCGTTCGCCCGGTCCGGTCTATGACCGGCTGAGCCGGCTCGATCTCGACTGGGCGCATGTGGCCGTCACCCTCTCGGACGAGCGGCACGTGGACGTGGGCTCGCCCAATTCCAACGCCCGCCTGCTGCGTGAGCGGCTGTTCGTCGGCCCCGCGGCCTCTGCTCAGTTCCTGCCGCTCACCGACTACGCAGAGCCGGCGCTGAAGAAGCTCATGCCTTTCGACGCGGTGATGCTGGGCATGGGCGAGGACGGGCACATCGCCTCGCTGATCCCGGGCAGTCCGGTCATGGACGTCGCCATGGCCCCGGACAGCCCGGCGCTCACCGCCGAGTCGCCCCAGGGCTTCGGCTCGCCGCCGATCGCGCGGATCACGCTCACCTTGTCGGCGTTGTTACAGAGCCGCGCCATCTTCCTCTTGATCGCCGGTGAGGCTAAGCGGCAGGTGATCGCCCAGGCGCAGGCCGGCGCGGACCTTCCGGTGCGCGCGATCCTCGGCCAGGACCGGGTTCCGGTGCGCGTCTTCTGGGCGCCGTAGTCATTTAAGGAGGCCCGGCCATGCATCCGGTCACGGCGGAAGTCACCGAACGGATCGTCGAGCGCAGCCGCGAGTCGCGCGCAGACTACCTCGCCAACATGGAGGCCGCCCGCTCCGCAGGCGTCGGCCGCGCCAAGCTGTCGTGCGCCAACTGGGCGCACGCCTTCGCCGCCGAGAGCGACGAGGACAAGAAGACGATGCGCAACCCGACCGCCCCGAACGTGGCGATCGTCTCGGCCTACAACGACATGCTCTCGGCCCACCAGCCGCTGGAGCGCTTCCCCGCGATCATCAAGGCCGCGGCCCGCGAGATCGGGGCCACGGCCCAGTACGCTGGCGGCGTGCCGGCCATGTGCGATGGGGTGACCCAAGGCCGGCCCGGGATGGAGCTGTCGCTGTTCTCCCGCGACGTGATCGCCATGGCCACCGCCGTGGCCCTGACCCACGACGCCTTCGACGCGGCGCTGATGCTGGGGATCTGCGACAAGATCGTGCCGGGCCTGACCATGGGGGCGCTCAGCTTCGGCCACCTGCCGGTGATCTTCGTCCCCGGCGGGCCGATGACCTCCGGCGTCTCCAACGCCCAGAAGGCCAGGGTCCGGGCGCTCTACGCCGAGGGCAAGGCCACGCGCGAGGAGCTGCTGGATTCGGAGATGGCGTCGTACCACGGACCGGGCACCTGCACCTTCTACGGCACCGCCAACTCCAACCAGATGATGATGGAGATGATCGGCCTGCACCTGCCGGGCTCGGCGTTCGTGCATCCGAACACGCCGCTGCGCGACGCCCTGGTGGCCGCCGCCCCGAAGCGCGCGGTGGAGATCCGCGACGGCTCCAACGCCTACACGCCGATGGCCCAGGTGGTGGACGCCAAGAGCCTAGTCAACGCGCTCGCGGGCCTGCTCGCCACCGGCGGGTCGACCAACCACACCCTGCACCTGATCGCCATGGGCCGCGCCGCCGGCGTGCGGATCACCTGGGAGGATTTCGACGACCTCAGCCGCGTCACGCCGCTGATCGCCAAGGTCTATCCCAACGGCTCGGAGGACGTGAACGCCTTCCACGCAGCCGGCGGCATGGCCTTCGTGGTGCGCCAGCTTCTCGGCGCCGGCCTCGCCCACGAGGACGTGATGACCGTGGCCGGGCCCGGCCTTCGCCGCTACCAGGCCGAGCCGTTCCTCGACGGCGGCAAACTGGTCTGGCGCGAGGGGACGCCGGCCTCGCTCAATCCGGAGATCCTGCGGCCGGCGGACGATCCCTTCCAGGCGGAAGGCGGCCTGCGGCTGCTGAACGGGCCACTGGGCCGCGCGGTGATCAAGACCTCGGCGGTCAAGCCGGAGCATCGGGTCGTGGAGGCTCCGGCGGTGGTGTTCGACGACCAGGACGAACTGCAGGCCGCCTATCACCGTGGCGAGCTCAACCGGGATTTCGTCGCCGTCGTCCGCTTCCAGGGCCCTAGGGCGAACGGCATGCCGGAACTGCACAACCTCACCCCGCCGCTCGGCGTCCTGCTGGACAAGGGCTTCAAGGTGGCCCTGGTCACCGACGGGCGGATGTCGGGCGCCTCGGGCAAGGTGCCGGCGGCGATCCACGTGACGCCGGAGGCGGCCGACGGCGGCGCGCTCGCCTATGTGCGCGACGGCGACGTGATCCGTCTGGACGCCGCCAAGGGGACGCTGGAGATCAAGGTGGCGACCAACGAGCTGATGGGCCGCAAGCCCGCGATCCAGCCCGGATCGAAACCCGGCTATGGGCGGGAGCTGTTCGGCCTGATGCGCCAGGCGGCCGGGCCGGCCGACGCCGGCGCCTGTTCGCTGTTCGAGGCGGCCTGAGATGAAGCCTCAGTACACCGGCCTGGTCGGCGACGTCGGCGGCACCAATGCGCGCTTCGCCCTGATCGACGCCGAAGGCCGCGTGCGCAACCTGCACATCTACCAGGCCGCCAACTTCGCCTCGCTGGACGAGGTCGTCGCCGACTACCTGGAGCGCACCATGGGCCGCAACAAGCGGCCGCCGCGCGCCGTGATCGCCGCGGCCGGCCCGGTGATGGACGGCGAGATCGAGTTCACCAACCTCGACTGGCAGGTCTCCGAGGGCGAGCTCCTGGCGCACTTCGAGTTCGAGGCGGTGAAGCTGATCAACGACTTCGCCGCCCAGGCGCTGGCCTGCCCGCTGCTGACCGAAGAAAGCCTGAAACCCCTCGGCCCGGCGCTGCGCGGCGGCTCCGACTGCCCGATGGTGGTGCTGGGCGCCGGCACCGGGTTCGGCGTCGCCGCCCTGGCCCGCAGCGACCGCGGCGATGTGGCCGTCGCCACCGAGGCCGGCCACGCCGCCTTTGCCCCCACCGACGAGATCGAACTGGAGGTCCTGGCCCAGCTCACCGCCCGCTACGGGCGGGTGTCGGTCGAGCGGATCCTCTCCGGCCGCGGGCTCCTGGACCTCTATGGCGTGCTGGCGGGCATGCGGCAGGCGGAGGCCACACTCGACACCGACAAGGCGATCTCCGAGGCTGCGGCCAAGGGCGACGCCCTGGCCGGCGAAACCCTCGACCGGTTCTGCGGCATCCTGGGGTCGGTCGCCGGCGACCTGGCCTTGAGCTTCGGCGCGCGGGGCGGGGTGTTCATTTCCGGCGGGATCGCGCCGCGCATGCCCGATCGCCTGGCCTCGGGCAGCTTCCGCGCGCGGTTCGAGGACAAGGGCCGGCTGAAGGCCTATGTCGAGCAGATCCCGACCTCGCTGGTGGTGCATCCCTATCCGGCGATCATCGGGGCCGCGCGCGAACTCGGGATGATGGAGCGGCTGTGACGATCGACGAAATCCTCTCCCGCGCGCCGGTGATTCCCGTCCTGGTCGTCGAGGACGTCGCCCACGCCGTCCCGCTGGGCCGCGCGCTGGTCGCCGGCGGCCTGACGGTGCTGGAGATCACCCTGCGCACGCCGGTCGCGCACCAGTGCATCGAGCGGATGGCCGGCGAGATCGAGGGTGCGATCGTCGGCGCGGGCACCGTGCTGACGCCCTCCATGCGCCAGGCCGCCGCCGACGCCGGCGCGCAGTTCTGCGTGAGCCCCGGCCTGATCGAGGGCGAAACCGTCGAGGGCGCCGCGCCGCTGCTGCCGGGGATCTGCACCGCCACGGAGCTGATGGCCGGCCTCGCCACGGGCTTCACCAATTTCAAGCTGTTCCCGGCCAACGTCGCCGGCGGCGTGGACGCCCTGAAGGCCTTCGCCAGCCCCTTCCAGCAGGCCAGGTTCTGCCCGACCGGCGGCGTTAGCGCCAAGAACGCGCCCGACTACCTGGCCCTGCCCAACGTCGTCTGCGTCGGCGGCAGCTGGGTCGCCCCGCCCGACGCCGTCCGCGCCGGCGACTGGGGCCGCATCACCGAACTTGCGCGCGAGGCCGCGGCGTTGCGGGGCTAGGGTCTTCCCCCGGCACGGGGGAAGTGGCCCGACGACCGCAGGTCGAGGGTCGATGGGGGAATTTCAAAGAAGACGACTTCCCCCATTGTCGACCGGGCTGAGCCCATTGCCGACATTTCCCCCGTACTGGGGAAAGCTGTTCTATCGCCCGACGAAGTTCCCCGCGCGCCGTTCGGTCACGGAGCGCACGCCTTCCTTGTAGTCCTCGGTGTCGCGCAGCCAGCCTTGCTCGACGGCTTCCTTGTCGGTCTGCGCCCGGACGGCGGCGGCCAGGTCGCCGCGCATGGTCTTGCGGGTCGAGACGATGGCCAGCGGGGCGTTCTCGGCGATCTCCGCCGCGAGCCGCAGCGCCGCGGCGCGCAGGTCCGCCAGGGGCACGACCTCGTCCACCAGGCCCCAGGGCAGGCCCTCCTCGGCCTTCACCCGGCGGCCGGTCAGGCACATCAGCTCGGCCTTGTTCGGGCCGATGAGGCGCGGCAGCGTGAGGGTCAGGCCAAAGCCCGGGTGGAAGCCCAGCTTCACGAAGTTGGCCGCGAAGCGTGCGTCGGGGGAGGCGACGCGGAAATCCGCCATCACGGCCAGCCCAAGGCCCGCGCCGACCGCCGCGCCCTGGACCGCCGCCACGATCGGCTTCTTGGCCGAGAACAGCCGCACCGCCTCGTCGTAGAGCGGGTTGACCGCGCCCAGCCCGCCGGCGCTCTCGCGGCTCACGAGGTCGGCCCCGGCGCAGAAGTTCTTGCCTTCCGACTGCAGCACCGAGCAGCGCAACTCGATCTCGCCGTCGATCGCGTCCAGCGCGTCGGCGAGGTCGCGCATCAGGTCCACCGAGACGTGGTTGTGCGGCGGCTTGTCGATGGTGATCACGGCCACGTGGCCCGCGACCGTCACCTTGATGTGGTCTCCGAAAGCGCCCTTCATTTCCCCGTCCCCATTACTTGCGTGTCCCCAGAAGGTTGCGGGCCACCACCCATTTGTGGACCTCGGTGGGCCCGTCGTAGATGCGCATGGTCCTAAGCTTCGCCTGCATCAGGCTGAGCGGCAGTTCCTTGGTCATGCCCATGGCGCCGAAGGCCTGCATGGCCCGGTCCACCGTCTCATAGGCCATCTCGGTCGCATACCATTTGATCATGCTGATCTCGTTGCGCACGTCGCGGCCCTGGTCGAGCTTCCAGGCGCAGTCGTAGGTCATCAGCCGCGTGGCGTGGATCTTGGTCGCCGCCTCCGCCACCCAGAACTGGATCGCCTGGCGTTCGCTGAGCGGCGTCCCGAAGGTCTTCCGCTGCGGGGCGTACTCCACGATCATGTCCAGCGCCCGCTGCGCCATGCCCACCGACCAGGCGGCCATCTGGATGCGCCGGGTGCCCAGCCGGGTCTGCATCGGGGCGAAGCCCGCGCCTTCCTGGCCGAGCAGCTTCCAGCCCTCGACCCGGCAGTCCTCCAGCGCGATCTCGTAGGTGTAGGCCCCGCCGATCATCGGGATGCGCCGCAGGACATTGAAGCCCGGCGCGCCCTTGTCGACCAGGAAGGCTGAGATGCCGCCCCGCGCCCGCTTCTCCGTATCCGTCACCGCCATCAGGATGGTGAAATCGGCGTCGGCTGCGCGCGAAATCCAGATCTTTCGGCCGTTGATTATCCAGTCATCTCCGTCTCGTACGGCCCTGGTGGTCATGCCCGCGGGATCGGAGCCTGCGCCCGGTTCGGAGATGCCGATCGCTGAAACCGTCTCGCCCGCGACATAGGGCGCCAGGTAGGCGGCGCGCTGCCGCTCATCCACCGTCTGCATCAGCATGCGCAGGTTCGGGCTGTCGGGCGGCAGGGTGTAGGGCGTCACACACCGCCCGATCTCCTCCTCCACGCCGACCATCGCGACCATCGGCAGGTCCGAGCCGCCGACGTCCTCCGGGGCGTCCAGGCCGAACAAGCCGAGCTCGTGGGCGACCTTGTCCAGGCGCGCGTGCTCGGCCTCGCCCAGGCCCAGCCCCTTGCCCTCGGCCTCGCGGGCGAGGACCGCCGGCTCAAGCGGCATCAGCTCGTCGCGCACGAAGTTCGCCACGAGGTCCTTGAGCATCCGATGCTCTTCGGCGATCTCGAAATCCATCAGTGCCTCCCGGCCAGAGTGTCGGCCGCGGCCCGCAGCCGCGCCAGGTGTTCTTCGTAGTTGGCCTCGAGGCGGGCGACCGGCGCGCCCAGGCCCAGCGCGAACCGGCGGCCGTGCCAGGCTCCCGGCGCCAGCACCGCGATCGCGCCCACGCCGTCGGTGAACAGGTGCCGCGAGAAGACGTGCCGCTGGTGGCGAATGGCGGCGATGTCGTCCATCAGCTCCGCCAGCTCGATCCGGGCGCCGGGCTCGGCGATGTTGATCCGCCGCACGATCAGGTCGACCTCGTCGTCGGTTTCGGCGCTGAGCAGCAGCCTGCCGATCCCGCAGCGGCCGAGCGGCCGCACCGATCCCGGGGCCGGCGCGAAGTGCAGCGGTTCGTCCTCGCCGCGCACCACGTGGACATAGTGGGCGAACAGGTCGCTGCGCGCGCCCAGGATGACCGTCTCGCCGGTGTCGTCACGAAGCGCGCGCATGATCGGCAGCACCTCGCCGGCTCCGAACAGGCCCTCCGCGACCCATCGGCCCACGGCGGCGATCCGCATGGTGGGCAGGTAGGTCCGGCTTGGCCGGTCGTATTCGAGATAGCCCAGCATCACGAGGCTCTTCAGCAGAGCCTGGGCGCTGGACGTGGGATAGGCGAGCGCATCGGCGACCTCTTTCAGCGTCAGCGGCCGGCGCAGGCGATCGAACTCCTCCAGCACCTCGAAGACGCGACGGGCAGACTTGATGGCTGATGCGCTCACCGTCGAGCCTCGCGCTGTTCTTCCAGATATGTGGAAATGCTATTGGCCCACGCCGGGCGGGCGGCGTCAAAGCCCGAGTTCTGCTAGCCGTCGGGCGCCCGGGCGGCGATGATGCGGGCAAGACCCGGCACGGGCGAGTGATGCGAGGGGAGGTGTTCGGTGGCGACGCGCAAGTTGGCGGAAAAGGCGACAGGGCCGCTGGCGGGGATCCGCGTGCTGGACCTCACCAGCGTCGTAAACGGCGCCTATGGCGTGCAGATCCTCGCCGACCAGGGCGCGGACGTGATCAAGCTGGAGGACCCCGGGTCCGGCCGCGGCGACGGCGGCGACATCATGCGCTGGGCTGGTCACCCGCCGGAGGGCGCGCCGCGTGGCATGGGCCCGATCTTCCTGACCATCAACCGCAACAAGCGCTCGGTCCTGCTGAACCTGGCGGATCCGAAATCGCGCAAGACGCTCGAGAAGCTGATCAAGTCCTGCGACGTGTTCGCCTCCTCGGTGCGCTATGCGGGCCTGAAGCGCCTGGGCCTGGCCTACGAGGACGTCGCCGCGATCCGGCCGGACGTCGTCTATGTCCATGCCGCCGGCTACGGTTCCGACGGGCCCTATGCCGGCGAGCCGGCTTACGACGACCTGATCCAGTCGGCCTCGGGCCTCGCCGACGTGCTGACGCGCACCGACGGCGATCCGCAGCCGCGCATCCTGCCGACCCTGGTGGCCGACAAGGTGTCGGGCCTTTTCATGGCCCAGGCGGTGACCGCCGCCCTGCTGCATCGCGAACGCACCGGCGAGGGCCAGTTCGTCGAAGTGCCGATGCTGGAGTGCGTGACCAGCTTTCTGCTGGTCGAGCATCTCTACGACCAGACATATCAGCCGCCGACCGGCCAGTGGGGCTATGTGCGGGTGGTCAATCCGAACCGCCGGCCGTTCAAGACCAAGGACGGCTACATCGGCCTGCTGCCTTACACCGACAAGCAGTGGGACCAGTTCTTCGAGGCCGCCGGCTTCGGCGAGACCATCGCCAAGGACCCGCGGTTCTCCGACTATTTCACCCGCATGAAGCACATCAACGAACTCTACGGCCTGGTCGGGGAGGCCGCGGCCACCAAGACCACCCAGGAATGGCTGGACGTGCTGAAGCCGCTGTCGATCCCGGTGGTGAAGACCAACCGCCTCGACGACCTGCCGGATGACCCGCACCTGCAGGCAGTGGACTTCTTCCAGACCTACGAACATCCGACGCTCGGCGCCTATCGGCAGATGAAGCCGCCGGTGAAGTTCGCGAAGACCCCTTCGAACATCCGCCGCCATCCGCCCGAGTTGGGCCAGCACACCGCCGAGGTGCTGGCCGAGGTCGGCGTCGAGGCGGTGGAGGACGAAAAGGCCTGAGCCCAATGCGCCTGGTTGTCGTCGGCACGTCCGGGTCGGGCAAGTCGACCATGGCCAAGGCGCTGTCCCTGCGGCTGGGCGTCCCGCATGTCGAGATGGACGCCCTCAACTGGCAGCCGGGGTGGCGCGATCTGGCGGTCCAGGAGCCGGAGGAGTTTCGCCGTCGCGTGGCCGCCGCTGCGGCCGGCGAGGCCTGGGTCATCGACGGCAACTACACCAAGGTGCGCTCGGCGCTATGGCCGCGCGCCACCGCCTTCGTCTGGATGGACCCCCCGCGCCCCGTGGTCATGCGCCAGGTGATCTGGCGCTCGTTCAACCGCGCGATCTCGAAGACGGAGTTGTGGCCGGGCACCGGCAACAAGGAGCAGTTCCGCCGCTGGCTCGACAAGGGCCATCCGATCCGCTGGGCCTGGGACAACTGGGCCTCCAACCGCGCGCGATACGCGGCGATCTTCGGCGGCGGCGCGTTCGAGGGCCGCCCCGTCTATCGGGTCGGCAGCCGCGCCGAGGGCCGCCGGCTGATCGCGCGCCTGGTCGCCGAACGCGCCGCCGAGTCCCTTCCCATCTGACGCGCCGCCGCTATTCTGTAAGCTGCGCCGACCACAAAGAGTCGGACGGGAGGAAAGACCATGGGACGTCGCCTGTTCGCCGCCGCCTCGCTGATCGTGCTTGTCGCCGCCCCGGCGCTCGCCCAGCAGAAGGCCGCGCCCTACCACGCGCCGCGCAACGGCTGGGGCCAGCCGGACCTGCAGGGCACCTATACGACCGCCACCATCACGCCCCTGACGCGGGACGCGAAGTACGGCGCGCGCAACGTGCTGACCAAGGAGGAGGCCGACCGGCTCGAAAGCGCGACGCGCGAGCAGGTCGCCCGCGCCGACGCGCCGACCCCGCCCGGGACCACCGTCACGGAGCTGAAGAACGCCGACTGCGGGCCGGACGGCATCTCGGGCTTCAACTGCGGTTACAACCAGGGCTGGAAGGATCCGGGCACCACCCTGATCGACATCAACGGCGAGAAGCGCGCCTCGATCATCACCTCGCCGGCCAACGGCCAGCTTCCGGCCCGCATCGGCGCCGCGGCAAGCACCCCGGCCGAACGGCGCGCGCGCATGGCCACCCGCACCGACAACCCGGAAAGCTTCAGCCTGGGCGAGCGCTGCCTGCTCTCCTTCGGTTCCAGCGCCGGGCCGCCGATGCTGCCCCTGATGTACAACAACACCTATCAGATCGTGCAGTCGAAGGACGAGGTCGCCATCGACGTCGAGATGGTCCACGACGTCCGCCACATCCGGCTAACCGACAAGCACCTGCCGCCCAGCATGAAGCTCTGGATGGGCGATTCGATCGGCCATTGGGACGGCGACACCCTCGTGGTCGAGACCACCAACATGCGGCCCGAGCAGGGCCTGCGCGGCGGCTCGCCGAACCAGAAGGTGATCGAGCGCTTCACGCGCATCTCGCCGACCAAGCTCTCCTACCAGTTCACCGTCGTGGACCCCGACGTCTACGCCGCCCCGTTCAGCGGCGAGGTGGCGATGAACGCGACCAAGGGGCAGGTCTACGAATACGCCTGCCACGAGGGCAATTATGCGCTGAGCGGCATGCTGGCGGGCGCCCGCGCGCAAGAGAAGAAGGAGGCCGCCAACGTCCAGGCGGCGGGCGGCGCCAAGGCCGGCGGCGGGAACTAGCGTCACCTAAACGGCCGTCGCGCGTTCTGGCTACGGGAACCCCTGGGAGGACTGCGCGATGCGAACGAGACTTGGCCTGCAGATTTCGGGACTCAGCGCGCTCGCGCTGATGGTGCTGCCGGTGACGGCGGCCATGGCGCAACCGACGGCCCCGCCGCGCGGCAGCTACCAGCGGCAATGCACCGACATCCGGATGAACGGCCAGTTCCTCAGCGCCACCTGCCGCGGCGAGCGCGGCGGCGGCCAGTCCTCGATCAATGTCCTGAGCTGCGCCGGCGACATTGGGGTCGACGTGACGGGCGCGCTGTCCTGCGCGGGCCCAGGCGCCGCCGCGCCCGCGCCGCCCGCCTATGTCCCTGGCCGGCCTGGCTACAATCCCGGCCCGGGCTATGGTCCCGGTCCTGGGTACGGAAACCGTCCCGGCCGATATGGGCGCGACGCGGTGACGCTCTATGGCCAGCGCAACATGCGCGGGACCGCCTTCCATATCGAGGGCGACACGCCGAACCTCAGCTCGACGGGGCTCAACGACCGGGTGCGCTCGATCGAGCTGGACCGCCGCTCGGGTCCCTGGATCGTCTGCACGGACGCCAACTACCGCGGCCGCTGCACGACCATCTCGGACAGCGTCTCCGACACCCGCCGCATCGGCATGGGCGACGCGATCTCGTCGCTCCGGCCCGCGCGCTAGCTCAGCGGGGAGGCAAGGCGGTCAGGCGCAACTGGACGTCGAAGTCACGTTCCAGCATCAGCCGCTGCCGATAGGCCCCGCCCAGCCTGCGCACCTGCTCGTGCGCCTCCTCCATGTGGGCGGCCATCAGCGCCCGCGCGAGCTCGGGGTCGCGCGCCCGAAGCGCCGCCAGCAGGGCGTCGTGCGCGGCGTGATTGGCCTCGCCGAGGTCGCCCAGTTCGACCGAGCCCGCCGCCAGGGTGCCCAGCCGGCGCAGCATTTCGTTGAGGACCTGGCATTGCAGGCGTAGCAGCACGTTCGGGCAGGCCATCGCGAGCCGGTCGTGGAACTCCAGGTCGCTGCCGCCTGGAACCTCGGCGCCCGCGGGATGGCCATGGGCATGATGCGAGGACTCCAGGCCGCGCAGAGCCTCGTCCGAGAGCGACACCGCCGCCAGGGCCGCGACTTCCGGCTCGAGCAACCGGCGCATCGCGTAGATCTGGTCGAGGTCCACCGCCTGGAAGAAGAAGTGGTTCTGCAACAACTGGAAGGTGCGCGAGAAGGCCACCTCGGTGAGCCGCGCGCCGCCGTTCGGCCCCGACTTCAGGGTCACCAGGCCCTGCACCTCCAGCGCCTTCAGCGCCTCGCGCACGGTGCCTTTGCTCATTCCAAACAGCTGCCGCAACTCCGCCTCGTTGGGCAGGCGCTGGCCCGGCCGGAGGTCGCCGGCGATCACCCAGCGCTTGATTTCGTCGGTGATCAGGTCCGCCCGCTTCATGCCGGCCTCCGCCGTCGCAGCTCCCGGGCCGCCAGGACCGCGGCGAGTAACATTATCGCGGCCACGCAGGTCCAGCCAAAAGCCTCGCCCAGGCGGGCATAGGGTGTGGCGAGGGGCGGACCCAGGCGGATCGTCGTAACGAGCAGAGCCCCGCCGCCGGGGCGGCTGCGCGCCGAGCCCACGACGCGGCCGTAGGGGTCGCTGACCGACAGCATTCCGTCCTCGGCCGCACGGATCACCGCCACGCCCTCCTCGACGCCGCGCAGCACGGCCACGCGGGCGTGCATCCAGTCGTCCTGGCCGAAATCCGAGGCCGGCACGATAAGGGCCGAGACGTCCAGCCGTCGGTAGGCGCGCGGCAGGGCCGCAAAGTCCATGTCCTTGCAGATGGCCACGCCCAGCCGTTGTCCCTTCAGCGGAAAGGTGGCGTAGCCAGAGCCGGGGGTGATGACGCTCGCCTCGCCCGGCGCGGGGTGGTGTTTCGCGTAGTCGGCGACCTGGAGGCCGTCGGCGGTGAACACCCAGGCCCGGTTGAAGATGCGGCCGGCGCGGCCGTCGACGGCGCCCAGCGCCAGGACGCTGGCGTGCGCCCGGGCAAGCGCGCCGAGCCGCGCGATCAGCTTTGGCTCGCGGGCGGGGGTCGGCTGGTCGACCGCTTCCGGCAACAGGATGAGGTCCACCGCGCCGGGCGCCAATCCGGAGAGCGTGGCCTCATATGCGTCCCAGATGGCGGGCGGCCGATCGTGCAGGTTCATGTCGCCGGCCGGCCGGTCGATGGCGGCGAGCGCGACGGTGACCGGGCGGCCCACAAGTGGCTGGCTGAGACGCACGAAGCCGAAGACCAGGGCTGCGGCCACGATCAGGCCCGCGGCGGCGGCGTGCCGCCAGCGCCAGACCTCGCGGCGGTGGATCGCGACGGCCGCCAGGCTCACCGGCAGGCAGAGCAGGAACACCACGGCCGGCGAACCGCCCAGCGCCGCCACCTGGATCACCAGCGGCGCAGCGACCTGACTGGTCGACAGGCTTCCCACGCCGCCGTGCGGCGAGGCCCAGAGAAGCAGGGTGTCCAGCGCCGCCCAGGCCAGCGGAAAGGCGAAGACAGCGACCGCCGCCGGCAGTCGGACGACAAGGCTACGCGTCGTCGTCACCGCGAGCGCCCACAGGCCGGCAAACAGCAAGACCACCGCCGCGGCGCCCGCCGGGCCGATGGTCGTCACATAGTAGTTCAGCGACCCCAGGGCCTGCAGGGCTCCGGCGACCAGGCTGGCCAGCAGCGCCCCGCGCCAGTTCGCCCGCAACGCCGCCACCAGCAGCGGCAGGGGCGCGATCCAGGCGACCGGCCACCAGGGATGAAGCCCGTGGCCCAGCGCGAGCAGGCCGCCGGACAGCGTCGCCGCCAGCATCAGCAGAGTCCACCGGGGCATGGCCGTCATCCTCCGTCAGATCGATCTATCATAATAAATATCATAGATCGGCCGGAGGCCAGCGAAACGTGATGCGATCGCCCGGCGTGGAAACGCTTCGCTAAGCCGGCGCAAACACCGGCGCCGGCGGGCCGCCTTCGGTCGGCTGGAACTTCACCTTGACCTTCATGCCGATGGAAAGCCCGCCGGGCGCCACGTCGACGAAGTTGGTCAGCACCGCCGGCCCCTCGTCCAGGGTGACGTAGCCGATGGCGTAGGGCCCGCTCGGCGAGCGGTGCATGACCGAGTAGGTGTAGATCACGCCCTCGCCGGGGCTCTCCTCCCAGGCCGTCTCGGCCGACATGCAGAACGGGCACATCGCGCGCGGGTACCAGAACGCCTTCTTGCAATCGCTGCAGCGCTTGATCAGGAAGCGGCCCTCGCGGGCGGCGTCCCAGAAAGGCTTGGTCTCGACGCTGACCGCAGGCGCCGGGATCGGGCGGCTCATCAAGGCGGGCTTATCTTGGACGTCGGACATGCTCAGCCCTCCCTTTCCATGATGACGGTGGCCGAGGCGTGCCGCGTGCCGAGCGAGCCGCCGGTGCCGTGGGCGATGGCCAGGTCGCAGTTCTTCACCTGCACCTTCGGATGCGCCTCGCCGCGCAGTTGGCGCACCGCCTCGATCACCTTGGTGATGCCGCCGCGGTTGGTCGGGTGGTTGTTGCACAAGCCCCCGCCGTCGGTGTTGAACGGCAGCTTGCCGACGCCGGAGATCAGGTTGCCGTCGGCGACGAACCTGCCGCCCTCGCCCTTCTTGCAGAACCCCAGGTCCTCGAGCTGCATCAGGACCGTGATGGTGAAGCTGTCGTAGATCGAGGCGTACTTGATGTCGGCGGGCGTCACGCCGGCCTCCCCGAACGCGATGGGGCCGGACCAGACCGCGCCCGAGTGGGTCAGGTCGAGGTCGAGCCCGCCGCGCGGCCCCTTCGGCGCCTCGCCGGCGCCAAGCACCCGCACCTTCGGCCGCTTCAGCGACCTGGCCACCTCCGGCGAGGTGACGATCAGCGCGCCGCCGCCGTCGGTGACCACGCAGCAGTCCAGCAGGTGCAGCGGGTCGGCGATCATCCGCGAATTCACCACCTGCTCGACGGTGACCACGTCCTTCAGGAAGGCGTGCTCGTTCCACTGGGCGTGATGGCTGGCCGCGACCTTGATCCAGGCAAGCTGCTCCGACGTGGTGCCGTACTCGTACATGTGGCGCATGGCGCACATGCCGTAGGTGTTGTGGGTCGAGCCGCCATAGATGTTCTCGAACCCGGCCTCGGGCGGCCCGTCCGAGAGCCCGTCGCCGCCGCCGGCCGCCATGCCGCCGCCCGGCCTGCGCCCGCCATGGCGCGGCCGGCCGGCCAGGGTGATCAGCGCCACCGAACACTTCCCCTCCGCGATCGCCTGGGCGGCGTGGCCGACGTGGACGATGTAGGACGAGCCGCCGGTCTCCGTGGAATCCAGGTGGCGGACGTTCTTCAGCCCCATGTAGTCGATCATGGAGAGGCCGCCGAACCCCGGCGCGTCGCCGGCGCAGAAGTAGCCGTCCACGTCGTCCTTGGTCAGCCCGGCGTCGATCAGGGCGCCCCTGGCGCACTCGGCGTGAAGCTGCGGCGTCGAGGTGTCCGGCGCGTCGCGCAGCGGATGCTCGAACGCGCCCATGAGATAGGCCTTGCCCTTGATGCTCATGATCCTCCTCGAAATATCGCCGCTTGAATGGGACCCGGTTAGCGCGCCGCTGCACCACGTGTCATCCCGGAAAGCCGCGCAGCGGATTGTCCGGGACCCATGGACTCGATGCTCTCCGGACTTCCTGGGACCATCGGCGCATATGGGTCCCGGTCTTCGCGTTCCGCGAAACCGGGATGACAGCTGGGCGCTACGCCGCCTCCACCTTCTTCAGCCGCGCGTCGCGGAGCGCGCTGCGCCGCACCTTGCCGGCGTCGTCGCGCAGCGGCTCGTCGACGAACTCGTAGCTTCGCGGCTGCTTGTAGCTGACCAGCCGGTCGGCCAGGTGCGCCTTCAGGTCCTCCGGCGTCACCGTGCCAGCATGGGATTTCGCGAGCTGGACGATGGCGTGGACGGTGTTGCCGAAATCGTCGTCGGGCAGGCCGATCACCGCCACCGATTGCACGGCCGGATGCTCCTCCAGCGCCGCCTCGATCTCCGCCGGATAGACGTTGGAGCCGCCGACCAGGATCATGTCGGTGCGCCGGTCGGCCAGGTAGAGGTAGCCGTCCTCGTCGAACCAGCCGATGTCGCCCAGGCTCTCCCAGCCGCCCTCGATCACCTTGGCCGT
>Ga0207657_10003612_pt1 | contig 16487 bp, 12 predicted proteins | sample KBSC33metaG_FD_184316 | JGI IMG/M metagenome (GOLD analysis project Ga0207657, IMG submission 184316) | Corn rhizosphere microbial communities from Kellogg Biological Station, Michigan, USA - KBS C3-3 metaG (SPAdes) (version 2) | ecosystem: Host-associated > Plants > Roots > Rhizosphere > Soil ... | reverse complement strand
GTCGGGTTCAGCACTCGGTTGATCTCCTTCACCACCGCCTCGGGGTCGACGACGTGTTCATAGATGTGATTGAAGACCACCACATCTACGGATTCGTCTGGCAACGGAAGGTCGTCCGCCGAGGTACAGATGAAGTTGACGCGATCTCCGAAGCGAGCCTGCGCCGCCTCGAGCCCGGGGACGTCGATGTCGACTCCGGTCGCGGTGGCGCCGTCGGCTGCCAGCTCGCTGGCGATAATTCCGGTCGAACAGCCGATATCAAGCGCGGACAGGCCGTTCAGGTCATCCCGTCCGAGGTAATGATGCAGGATGCGAATGATCTTTCGAGCCTTCTGGCGACGAGCGTGCTCATCGTGCATCTTGCCCTGGATCTCGGAGTACGCGAGCTGCGGCTCCCGGCCAGTTGCGTTGGGAGATCCCGTCATGCCTTCCCTACAAGCCACTCCGCTCGGATGAGGGCCATCACGATACAGCCTGCCTCCTGCCATACTCTCGCCGTGTAGAAAAGGTGGCGTATCCACCCGGCCACAGATTACGCGAAGGAACCACGATGGAAACGCGCCGGATACGGCATCGGCAAGGCCCGGTACACGTCGTCGGAGGCGTGCCATACCCAGACCAAGCCAGCACCCTGTCGTTGCTTCCGGTGTCGGTTGTGGGCCGCTGGCTGGCCGACAACGCCGGCGCGATCGAAGGCGATCTGCTCGATCTCGGAGCCGGCAACCAGCCGTTTCGACCGTGGTATGAGCCGCTCGCCAAAAGTGTCGTCGCCGTTGATGCCGCCCCGGCGCCAGGGCTCGACGTGCTCTCCTATGCGGCACCGCTCGCCTTCCGCGATGCTTCCTTCGATGCGGTGCTCTGTACGAGCGTGCTCGAGCACGTCGACAACGCTGAGGCCGCCATAGCCGAGGTCGCCCGGACGCTTCGCCCGGGCGGCCGGCTGATCATCACCGCACCGTTTCTCTACCCCACCCATGAAGCGCCGTATGACTTCTGGCGTACCACTCACTTCGGACTTCGGTCGATTCTCGAACGACACGGACTCGACGTCGGCGAGATCGCAGCCCAGGGCGGACCGTTCCTGCTGGTCGCCCACTATCTGATCGGTGGCTTGGCTCAGGCACTCATGCGCGTCGCCGGCCGGCTGGGCAAGTTCGGATTCTTGCTGGACAACCGCATCGTCCGAGGCATCCTTGCCGCTCCGCAGCAAGCGGTCCGGTCCCGGATCGGTTACCGGTCCACGAGGCTGTCGCGGGCCGCGAGCCTCGGGTACATGACGGTCGCCCGTAAGCCTGGTTAGCTTGCGGGTTCACGGCCTGGTCGGAACGACCCGCCCGTCCGCCTCAGCGCGGCCCAGATAGACCCGAACCGTCTGTTCGATCGGCTCGGTCGGAGGCGTCTCCAGCGTGCTCGGCCACCGAGTGAAGACTGCCGTTAAGAACGCTGGTGGCACGGGCCCGTCGAAGGTGAGCTGCGTGGGATTGGACGCGACGACGTAGAGCGTGCGGCCGTGTGAGCTCACCGCGCGGGCTGCATCGGCCACCTGACCGGACGAGGCGCCGACAAGGGCGAGAGTTGGCACATCGCAGTACGACCGGATCGTCTGCAAGTAACCCCACCGCAGACTCTCGTCGACGACCAGCACGGCGCCGTCGGAGGGTACCGCGGCGCACAGGGCCTGAACTTGAGCCGCCTGCGGGGCCTCTTCCCGTAGGTCTCTCACCGGCCGGGTGACCAGCCACGGGACCACCAGAACGGCAGCGCAGGCCACGATGACGCCACCGCGCACGACGACGCGCACCGCGCTTGACGTGGTCCACCAGGACCACGCCGCGCGCAGTGCCGCAACCGCCGCGATGATCAGTCCTGGCACCACGACCGGGACATAGCGCCGCATTGCCCAGACCTGATCCGGCGTGATTTGGGGTGTCCACAGATACAGCGCGGACAGGGACAACGTCATAACCAGAAATCCGAGCAGCCGATAGTCGCTCCGGTGAATGAGCCGGTACAGCAGTACGACGTACCCGAGAACGGCGAGGATGACCGTCGGCCAGCCGAAGTACATTGCTTGCCAGCTCACCGTGTACTCGGCATAGAGGCGCGTACCGTCAACCGGCAGGCCCTGCGCTTGTTGGGCAACGCGCAGGATCAGGTTGTCGAATTCACCACGCGCCGTCATCCACCACGGTCGGCTCAGCAGAACCACGAAGGCCACGATCACGGTCGCTCCGGCCAGGCGGCTGAGCAGCAGCCGACCGGCCGGGGTCCCGATCCGCGCCTTGATTGGCTCACGCCAGGCCCAGGCGACCACGACGGTGGCGGCTCCGGTCACAATCAGCATCGCGCTGGCGACGGCGAGCGCGATGATTTGCGAGCGTTGGTTGTGGTAGTAACCGGGCGAGAGCCACGAGACGTCGAGGTATCCCACCACGACCATTGGCACGGCCGATCCAAGGAGCGCCGCGCTCCGCCACGCCGCATCTCGCCGCTGCCGCGGCGCCGCGACGGCCAGTAGGACCGCAGCCACCACCAGCAGCGAGAGCAACGCCGCGTACGCGTCGATCCGCACGACCGCGGCCAGACTGGTCACGAAGCCAGCGGCGGCGTAGTCGAGAGTCCGCCCGGTGTCGACGGCCCGGTAAAGCAACGCCAAGCCGCCCATAAGGAACAGCAACGCAAGCGGTTCGGTGAACGTGTCGCGACTGACATAGATGATCGGCATCGACACCGCGAAGGCCACCAGCCCGACAAGCGCAAATCCAGCGCCGACAACCCGCCGGGCAATCGCGAAGAACGCCAGCAGCGCGATGCCGGCGAGCACAACATTGGCCTTCAGCATCGCGGTCGCGCCGAAGACCGAACCGACTACGGCGAGAAGGACCGGCAGCAGGTGATTGCCTTGCGCAAAGACGGTGGTGTCCGTCTGATGTTGGAAGCCGGCCGATGTGCCATCGAATCCGAGCGGTGAGCCGAACAAGTCCGGCTGCGTGTGGATCGGCAAGGACTGATGGTCCACCAGCCAGCGCGCGGTGAGCTCATATGTCGCCGAATCTCTTTGCGCAAACAGGTTTTCCGCGGAGAACCTCAGGTTCAGGAGTATCCAGATGCCCACGATGCCCATGCCGACGCCAGCCAGAACGACTTCCCGCCGGGCGATCTCGACGGCCCCGACTCGGACGAGCCCCACCGCTACCGACGCGCCGACTACGCCCAACGCCAGGGCGAGCGCCGGGATGAAGTGATTGGCCAGCAACATCACGATTGCCGGTACCGAGAACCCGGCGACCGCAATTGGGAGCAGATCGGGCACCGACCAAATCCATCTGCCCCACGCTCCTGAGCGATGTCGCACCGGCGTAGACGGCACCGCGGTCGCGTGCGTCACCGCCGCGGACGCCGCTGTCGCCATGCCGGCTCCCGTCTGCCTTGATTTGAATCCGTGTGCCGTCGAGCGAGGCTGTCGCGTGGGCCGCCGCCCGTGACAGAACTGTAGCCGGACTGCTTCGCTATCGTGACTCGAACGCAGGCGAGGAGGATGACCGGCATGGACAAGACGTTTGCCACGCCGGCCGAGGCCGTGTTTGACGTCGGCGACGGATCATCCCTCGCGGTGGGTGGATTCGGCCTGTGTGGCGTTCCCATCAAACTCATTGACGCCCTGCTCGCGCTGGGCTGTCGCGATCTCGAGACGGTGAGTAACAACTGCGGCGTCGACGACGCCGGCCTCGGGGTCCTGCTGGCCGCCCACCGGATACGCCGCACGGTGAGTTCCTATGTGGGCGAGAACAAAGAATTCGCCCGGCAGTATCTGGGTGGTGAGCTCGAGGTCGAGTTGACGCCGCAGGGCACGCTCGCCGAGCGGCTGCGGGCCGGGGGAGCCGGTATCCCGGCTTTCTACACCCTGGCGGGCGTGGGCACCTTGGTCGCCGACGGCGGCCTGCCCTGGCGCTTTGCCGCAGACGGGTCGGTCGCAATCGCTTCGCCGCCCAAAGAAGAGAGGGACTTCGACGGGCAGAGCTATGTCCTCGAGCGCGGCATCGTCACCGACTTTGCGCTGGTACGTGCGGCACGGGGCGATCGACACGGAAATCTCGTCTACGACGCGTCAGCCCGCAACTTCAACCCGCTCGCGGCCATGGCCGGACGGATCACGATTGCCGAGGTGGAAACCCTCGTCGAGCCGGGCGAATTGGATCCCGAGCAGATCCACACGCCGGGTGTGTTCGTGCAGCGGGTGGTCGAAGTCGGCGTCGGGGGCAAGCAAATCGAACGGCGCACGACCCGGCCGCACGAGCCGGAGAAGAGGGCGTGACATGCCGCTGACGAGAACGCAATTGGCGGCCCGAGTCGCCGCAGAGCTCAGAGATGGTGAGTACGTCAACCTCGGGATCGGCATGCCGACGCTGGTGTCGAACTACATCGCCGAGGGTGTACACGTCATCCTGCAGTCGGAGAACGGGATTCTGGGCGTTGGGCCCTACCCGTACGACGAGGACGTCGATCCCGATCTGATCAACGCCGGCAAGGAGACGGTCACGGTACTACCCGGTGCATCTTTCTTCGATTCCGCGACCTCCTTCGGCATGATCCGCGGCGGCCATATCGACGTCGCCATTCTCGGGGCGATGCAGGTATCCACGAACGGCGACCTCGCCAACTGGACCATCCCCGGAAAGATGATCAAGGGCATGGGCGGCGCAATGGATATCGTCCATGGCGCCAAGCGCGTCATCGTGATGATGGATCACGCCGCCAAGGACGGCACACCCAAAATCGTGAATGAGTGCTCGCTGCCTCTGACCGGAAAGAACTGCGTACAACGGATCATCACCGATCTCGCCGTCATCGACATCACCGAGGACGGCCTGATCCTGCGCGAACTCGCGCCCGACGTCACCGTCGGCCACGTTCGCGGCGCCACCGAACCGCCCCTGATCGAGGCACGGGATCTGCGGGCGATGGACATCAGCGCAAGCGTCTGAGTATCACGGGGCGTGACGCTGCCTCCTAATCGCCGACGGCTTGCTGGCCATGAGGGGGACGCGAACCTGATGACTACGACGCTGGCAGAGCGCGAACGGTGTGTGCTCCAGCTGTTCGCCGACGGGCTGACGACCCGCGAGGTCGCCCGGCAGATGTGTTACTCGGAGCGCACGATCAAGAACGTGTTGCAGGACTTGACGATTCGACTGAACGTCCGAAACCGCACCCATGCCGTCGCGTACGCCGTCCGCCACGGCTGGATCTGAGCGCCGGGCCGGCGGCCCCCTAGTGTCGTCCGGTGCCGAGCAGCTGCCTGGCCATGACCATCCGGTTGATCTGATTGGTGCCTTCATAGATCTGCGTGATCTTGGCATCGCGCATCATGCGCTCGACCGGGAAGTCCCGCGTGTACCCGTAGCCGCCGAACAGCTGCACGGCGTCGGTCGTCACCGCCATCGCAGTGTCGGAAGCGAAAACCTTGGCCGCGGCCGACGCCCAGGTCAGGTCAGGCGCGCCGCGCTCGGCTTTGGCGGCCGCCGAGTAGATCAATTGGCGGGCGGCCTCCGTCCGCATCGCCATGTCAGCGAGCATGAACTGGACGCCCTGGAACTCGCCGATCGGCTGCCCGAACTGCCTCCGCTGGGTAACGTATGCGCTGGCCGCGTCAACAGCGCCCTGCGCGATGCCCAGGGCCTGCGCGCCGATCGTCAACCGAGTGTGGTCGAGCGTGCGCAACGCCGTTTTGAAGCCGGTACCAGGCTCGCCGATGATTCGATCGAACGGGATCGCGCAGTCCTCGAAGTAGATCTCGCAGGTCGGCGATCCCCTGATGCCGAGCTTGCGTTCCTTCGGTCCCACGGAGAAACCGGGATCGTCCTTGTGCACGACGAACGCCGAGATTCCCCGGGTTCCGACTCCAGGCTCGGTGACGGCCATCACGGTGTAGTACGTAGACACCCCGGCATTGGTGATCCAGGACTTGGTCCCGTTGAGCACCCAGTCATCGCCTCGCAGAACGGCCCGCGTGCGCATGGCAGCCGCGTCGGATCCAGCCTCCCGCTCGGACAGGGCGTAGCTGATCAGGGCATCACCCGCGGCGACCGCAGGTAACACCTGCTTCTTCAGCTCCTCCGATGCCGAAAGCAACAACGGCATCGTCCCGAGCTTGTTGACCGCGGGAATCAGCGCTGAGGACGCGCACGCACGGGCGACCTCTTCGATCACGATCGCTGTGGCGATGGCGTCTGCGCCCGCTCCGCCGTACTCCTCGGGGATGTGCACGGCGTGGAAACCGGCCCGCACGAGCGCGTCGAGGACATCGTAGGGAAACTCGCCCGTCTCATCGATCTCGGCCGCACGTGGTGCGATCTTGTCGTCGGCGAGAGACCGGACCGCCTCGCGGAGCATCTGGTGCTCGTCGGGAAGCCGATAAACGTCGAAGTTGGGATTTCCCAGCACCATGATTCCGATAGTAGGACGACGCACTACGTGGTTTCGGTTGGCTGAGTAGACTCCACCCGAGCCGTGACTGGCGCATGCATAAGGTGGTTCACCACCGGGGAGCGGCTCCGCTTTATTGCCGCGCGCCTGGGTGCCGTCACCGGTTACGAGACGAGAGGCGCCATGACCCAGATCACCACTCCACCTGCGTTCGACCCCGTAGCGGCGTCCACCGCCTACCGCAATGCGCTCGACGTGATTGCTGCCGTCGAGCCCGACGTCGCAGCCGCGATGCGGCAGGAGCTCACCGATCAACGCGAGTCCTTGAAGCTGATCGCCAGCGAGAATTACGCATCGCCCGCCGTGCTGCTGGCGATGGGCTCCTGGCTGAGCGACAAGTACGCGGAGGGGACCATCGGGCACCGCTTCTACGCCGGTTGCCGGAACGTCGACACAGTCGAGCAACTTGCCGCGGATCACGCCCGCGCGTTGTTCGGCGCGCCGCATGCGTACGTTCAGCCGCACTCGGGCATCGACGCCAACCTGGTGGCGTTCTGGGCCGTGCTGGCGCAGCGCATCGAGGGGCCCGCGCTCGCGGCCGCCGGCGTTCGGCAGGTGAACGACCTCTCGGCCGAGGATTGGGCGCAGCTGCGGCGCGCCTTCGGTAACCAGCGGATGATCGGCATGTCGCTCGACGCCGGCGGGCATCTGACCCATGGGTTCCGGCCCAACATCTCCGGCAAGATGTTCGACCAGATGTCCTATGGAACCGATCCCGAGACGGGGCTGCTCGACTACGACGAGGTCCGTCGCCTGGCGCGAGAGTTCCGCCCCCTGATCCTGATAGCCGGCTACTCCGCGTACCCGCGCAAGATCAACTTTGCCACGATGCGCGAGATCGCCGACGAGGTGGACGCGACTCTCATCGTCGACATGGCGCACTTCGCCGGCCTGGTCGCCGGCAAGGTGTTCACGGGCGACTTCGACCCTGTGCCGTATGCGCACATCACGACGACGACGACCCACAAGTCGTTACGCGGCCCGCGCGGCGGCATGGTGTTGTGCCAGCCTGAATTCTCCGACTCGGTCGATCGCGGCTGTCCCTTGGTGCTGGGCGGCCCCTTGGCGCACGTGATGGCGGCGAAGGCGGTGGCACTAGCCGAGGCCCGGCAACCGGCGTTCTCGGAATATGCCAGTGCAGTTGCGGACAATGCGGTTGCCCTCGCCGAGGGGTTGCTACGCCGGGGAGCCACCCTCGTCACCGGTGGCACCGAGAACCACCTCGTGCTGCTTGACGTCACCTCGTTCGGGCTGACCGGTCGGCAGGCCGAGTCGGCGTTGGTCGACTCCGGCATCGTCACTAACCGGAACTCGGTGCCGCGTGATCCGAATGGGGCGTGGTACACGTCCGGCATTCGGCTCGGCACGCCCGCGCTCACGTCTCGCGGCTTTGGGGCCGACGACCTCGATCACGTCGCCGAGCTCATCGTCGACGTGCTGACCGCCACCGAGGCGGCCGCGGCGCGCGAAGGTGCGCCGTCGAAAGCGCGCTACGAGCTTCCGGACGACGTCGCCAAACGCACGCACGCCGCGGCGAACGAAATGCTCGACGCTCATCCCTTGTATCCGGGCCTCGATCTGAGCTGATGAACGTGCTCCGCCTGCCGGCGTCCGTCGACATCCGCGAGGTGGGCCCGCGGGACGGTCTGCAGCTCGAAGGGCTGGTCCCGTTCGATGCCAAGATGGCGATGTTCGATGCGCTCGCAAAGACCGGGGTGAGCCGGATCGAGGCGACGGCGTTCGTCTCACCCCGCGCGGTCCCGGCGATGGCCGATGCCGCGTTGGTAGCCGCCGAGCTGTACCGCTGGCCGCACATCGCGTGGTCGGCGCTCGTGCCCAATCCCAAGGGCGCCCACCTGGCCACCGAGGCCGGCATCCGTGACGTCGAATACGTCGTATCCGCGGCCGACGGGCACAGCCTGGCCAATGCCCGTATGACGAGCGACGCCGCGGTAGCCCTCGTCGGGGAGGTAACCGGGATCGCGCACGCCGCAGGCGGACGGTGCGAGGTGATCATCGCGGTTGCGTGGGATTGCCCGTTCGACGGCCGAACGCCGGTCGCGCGGACGGTCGAGGTCGCGCGGCGCGCAGCCGACCAGGGTGCGGATCAGCTCTGCTTGGGCGACACGATCGGAACGACCACGCCGACCCGCGTAGTCGAGCTCGTTGAGGCCGTTCGAGCGGCTTGCCCTGGACTGGACGTTGGGGTCCACTTCCACAACACGCGCGGGTCCGGGATCGCGAACGTGCTCGCCGCCGTGCAGATCGGCGTGGTGCAGCTCGACGCGTCGGTTGGCGGCCTGGGTGGCTGCCCGTTCGCGCCCGGAGCGAGCGGCAACATCGCGACCGAGGAGGCCGTCTATCTGCTCGAGGAGATGGGCGTCGGCACCGGCGTGGATCTCGACGCCGTGCTGGCCGCGGCGGCAGCGACCGAGGCGGCGGTCGGCCATGGCTTGCCGAGTTCGCTGTATCGGGCCGGCGGCCGCGCGGTCCCGCTCGGCCGACCAGGCCGGCCTACCTGAGTCGGGGACGCGAACGCCTGCCGGGCGACCAATCGGTCCCCGGTCGCGTCGCGCAGGAGGTTAGCTGGTCGAGTCCCCCGTGCCGGCCTCCAGCGAGTCACCGGCTGGCAGCTCGTTGTGCCCCCCGAACTGCTGGCGCATCGCGGACAGCACCTGGTTGGCGAAGTGGTCCTCGTCGCGCGAGGCAAACCGCTCGTACAGGGCGGCGGACAGCACCGGCGCCGGAACACCGATGTCAATGGCGGCCTTCACCGTCCACCGGCCCTCGCCGGAGTCGGACACCCGGCCGGCGAGTCCTTCCAGAGTGGGGTTGGCCTCTAGCGCGGCGGCGGTCAGGTCGAGCAGCCAAGACGCGATGACGCTGCCACGTCGCCACACCTCGGCGACCTTCGGCGCGTTGATGTCGAACTGGTAGAACTCGGGCTCGCCGAGCGGGGCGACCTCAGCCGAATGCGCGGTGGCTCGGATCCCCGCGTCGGCGTTGTGCAGGATGTTCAGGCCCTCGGCGTATGCGGCCATGATGCCGTACTCGATGCCGTTGTGGACCATCTTCACGAAGTGCCCGGCGCCCGACGGCCCGCAATGCAGGTAGCCCTGCTCTTCCGGAGCCGGATCGCCCTCCCGTCCGGGCGTCCGTGGGATGTCGCCCACACCAGGCGCGATCGACTTGAGCAGCGGATCGAGGATAGCGACGGCCTCGTCGTTCCCGCCGACCATCAGGCAGTAGCCGCGGTTCAGACCGAACACCCCGCCGCTCGTGCCGATGTCAACGTAGTGAATGCCTTTTTCGCGCAGCGTCCGCGCCCGGATTACGTCGTCGCGGTAGTTCGAGTTGCCGCCGTCGATGATGATGTCGCCGGCCTCCATGAGGTTGCCGAGTTCTTCGACGGACTTGCCCGTCAGGCTGGCCGGGATCATCACCCAGGCAACTTTGGGTTTGTCCAGTTTGGCGACGAACTCCTCCATCGTGGCCGCCCCGGTTGCCCCCTCGGTACCGAGCTCGGAGACCGACTCTGCATTGACGTCCCACACCACGCACGTGTGGCCGTCTCGCATGGCCCGCCGGACGATATTGGCACCCATCCGGCCCAGGCCGATCATTCCCAGCTGCATGGCTGCTCCCTACTGACGGGCCGCGCGGTAGCGGCGGATGAGTGCGTTGGTGGAGCTGTCGTGCGTAAGTTCCGGATCAGCGGCGGACAGCTCGTCGGCGACCTTCTTCGCGAGTACCTTGCCAAGCTCGACGCCCCACTGATCGAAGGAGTTGATGGTCCAGACCGTTCCTTGTACGAACACGCTGTGCTCATAGAGCGCAACGAGCTTGCCGAGCGTCGCCGGAGTGAGCGACTCGACCAGCATGGTGTTCGACGGACGGTTGCCCTCGAAGACTCGGTGCGGTACCAACCACGCCGGCGTTCCTTCCGCGGCGACCTCCTCGGCGGTCTTGCCGAAGGCGAGGGCCTCGGTCTGCGCGAACACGTTGGCGGTGAGCAGGTCGTGATGATTGCCGAGCGGGTTGAGCGAGTGCAGAAAGCCGATGAAGTCGGCCGGGATCAGTCGGGTCCCCTGATGGATCAACTGGTAGAAGCTGTGCTGCCCGTTCGTTCCCGGCTCGCCCCAGAACACCGGCGATGTGTCGTAGTCGACATGCCGACCGTCCAACGTCACCGACTTCCCGTTGGACTCCATGGTTAGTTGCTGCAGGTAGGCCGGGAATCGCTTCAGATACTGGTCGTAAGGCAGCACGGCCTGGGTCTGTGCACCGAAGAAGTCGCAATACCAGACCGTGAGAAGACCGAGGATTACCGGCAGATTGGCTTCGAACGGCGCCGACCGGAAATGCTCGTCCATGGCGTGGAAGCCGGCCAGCATGTCGCGGAACGCCGTCGGCCCGATCGCGATCATCGTGGACAGTCCGATCGCGGAGTCCATCGAATACCGGCCGCCCACCCAGTCCCAGAATCCGAACATGTTCATGACGTCGATGCCGAACTTGGCCACCTCGTCCGCGTTCGTGGACACGGCGACGAAATGCTTGGCGACGGCGGCCTCGTCTCGAAGCGTTGCCAGAGCCCACTGACGCGCTGTTTGGGCGTTAGTCATCGTCTCGAGCGTGGTAAATGTCTTGGACGAGATGATGAACAGGGTCTGGGCCGGGTCGAGGTCATGAGTCGCCTCGGCGAAGTCCGTGCCGTCGACATTCGAAACGAACCGGAATGTCAAGTTGCGCTCGCTGTAATGCCTGAGCGCCTCGTAAGCCATCACCGGGCCGAGATCGGATCCGCCGATGCCGATATTGACGATGTTCAGGATTCGCTTTCCGGTGTGCCCCGTCCACTGGCCGGACCGAACGCGGTCGGCGAATTCCGCCATCCGGCCGAGCACCTCGTGGACAGCCGGCACCACGTCGATGCCGTCGACTCGTATCTGTCGACCCTTGGGCGCCCGCAAGGCCACGTGCAGCACCGCGCGGTCTTCCGTGACGTTGATCCGCTCACCGGCAAACATGGCGTCGATCCGCTGGCGGAGGCCGGACTCGTCGGCGAGATCGACGAGGAGGCGCATTGTCTCATCCGTGATCCGGTTCTTGGAGTAGTCGAGGTAGATGCCCTCGGCAAGAAGCGCGAGACGGCCTCCGCGGCCCGGGTCGTCGGCGAATAACTGACGGAGGTGGAGGTTGCCGATCTCAGCGTGGTGCTTGGTCAGTTCGGCCCAGGCGGGACGGGCGCGTAGCGGGGTCTCGGTGGGTTCGGCCATGGGGGTATCACAGCACCCTCCGTATCGGCCGCGCTACCGACCCTCCCGAATCGGGCGGATTCGACGGAGCCGCCTTGTCCTGGGCTACCCTTCACCGTTGATCCGGCGTTAAAGGCTCCTGACGAAAGGCGTAGTGGGATGACGACGGAACGGCCGAGGCTCTCGGTCGTCGGCACGGGATACCTGGGCGTTACGCATGCGGTATGTATGGCCGAGCTCGGCTACGAAGTAATCGGGCTCGATGTCGATGCCGACAAGATCGCGCTTCTCCGCAAGGGCGTTGTGCCGTTCTACGAACCGGACCTGCCCGACTTGCTGGAGAAGCACAACGGCCGCAGCCTGCGGTTCACTACGGACTACGCCGAGCTTGCCGAGAGCGCAGATATTCACTTCGTCTGCGTGGGCACGCCCCAGCTGCCGGGCCAGTACGGGGCTGACCTGCGCCACGTCGAGTCCGCGTTCGCGTCGCTAGCTCGCCACCTCACCCGTCAGTCGCTGGTGGTCGGAAAGTCGACCGTGCCGGCCGGCACCGCCGTGCGGATGGCTCAGCTGGTGCGTGACCTGGCTCCGTCGCCAGAGGCCGAGGTGGCGTGGAACCCCGAGTTCCTCCGCGAGGGATTTGCGGTGGCCGACACGTTGCGGCCGGACCGGCTGGTGTTCGGAGTCGAGTCCGAGTGGGCCGAAACCCAGCTGCGGGCGGCGTTCGCGCCGGTGATCGATCAAGGCGCTCCGGTCGTTGTCACCGACTTCGCCACGGCTGAGCTCGTCAAGGTAGCCGCCAACTCCTTCCTGGCCACGAAAATCTCGTTCATCAACGCCATGGCCGAGGTCTGCGAGGCCACTGGGGCCGATGTCACGCAGCTCGCCACCGCCATCGGATACGACCCGCGGATCGGCCGCCGCTTCCTGGCCCCCGGCCTCGGTTTCGGCGGCGGGTGCCTGCCGAAGGACATCCGGGCGTTCATCGCGCGGGCCGGCGAGCTCGGCGTCGACCAGGCGGTGTCGTTCCTCCGCGAGGTCGACGAGATCAATCTGCGGCGGCGAGCCCGCACCGTCGAAATCGGCCTGGACCTGGTTGACGGCAGCTACCAGGGCATTCGGGTGACGGTGCTGGGCGCAGCGTTCAAGCCGGATAGCGATGACATCCGCGACTCGCCCGCCCTCGACGTCGCCGCCGCGATCAGCCGCCAAGGCGCTGACGTCGTGGTCTACGACCCACATGCCATGGACAACGCCCGCCGCCTGCATCCGGAACTGGACTACGCCGTCTCGCTCGACGCGGCGCTGGATGGGGCCGACCTCGTTCTGCTGCTCACCGAGTGGGCCGAGTTCCGAGCCATGGATCCGACCGCGATCCGTGGGATCGTGCGACAGCGCAATGTCGTCGACGGACGGAACGTTCTCGACCCCGTCGTCTGGCGGGCGGCCGGCTGGCATTACCGCGCGCTGGGTCGGCCCTAGTCAGCTGCGCGCAGGACACTCGTCAGCTCGTGATGTCCTTGCGCTGGAAGCGCACCCAGGCCGCGCCCAGAAACACGGCGGCGTAGACCAACGACAACCCGATCCCGCGGAGCATGTCGTCCCAGACGACGGCCGGGCCCAGCGCGTCGAGCCACGAGTACTGGTAGTGCGTCGGCAGGTATCGCCGGTACGGATCCAACGCCGAGATCGAGTCGAGGATGTTGGACACCACGACGAGCAGCACCGCGCCGCCGACCGCACCGAGCGGGGCGTCCGTCATGACTCCGAGCAGGAAAGCCAAGCCTGCGACGACCAGGGACTGGACACACGCGTAGCCGACGACGATGACGAGCCGAGTGACGGCTTCGGATGTGGTGAACGAGCCGCCCAGCGGTGAACGGGCGGGCGCCCAGCCGAAGAACAGGCCGCCCACGACGTACCCCCACAGCGGCAACAGCAGGTTGGCACCGAAGCTGAGCGTCAGCGATACGACGAGCTTCTGCCGCAGGAGGCGGGAACGCGGCACCGGCACCGCGAGCAGGTAGCGGAGGGAAGACCAGCTCGCTTCGCTCGCGACCGTGTCGCCGCAGAACAGCGCCACGATCACGACGAGCAGGAAGCCGATGGCGGCGAATTCGGTGAAAAGCGCGAAGTTCGTCGCACCGGTCGTGGCAATGTCGACCAGCGCGGCACCGCCAGACGTTTGCTGGCCGCCGACCTTGAACGCGATGGCGACGAGGATCGGCAGCAGGAGCAGAACCAGTGCGACCAATTGGGTGCGGCGCCGCTTGAGCTGGCGGATGAACTCGATTCGCAGCGGCAACGTGCGCCGGGGGTCGAACGGGACCGGCTCGCCCGCGGGTGGCAACGCCCCGAGCCGCTCGTGCACGCCGCGGCGGGTCGGCGCCTCGGTGCGGTGGTTGTCGCTTACGGCCATCACTCACCCGCCACCAGATCGAGGAAGACGTCTTCGAGCGCGCGTCGGGCCGGCACCGTTTGCGCTGTGATGCCTGCACCTGCGAGTACCTGCGCCGCGCGAGCCGGATCTGGCACCGCCAGTTGCATGCGTCCGTTGCCGGCGATGTCGTGGACGGACCCGGCCGCGATCAACGCGCCCTTGTGCATGACGACGACGTGGGTGCACGTTTGCTCGACCTCAGCCAGCAGGTGGCTGGAGATCATCACCGTGCGACCGGTTAACGCGTAGCGCTGCAGGACCTCACGCATCTCCGCGATCTGGGGCGGGTCGAGGCCATTGGTGGGTTCATCGAGGACCAGCAACTCGGGCAAGCCGAGCATCGCCTGAGCGATCGCCAGTCGCTGCTTCATGCCGTGGCTGTAGGTCTTCACCTTGCGGTCGATCGACGCGCCGAGTCCGGCAATCTGCAGTGCCGTTTCGAAGTCGGCGTCGTCGAGAGGGCGACCGGACGCCTCCCAGAACAGGCGCAGGTTCTCCCGCCCCGACAGGTGCGGCAGGAAGCCGGGCCCTTCGATGAACGCCCCGATCCGCGACAGCACCGCCGCGCCGGGCTGAATCGGCTGCCCGAACACGTGAATCTGCCCACGCGTCGGGGTGATCAGGCCCACCAGCATGCGCAGGATGGTCGTCTTGCCCGCTCCGTTGGGCCCCAGCAACCCGACGACCTGGCCTCGCTCGACGCGGAACGTCACGCCGTCGACAGCGCGGTAGCCATCGCCGTACTCCTTACCGAGGTCCTGGATGGCGATCGGCACCTCGGCCAGCTCCGGGTCGCGCTTGCTGGCCCGACGTCGACGTCGAGCCCACCAGGCGACGCCGGCCATCACGAGCAAAACCGCGACCACTCCGGTGATGAGCCAGGCCAGCGGCCGCCCTGGACGCACGGTGTGCGCGTCGACGGTGGCGACCGTCAGGGCCTCCGTACCGCCCCCCGCGAGCGCGACTGTGTAGGTGCGCGGATCGGTGGGCAGTCGGTAGGCCAGGTCGGTCGTGGCAACGGTGAGCACGAGCCGGTGCCCCGCCGCGATCAGGCGTACCACGGACGGCAGGGTCAGCGTGACCTCCCGGGGCGCGCCGGCCACTAGGCCGGTCAATCGCACCGGGGTGACGAGACCGGACGGCAATACGTCGGTGTCCGACCCGAGATCATGCAGGCTGATGAACAAGATCGCGTCAGTCGTGGTCTGGGCGGTCACGACGAGTCGCACCGTCGACGCGCCCGCGACCAACATGCGGTCCGGTAGCGGGTCGGAAGCGAAACGCGCCACCTGGCCGGACAGGCTCGAAATGGACTGGAACGGGTTGCTGGCGCCGGCGCCTTGCGCGGCGTCAAGCGCATCGCCGAGTTGCGGCAACACGCTGACGGCGGCCGGATTCCCGCCGGCGGGCGCGCTGATCTGCTGGGGCCGACCCTGGATCGTGACGGTCTCGGTCAAGGTGGGGCGGCCGTCGATCCCCGGATAGCCGGCGTCAACCTGGCGGGTCTGGCTGATCGTGCGGCCGCTCGCGGCGGAGAGCCCCGCGCCCCGGACCGCGAACTGGAAGGGCGAGCTCTCCGAGCCTTTGGCCCGCAGCCGGGCGTCGAACCAGCTCTGGAACGCAAGCCGGACGTCGTCGGTTTGGCTCCGTCCGTCGTGGCCGCCAGATCGCCAAATCACCTTCACCGGCGTGCCGTGGGCCGCGATGCCGCGCGCGTTGGCATCCGCCTCGGTGAGCGGGAACAGCGAATCCTGTTCCCCCTGGATGAGCAGGGTTGGCGCCGTGATGGAGGCCAGGATGCTCTCCGGGCTCGACGCGCGCAGCAGCGTGCTCATGGCCGCGTCGGGAGTGCCGCTTTGCGCCGCGCGCTGGTAGGCAGCGCAGACATCCGGAGCGAACCTCCCGCAGCTTGGATCGGTCGGCCCACTGCCGTGCGCGGCCTGGAACAGATAACCGGCCCAGAGTTTCTTGAACACTCCCGGCCCGGTCGCCGCCCCGTTCGGGAACAGCGCCCGCTGCAAGCTGTTCCATGTGATGTCCGCGCCCACCGCGTCGATCCGATGGTCGGTCCCAGCGAGAAGCAGGGCCAGGCCGCCGCCGTAGGACGAGCCGGCCACCCCGATTCTCGGGTCGCCGTCGCTGTCCTTCCGCACCGACACTTGGGTAGCGAGATAGTCGACCAGCTTCGAGCCATCGGCAATGCAGACGAAGCGCTCGGCCAGGTCGGCGACGATCTTCTCGCGGGTCAGGGCACCGCCGCCGCCCTTGATCATGCAGCCGGCGCCGTCGATCTCGTCGGCGCC
>Ga0207657_10003611_pt1 | contig 16490 bp, 17 predicted proteins | sample KBSC33metaG_FD_184316 | JGI IMG/M metagenome (GOLD analysis project Ga0207657, IMG submission 184316) | Corn rhizosphere microbial communities from Kellogg Biological Station, Michigan, USA - KBS C3-3 metaG (SPAdes) (version 2) | ecosystem: Host-associated > Plants > Roots > Rhizosphere > Soil ... | reverse complement strand
TCCCGCACGCCACTATCGCGTAGTGCGATTTTAGCTTGCCGCAGCTGGTTCTTGAGCTCGACTCGGTTGGGGTTCGTAGCGCCAGTTGACTCCAGTAGGGGAGCATAGATTGTCACGCAGTGGGGGGCGTTAAACGTGCGCAACGCAGCAAGCTCATGGCGACTGGGGAAGGTGATCATGGCAGTCTCCGCGCCGCCATGATCCGCGTCACATCAACCCGATCGATGAAGCTATAGAAGTTGCTCTGCGCCCCGTCGCGCGTTCGGGTGTGGTACACGAACGCCAGGTTGTGCTGCTCGAACAGGTCGAAGAAAGTTGGCCAATCGATCGGCTCCACCTCGATGTCCGGCTCAGCGTCCTCAGGGGTGATGTATAGGTCACCGTGCTCGAGGCCGTCGTCACTACCGACGATCCGTGCCGGTTTACCGTAGCGGTATTCGACCCAGTGGCGGATGCGGTCGTGACTGGTCGTGTAGCACTCCTGACTACCGGTGCCTGTTGCCATACCCTGCCCGGTGGCCTTTCGGGCATCGTCGTCTTCGCGGCAGGGGTCGACGTCGATCAGGTCGTCACGGCCCTCGTCGTAGGCTTCCTGGGGGTCGGGGCTGGCATCGAGGGCCGGGTAGTCGATCGGCATGTCTTCCGGCGTGTCGTGAAGTAACGAGAATGGTGTGCTGTCTTCTTGGCTCATAGGCACTCCTTTCTTGTTGCTTACTCTTGGGGGCTACGTAACTGCTCGGCCGGCGTTGCGCGCTCCTGTCCGACGAGTAGATCCAGCTCGTCGCAGCGGGTCATGAAGTCGGCTCGGCTGCAAAAGATCAGTGTCGCGGGGAAGAGCGTCAGAAACTCCTGCACCGCTGCCGGGACGTGCGCCACTGTGGCGTACGTGGCGAGGCCGGCGCGCGTGATGGGAAATGGGGCTTAATGCGCTACCTGGGGCAGATGATGTACTGTGGGCAGCGGCTTGCTGAAGATCATTTCTCACCTCCCGAAGAAGTGACCGCACTTCTTCGTCGCCTACTTGGTTAAAGATCTGGTAGTGGGCGCCGACCGCACCTCGGAACGTCTGGGGGTCATTGAGAATAATAATCGTCTCGACCAGGGGCTGAATACGGTCCACGCTATCGGGGGACGCCACTGGTACGGTGACTACGATCCGTTTGGGGCGGTGGCGGTTGACGGCTCGCACCGCTGCCGCTATGGTGAGGCCGGTCGCCATGCCGTCATCGTGACGATCGCGGAAGTACGTACAGCCTCCTAGGTGATCGCCACCGTCTTGGCGGCGGTCTTTGGTGCAACCAGCGGCATGGTGATCGTTACCGCGCCGTCGTGGAAGCTCGCCGCTGCCTGATCGGCCTTGACTCCCTCAAGGAGGGTAACGCGACGGAAGTACTGGTTGCTGCTCTCTCGCAGGTAGTAGCGGCGCCTTCCTTTTTCCTCGGCCCGTTCCCGGTGCTCGGCCGAAATTTCGAGCATGCCGGCGTTGGTGGTGACCTTAATTTCATTCTTGCTAAAGCTCGGCAGCGTTACCGCCACGACCAGGTTGCCTTTCTCCTCGTACATGTCAAGTGGCGCTGCCTCGGCTACCGTGGGGAACAGACCCCAATCGGAGCCCCAAAACTTATCTAAATCACGCTCCAGTCGTTGGAGATCACGGAGCGGGTTGTAGCGAACTAGGTCCATGCGTATCTCCTTTCTTAACATATCTTTAGCTGTTTAGCTCTTTGTCTTGTCTTCCATTGTGAGCCGCTAGCTTGCTCGGGGCTATGATTGGTGTCACAGGGTACGATCAGCTTCAGCGGTGGGTAGTGGCTGTCGGCGTGCTGCTGCGCAACGGACGCGGGTCTACGATTTGGGCGGGAGCGGCGTTGTGCGCCGGGTCGCAGTCTTGATGTCCAGCTCCCACCGCAAGGTAAAGTAGGCGAGGGCCCCAACCGGCAGGGGTATGAGCACCGAGACAATCCGGTTGAGGAGGACTACACCGAGCGTCGTTGTCGGCTTCACTCCTCCTGCGAGAAAGAGGAAGGTCATGGTGGCGTCCGCGGTGCCCAGACCACCTGGGGTCAAACTGATGGTTCCGACGACCTGAGCGACCACGTAGGCGAAGGTGATCAGCAGCGGTGGCAGCGTCGCATGGAAGGCGAGGCCACAGCAAAACAGAATTACGATGTCGCACAAGTAAATATTGAGGCCCTTCAGTGTTGCAAGCCCGGTCAGCCGTACCCGCTGTGCGGCCGCGACGCCCGCAAAGTCGCGCAGTTGGTCGTAATTCTTGCGCAGGGAGAGGTACCATTGGTACTGTCGTAGCCGCTGGTTGAGGACTTGCCGCGTCTCGTCAGACCCGAGTACGACGAACAAAACGGCGAGCAACAGCGGAACCATGATGGCAATCGCCCCCAGAAGATAGGTGCGGAGGGGAAACGGCAGCGCAGGCATGCGCGCAGCACTCAACGACACAATGGACATGAATGCCAGCACGAAGGACGAGATGACAGTTAATAGCAGGTTCAGATAAATGGTGGCCTGCGTACTGACGCCCAGCTTACGGTAGAAATAAACGAAGGCCAACAGCGAACCGAAGCTGCCAACGGGTAGGAAGCGAATAGCAAAGACGTCGAGCGCTGAGATGCGGACTGCGTCCTTGATTCTGACCCGAAACCCCAACACGGCGAGCAATTGATGAATGAGGTAGCCGTCGCCGCCATATTGGAGCAGCTGAACAATGATCGCAGTACCGACCCACCAGTAGTTGAGGCCGCGATGCCGGAACAGGGATATGAGATCCGTAAAGTAAGGGTAGGTTTGCCAGAGCGCGATACCAACTAGTAGCAGAAGGATCAAATATCTAATAAGCTTCCCATAGTTCATGCCCCTAGTATGGCCTGCACCTATATCCGCATTGCAATCCAATCGATCACAAAGCGGTTGAAATGGCTTTGGTGTTGGCGCGTATTGTGGGACCCCTGCATCGGCTTTCGCAGCGTGCAATTTAAGCGTGCCGTGGCTTCCGCGGTCGTCGTTCCATTGTTATGTCATGCTGCTGCCAGAGCTTACGGACGTTCTTGATATTAATGCTGAATCGTTCCGCGAGTTCCTTCGTCGCAATTCCTAGCCTGCAGGCAATGATGAGCCGGACAATATCCCGCCTACTCAACTTGTCCCGTACTCGCCATTTTCGTGGCTGGTACGGCGGTACTGGCACGAAGGCGGGGCGCGAAAGTGTTGTACGATGTGCAATAAGCTACGCTGTTAGCGCGGTGTTCGAATTGAATCCGGTCAGCCCCACCGTTCTTTTGTATATTTATTGAACTCGCGCCCTATCATCGATGCACAGATAGCCAGGGTGAGCTGTTACAATAGCAGGTATGCTCGAGGGCTGGTTAGAAACAATCTTTATCTATCCGCGCCGGAGCGCGGCGATTGCCGCGCTTGTTATTGTCCTTGGTGGTGGTTTATTGTGGTGGCAGTTTATCTGGCAAAGCCCGCAGCATGTCTTCCAGGACATGCTTATCAACAACCTTGAGACGCCGAGCGTGACTAAACAGGCGAGTGCGACGAACCAAGGGCAAACTATCTCCCAGGTCGTGCAACAACAGATGGGCGGCACGAACGTGGCCGACTGGGTGGTAGATGTACGGCAAGGCGACTCGGCCGTCGATACAGAAAGCCTCGGTACGCCGCAGACCGGCTTCATCCGCTATACCAACATTGCAACAGCGCAGCGTAAAGCAAATAGCCAGTCATATGATTTCAGCGGCCTCCTGAACGTGTGGGGCAAGAGCGACGGCAAGACGGATACCTCGTTGAACCAGCTGTTTGGCCAGACGTTGTTGGATGTCAGCAGTGCCCCGTTGCCGCCGATTGGCAATCTGCCGGACAATGAGCGCATGGACATTCTCAATGATATCCGGAATGGTAAAATCTTTAGTCCCAACTACGGTAGTGTGAAGCGTGAGGTGGTGGACGGCCATGCAGTTTACACGTACGCAATGTCAGTGCCGCTGCCAGCCTATCTGAGTATGATGCAGCGCTTTGCCCGCGACTTGGGTCTCAAGAGCCTCGATACGGTAGACCCGAGCCAGTACATATCGATTGCGCCAATTCCCATCACCCTATCGGTTGACCGCGCCTCGCATCAGCTTGTACGTGCAGCCTACGAGAAGAGCGGCTTTACTCAGACGTACGGTGGGTGGGGTATTATCGCGCCGATCCAGATCCCGCATACTACCGTGACGACAACAGACCTGCAGGGCCGTATTCAGGCCATCAGCTCCCAGAAATAAATCAACCTTTGGGTATGCGCGAGTGGCTCATGATTCCCGTTAGGCGTTAGCTGTATAATTGCCGGTATGAATGTCATGGTCGACGGCCTGTTAACAGCCTACGAGAAGGCCGGTAAGGGTGAGATTGTCATACTGCTGCACGGCTGGGGCGACCGTGGCGCTGGCCTAAGAAGCTTACAGACGGAGTTAGCCAAAGATTTCACAGTAATTACTCCGGACTTGCCTGGTTTTGGTAAGACGGAAGCGCCGCGTACTGCCTGGGATGTGACGGATTATGCCCGGTTCGTCCATGGGTTTCTTGATAAGCTAGCCATTCCTAAGGTGTATGCCATTGTGGCGCACAGCAACGGCGGGGCGATTGCCATCCGCGGCTTGGGCCAAGGCATCCTGCGGGCGGACCGGCTTGTCCTACTCGCTTCGGCAGGGGTACGCGGCGAGTACGATGGCCACCATACGGCGCAGCGGCTATTAGTCAAAGCCGGCAAAGTGTTGGCGACGCCGCTGCCGACGAGCGCGAAGCGGCGCTTGCGGCGCAGAGTTTATGACGCGGTCGGATCGGACATGCTGGTGGCGGAACATTTGCAGGAAACGTTCAAGCGGGTCATCACGGACGACGTTCAAGCGGACGCCGTCAATATTACCGGTCCTGTTCTACTCCTCTATGGAGAACAAGATAAGGCGACCCCGGTCCGGTATGGCGAGTTGTTCCACGAACGCATGGCGGCGTCGATATTGGAAGTGCTGCCCGGCGCCGGACACTTTCTCTACCTTGATCGTCCGCGTGAGACAATGAAGGCAATCAAGGAGTTTTTGCGATGAGTTCTATGCTGCTTAGCCCGTTTTCACCGAGGTATCCGACAATGCTTACCTACATGCTGCAGAACACCGAATACCGTATACTGCCGTACCTGCAATGGTACTGGCGGACGCAAGATTTCTCCCGGGTGATGAAGCGCCGGCAGCTGGTACCGACACGGGCGGCGCGGATGCTGTTGTGGGCGTTACGTATCGGCATGGTACTGCAGATTGTTGCCGGGCTGCTGCTTCTATACTTCTGGTATAAATATGGCCTCCTGGGCAGCTGGGCTTTTGCCGTGGCGATTATTATCTCGTATCCGCTTGTCTGGGCGCATGCTGTCGTTGTGCCGCTGCTGCTTGGGCGCTGGTTCATCGCCATGCCGCGGGATGCTCGGCAAATCGTGCGTGCGGAGCGGATCTTCCGCGAGCATACAGGTGCGAAGATTGCCGTGGCTGGCAGCTACGGTAAAACAAGCATGAAAGAGCTGTTAGTAACCGTATTGGGTGCGGGCAAAAAGGTCGCGGCGACGCCGGCGAACAAGAACGTCTCGCCGAGCCACGCATTGTGGGCTCAGACCCTGGCGGGTGATGAAGATATCTTAGTGATCGAATACGGTGAAGGAGCGCCCGGTGATGTGGCGCGTTTTGCCCGTCGTACGCACCCAACTCATGCGGTTATCACCGGTATAGCGGCGGCGCATCTCGACCACTACCGTTCGACGGAAGCGGCGGCCAAGGATATCTTCACCGTCGCGAGCTTTATCCCTAATAAAAGCCAGGTGTATGTCAACGGCGAGTCGGGCGCGGCCAGACCGTTCTTGCAGCCGGGGTTCAATGTGTATGACCGGCATGGAGCGCTTGGCTGGGAAGTAGGCAACGTGACGTTCAGTATCGAGGGCCTAAACTTCACCATGAAAAAAGGCAAACAGAAGCTCAAGCTGACGAGCAACCTACTTGGCCGGCATAACATCGGTCCCTTGAGCCTGGCTGCGGCACTAGGTAAAGAATTCGGTCTCAGCGATAAGCAAATTGCAGCTGGCATTAGCCAGGCGAAGCCCTTTGAGCACCGGATGCAGCCGTATCGACTGAGCGGCGCCTGGATCATTGATGATACGTACAATGGCAACATTGAGGGCATCCGCGCCGGAGCGGAGCTGCTACGGGAGTTATCGGCCAAACGGAAAGTGTATGTCACGCCCGGCCTTGTTGATCAAGGCAAGGAGACGGCGCGTGTCCATGAGGAAATGGGGCGGCTTATCGCAGCTTCGGGGGCCGACAAAGTCGTACTGATGAAGAACTCGGCAACAGGCTATATTCGAAAGGGGCTGGAGGCGGCGAATTTCAAAGGTGAACTACAAGTAGAAGAAAACCCGCTTGAGTTTTATGCGAACCTTAGTCATTTTGTTGCTGCAGGCGACCTGGTGCTGCTGCAAAACGACTGGCCCGACAATTATGCCTGACTTCGGATCCTTGTAATTGTAAGTCGTAATTGCATACACTGATTGCATGGAAACAGTCGCAGTAATCTTCGGCAGCCGTTCAGCCGAGCATGACGTGTCTATCGTGACGGCGCTAGCCAGTATCATCAAACCCCTGGAGCTTACCAAGAAATACCGTGTCGAGGCGGTGTACATTGCCAAAAACGGCGCATGGTACTGGGATGACCGGTTGAAGGATATCAATCTCTACAGTTCCGGCAAGATCCAAGATTTTCTGCACAAGTCCCAACCGGCGAGCGTACAGTTCGACGGTGGTATGGCGCTGGTGAAGGCCAGTGGCCTTGCTGGACGCAAAACCGTGCGTAAAGTCGATGTTGCCTTTCCTGCGACCCATGGCACCTACGGTGAAGATGGCGCGCTGATGGGTTTGTTGGACATGGCCAATGTGCCGTATGCCGGCTGCGACCTGCAGTCGAGTGTGATTGGCATGGACAAGATTCTGGCCAAATTGGTGGCGAAGAGTGTTGGGTTAAAGACCGTTCCGGATATAACGTTCAGCCATGAACAGTATGAGCACGATGGTAAAAAACTCATCGATGAGATTGAGAAGAAGCTCGGCTACCCGGCGTTCGTGAAGCCGCCGCACTTGGGCTCTAGTATTGGAGTGACAAAAGTATCTACCCGTAACGAGCTGCAGAACGCTATCGAGGTATCGCTGCACTACGATGCGAACGTCCTGGTAGAGATGGCGGTACCGAACTTGCGCGAAGCAACGCTACCTATCATGGGCTTTGGTGAGGAAGTTGTGCCAGCATTGCTCGAAGAGCCGCTATTCGGGGCTGAAGATTTCTTCGATTTTGATACAAAGTATCTTCGCGGCGGCAAGAAGGGCAAAGGGGGCGGCAAGGGTACGAAAGGCGCACAAGGCTACAGCCGTATCCCGGCCGATTTCCCGCCGTCCCTGTATCGGGAGGCTGAAGCAGTGGCAATCGCTGGCTTCAAGGCGGCTGGCTGCTCCGGCATCGCGCGCGTTGATATTCTTATTAATGAAAAAACAAAAGACGTGTACTTCAATGAGATCAACCCGCTGCCCGGTGGTTTGTATGCGCACAACTGGAACAAGGCGGGCATTAGCAACGTCGAGCTCGTCGAGAAGCTCATCGGCTACGCCAAGCAGCGCCACGCGGTCCGCAATTCGCTTACGACTTCTTTCAGTACTAATTATCTTCAGCAGTTTTGATCAATGCTTGCGACTCTCAAAAGCCCCGCTGCCCGGCGCTACAAAACGCTCAATTGGATTGAACTGTCCATGGACGCGGTGCTCCACAATGTGCGGTTAATACAGGAACAGCATCCTGGCCGCAGCGTTATCCCTGTACTCAAGGCCAACGCTTATGGCCATGGTATCCGTGAAATGGCGCAGATATTGCGTCAGGCGGCTGTGCCGTTCCTCGCGGTGGATGGTTACTTCGAAGCGGGACGGATCCGCCGCCTGGCCGGCCACCGCGTACTCGTGCTCGGCTATATCCGCCCAGAGAACGTGCGGCTGCTGGATACGAAGCGCTGCTCGTTCGTCGTACAGGACGTTGCTGGTTTGGAAGCCTTTGCGCGGCTGCATCGACGCGTCCGGATACATATAGAACTTAATACCGGCATGAACCGTCTAGGTCTGCAACCGCACGAGCTGCAACCCTATCTTGACGTACTGAAACTTTTTCCTAAACTGCAGCTGGAAGGGGTGATGACGCACCTGGCGGATGCCGACAACGAGACGGACGACTCGTTTACGCGCAAGCAAGTTGAGCAGTTTGATAACCTGGTGGAGCGGATCTTGAGCCAAGGCTTTCGGCCGCGTTTTATCCATATTGCCCAGACGGCCGGCAGCGTGAAAGCACAGAGCAAGTACGCAAATGCCGTCCGGCTCGGTATCGGTCTGTATGGTATCAACCCGCTAGGCGAAAAGGATGCCGCATACAAGCAGTTGAACGGTTTGCGACCGGTCTTGTCGCTGAAGAGCACGGTTATAAAAGTTATTAATCTGGAAGCGGGCGGCCGTGTGAGCTATAACGGCACATTTACTGCTAAGAAGCCTACGCAGATCGGCGTACTGCCGCTCGGGTACTACGAGGGCGTACCGCGTGACCTGAGTAATACGGGTGTCATAACGCACGGCGGCGAACTGTTGCCTATCGTCGGTCGTGTCTGCATGAACCACACCATGATTGATCTGCAGAGCAGCAGCGTAGCGGTTGGCGACGCAGTGACCGTGATAAGCGCTGACCCCAATGAGCCAAACAGCGTCCCGCGTCTCGCTGCCGAGCGCGGCCTCTTTCCCTATACGCTGCTGACCGGCCTATCCAGCAGCGTCCGACGCGTGATCGTGTAAGCGTTGTACCGTGGCGCGGCTTCACCTATACTAGTTACATACAAAAGCATAAGCGTGAAAGTAGGAGAATAATGCCACCGCAGGACGATCCTTCCCAGGAAGGCCAATCTACGCCGCAATCGCCGCAAGGTATCATTCCGCAAGCTCCGGCTCTTGAGGAATCTCCTGTAGCTTCGCAGCCTACCTCCCAGACGCAATTCGCGCAATCATTCCAACCGCAAGGAGTCAGCGTCAGCCCTTTTACGGGCGACGTGAACCCGGCTGGTTCGGTGGCATCACCGGTATCTATTGGCGTGCAACCGGCCAAGGCGAAGAGGGGCAAGAAGCTGCTGTTCGGCGTCCTGATAGTACTGCTTTTAGTAATTCTGGGAGCTGGCGGCGTTTTCGGATATACCTATTACCAAGAGCAGATGGCCACGAAGGCGTTCAGCGACCTTGCGTTGCAGGTCAAAAACCAAGAACTAGACGGTGCGCGGAACTACGTCAAGGTAGCCGGTATGGTCTACGAACTAACACCGCTTATGTCGCTCGATGGCACGTCGGGCCTTAATCAAAATGCCGCTACCACCCTCAACAAGAATGCTGGCTTAATTGACGCAACTGCTAGCAGTAGTTGTAAGGCCCAAACGGATGATGTAACGGCGGCATACATTGATCAGAAAATGAAGGGCCTATCCCTGAATGCTGCACAACAGCGGTACATATCGGATATAAAACAGGTGGTGGATAATCTGAATAAAAGTGAATACTCCAACGCGGGGCTTTGCCGCGAAGGTCCGGTAATGGCCGCGCTGATACGCAACATTGCCAAATTGCTACCCGGTTTATCGCTAATCATGCAAATTAGTAGTGGCAGCACGCCGACTGCCGCCCAGATGAATACGCTCAAGTCGTTCGCGAATGCGAGCGTGATCGATCAGTCGACAATACAGTCACTGATGCCGCAAGCAGTCGAATACCTGACAGATCTAAATACCATGCTGGGCGACCTGTACTACGAATTGGCAGCGGTGCAGGCCGGCGACCTTAAAGGGGCGCTTAGCTACGATTCCAAGATTAGCGATCTGAGTAATCAGCTTGATGCGGATGAGAAGAGTGCCGATGCTGAGATGACGGACGTGGATAAATCTGCTAACGGGGCAGCGACGAAAGCGTCGCAAGTGGAGATTGCCGCTATCGATTACCAGGTGAGCCATAAGACGGCAACGAGCAACATGCAGCTCGACTACGCGTTGCCGTCGTTCCGTATTGCCGATGCAGTTATCGGCAACTATGAGGACGCCCACAACAACTCGTACCCTTACGGGTCGTCGATCCAAAACCTTGCAGATCTCGACTCGGGCCTCAAGCGGCTGCAGGATGCTGGCCACCTAAAGAATCTAACGTACAGTAGTCATGGCAGCGACCAGAGCGGCTTCAGCCTGAGCGCAATACTCGCCGATGGTACAAAGCTGACCGAAGAGCTCGACGCAAGCACGCTCTGATCACTCTAGAGTCAGGGCCGCGCGCAGATATACCTGTTCTGCCGACTGGTAATCTGGTATAGTATAGTCATGCACATGCGACGTCGTGACGCGCAGCTCCTCCTCGCCCGCTAGGGCGCCATTTCTCTTACACAAAAATCAGCTATATACTACCTGTAATACAGCGAGGATCTTAATCTGATGCAACGGTATAATCCAAAAGAAATCGAGCCGAAGTGGCAAAAACAGTGGGCAGAAGACGGCATGTACAAGGCCGAAGACAATGCTAAGAAACCGAAGCGCTACATACTGGAATATTTTCCCTATCCGAGTGGCGCCGCGATGCATGTTGGCCACGTGCGCAACTACACCATCGGCGACGCGCTGACACGCCATGCCCGGATGAACGGCTACAACGTGCTGCACCCGATGGGATGGGACGCGTTTGGCTTGCCGGCAGAAAACTATGCTATCAAGACCGGTGTCAGCCCGCAGGAGGCGATCAAGCAGAACACGACGCGATTCAAACAACAGCTAATTCAGATGGGTTTCGGCTACGACTGGTCACGCGAATTCGCCAGTTCTGACCCGACGTATTACCGTTGGACACAATGGTTCTTCTTGCTGCTGTACAAAAAAGGTTTGGCCTACCGAAAGGAGAGCCTGCAGTGGTGGTGTCCCGTCGACAAGACCGTACTTGCTAATGAGCAAGTCGAGAATGGCAAATGTTGGCGTTGCGGCAGCGACGTCGAGAAAAAAGCGCTGAAGCAGTGGTTCTTCAAGATTACCGACTATGCCGACCGGTTGGCGCGTGACCTGGACAAGGTTGACTGGTCGGAGTCTATCAAAACTATGCAGCGCAACTGGATTGGCGGGAGCAAAGGTGCAGAAATCGACTTCCCAGTCGATGGTACCGATAAAACGATCAAAGTCTTTACGACGCGCCCGGATACGATTTTTGGCGCAACCTTCATAGTGATAGCCCCAGAGCATCCGTTGGTACACGAGATAACGACTCCCGAGCATAAGGCTCGCGTTGGTGACTATATCAGGGCGGCACAAGCAAAGAGCGATGTCGAACGGCAGGAAACGAACCGCGAGAAAACAGGGGTTTTTACGGGTGCGTATGCCGTAAACCCCGCGAATAACGAGAAAATTCCTGTTTGGGTAGCCGACTACGTGCTGTATGGCTACGGTACGGGCGCCATTATGGCCGTGCCGGCACACGATGAACGCGATTGCGACTTCGCGCAGAGGTTTCATCTGCCAATTGCAGAGGTAGTGGCGCCTGAATTTGGCGAACAGCGCGACAATGAGCAATGGGTTGACGGCGTAACAGTGGTAGCCTACGACAATACGACCGGCCAATGTTTAGGTCTCGACTGGCCGGCTGGGTTTACGAGTATTGTCGCTGGGGGCCGCGAAGGTGACGAAGATTATGAAGCCTGCGCCCGACGTGAGCTTCAGGAAGAAGCTGGCATAAAAGACATTGTTCAGCTCACTCCGCTAGGTAGCCCCGTGTATGCACATTATGAACATAAAGTGAAAAACTTGAACCGGGTAGCAAAGACTCAGGGCTTTTTGGCTATCATATCTGACCGCCAGGGCGATGGCGCGCATCATGAAGATCACGAGACCTTTGTAAGCAACTGGTACGGTCTCGAAGAGTTGCGCGACAAAATCGAAAAACGTTTGACTGGAAACGACCACTGGCTGGAGCTATTGCAACGCGCTAAACAGGCAATCGCGAATTATCACGATGGCACACAAACTGCACTCAGCGAGCCGCTGACTGGTGAAGGCCGTATGATTAATTCGGGCAGCTATGACGATATGCCGACCAGTGAAGCGCGCGAGAAAATCGTGGCAGACCTGGAGAAAAAAGGTGTAGCGAAAGAGCGGATCAACTACAAAATCCGTGACTGGCTGATTAGCCGGCAGCGCTACTGGGGCGCGCCGATCCCTGTCATTTATTGTGACAAGTGTGGTGTCGTACCGGTTCCTGAGGACCAGCTACCAGTGCTATTGCCTCCCATGCAGAGCTTTGAGCCGAGTGGTAACGGCCGTAGTCCGCTGGCACGCGTGCCGGAGTTTGTGGACGTTGAATGTCCGAAGTGCGGCGGCCCGGCAACTCGCGAGACGGATACCATGGACGGCTTCGCCTGCAGCAGCTGGTACTTCTTGCGTTTCGCCGACCCGCATGACAGTGAGCGGCCATTTGCCAAGGATAAGGTTGCCTACTGGCTGCCGGTCGACGACTACATTGGCGGCGCCGAGCATGCGGTAATGCACCTGCTGTATGCTCGCATGTGGACCAAGGTTATGTATGACGATGGCATGATTGGCTTCGATGAACCCTTCGAGCGCTTACGCAATCAGGGTATGATCCTGGCGCCGGACGGTCAGAAAATGAGCAAGAGCAAGGGCAACACTATCGAGCCAGATCTGTTAATCGAACAGGGCTATGGCGCTGATGCCATCCGCATTATGGAGTTGTTTATCGGCCCCTGGAACCAGTCGGCCAACTGGAGTGTCGAAGGTATGGGCGGGTCATTCCGCTTCTTGCAGCGCGTCTGGGCCTTGACGCAAGATTATATGGCCGCTCAAGCAGGAAAGGGCACGAAGGAAACGGAGCTACGCCAAGCTACGCACCGCGCTATCAAGTCAGTGGGCGACGATCTGCAAGCACTGGGCTTTAATACGGCTATTGCCGGGCTGATGGAGTTTGTGAATGGGCTGTACAAGCTGAAAGTAGACGACCCGTTCGCAAGCCATGAGGCATGGAAGTTTGCTATCGAAAGTTTGCTGCAGCTGCTAGCGCCGTTCGCACCGCACATCACCGAGGAGCTGTGGCATCAACTGGGCTATGAAGATTCCATACATGCGAGTACGTGGCCGCAGTACGACGAGCAGTATCTGGCAAGCGACACCATGACGCTGGCCGTGCAGGTGAATGGCAAGGTCCGCGGCGAGATTGTCGTTGACAGCGCTGTATCGGAAGCGGACGCTATTGCCGCCGCACAGGACCAAGGGCGCGTCAAACCATACTTAGAAGGCAAAGCAGTCAAGAAAGTTATCTACGTGCCTGGCAAGCTCGTCAGCCTGGTCGTGGCGTAAGCGTAGTTGAGTTTTAAGGTGTTTTCGGCTATACTGTTCCTCGAACTATTGACTAACCAAAGCAAAAAGGAGCGCTATTTCCTATGGGCAAGCCCAAGAAACGTACTAGCCCGCGCAAGACAGGACTGCGCCGCAGCCATCTGCTCGTGAAGCTGGCGCGTGCCGTAAACGCCAAGTCGCCGGTCAAGGCCTACACGACGCCGCGCGAGTCAACCAAAAAATCCTAAGTCCGCGTACGCCGCAGCGGGCTATAATAGCTAGTAGAGGCGTGAAGTAATAATCGGAATACTTAACAAATGGCATCAAACCGACATTTAGGCCGTATCATCGCACTGCAGACGCTCTATGAGCAGGATTTTCGCCATGATGTCGGCGATGTGAGCGTGCATCTCGATGAAGTGCTGGTGCGTAACATCGGCCGCTATCAGGATATGGTTGATGACAAAGCGTTTATTAAACGTCTCGTCGAGGGAGTGGCGAACCGTCAAGAGGTGCTAGACGAGGTACTGCAGCCACTTGCGCCGGAATGGCCGGTAGACCAGATTGCGCGTATCGACCGCACTATCCTGCACATTGGCCTGTACGAGCTTCAGCACGAAAATGATGTGCCGCCGAAGGTTGTCATCAATGAGGCAGTGGAGCTTGCTAAAGCATTCGGCAGCGAAAATTCCTCGAAGTTCGTAAACGGTGTGCTCGGCACATATTACCGGCAGTACATAGAAGGTGAAGCGGTCGAGCCGAAAAAGAAGAAAACAGCTACCAAGAAAAAGGTGCAAGAAGAGACGACGTAAGTGAAACGACCCAAGTTCCAAGGTATTCGTAATCTCGTCAACCGGCGACGGCCGGCTATTGATGAGGTGGTCCGCGAAACGACGTCAGGCGGTATTGTTTTCCGCCGCAATCAGAAGGATGAGCTTGAGATCCTGCTGATGCAGGATGCCAAGAACCGCTGGACGATTCCGAAGGGACATGTCGAGCCGAATGAAGATCCGCGGGCGACAGCCGAACGCGAGATCATCGAAGAGACTGGCCTCAAGGAGATGAAAGTCTACGACTGGCTCGGCAAGGTCAATTTCCGCTACCGTCGCGGCCACACGCTCGTGCTTATGACGATGCATATCTTTATGGTTCAGGGCCTCGGCAAAACCGACGAGCTGAACCCCGAGGACTGGCTCAACGATATCAAGTGGCTACCCGCACACGAAGCAATCGACAAGATTGCCTACGAGGACATCGGCAAGCTGATACTAGTGGGAATGAAGAAGATTCGCGATGCAAGACTATTCTAAACCATACAATGATTTTGCTAAGGAAAAACTGGGCGTAGAGTTTCACGATATTGAACTGCTCATGACGGCCTTTACCCACCGCTCATACTTGAATGAGCACCGCAAGACAGGCAAGGAGCACAACGAGCGCCTGGAGTTCCTGGGCGACGCCGTGCTTGAACTCGTTTCGACGGAGTACCTGTATGCGAACTTTACCGAGCCGGAAGGTATCCTGACCAACTGGCGCAGTAGTTTGGTACGCACAGAAAGTATCAGTGACGCTGCTAGCCGGTATGGCTTCGAGCCGCTGTTGCGCCTCAGCCGCGGCGAAAAGCGCGGCACCGAGCGAGCACGGATGCAGATTCTGGCTAACTCGTATGAAGCGGTTATCGGCGCGCTGTATCTCGACCAAGGGTACGAGGCGGCAAAGCGCTTTATCCACGAGAGCCTGCTTTCGACTTTCTCGACTATTCTGGAAAGCGGTTCATGGATGGATCCGAAGTCGCACCTACAAGAGCTATCGCAGAGTCAGGAAGGCCTGACACCGGTGTATAAGGTAATGGCTGAAGAAGGGCCTGACCATGACAAGACCTTCACGGTAGGTGTATTCATTGGTGATGTGCTACGCGGACAGGGTACGGGACCGAGCAAACAGGCCGGCCAGCAACACGCCGCCGAACAGGCGCTCGAGTACTACCGGGCCCTGAAGCCGGCTGCCAAATAGGCGTTTCAGACCACACTTGACATTACTCGGGTAATGCCGTATAACTATACCGTTCTTCAGTTGAGGCGGTATATTTTTCCTCCGTATCCTGAAAACAACGCACATTAACAGTTCTTGTACATAGTCCAAATAGAGGGGCTTGACGTATGCGCGTGGGGGCGCGCCTAGATCGAGCCTCTCTAGAAAGGGGAGTGCCTCTTCTGGTGCACTGTGCACTGGAGCCTCTTGGCAGCCGCCAGGAAGGAAAGTAGGAATGAAGAGTACCCTGCAGTTTCTTGACAAGCACTATTGGGGCCTTTGCGCTATCATAGTCATCCTAATTTGCTCTGCGCTACTGACATGGTCAGTCAGGACGGGACGCATCGATCTCAATTCTCTGAACCAACGCGCAATATCGGCGTCGCCGTATGAAGGGCAAAACTCCGGAGTCTTCGGCAATGGGTGGGGTCCAACGGGCATTCTCACTTCACGCCCCGTAGAGGGATGTTCCACTGTCGACAAAGTCGGCCTGCATACGCAGGATGTTCCGGAGGCAAAGAACTTCGCCTACGCGACCAACGCGTATGGTGGATTCTGTGCGGCAATTCTCTATACGCATGGGAAAGATGTCGAGATTTCTTCATCCAAACCCACAGCGTGGGCAGTTCTGTACGATGTACAGTCCCAAGGACAGCATATGTCCAACGGTCTCGTATTTTCATATGGGACTAGCCTAATTGCTGACAACGAATTGGGTACTTCAACGGATGGTGCTTCGTACCATGCGGTACCTGTAGCGCTTTATGTGTTCTCGCTTCCACAGACCGATCCAGTGAGCCAGGCTACAGCAGAGGCAGCGCTTCCGCAGTACTTCACGGGCCAAAACGGCGCGTACTATCCGATGATCCAAATCGCCGTTAACTACGGGCTTCCATCGTCTGTGAGTATCATGGAATACCTCATGGAAAACTCTTCCATGAAGTAGACTTTTTCAATGTACAAGGACGTACGTCTGTGCAACCGGGCACGTGTA
>Ga0207657_10003609_pt1 | contig 16490 bp, 10 predicted proteins | sample KBSC33metaG_FD_184316 | JGI IMG/M metagenome (GOLD analysis project Ga0207657, IMG submission 184316) | Corn rhizosphere microbial communities from Kellogg Biological Station, Michigan, USA - KBS C3-3 metaG (SPAdes) (version 2) | ecosystem: Host-associated > Plants > Roots > Rhizosphere > Soil ... | reverse complement strand
GACGGTGCCCCATTCATTTCGCGCCTTATGCGAAATGAGTGGGGTCCCACACCCTATCCCGCATGGGATTTGAAGGAAAGTGAGGGTACCCTCTTCAAGCGCACCGCCAACCACAGACCAAAAATCACATCAAACGCCAAACAGAAGCCAGGCCACCAACGCGGCACTCCAGGGTTCTCAATTAACAGGTGATGAACGAAGTCAAAAGCGCCGTGGCCAATGATGGCTGCGGCTGCGAACCAAAGATTCTTCCTGAAGCCGAGCACGGCAAACAGTAGAAACCCGCTGGCCACAATGATTTCAATGAGCAGCGTCCGGCGGGAAGCCCCCATCACGGCAAACAATACATAGTATGAGGCGATTACGATAAGCAGCGGTGGATAAAAGCCGCGCTCGCGGTCCAAGCCGGTAGCGGTCGCGAATCCCGCCACGGCGACGGCAAGTATTGCTCCGATCACGTATTCCATTAGGACCGAATGCCTCTCTACGGCTTCTCCCACTTACCCGATTCTGCAGAACGGAAAATGGCCTCTATCACCGCCATGTTCCTGATTGCATCCTCAAGCGGAACCGGCACCTCGGTCCCCTCCAGCACAGCCCGGGAAAAAGCGTCGCCTTGAATTGTGTACTGGTCGCAGACAGGAAATTCCTCCGACGTAATGCCGCCGCCGAACACGTCGCGTCCGTCATCGATAAAAATCCGGCAGGGCCGGTCAGCCGGAGCATTGAAAGGGATCTCAATCTCGATCCGTCCCTTGGTCCCGAAAAACTGGCCGCGCTGGTACGGCACGAGCTGCATGCTACAGGTAAAAGTGGATTGGCCCGAGGGAAAATCGAGCATGGCCGAGGTCAACCGGTCAATTTTCATTTGCGGATCGCGTTCGACCAGTCCCAGCACTCGCGTGGGCTCTTCTCCAAACACGAAACGCGACGTGTTAATCGGGTAGCACCCGATATCCATCACCGCTCCTCCCCCGTACGCAGGGATATTGCGGATATTTTTAGGATCGTTGTTGAAGTAGCTGAAAAAACCCGTGGCCGCGCGCAATTGTCCAATCCGGCCCGACCTCACCAGTTCGCGAACCCGCAACCATTGCGGATGGGTGCGCACCATGAAAGCCTCGCCGATCTTCACCTTGGCGCGGTCCCGCACCGCCAGAAGCTGCCGTGCTTCCGCGACCGTCAGGCTGAGCGGCTTCTCGCACAACACGTGTTTGCCGGCTTCGGCCGCTTTGATCGACCACGGAACGTGCAGTTGGTTGGGAAGCGGATTGTAGATCGCGTCAATCTGCGGGTCAGCCAGCAGCTCTTCATACGATCCGTAGGCCTTTGGAATGCCGAGGGTGCGGGCCGCCTCTTCAGCTTTGCCCCGGTCGCGCGAGGCAATTGCGGCCACCTCGCACAACTGGCCCTTTTGCATTCCCGGTATGACTTTTTTTACCGCGATTTTGGCGGCACACAGGACTCCCCATCGAACCTTGTTTGCCATAGGCCGAACATCATAACGGAAAGTTTGCGGAGGCAAAAATGGAGCGGTTTAATCGGCTTTCCAAACGTCGTGGCGCGGTGCGTGCTTGGCCGCGTGAACATGGGTAACGTCACGGGTTATTACTATCGAGTCAAACAGCCGGATTACACGGAACCCTGGGTAGGTTATTCTTGCTCATGCCGCTACACGCTCCAGCCCGGGACCAGCAGCTGATCCAGATTGTAGATGCGGCCCTGGACGATGCTTTCCAGAAGAGCCGCCAGTGGCTGGCTTGCCGGCCGGGCTGCTCGCAATGTTGCGTGGGAGTGTTTGCCATTAATCAACTCGACGCCATCCGCCTGAGAAAAGGCCTGGCGGACCTCAAAGAGAAAGATCCGCAGCGTGCGGATCGCATCCTCGAACGGGCACGTGCTTCCGTCGCGCGACTCTCTCCCGATTTTCCCGGCGACGTCTCCACCGGGTTGCTGAATGACGACGACTCGGACGAAGCCTGCAAGCACTGGGACGAGTATGGCAACAGCGAGCCCTGTCCCGTGCTCGACCCGGAAAAGGGCACCTGTGAACTCTATGAATCCCGCCCTGTAATTTGTCGCACCTTCGGGCCGGCTCTAACGTCGGAGAACGATCTGGGACACTGCGAGCTGTGCTTTATCGGCGCTACGGAAGAAGAAGTGATCGCTTCTGAAATGCATCCCGACCCTGACAATCTCGAAGAGGCCCTGCTGAAAGAACTCGAGCAGACCACAGGCGCGAAGGGAGAAACGATCATCGCGTTCGCGCTGCTTCGGGGTTAAGAAAAAAAGATGCTCTCGCTTCGAGCCTGATTCGGAAGCACCGGCAATGTCAAACTTAGAGTTGGCGCACGCTCTGATCCGCGGCGTGCCACCGTCGATTCACGTATCTACAATTCCAAACTGCTTACCCTTTCTTCTTCTCCAGCTCCGCCCAGCGCCGATAGAGTTCGTCAACCTGGCCCTGCGCTTCTTCCATCTCGGCGTGCGCGCTCAGAAGGCGCGGACCGTCGCTGGCAATCGCAGGGTCTTCCAGTTGCTCGCGTTTGGCCTGCAATAGTTCTTCGGCCGCCGCGACGCGCTCTTCGATGCTCGAGTATTCCCGGGCCTCAAGATACGAAAGCCTGGTCTTCGCCGGAGTTCTTCCTTCAGCGCTCTCTGAGCGAGAAGTGGAACGCGTAGAGCTCTTCGCCGATTCCTTTCCTTCCGCCTGCCAGACCTCCCATTGTGAGTAGTCGGCAAAACTTTCCGCGCCGCCGCGTCCATCCAGGCCCAGAACGATGGTGGAAACGCGATCGAGCATGTAGCGATCGTGCGTAACCAGCACCAGCGATCCCTTGAACTCGAGCAGGCTTTCTTCCAGGATTTCGAGCGTTGGAATGTCGAGATCGTTGGTCGGCTCATCCAGCAGCAGCACATCGGCCGGTTGAAGCATGAGTTGCGCGATCAGCACCCGCGCCCGCTCCCCGCCGGAAAGCCGCTCCACAGGCTGATTGAGCTGCTCCCCGCTGAACAGGAATTTGGCCGCCCACGAGGCCACGTGAATCACCCGGTCCTGATAGATCACCGAATCGCCCTCCGGCGCCAGCGCGCGACGCAGGGTCACATTCGAATCAAGCTCGCGGGTCTGGTCGAAGTACACGATGCGCAGCCACTCCGCCCGGCGAATCTCGCCGGCGGCGGCGGTCAACTCTCCGCGCAACAGCCGCAGCAAAGTGGTTTTGCCGCTGCCATTCGGCCCCACCAGCCCCACCCGCATGCCGGCGGTGATCACAAAATTGAGCTTCTCGAATAACGCGCGGCCTTCGATCTGGTAACCCACATCTTCCAGTTCGATCAGCCGTTTGGTCTTTCGTTCGGTTGCCGAGAAATCGATTTGCGCGGTGGGCGTGCGCGTCCTGAGGTTCAGGTCGGCGAGGTCGCCCATCAGCTGACCGGCTTTGCTGATGCGCGCCTTGGACTTCCTGGTGCGGGCCTTGGCGCCGCGGCGCAGCCACTCAATCTCATTGTGGACCAGGTTTTCCAGCGCTTCCTGCCGCTTCGACTGCGCATGCAGAAATTCTTCCTTCTTCTCCAGGAAGGTGCTGTAGTTTCCCCGCACTCGAAGAATGCCATCGGGATACACCCGGCTCAGCTCCGCCATGTCTGTGGCAATATTCTCCAGAAAATAGCGGTCGTGACTTACGATCACGCTGGCGAATGCGGCTTGCCCCAGCAGCTCTTCAAGCCACTCGATTCCCTCCAGGTCGAGATGGTTGGTGGGTTCATCCAACAGCAGAATATCGGGCGCCTGAACCAGCGCCTCGACGATCGCCAGCCGCTTCTGCCAGCCTCCGGAAAGGGCCGCGGCTTCGGCGTCGAGGTCTTCAAAACCGGCGCGGCCCAGGGTTTCCGCAAAGCGCGTCCCTCGTTCGGTGGCGTGGACGGCGCCCCGCTCCATGGCGTTTTCAGCCACCGACCGCACCGTCGCTCTGGACTCAAATCTGGAATCCTGCTCCACATAACTGACGCGGAGCCGTTTTCGGAAGGCCACTTCCCCGCTGTCCGGCTCTTCGGTGCCGGCCAGAATTCGCAGCAGAGTAGATTTGCCGGAGCCGTTCGGGCCAATCAGTCCGATCCGGTCGCCGTCCGTGACCGTAAAAGACACGTTCTGAAAGAGCGGATTCGCTCCAAAGGCCTTCGAAATTTCCTGAACATTGATGATCGGCGGCAACGGCTGGCGGTCTCCCAAGTCTCCCTTGAGATTATCAGGAAGAATCACGTGGGGACAGCCGCCCTCGGCTGTCCGGTCGAGCAAAGCTCGACTAGTTGTTTTGCAATTTTCCTGAACTGACAAATTTCTCATCCAATTGGAAGAGGCGAGCGATGCTCGACCACGACAGCCGAGGGCGGCTGTCCCCACGTGGTCTGTTACTTCACGAAGGTCAGTCCGTGGGGCACCAGATGAGGGAAAACATAGGCGTACAGCATCACGATGATTCCAACGATCGTGCCCAGCGCCACCGAATGCCACACTACAAAACGAAAAATGACGCCTTCATTCCCCACCTGGTTGGTAGCGGCGGTTGCGATGGTGATGGATTGCGCGTCCACCATTTTGCCCATTACGCCGCCCGCGCTGTTGGCGGCGCACATCAGCACAGGATCGATGCCGAGTTGCTGCGAGGTGATGCGTTGCAGGCTTCCAAACAGCGCATTGGATGACGTGTCGCTCCCGGTCAATGCCACGCCGAGCCATCCCAGAAACGTGCCGAAGAATGGATACGCCCAGCCGGTGCGAGTAAACGCCAGGCCCAGCACGGCATCCAGCCCGGAATAGCGGGTGACGAAGCCCAACCCCAGCATGAACGAGATGGCGATCACCGCCAGTCGCATGCGCAGCAGCGTGTGCCAGAAAGTCTTTCCTAGTTGGGACGGCGAAAGACCGAGCAGCAGGCCCGAAATAATAGCTGCTATAAAACACCCTGTGCCGGTCGCTGACAGCCAGTTAAAGTCATAGCGCGCAGCTTCCGGGGCCGGCTTGTCCACCACTGGAGCGGCTCGATATACCGCATTGTGCAGATAGGGTACGTCCCAGCCCGGAGGGCCCGGCCGCACTTTGCCATCTGCCTGCACGACCCGGAACGCTGGAGTTGTGGCCTGGTTCAATGCCGACTTGACTGCAGGCAGGCCCCAGACCAGCACCACGACCGACAAAATCGCGAATGGCATCCAGGCTTTCAGGACTTTGGCGAATGGATAAGAGCGGACCGCCAGGTTTTCGTCGAAATCCTCCGCCCTCCACTCACCGCCGAAGGAGTCGGCGATCCCTTTCGCCGGCGATGCTGCCGGCCTTGTCTTTTCGTCATAGTCGAATCGCCAGATTTTCTTCGGCTTCCAGAACTTGAGGAATGCGACCGTGGCAACGATCGAAATTACTCCGCCCATGATGTCCACCAGGCTGCTGTCCACATAGTTCGACCAGAAAAACTGGGTGAGGGCAAACGAAACACCCACGACCAGGATGGCAGGAAGCACTTCAAAGGTCTCCTGCCAACTGACCATGGTCCGGACCAGCCAGAACGGCACCATGACGGCGGTGATGGGCAAAATGCGTCCGATGGTCGCGCTCAGGTCCGATTCTGGCAGACCGCATACTGCCGCCAGTGTGTGGATGGGAATTCCCACGCTACCCCACGCCACGGGCGCGGTGTTGGCGATCAGGTTCAGCGCAGCCGCGTGGAATGGCCTGAACCCCAGCCCAATCATAAAGGCGCCGGCGATGGCGACGGGCGCGCCGAATCCCGCTGCACCTTCGATGAACGCGCCAAAGCAGAATGCCACCAGCAGCACCTGCAGGCGCCGGTCGGCGGTGATCCCGGCCACCGACTCCTTCATGATTTCGAACTGGCCGGTGGCCACGGAAATGTCGTAGAGAAAGACTGCCGCCAGCACGATCCAGGCAATCTTCAGCAAGCCAAACGCCACACCGTATCCAAAACTCGTCGCCGCCAAAATCGCCGGCATATGAAAAAATACAACCGCCACCACCGCCGCTGTAGTCGCGCCCCCGATGGCACACCAGTGTGGCTTGACCTTCAGTCCAACCAGCAGTCCAAACAATACAAAGATGGGAAGAGTCGCAACCAGCGTGGAAAGCCACCAGCGTCCAAAAGGGTCGTAGATCTGGGTCCAGTGCACGATCCGCCCTCTTTCAGAAACTCGACAAGAAGTGATTCCCTTCGTGTACCTTCGTTTCCTTGGTGATTAAAATTTCTTGCGGCATGGACCACCAAGGACACCAGGGTGCACGAAGGAAATTACCGCCAATTCGTTGGGACGTCCACATACGAGCGGTCGAGCGCCGCAATGGATGTACACCCCAGCAGTTTGAGGGTGCGGTCCACATCAGCCCGCAGGATTTCGAGCACACGGGTCACGCCCGCTTCGCCGGCGGCAGCCAGGCCATACGCATAAGCACGCCCGCATAGAACGGCTTTCGCTCCCAGGCAGATGGCTTTAACGATATCGGAGCCGCGACGAATGCCGCCATCCATCAGCACCTCGACCTGCCCCCCGACAGCGGCCACCACTTCGGGCAGCGCCCTCAACGACGGAGATACGCCGTCGAGCTGGCGTCCGCCATGATTCGAGACCACCACTGCGGCAGCGCCGGCATCCACGGCACGACGAGCGTCATCGCCGGTGAGCAGGCCCTTGATCACGATGGGTCCAGTCCAATGCTTGCGAATCCAGCCCAAGTCGTCCCAGGTCACGGCCGCGCGGGCGAGCGCCGCCGCAACATCAATCAGCTCCATGGGACCCTTGCCTGGGATGACCACATTCGGCAGCCGGGAGAGACCGCCGTCGAGCAGGTAACTGAACAGCCATCCAGGACGCGCCAGCATTTGAGGAAGAAATGGAATCTTGGACAGCAGGCTGCCGCCCATCAGTTCTTTCATGCCATTGCGGAAGTCGCGCTCGCGCATTCCCGCTACCGGCGTGTCGATAGTGACCACCAGGGCGGCGCAGCCGGCCACCCGGGCCCGCTCAATCACGGCTTCGGAGGCCTCTCGGCCTCCCATCAAGTACAACTGAAAGCACACTGGTCCGGAGGATGCAGCCTTGACGTCTTCCACGCGGTGCCCGGAAATGGTCGAGAGAATGTAAGCCGTACCCGCCCTGCCGGCGGCACGCGCCGCGCCCTTCTCGCCATCGGGATGCATGAGGCGACTGTAACCTACGGGGGCCAACAGGGCCGGAAAGGAAACTTCGAAGCCCAGCACGCGCGTCCGCAAATCACAATCGGACACTGGCACCGCATAACGCGGCCGGAACGTGACATCATCGAACACCCGGCAATTCTCACGCAGCGTAACTTCGCCGTCGGCGCCGCCATCGAGATAATCGAAGACCGGACGGGGCAGTCGAAGGCGGGCCAAGGGCCGGAAATCCCCGATGCTGACCACATGCGGAGAAGCGACTGCCCGCGACCCTCTGCTCATCGCCTGCCTCTCGCAGGAAAACCAGTTGGCTCCATGTCATGCCCCTCGAATGCCGTCACCGGATTTACCGAAGCACGCGATTATACCGGAGAGGGAGTAGCTGCGGTGCGAACTCAAGACGCCGTCATGATCGGAAGCAAGAATGGCCAACACAAATCTTGACCCTTCTCTTTTTTTCATCCTTGGAACCTGTGATATCACTAAGAGCTCATTCCGCAGATGATGGTGATCCATGACCAGATTTTTCAGGTCTCTCTCTTTCTGGCTGCTTATCGTTTCAGAGGCTGCCCTTCCGCTTCTTGCCGTATCCCAAAATCCGCCTGGCCGGCCCATCCAGTACGCAACTGAATACGACTGGTCAATGAGTCCGGCGGCGGAACTGGGTCAGGCGGGCGCCGGGGCCGTTAGTCTCCCCTCTTGTCCTCCGGGAGTAAAGGGAAACGAGCCCGAGTATTGGGTGCTCATCAACGGGTCGGAGCCCGCCAAGGTCACTGGCGGAACCTGCGCCGGAGACGGCCGTCCCGGGACCCTGCAGTTTGCCGGCAAGCGCTCTCATGTCGCGGGAGAAACTCTTTCCAGCGCATCCGGCGGACTCCAGGAAGCTATCATCGCTGCGCGCTATGCACCCACCAATCCTCCCGGCACTCCGCAGTCCGGCGTGGTGGTGGTGCCGCCGAAAGAACTGAAGGCGTTCGCGCGAATCTCGATTCGCTCTTCCAACCTGACCGTGGATTTTTCCGGCTCCATCATCGAATGCTGGATGGACGACGCCTGCATCTTTGTCGGCGACCCCTCAAACTCCAACGCCTATCAGGACATCACCCTGATCAATCCCCGCGGGCGTCCGACAATCGCGCACGGTCAAAAGCCCTTCATTGAAGTGAACGCCCAGAAGACCCGTCTGTTTAACGTGTCCACCCGGGTCCCGCTGAAGGGCGGAAGCTTTGGCACCTACGTGCAGGTGGACGACGACGAATCCTTCCTGCTGGATGGACTGGATACAAGCCTCGGCAACGTAGGCGTGCGCTGCGACGCCGCCGTCTGCGATCCCGTAATTTACGCTCCGGGGTCCTTCCGTACCTTCCCCGGCGTGGGCTGGCTGAAGAACCTGAATATCTCTTTGCAGTGCGGGGGCAACGGAATTGACTGGCAGGCCGGCAACACTTTGCGGATTTCCGACAGCGTAATTCAGGGCTACGCGCAATACGGCGTTCGCGCGGGCGTGCAGCGCGGCGGATACGGCGGTTTTGATCTGACCAACGTGTACCAGGAAGTTGGCAACTGTGCGAATCCGTTGGGCAGGATTGGGCAAGCCGGGGTGATCGCCCAGGGCAGCAGCGTGAAGATTCAAGGCGGAGAAGCACCCAATGGATCGTTTCCCCTTTTTGCCCGGACCGGGAAGACGGATTACCGCTACTACATTGTCGCGCGGCACGCCAGGCATGGGAGCTCAAACCCCTTGTACGCCGGCAGGGCTCTGACCAGTGGAACAGGTAATATCGTCGTGACTGTTCCGGACATCAGCGGCGCCAGCAGCTTCGATCTGCTGCGGGTAACTTCGGTTGCGGGGGCGCGCGAGCAGGCGCCCTACGGCGACGGGAATTTTGCCGTGCTGACCAACGTTCCCCGCAGCTCAGCCTGCTCAAATAGAGTTTGCACTTTCTCTGACACCCAGGCTGCTCTGCAACCCTACCGCGTGGCCGTCCCGAGCTATTTCCCCCTCCTCGACTTCTGGCCGGGAAGCCTGGTGTTGAGCGCAAGCCAGGATTCCAACAGCGTTCTGGCAGGAGCGCGGGCCTGGATGGATAGTGCTCCATCGAACGTAGTCGCAGTGCAAGGAACCACTGCACCCGCACTGATCTCTACGAATTGCGATTCGCTTGGGGGGTGGACGCCGCTGTGGCTCAGTTGCTACTCCGCCATGGCTCCGTCGGTGTTTTACGAGCAGGGAGCGCTCCTGCTGGCGGTAAAACCCAACGGAGACGGCGGGCTGCGTACCAACCTCAAAGGCCGGATGAATTTTTCCACGCTGGGGACCGGGCCCGGGCACATCATCACGCTCTCCGATTCCAATTTCCAGAAGACCATCGCCACCGCGAACAACCGGCCGGAGAATGATGCCAACGACGCCTTCATCGGTTACGACCAGGGCGATGGGAACCCGACGAACGTGGGCATCAGCTTCGGCGCGCCCCGGTCACTTTCGAACTACATCGGAAATGCCGGGGACGGAAAGAAATGGCTGGAGCGTCTTACCTCCAACCTCAAGATGTTTAGCGTTCCTGTGGCCATTCCATCGCGCCCTCCCAGCCACGCCTCCGATCCCTGCGTCGCAGGAACGGAAACCTGGGATTCAAACTTCGTCTATGTGTGCGTAGCGAAAAACTCCTGGAAGCGCGCGCCTTTGGCGTCGTGGTAAAAATTTCGTTCTCGCCCTGACGCTGTCATCCTGTGCGCAGAACGCCGATTCGCTGGCGAATCGGCGTTCGGAGTCGAAGGACCCCTATAGCGACAGATGCAGCGGAGTCATGGTTTCGATTTTGTTGCGCAGCGTGAACTTGCCAGCCCACCCGGGCCGACCAGGAGGGAATATGGGTCCTTCGACTGCGTTGTGGCTTCGCGAAGCGAAGCCACAACTTCGCTCAGGATGACACGTTCATGACAACAGCTCTACGCGCCCGCCAACGCTGCATTCGCCCTGGCCGGCGTTGCAGACGTGCCATTCACTTTCAGTAACAGATCCGAAATAACCTGGTGATCGGCCGGCTTGGAGAAGTAATAGCCCTGGGCAAAGCCGCAGTCCAGGGCCTTGAGCTGGTTCACTTGCTCTTCCGTTTCGGTCCCCTCCGCAACCGTCACCAGGTCCAGGGTTTGGGCCAGCATGATGATGACCTGGACAATCTTGTGGCTCTCGGCGTCGCTGTCCATCTGAGAAATGAAAGCTCGATCGATCTTGACCGAGTCCACCGGAAACTGCTGCAGACGGCTGAGAGACGAATATCCCGTACCGAAGTCATCCACGCTCAGGCGTACCCCCAGCGACTTGAGTTCGGAGAGCACCGAAGCTGCCTTCTCCGGGTTCCCCATGGCGATGGTTTCGGTAATCTCCAACTGCAGATAGCTGGGATCGAGCCCGGTCTGTTTCACGACCTCCGCGATCGCTTTCGCGAGGTTCGGATGCGCAAATTCCTTTGAGCTGATGTTAACGCTCATGCTCAGCGGCGGATCGGCAGGAAATTGAGCATGCCACGAACGCAACTGCTCACAAGCCTCGCGCAGCAAGATTCGATTCATGGGGATAATCAGGCCGGTCTCGTCGGCCACTGAAATAAACTCGGCGGGCGAGAGCAGGCGGCCGCCGTGTTGCCATCGGGTGAGTGCTTCGAAGCCGGTAATCCTGCCCGTATTCAGGGAAACGATCGGCTGATAGTGGGTCCGGAATTCGCCCAGTTCCAGTCCTTTTCGTAATTCCGTCTCCAGCTCCAGACGCCGCACCGCGCCTTCATGCATGGCGGTGTCAAAGACTTCGCAGCGCGCCTTGCCCGCCCGCTTGGCCCGATACATGGCTATATTCGCGTCCCGCAGAAGGTCTTCCGCGTGGGCGCAAGTGGCGGTGCTCAGGGCGATTCCCACGCTTGCATTCACAACGATTTCGTATCCGTGCACGGTAAACGGGACCGCCAGTCTGCTCTGCAACCGCTCCGCCACCCGTACGGCGTCGCTGGGGTTGCGGATGTCTTCCAGCAGGATCGTGTATTCATCGCCGCCCAGCCGGGCCAGGGTATCGTCCTTGGAAGGGCCAAACTGCGGACGCGCGATGGTGTCCACTTCCCTCAGTGACGCGGTCAATCTCAGGCCGATCTGGACCAGAACTTCGTCCCCGACTTTGTGTCCCAGGCTGTCGTTGAAAACCTTGAACTCGTCCACATCGATAAACAGGACGGCGAATTTGTAATCAGTATGCCGCTTGGAAAGCACCAGCGCGCGCTGCAGTCGGTCCACAAAAAGAGCGCGGTTGGGAAGATTGGTCAGGCCATCATGAAACGCGCTGTGCGCCAGCATTTCCTCCGCCCGCTTGCGCTCGCTGATGTCGCGGTTCACGATCACCAGCTTTTCGGTCTCGCCTTTCGCGTTCCGGATGGCGCTGGCCGTCGATTCCAGAATGCGCCACGACCCGTCCTTGTGGCGTATCCGGTATTCCAGCCTCTGCCCCTTCCCCGTGGAACGCGCCTTGCGCGCCGCCTCCAGGACCCGCTGGCGGTCATCGGGATGAATCTGCTCAATCGACGACGTGCTCTTCAGTTCCTCCGCCGAGTACCCGAGCACGTGCTGGTAAGCAGGGCTGTTGTAGATGCGCTGGCCGGTGCCGTCCACCACTGCAATCATGTCCGCGGCGTTTTCGGTGATCAGCTGAAACAACTGGTCGCGCTCGGCCATGCGGCGCCTCATGCGCTGCAGCTGCAAATGCTGATAGAGGGTGTAAACGTCAAATAGCAGGACCACGCAGGCCAGTCCGCGGACCCATTCCTTGAGGTCGGTCCAGTACGTGCCTTCAGCTTGCGGGTGTAACTGGAAGTAGGTTAGCGAGACAATTCCGAAGGTCAAAACCAGAGTCACGACGACAGCCAGGCCCCATAGCCACCACTCGCGCCCCTCGATCTGCCATCTCTGGATCGGGGACGTTGCAGGCTTCTTCTGTTTAGCAGTGGGGAATTCTTCCTGACTCATGCCGCCGGTCGCTCTCTGGTCACAGAGACGATTCTAGACCGGCAAAACTGGCGCGAAAGTTACGGAAGTTTAGAACGAGTAACGCGGAACAACTTCTTTGTCCACACTAAACCAATCGTCCCAGAGCGGGCCATCGATTCCATTCGGGACATCAATGCGACGGTACCACCGGCAGGATCAACGCCGAGGGATGCTCGGCATCGTGATAAACGGTGTTGGTAGCGGAAACGTAGTTCATGGCGAAAGCAGGATCCTCCCCGGTATTGAGATTCCGGTCGAAGCGGGGAAAATTGCTGCTTGAAATCTCCAGCCGCAAAGAGTGCCCTTTCCGAAAGACGTTGCTAGTTGACCATAAGTCAATCGTAAACTTGTACAACTGCCCAGGATTGATCAGGTCAGCCTTCTCCCGCGAATCGCGATAGCGGGCGCGGACGATTCCTTCCGTCAGATTTTGCGCAAATCCATCCGGACCCACATCCACCAGCTTGGCGGTGATATCCGTGTCCACCGCCGACGATTTGGCAAAAAGTTCGAGGCTCACCGGTCCGGTGACTTCTGTGTCCTGGGCAAAGGCTGGCGTGGTGTATATCAGGACGTCGTCGCGAGCTTCCACTGCGCGCTGGTCTCGAGGGCCGGGGGCCAGGTGGTTCGAATCGCAGCATAAGGGTCCGCCCACGGTGGGCACCGGGTTCGACGGATCATACACATAGTGGTCGGCAGTTTCCGAACGCGGAGATACGGTGGAGAGACTTCCGTCCCCGCGCAGCGAGTTCGCGCTCTTGGTCGAGTGCAGAAAATATTTTGTGCTTTGGGCGCGGGTCAACGGCCAGTCGTCTTCTTCCCTCCACTGGTTGGCTCCCATGACAAAAATCTTCACCGGCTTGCCCGCAAATTCGTTCTGCACGCCCTTGAACAGGTAGTCGTACCACTTCAGGGTTATTTCGTTTTCGTCGAATTCGGCGGCTGCCGGTCCAAAATCAACATCGCCGATTTTTCTGCCGCTTCCGGCGTGGCCTCCGATGGTCACCAACAGATGCTGGCCGCGCCTGGCCGCTTCGCTCCCGCCGCGCGCCTTGATCCCCATATAGTTGCGCAGCGAACCCCCTTGAAAAATGTCGTACCAGGCGGCCACATGAAGTATCGGTACGGTGATGTCGCCGAAGTGCTCTTCAATCGATAGCTGCTTCCAATACGGGTCGTAACTGGGATGGGCGAGCCAGTCGAGGAAATACGGCGCCAGCGACGCAGTAGAGACCGGCGCTGATGCGTCAGAAAAATTGAACAGGGGATAATTGGCCAGCGGCAGTTTCCACATTCCGCCAAGAGCATTGGTATGGTTGACTACAGTGCGATTGAATGTGTCCTGGGACAGGCCCGATGTCCACGACTGGTTGAACCATTGCTCGAATGCGCCCCCCTGGTAGGTCCAGTTTTCGTGATAATTGCTTGCGGTAACAACCGGGCAGATGCCCGCCAGGTGCGGCGGATGAGCGATCGCGGCCAGCATCTGCGTGGCCCCCACATACGATCCGCCCCACATGCCGACCTTGCCATTTGAATAGGGCAAGGCTGCCGCCCACTCAACTGTGTCGTAGCCGTCATCCGGTTCATGTTTGAAGGTGTACCACTCGCCGTCGGAGGTGTAGCGGCCGCGCACGTCCTGAATAATGACAACGTATCCTCGGGCCGCCGCCTTAAGACCAAAGCCCACTCCGCCGCTCTTGTTGTACGGGGTCCGCTGCAGCAGCACCGGGAACTGGCCGTCCACGTTAGGCCGGTAGATATCGGCGCGCAGAATGACGCCATCGCGCATCGTGACGGTCACGCCACGTTCCGTCGTTACCTCGTAGGATTCGGCGGCCTGCAGCACAGACGTCGTGAAGAGCAGGCCGAGAGCAACGCCGCACACTGCGCCTTTCCTGCAGAGCATGGAACAATCCCCCGGGTTTAAAGAATACATAAGGTATCAATTTTTATAACTCTTCAGGGTATGAGGAATACAGAAAAGGGGGTGCCCCGTCCAAGCTCCGCTTGAGCGGGGACTTTCCACGGCCAGATGCGGGAACTGCGGTGAGGGCGGAACGGAATGTGAAGGGTTCAGATCACAAAGAGAAAACACGGGTCCAGCTAGACCTGAGAACCGCCGGGGTTGATGTTTACCAATACGTGAAGTTCAGCTTGTCCACCTTGACCGAATAGGGGGTTTGCGTCTTGTTCCCGTCCATTTGGAAATTGATCGTGATGCCATACCAATCGGACGGGGCCGTATAGGGAGGGAAGGTTCGGTTGATGTCGCGGGTCACGCCGTTGAGCGTGATCGACTGATATAGCACTTTATTGTCGGAGGTTCGTTGAAAGTGAACGATCACGTGGTTCCAGGCATTGTTTACGGGATTGCAGGGAATACCGGCGCTCACCCAATGCCGGTTCACGTTGTCCCAGATGTCCCATGCATGGCCGCCGGCGATCCGGCATTGGGAGCCATAGATGAGACTCTTCCCGCCAAAATATTGACTGACATCAAACTCCAGGACCTGAGCGGCGCCGATGGTGCTGGAAAAAAAATACGCGTCGTAGATGAAGTTCTTGGCGTTCGGGACCAGGGTTTTGTTGGGGTCCGGCAAATCCAGTACGGACGCAGGGCCAACCACTGGATAGCTCCACAGCACATCTGAATAGGGCTTGGTGCCGCCGAGATTGAACGTGGTGGCACCGCCCGTCTGAGTCATGGAATACGTGACTTCGGGCTGGCAGTCGGCACAGATGTTGTAGGCCGGCGCCAGTTCACCCCATCCCCGCCAGCCCTTACGGGCTTGCAGATTGGTCAGGGTGGTCCCGCTTACGTTGACGGTAACCGGCGTAAAAGATGCGCCTCCGCAGTAGTCCCACGCCTGCACCACGGTGTTGTAAGTGCCGGGACTCAGTGACACGGTGGCATTCAGGCTGTCTCCCTGGGTCACGTACACCTTTTTGTCAGGCGAAGGGGCGGTGTAGATGCCCATCGAGGCCACGCCCTGGGAGCAAGTCGAAGTCGCTGCCGTGGCGGAAAAACGCACCGGCGATCCCACCGTGCTGTTGTTTGCCGGCGAAGTTACAAACACCCCCGAGGCGGCAGTGACGGTGAGTGGGACGGCGGTGAAACTCGAACCGCCGCAACGGTCCCACTCCTGCACCACAGTCTTGTGGTCGCCAGGATTCAGCGACAATTTAGTGTTAAGGCTGGTAGCGTTGACGACGTAAGTCAGCTGATCGTCCACGTAGATGCCCATCGAGGCCACGCCGCCCGAGCAGGTCGCGCTGCTGGCGCTGGCGATAAAACTGACCGGCGAGCCCACCTTGGCCCCGCTGCCGGGACTGCTCACTGTAACTCCCCCCCAGGCAGACGTCGCAAAGGCCGCAATGATAAAAATGTATGAATAGAGCCTTTCCATGGCTGCGTAATTTCCCCAATTTTTTGGATTTGCTGCTTGAAGTGGGCGCTGGACGACCGATTTATCGGGATTCTAGTGATCTGATCCTCCAACCGCAAGGACAAAAGAGCCTGCCCCGCCAATCAAACGTACAGCCACTCCTGGGGAGGGCAGGAAGGAGGGCAGAAAATCGAGCCATGAGGCAGTGAGTGGCCGCTTTGCAGCGGGCTGGAGGCTCAGGACAGGAGGCCGGATACGTTCAGCTGATTGACCGCGACGACGTAAACCCATCCGTCAATGAGCATCGAAACGGCCAAGACGGCCCCGTGTCCAAGTGCATCCCGAGTAACCGTTCACCAGCTGCAGCGCGGCGCGCTGATTTTCGGTGGGCGGATGAAATGTCACATTGCAGCTGCCGTCCGTGTCGAGTCCCGTGCCCGGCACGGTGGCGGTGATCTCGCTCGGTCCCCCGAATTTTTCCGCGCCGGTGGTGATGTCCAGCGCATGCAGCCTGTGAAACGTGGTGCCTTTCTCCAGGGTCATGGCGGACATACAGGGTTTGGGTTGTGGGATCGATCACCGGCGTCCCGGTGACTCCGACCACCGGCCCTATGCCGGTGCGTCCGCCAAAGCTGCCATCGGCAGGTGTAATTCCGTTCGCAGGATCAATGAAGCTGCGCTTCCATAAAACTTTCGCCGGATCGTCGGCATCCAGCGCATAGACGCTGTCGTTCTCCGTGCCCAGGAAAATAACGCTGTGCGTCCCGCCCGCGATGGCCAATTTTCTTACGAATAGCGTTTGAGTGTAAATGGAGCCATCCAGATGCGCCGACCTTGAAAGTCTTCCAAAGCTGGTGACATTTACATT
>Ga0207657_10003608_pt1 | contig 16492 bp, 15 predicted proteins | sample KBSC33metaG_FD_184316 | JGI IMG/M metagenome (GOLD analysis project Ga0207657, IMG submission 184316) | Corn rhizosphere microbial communities from Kellogg Biological Station, Michigan, USA - KBS C3-3 metaG (SPAdes) (version 2) | ecosystem: Host-associated > Plants > Roots > Rhizosphere > Soil ... | reverse complement strand
CTGATGTTTTATTCCTACACCAAACGTTTTACGTCGCTATCGCACGCGGTCTTGGGATTCTCGCTGGGGATCGCCCCAGCCGGCGCGTGGATCGCCATGCGGGGCTCGCTCGACCCGCGCATATTGTGGCTGACCGCCGCAGTCACGCTCTGGACCGCGGGCTTCGACATCATCTATTCTTGCCAGGATTACGAATTCGACGTCGAAGCCGGCCTCTTCAGCATCCCCCGCCGCTTCGGCATCTCTGGAGCCTTATGGATCTCGCGCCTGCTGCATCTGGGAATGCTGGCTTGCCTGGTGATGTTGGTGAACGCGTTTGCTCTCGGCGGTCTCGCCTGGGCCGGGATCGCCGCCGTCGCGTGCCTGCTTTTGTGGGAGCACCGCCTGGTCTGGCCCAACGATCTTTCGCGCGTCGACGCGGCGTTCTTCACCATGAACGGCTATGTCAGCGTGATATTCTTTGTATTCTGGGCCACAGATATTTTTTGGCGATGAGATCCCCCATGACACCCGTTTTTGACGACCCCCGCCTGCTCCCGATCCGTGACAAGGTCGAGCGCGGCGAGCGTCTGAATTCAGAAGACGGCCTGGCTCTCTATCGCACTCCCGACCTGCTGAGCGTAGGCTGGATGGCGAACCAGGTGCGCGAGCGCCTGCACGGCAACAAGACCTTCTTCAACGTCAACCGCCACATCAATCCTACCGATGTATGCGTGGCGAGCTGTAAATTGTGCGCCTTCGGCAAGAAGGCCAAGGACCCCACCGCCTACGCCTTTTCGCTGGAAGAAATCTGGGAGCGCGCGGGCCGCGGCCACGCCGAAGGCGTCACCGAATTTCACATCGTGGGCGGATTGCATCCCGAACTTTCACTCGACTGGTATTGCGATATGCTGCGCGGCCTGAAGCAGCGCTACCCGGAAGTGCATCTCAAGGCCTTCACCATGGTCGAGATCGGTTACTTCGCGCAACGCACGAAAATTAGCCACCGCGAGGTTCTGGAGCGCCTGAAAGAAGCCGGTATGGATTCCATGCCCGGTGGCGGCGCCGAGATTTTCGCCGAGCGCGTCCGCCGCATTATCTGCGATCACAAGCTTTCAGGTGATCAGTGGATTGAGGTCGCGCGCACCGCTCATAAGCTGGGCATTCACTCCAACTGCACCATGCTTTACGGGCACATAGAGACGCCGGAAGACCGCGTCGATCACCTCCTGCGGCTGCGCGCCTTGCAGGACGACACGCAAGGCTTCCAGACTTTCATTCCGCTGGCGTTCCATCCCGACAATACCGCGATGCACCACGTAGGGAAGACCACCGGCTTCAACGATATTCGCGAGATTGCCGTGTCCCGCTTAATGCTGGACAACATCCCGCACATCAAAGCCTATTGGGTGATGATGACTCCGCAGATCGCGCAGATCGCGCTGCGCTTCGGCGCCGACGATCTGGATGGCACCGTGGTCGAAGAAAAAATCTATCGCGATGCCGGCGGCGCCACTAGCGGCAGTTTGCGGCGCAGTGAATTATTGCGCCTGATCCGCGAAGCCGGCCGCGAGCCGCTGGAGCGCGATACGCTCTATCATCCCGTCGAGCGCAAAGAATCCGAGAACGTCTTTACCGTGCTCGTGTAATCACCGCGAAGTCCGGGCCCGCGTACGAGCCGCTTTCTTAGCCGCGCTGCTCCGATTTGCCGCGCCGCGCTTGCTGGCGCTGGCCCGCGCCTGACGCGAAAGCGAAGCCTTCGAAGCCGCCTTGGTGCCTTCGCGTTTCAGCGCGTTGGTCGTCGCACGCGATCTCTTCGGCGATGGCGCCCGCCGCGAGGTCCCAGCCTCTGAATCCTGCTTCGCTTTCGTGCGCACCGTTTTCGAGGCGTTGCCCTTCGGGGGCGGCAAAGAAACTCCCGCCCGCCGCGCTTTCGACAGGCCGATTGCTATGGCTTGTTTAGTGGAGCGAGCCCCATGCTTGCCTTCGCGGATGTGGTCCATTTCCTCGCGTACGAACTCCCCGGCCTGCGTCGAAGGAGCCTTCCCCTCGCGCTTGTCCTTCCGCGCTCTCTCGACGGTATCTTTATCGGGCATCCTGAACCTCCGTGAGGAGGACCTGCAATTTGATCTCCGTACAAATGAAAAAAGCCGGCGGACCTCGAAGGCCGCCGGCTCGTTTGCGGAAAAAGTTGCGCCGCGTTAAGGGATCTGGAAATCCACGTTGCGATCGCGGTTGATCTGCTGGCTAAAGGGGATATCGATCTTGGAGAGCGGAGCGTGATGCTCCTTATTGTCCCGATCCTGCCAGTACAACTGGTCGCCTTCCACTTTGTACGCACTTGCCGCCTGAATGGTGTGGTCGCTGAAAGCAATCAGGTAGAACTGAGGCTGGTTGCCTTCATTAGCCGACTGCGGTTGCGTCTGCGCAGGTGGAGAATTTTGTTGCTGATACTGCGGCTGTTGCTGCGGCGCAACCTGTCCTTGACCCGGTTGCGGGTAACCCTGCTGATAACCGTAATCCTGTTGCGGCGGAGGCGTCGAAGTATAGCCGCCATCGTAAGCATAAGGATCGTAGCCGTAGCCGTAAGCGTAGGGATCGTACGCGTACCCGTAAGCCGGATAGCCGTAATAGTAAGGGTAACCACCGAATCCGAAGTAGAGACTCGATCCGTAGTAAGGATAGCCGCCATAGAATCCGCCGCGGAAGCCACCCCTGTACCCACCTCGAAACCCGCCTACGCCGCCACGGAATCCGCCTCCTTCGTGACCACGAAAACCGCCCCCGCCGCCGCGGAAGCCACCGCCGAAGCTGCCGCCATGACCGCCGGAGAATCCGCCGCCGCGCGCTCCACCCCCGCCACCGGCGTGGCCGCCACCGCCGCCATGTCCTCCACCACCGCGCTGCCCATAAGCCGTAGCGATCAGGCCGGGAGAGCACAGAGCCGCGAAAAGCAAGTATTTCGTGAATTTCATAGTAATACCTTCACCAGTTAGATGTTCTGGTTCCCTATTGGGTTCCAGTCTATCGTAAGCCCAACGGATCTGGGGCTGCGGAAGCGTGGGGCAGCACGAAGCCCACTGTAACCACAACGCGCGGAGCTCCATCGTTACATTAGTTTGTTATGCGATCTTCAGCACCCATCCATCAGACGCACCACTCAAGGCGTCAGTTTCTGGCCTCCGCCGCGTCGTTGATTGGTGCTGGAGCGTGCGCCAGTTCGCTCGCGCGCGCCCAGGATGAAGCAACCTTCACCACCGGCGTCAAAGTCGTCAATGTCCTCGCCACCGTGCGCACCAAGAGAAACGAAATCGTTCGCGATCTGACGAAAGACGACTTCACGCTCACCGAAAACGGCCGTCCGCAGCTTATCCGTTATTTTTCGAAGGAAACCGACCTTCCTCTGACCGTCGGGCTGATGGTCGACACCAGCATGAGCCAGCAGAAGGTGCTGGAGTCCGAACGCACCGCCAGTTTCCGCTTCCTTGATCAAGTTTTGCGCGAGTCCAAAGATAAGTTGTTCGTCATGCAATTCGACATGGCGGTGCAGTTGCGCCAGCCGCTCACCTCTTCGCGCAAGGATCTGGAAGAAGTGCTCCCCTATGTCGATACGCCTACCCGCCGGGAATTGAGCATGCAGGACGGCGGCGGCACGCGGCTCTACGACGCCATCGTCGAGGCTTCGAACAAAGTCCTGAAAGACCAGAAAAACCGCAAAGCAATGATTGTGTTGTCCGACGGCGGCGAAAACGGCAGCACCGCGACTCTAACCGACGCCATCGAGGCTGCTCAGCGCGCCGACACGCTGATCTACTCGATTCTTTTCTCCGACTCGTCCTACCCCGCGCCGCCTTTTGGTTTCGGCGGCATGGACGGCAAGGAAATCCTCATGCGGCTTTCCAAAGAGACCGGAGCTTCCTTTTACCAGGTCTCGAAAAAGCAAGGAATCGAGCAGATCTACCAGGCGATTGAAGACGAGCTTCGCAGCCAATACAACTTAGGTTTTATTTCGGACCAGCCCAATGAGATCTCTGAGTTCCGCACACTGAAACTGACCACGAAACGCAAGGACCTGGTGTTGCAATACCGCGAGCGCTACTGGGCCAAGGCGTGAGAATTTAAGCCAATGCGCGGGCTACGTCTGGGGCAAAATACGTCAGGATGACGCCCGCTCCGGCCCGCCGAATAGAGGTCAGCGACTCCATCATCGCGCGGTCCAGATCCAGCCAGCCATTTCGAGCCGCCGCGTGGATCATGCTGAATTCGCCCGACACCTGGTAAGCGCCAATGGGTACGTCGAAACGGTCGCGAGCCTGGCGAATCAGGTCCAGGTAGGGCAGGGCAGGCTTGACCATCAGGAGATCGGCGCCCTCTTCGAGATCCAGCTCCATCTCATTCAGGGCTTCGCGCCCGTTGGCCGGATCCATCTGATAGCTGCGCCGGTCGCCGAACTGCGGCGTCGATTCGGCGGCTTCGCGGAACGGTCCATAGAACACGGAAGCAAATTTTGCCGCGTAAGCAAAAATGGGAGTGTTGAGGAAGCCGTGGGCATCGAGCGCCGTGCGAATCGCCGCGACGCGCCCGTCCATCATGTCGGAAGGCGCCACCATGTCGGCGCCGGCCCGCGCGTGTGACACCGCCGTTTTCGCCAGCCACTCCAGCGTGGCGTCATTATCGACGTCATGAACGCCATCGCGCTCCACCACTTTCCCGCAATGCCCGTGGCTGGTGTACTCGCAATTGCACACATCGGTCATGACGATCAATCCGGGCACCGCCCGCTTGACGGCGCGCACCGCCTGCTGCGTGATGCCATCGTCGGCGTAAGCGCCGGACGCTTCCTCATCCTTAGTCTCCGGAATCCCGAACAGGATAACGCCGCCGACGCCTAGCGCATGAACCGCCTCGCACTCCTTTACCAACTGATCGATCGAGAGCTGCGCCTGACCGGGCATGGAGGAGATGGCTTTACGCACCCCCTCGCCAGGGCACACGAAGAGTGGCAACACCAGTTGCGATGGCTCCAAATGCGTTTCCCGCACCAGGCGGCGCATCGACTCGGACACACGCAGCCGGCGAGGCCGCTGAACCGGAAATGACATGCTCTCATTATGCAATGTCTTGCAACATACAATGTCTGGCGACGCCGCAGCACCCCGTCCGCGCATCCTTCTGCGACCGTGCCAACCCTAATTTGGTACTAAGCGTGCTATACCCCTCATCGTGCAGTGCAGTAACGAAGGGAATCAAAGCTTTAAGTGCGTCCCTCAGCAGAATTTACCTATTCTAGCCCGGAAAAATTTACGGAGCCCCGGGATAGACGCCTGTTTAGGGGAGCACACTAGAGAGCGGTACGACGGTTCGTACCGATTGGGTGCCTCGGATGGCCGGAACGTGCAGCCGGTTCACAACGAGAGCGCCGCTCACCAGTCAATTTATAACCAGATTCGGGCACGGAATGCCCAGAGGATAACTTTATGAAGACTTCTTTTTTGATTGCCGGCGGACTCGCGTTGAGTCTGCTGGGCACCGGATGCGCGACCAAGAAGTATGTTGCCAAGAGCATTGCTCCCGTCGAGCAACGGGTCACCAGCGCGGAAGCCAAGAATACTGACCAGGACACCAAGATCACCGCCAACACTACCCAGATCGATGCAGTGGATAAGGATCTGTCGCGCACCAAAGAACACCTGAACGATGTGGATGCGAAGGCGCAGGCCGCCGCAGCCGCTGCGGATGCCAAGGCGGCGGCTGCCGCGGCTGCTGCCAGCGCGGCGGAGGCCAAGGGCCAAGAAGGCATCGAGAAGGGCACGCTGGCCGCGAAAAACGTCGACACTTTGCGCGACGATGTGCGCGCCGGCAAGTTCAAGATGACCAAATCCGACTCCGTGCTATTCGGCTTCAACCGCAAGACACTGACCGATGAGGCCAAAGCCCAGCTCGATAGCGTAGTGCAGTCGCTCGACGGCGTGAGCCGCTACGTGGTCGAAATCCAGGGTTTCACGGATAAAACCGGCTCGGTGGTTTACAACGACGAATTGAGCCAGGAGCGCGCCGCAGCGGTAGCGCGGTATCTGGCCAGCCACAAGGTTCCTCTGCGGAACATCACCATGCTCGGCACCGGCGTAGCCGAAGGTGAACAGAGAACCCGGGAAGAACGGGCGCAAGGCCGCAAGGTCGACGTCCGGGTTTTCGTTCCCGAGATTTAACGGTTCGGATGCCGTGCGGAACTGCCCCGCTGCGGCGTCCTTCGAGTTGGCCGTCAGACCCTCCGACCTGATGGCCATCAGGGCAGGCGCTTGAGAAGGTCTTGCGCGAGGAGATCTGCACGCCTCGCCAGGTTGACTGCGGTCACCAGATCTTGCTCTCGCGCCTGCTCAGCTTGTTTCTGGAAGGTCTGAATCCGGCTGACGATCTCGGTCAGTTCCGGATTCAGATTCCGGCCTGCGACACTTCCCAACACTCTTCTTACGCGATCCAGGCTTTCATCCACAGCGTGGTTATACTCCCGCAACTGCTCGGCCGTGAAGATTTGGCCGAGCCGCGGCGTCGGCTGCACTTCGGGCGGGACGATTGCGGGAGGCTGCGCATTGACCCGGACCGGCGGCGGCGGGCGCCGGGGCGGCGGAGGCGGAGGGGGCTCGGCTGGCGGCATAGCGGCCGGTATGCTTTCGATGATGCTGGCATCCTGCGGCAGGTCAATTTCCGGGGGCGAAGGTATGTCGGGCTGCACCAGCACCACCGGGGGCCGCACCACCGGCGGCGGCGCCACAAACACCCTGGGCGGCGTGGATTTGTGGAACCAGCACGAGGTGCTGCCGAACGACAACGCGAGAACGACGGGTAGCAGCCGCGATCTAAACATGGTTGACTGACGCAGGGAACTGGAGGCGGAAAGTAGTTCCCCGGCCCAACTCGCTCGTAAAATCGACAGTACCATTATGTAACTGAACCGCGCGGTACGTAAGGGCCAATCCAATGCCCGAGCCCCGTTCCTTGGTGGTGAAGTACAACTGGAAAACTTTGTCCCGGACCTCGGGCGGGATGCCCGGGCCGTTGTCCGCAATTTCGACGGCCACATTATCGCCTGACCGTTCCGCCTTCAGACGCAGCATCGCGCCGCTCTTGCCTTCACTTTTCATGGCCTCCAGGGCGTTGGTCACCAGATTGAGGATCGCCTGCTTCAGCAAGTCCGCATCGCCCCGCATCAGGGCCGGCTCGGCGGACGCTTCGAAATGCATCTCTACTCCGGAGGCGCGCGCTTGCGGGGTCATCAAATTCGCCACCTCTCCGGCCAGAGCCGCGAGATCCACGTCCGCGAAGCGAACTTCCAGTGGACGCGAAAAATCCAGAAAGGTCTTCACCACCCGGTCCAGCCGCCGGACTTCATTCGAAAGGATATCGATTTCCGGAATCAGCCCATCCTGCTGCGCCTCGGCGTGGGCCCGCAGTAAATCCAGGCGCAGCGAAATCGCGTTTAACGGGTTTTTGATTTCATGGGCGACGCCGCCGCTGATGCGGCTGATCGCGGCCAGTCGCGACGCCACATCGAACTGCGAAGCCATGCTGGCGATCTTATCGTCGAGGCTGCGCTTCAGCAGGGTGTTATCCTGGCGCGCTCCGCTGTACTTCTGGCCCAGCAGATTGAGCTTGCTTTCCAGCGCCACAAATTCGCGCGAACGCTTTTCGGGCCCGTGAGGCTCCTCACCGTGATAGTCGCCCTGGGCAATGCGGTCGATGGTGGCTTCGATGCGCTTGAGCGGACGCAGAGCCTGGCTGGTGGCGAAGCCGGCCAGCAGCAGAGATACGAACAGCGAACCGGCTGCGATTTCGGCCACGGTGCTCACCTGCGGGACCACCGGATCGATCAGGAACACGCTGGAGGTGACCACCTGAATTGTAAAGATCGATTGTTGCCCTACTCCCAGCGGCACCACCACCTGGTAATCCGGCTTGCGCATCATTAAATCCGTCAAGCGCCGGTAGAGGGAACGGCTCCGCCAGTCGGCGAAATTTTCCAGGTGCGCCTGCGGTTGGCCGATCCGCGAAGGATTGGAAGACGCGAGGATAATGCCGTCCTGGCCGGCGACGTTGATTTCGAGCAACGCGGCCGACAGCGCCATGGTGCGAAACAGCATGGTGGAAATATCCGGATCGTTCGCCACGATATCGCGCCATTGCGTCTCGGTTTCCGCCAGGTCGGTAGGCGCGGGCTCGACCGGCGAAAGCCGGTTGATGCGGTCGTTGATATAGGCGTTGACCTGTTGGCTGGCAAGCTCCGCGCGGTCGAGCGCCGTGGCTGAAAGCGAGTTCACCAGACTGGTAAGGTACAGACCGGAAAGAATCATGACGACCACGGTAACCAGCGCCACGGTCAACAGGATCAGGCGGATTCGCAGGGACATGGGCCGTCAGGCTGCGCCCGAGCCGTCTTGGGCGCCGTACTCGCGCAATTTATTGAACAGAGTCTTTTGGCTGATGCCGAGGATCTCGGCGGCCCTCGTCTTGTTGTTCTTGGTGTGCTCCAGGGTGAGCTCAATCAAGGCGCGCTCGGCATGGTCGATGGTGGACCCCACCGGAATGCGTAATTCGTTTCCGCCGCTGGCTGAAGACGGCGCCGGAGCCGCGGAAGAAGGGCGGGCCGCTCCGCCGGCCTGGTGGAATAGCGGCGGCAAATGTTCCAGGCGGATGGTTCCTTCGCCGGCCAGAATGGCGGCGCGCTCGATCACATTACGCAGTTCGCGGACATTGCCGGGCCAGGAATGAGTGCGCAGCACCTCGAGGACCGCCGGCGCCGCATCGGTGACTTTGATCGAATGCTTGCGGTTCATGTCAGCCAGCAGCGCGGCGACCAGCGACGGAATGTCGTCCAAGCGCTCGCGCAGCGGCGGAAGCGGGACCGGAAAGACGTTTAGGCGGTAGAACAGATCCTCGCGGAAGCGGTTTTCGCGCATGGCGGCTTCGAGCGGAGAATTGGTGGACGCGATCACGCGCACGTCCAGTTGAATTTCAGTCTTGCTTCCCAGGCGGCGCACGCGCTGATCTTCCAGGACCCGCAGCAGCTTGGCCTGCGTGCCCATCGGCATGTCGCCGATCTCGTCCAACAATACCGTGCCGTTCTGGGCCAGCTCGAAACAGCCGGCGCGGCGTTCCAGGGCTCCGGTGAAGGCGCCCTTTTCATGGCCGAACAGCTCGCTCTCGATCAGAGTTTCCGGGAGCGCAGCGCAGTTGATCGCCACGAAGGGTGCGCTGCGTCGCGGGCTCAAGGCATGGATGGCGCGGGCCGCCAATTCCTTGCCGGTGCCGCTCTCGCCCGTGATCAGCACGGCCGCCCGGCTGGGGGCCACTTGTTGGATCAGCGCGAAAACCTCCTGCATCTTGGGCGAGGCGCCTGTCATCTCACCCAGAATGCCGTGGTAACCCAACTCGCGTTCCAGGCGCTCGGCGTGCTCCGCCAGACCATGCTGCGCCACCGCACGCTCAATCAGCAGACGCAAAGCCTGAGATTGAACCGGCTTTTCCAGGAACCAGAACGCCCCCAGGTCGTGGATCAGAGTGAGAGCCGTGTCCAGACTTCCAAAAGCCGTCTGCACGATGGCGACCGGGGCGTTGCCCTGGTCCTTAAGGCGCTGCAGAAGCTCCTGCCCGGTCATGCGCGGCATGTTGAGATCGGTCACGATGACATGCGCCCGGAACTGAGTCAGCTTGTCGAGTGCGTCCTGCCCATCGGTAGCGGTTTCGACGTCGTAGCCCCACAGCGCGATCATACCCGCCAGAGCGGTGCGCTGGTTTTCTTCGTCATCCACCACCAGTACGCGGGCGGGAGTGTGCTCGGTCTCAATCATGATGTTCGCTTCCTATTGTGCCAGTCAAAGCCTACAGATAGGAGGGAGTGGGCTTCCAAAACGTTGCAAAAAGGGGACAGACGATATTTTCGCCCCCCAGGTCTCCCTTATTGCCCATACTGGACCTCGCTAAGATGTCGTCTGTCCCCTTTTTGCTACAGCACATCCGCAAAACCGCGCTTCAAATGACGGAAAAACAGCCCGCCGGCTATAAATGTCACACCCGAATATGCGGCCAGCACCGCAAACTCCTGCCAGGAGGGCCATTGCGCGGAAAGCAGCCGGTCGCGGTAGGCGCGCACGATCCAGGACATCGGGTTTAAGCGCAGCAAGGGCTGGAAGCGCGCCGGGATCTGCTCCTCGCTGATCATGATGGGAGTGAACCAGAACCACAGCGTCATCACCACCGCGAGCACTTGCGCGGTGTCGCGCAGGTAGACATGCAGGCTCGAGACGAACCACCCGACCCCCACCGCGAACAATCCGATAAACAGCATATAAATCGGCAGCAGCAAAACCATCGGGCTGATCGATTTCAACACAATGAGCGAGGCGGCCATCACCAGCAGCAACGCGATCAGATGATGAATCAAGGACGACAAAAAAATTGAGACTGGGACCACCTCGGCCGGAAACAGCGTGCGCGTGATGAGAGTGCCTTGCTCCACCATGCTGGGAGCCGAGCGTAGCACGGTGTCCTGAAACAGCAGCCAGGGCAGCATCCCGCAGAACAGGAACATGGTGTAGTTTTGCGTCACCGAGCCCGGCGGCAGCTTGGTTTTCAGGCAGACCTGAAAGATGAAGGTCCAGCTCAAAAGCAGCACCAGCGGGTGGATCACGCCCCAGATCCAGCCGGCGGCCGAACCCACATAGCGCTGCTGAAAGTCACGGCGGACCAGTTGGGCCACCAGCGAGCGCCGCTGCACCAGATTGCGAAGGAAGTGACGGCCCGGTATATGCTTCACGGTTTATTCACGAGATCTGCTTCACCATAAGAGTGTAAACTGATCGTGTGCGCTTTGTCCTTAGCCGAGCGCCGGTTCTCGCCGTGGCCCTGTGGATTTTCCCGGCGACGGCGCCGGCCGGCCCCCCGCCCGCCGATCTCGGCAAATTGACCTACGATATCGAGTGGCGTCTGATCCACGCGGGAGACGCGGTGCTCGAATTACACGAATCCGAAGGCCGCATGAAGCTGGATTCCGCCGGCCTGGTCTCCGCGCTTTTCAAAGTGGATGACACCTATACCGTGCGCTACGAACAATCGTTCTGCGCCAGCGAAAGCCAGATGGATTCGAAGGAAGGCAAGCGCCACCGCCAGACCACGGTGACTTACGATCGCAACCAGAACCGCGCGGCGTGGGTGGAACGCGACGTTCTCGATAACAACAAGATATTGCGCAAAGCTCAGGTCGATATCCCGCATTGCGTTCACGATGTGTTGGGCGGGATTCTGGCCTTGCGGAATTCGACGCTCGAGCCGGGCCAATCGACGCTCGCTCCCATGAGCGATGGCCGGCGCGCCGCGCAAGTCAAGGTGGATGCGCAGGAGCGCGAGGAAGTCACCACGCCTGCCGGCACCTTCAAGACCATCCGCTACGAGGCGAATTTGATGAATGGCGTAATCTACCAGCGCAAAGGCCGGGTGTTCGTATGGGTGTCGGACGATGCCCGCAGGATACCCGTGCAGATCCGGCTGCGGCTGGCTTTCCCCATCGGAACCGTGACGCTGCAGCTTCAGAAAGAGGAAGGGAAATGAGGAGGCCGATACTCTTAGCGGCCGCAATTCTGCTGGTAAGCGCCAGCAGCGGGCCAGCGCAGGCGCCCGGCGTTCCTTCATCCAGCCCGTTAATGCCCAATGCCCAGGTGAACGAATTGTGCGGACGGCTCGGCGATCTGATGGGGGCGGGCGGCGTCGCCATTCCGGACCTGCAGCGCGCCGCGGCGCCAGTGATCGAAAACACGCGGCAGAATTGCATCCAGTTGCGCCTGCGGCCCGGGCGCGCCCAGATCACTTACTCGCTGCTCACCAATCTGCGCTCGTATCTGGCGCTGGCCGATTCGGTTCCCAAGCCATTCCCGTTTCCCGAAGCCGCGCAACAGCAGTTAACTGAGCTGCGCAATGACGCCAACCGTTTGGATTCCCACTTCCGTGCGCTCATCGAGAGCCGCGACCGGCAACTGACCAGTCCCGATCCCGCCAATCTCGCGCGCTATGCGGAGGCCAACCGAAAGCTTCCCCCGCCTTCGCCAGGCAAGCCGCGAGTCGTGTTTTTTGGCGATTCGATCACCGACATCTGGCACTTGAACGAATACTTTCCGGACAGCGATTATCTGAATCGCGGAATCTCCGGGCAGACCGCAGGGCAATTGGTGCAGCGCATGCAGGACGACGTGATCAATCTGCATCCGGCCGCGGTCCTGATTCTGATCGGCACCAACGACCTGGCGCGCGAGACGCCGGTGACCACCATTGAGAGCGATTACCAGATGCTGGCCGACATGGCGACCGTCAATAAGATCAAAGTGATCTTCGCTTCCGTTTTGCCAGTGAGCGACTACCACAAAGACCAGGACCCCTCCTACGAGCGCAGGCTGCAACGTCCGCCGGTTTTCATCAAGGCTCTGAATGACTGGCTACAGAAGTTCTGTACCCAGCACGGCTACACGTACCTCGACTACTACACCGCAATGTTGGACTCGGCAGGTCAATTGCCCGCGGATCTCTCCGACGACGGCCTGCATCCTAACGCCAAAGGATTCCGCGTGATGGCGCCGCTCGCGTCGGCGGCTATCGCGAAGATCATGGCGCCGGTTGTGACTTCGGAGAAACCTAAGAAGCGTGGATTCGCGTCTATTCTGAAGTAGACAATGATCTGCAGTAAACAATGAAGCGCTGTTCCCACTTGATGTGTTTGCTGCTGGCGTTGACGGCCGCGGCCTCGGCACAAGTGAAGATGACAGTCGAGCAACTGGTGGGCTTCGTCAAGTCCTCCGTCCAGTTGCACGAAGACGACCGCAAAGTTGCCGAGACAGTCAAGAAGATCCAGTTGTCGAATCAACTCGACGCGCACACCGTAGAGACCTTGCAAAGTCTCGGCGCCGGACGCCTGACAGTGGTCGCACTGCGAACACTGATGACCGATTCTGCCAGCCTGCCAGCCGCTCCCGCGCCTGTGCAAGCGCCGAAGCCCATCCTCGCGCCAATGGCCGTCCCCGACGCCGCGCAACAGAAAGAGGTTCTGGCAGCGGTCACCGAAAACGCTCTCAACTATTCCGATAGCCTGCCGAACTTCATTTGCTTGCAGGTCACCCAGCGCTACGTCGACCGCGCCGGTGGCGATCATTTCGTGCCCACCGACAAGATTGCCGAACGCCTGAGCTACTTCGAGCACAAGGAAGATTACAAGGTGATCTCGGTGAATGACGCGCCGGTCACCAATCGCAAGCACGAGCAGTTGGGTGGCGCCACCTCCAGCGGCGAGTTCGGGACCATGCTGCGCGAAATCTTCGACCCCGCGAGCCAGACCGAGTTTCAGTGGGAGCGGTGGGGCAAACTCCGCGATCACATCATGCATGTATTCAGCTTCCGCGTCCGTCTGGAAAACTCGCAATATCGCATTACCGCCGAAGATGTGAAGCGGACGGTGACGGTGGGTTATCACGGCTTGATTTATGCCGACCGCGACAGCCGCTCGGTGATGCGCATCACGATGGAAGCGGATGATATCCCGGCCGATTTCCCGATCCGCAGCGCCTCGGAAACTCTGGACTACGACTCCATTGCCATCTCCGGCGAAAAATTCATACTTCCGCTCAAAGTTGAGATGCAGATGCGCGACGGAAAAAGCGCCATGAAGAACGAAGCCGCGTTCCGGCTCTACAATAAGTTCGGCGCGGAGACCAACATCCAATTTGGCGATGCGGCGGACGCCGCGCCAGAAAATAAATCCCCCGAACCGCCCGTCAAGTGAGGCGCCCGCCGGGTAAATGCCGCCCCAGACCGGCAAGTGAAATTCCAGACGAGGAAGTGAAATTCCAAATGGGGCGAATGAGGCGCGAGACGATCAAGTGAAGCGCCGTTGGGCAAGTGAGTCGCCAGACCGGCAAGTGAAGCGCCCGCCGGGCACGCGAAGCCCGCCAAACATCCAGGCACAGTGCCCCCAACCGCAACGGAAGTCCCGCCGGCGCGAGCTGCCGCCTGCAGGCCGCGGCGCGAGCCCCGCACCGTACTATTATTGGAATAGAAATGAAGCACTGGACCGCACGGCTGGCCTTGTTGATGGTGCTCAGTCTCCTGGCACTGGCGCAAAGCAAGCTAACAGTCGAGCAGTTGATCAGTTTCGTCAAATCCTCGGTCCAGTTGCATCATGACGACCGCCAGATCGCAACTTTCATCAAGAAGAACGTGAAGCTTTCCAATCGGCTGGACGCGCGCACCGTGGAAGATCTCCAGGGCGCGGGAGCCGGTCCGCAAACTGTGGCCGCGCTGAAAACACTGATCACCGAATCGGCCAGCCTGGAACCCCCGCCTCCGCCCGCTCCGAAGCTGGTAGTGGTGGGCCCGCCGCCGCCCGATTCCATCGAGCAAAAGCGGATTCTCGAAGAGATCACCGAGCACGCCCGGAACTACGTTGAGGGCCTTCCGAACTTTATCTGCCTCCAGGTGACGCGCCGTTACGGGGATGTCAGCGGCCTCGAAAACTACCGCCTGATCGACACCATCGCCGAGCGCCTGAGTTACTACGATCAGAAGGAAGACTACAAAGTGGTGTCGATCAACGGCATCCCGGCGACCGCGACCGCCAAACACGAACAGAAGAATGGCGCGAGTTCTTCCGGCGAATTCGGATCTATCCTTAAAGAGATTTTCGCGCCGGAGACCGACACGCAATTCGATTGGGAGCGGTGGGCCACGCTGCGCGGCAAGCGTATGTACGTCTTCAACTTTCACGTCAGCCAATTGCGCTCTCAATACAGCATCTATTCGGACGAAGCGAAGCGCACGGTGATCGCGGGGTATCACGGCTTGGTCTACGCCGACCGCGATACCAAGATGGTGATGCGCATTAAGCTGGAAGTGGAAGGTCTGCCCCCCGATTTTCCCATTCAGAGCGTGGATCTGGACATGAATTATGACTTCACGAAAATCTCGGGCCATGATTACCTGCTGCCGCTCAAGTCCGAGATCCGTTCGCGTGAGGGCCGGTTTTTGTCGAAGAACGAGGTCGAATTCCGGATGTACAACCGCTTCGGCACGGAAACGAATATTCAGTTCGGCGACGTGCCGGATGCGCTGCCCGAAGATACCACCAAAGAACAACCTGCCAAGTAACGGAGCGTCCCAACACGCTCGCTTCTAAGGACGATAAATGTAGGTGCGCGTCATAGGCGCGGCCTGATTGGCGCCGCGCTTCGCCATCAGAACCTGGTGCAGCCCCAGGCCGCCCTCATCGAAGGCGATCGAAGAACCCGCCAAATATAGCTGCCAGGTCCGCCACGTGACCTGGTCCACCACCTGAAGGCAAGCCTCACGCTGCGCCGTGAGACGATCCACCCAGGCACGGCAGGTGAGCGCGTAATGCCGCCGCAAATTTTCCACGTCCAGAACTTCGAAGCCGGCGTTTTCCGCGGCGTGAATGACGTCGTGCAAATTTACAATCTGCCCGCCGGGGAAAACGGCGCGCGCGATGAACAGGCTTTGGGCGTCGCTCTGGACAGGCGCGGGGCGGGTAATCCCGTGATTCAGAAACAGGCCGTCGGGAGCAAGCAACTTCGAAACGGCGCCAAAATACTCTTCCAGGTGAGCGCGGCCGACATGCTCGAACATGCCGACGGAAGAAATCTTATCGAACGTGCCGCAGACATCGCGATAGTCCATTTCGCGAATGGTAGCTTGCTTGGCGAGCCCTTCTGCCTTCAACCGTTCCGTGGCGTATTCAAATTGCCGGTCGCTCAGCGTGCAGCCTTCGGCGTGAGCCCCAAAGCATCCCGCCGCGTGCCGGACCAGCGCGCCCCATCCGCAGCCGATGTCCAGGAAGCGGTCGCCCTGTTGCACAACCAGCTTGCGGCAGATGTGGTCGAGTTTCGCGGCTTGCGCCTGGTCGAGAGTTGCGCCGGGTTGATCGAAGTAGGCGCAGGAATAAACCATTTGCGAGTCCAGAAAAAGTTTGTAGAACTCGTTGGATCGGTCGTAGTGGAAACGAATGTTGCGCGCTGCGGCGCTGCGCGAGGCCCAGCCTTGTGTGAGCCTCCACGGATTCCAGCGGCAAACAGTGTCGAAAAACTTGCGTCGAAAGGTGCTCGCGGATAGTGAGAGTTGAAAGTGCACGGCCGCTACGAAGTCGCCATAGACGTCGATTTCGCCGTTGACAAAGGCCAGCGCTACCGAGTAGGCATCCGCCCGGGCCAGCCATTGCTGGCCGCCCTTGTGGCGGGGAACAATCTCGAAGTTCTGCGTTTGAGCGGACGCAGCCGAAGAGCCACGAACCAGCACCGAAACACTCTCCGATCAAAGGAATATCACACCGCAGCGGCAGTGGCAATCGGGGTAAAGCTGATACAGACCGCAGGAAAAACCGGATTTGCTGATCGGAGAATACTCGTGGCGGGCAAGTTAATTGGCGCGCGATCGAATCACGCGAAGTTTCGGGGCGCCATCTGATCGGCGG
>Ga0207657_10003607_pt1 | contig 16492 bp, 13 predicted proteins | sample KBSC33metaG_FD_184316 | JGI IMG/M metagenome (GOLD analysis project Ga0207657, IMG submission 184316) | Corn rhizosphere microbial communities from Kellogg Biological Station, Michigan, USA - KBS C3-3 metaG (SPAdes) (version 2) | ecosystem: Host-associated > Plants > Roots > Rhizosphere > Soil ... | reverse complement strand
CGACGATCGTCAGGAGGCAATGTGCGGTCGATTGGGAAGAGATCTCGACGCGGCAACAGCTCCACCTCAGCTCGTAAGCGAGCGGCGTAAGGGTGTAATCAGGCGACACGGGACCGCCAAGTCAGGCACACGACTATGGCGGTCGCTTTTTCTTGGGGCTCTCCAGACTCCGGATGCCCACCAATAGTAGTGCAAGTGAAAAACGCTGTGGGAGCCTTCATTCTCCAAAACATGCATCCTCTATTTCCCCAAGGAACTTCAGGCTTTTCTTGTACGAGTTCATTGATGAGGCGCAGACGCAAGCGTTTAAGCAAACTCGCTATAAATGTGGGCATCTTAGCCGCTAGTACGGAGGGCGGCCATGCAAGCAATGGCCAACGGGGCTGCTTCAGCGCTAAACGGCGCGAGCAACAACCAAGCACGAACAAAGTTGCAGTCCACAGAACGCTCAGGGATCCGACATCTCCCGCTTATACTGGCACTGATTTTTTGTTGCTACGGCTCAGAATGCCGCGCGCAGGCCAAGGCATTTAGCGCCGCTACCAGCGCGATGGGAGCTCCAGCAGCGACGATCAGTAAAGAAGTCCAAGAAGTCGGCGTTGTTTTGACAGTTACGAATTGGCTCGGGCATTTTGTCAAAGACCTCAATGAAACGGATCTTCGGATTTTGGACAATGGTCATCCTGTCGACAAGATCACGTATTTTCAGAGTCAAACAGACCTGCCGCTCAGAGTCGGGATCGTCGTAGACGCCAGTGCCTCCATCACGAACCGCTATAAGTTTGAAACGAAAGCAGCGAATGCATTCCTGCGTCGTGTACTGAATCCCGATCGCGACGGCGCTATAGTCGTTGGTTTTAATGAGAACGTCCAGCTATATCGAACCGCGAGCCGGGAGCGGCGATTCTTGCCAGAAAAGATGACACACTTAACCCCGGGCGGGGACACAGCGATTTACGACGCGGTTGCGTTCACGTGCAAAGAACTCGCAAAGGACCGCGACGTCCAACCAGCTCGGCGTGCCCTTGTCCTCATCACTGACGGGGAAGATAACAGCAGTCATATCTCACTCCAGCGGGCAATCGAGTCGGCACTGCGGTCCGACACGATCGTTTACGTACTGAGCACGAATCCCGATTACAGTCTGAGCCTCGGGGAGCGCGGGGAAATCGCAATGAAGCAACTGGCGGAAGCCACCGGGGGTCGTCTACTTCGCGGCGACAGCAACGACGACGTCAACCACGCATTCTCGAAACTCGACCGAGAATTGCGCAACCAGTACGCCATCGGCTACAAGCCTCCCTTGGGACGCCCAGACGGGCTATTTCACCGACTCGTGGTGCTAGGCCCGAAGCGGCTGCATATTTACCATCGGCAGGGTTATTTCGCTGGGCGTTGAGTGGGCCGCTGCTAGTCTGAAAATTCTCGGCGTCTAAGCACAGGAGTTCGTTAGAATTTCCTCGTGGCGACAGCGATCGAGTGTCGTGGGTTGCGCAAGACCTATGATGGGAAAGTCGAGGCCCTGCGTGGCTTGGATCTGGATATCCAGGCAGGAGAATGCTTCGGTCTGCTCGGTCCAAATGGCGCTGGAAAGACGACGACCATCGAGATTTTAGAAGGTTTGCTGCAGCCGACGTCGGGTGATGTCCGCATTTTTGACCAAACCTGGCACGATAACGAACGCACATTGCGCGAATGGCTCGGTATCTCCTTGCAGGAGACACGCCTTTCAGAAAAGCTGACCGTTCGAGAAACTGTTGAACTTTTCGGCAGCTTCTATCGCCAACCGCGTCCCGCGGAGGCCATCCTTGAGCAACTCTCTCTCACCGAAAAGGCGGATACTTGGGTGGGAAAGCTCTCGGGCGGACAGAAGCAGCGACTAGCGGTTGCTACCGCGTTGGTAGCCAATCCGAGAATCCTCTTCCTTGATGAACCTACCACTGGCCTAGATCCGCAGAGCCGTCGCCAGTTATGGGAGATCATCCGCACTTTCCAGAAGAATGGTGGGACCATTCTCTTGACGACCCATTACATGGACGAAGCAGAACGGTTGTGCGATCGCCTCGCAATAATTGACCACGGCGAGGTCATCGCCGCGGGGACCCCGTCAGAACTGATCGATCGGCTTGGGGGACATCACGTAGTAGAGTTCTCAGTAAACGGCACCCGCAATGCGCAGCCGATTGATGTCTGGGCGGCACTCGTGGGCGTCGAGTCTGTGCGGACCGATGATGGCTTGGTTTCGCTCAATGTGTGCCAGCCGCACCTGACGATCCCAGCTTTGCTGGATGCAGTCGAGAGCCAGGGAGCAGAACTGCTCCACCTGACAACTCGGCAAGCTAGCCTGGAGGATGTATTCGTTCGGCTTACTGGACGCCACTTGCGCGAGGATTAAATGAAAGCAGAGCTACAGCCAATTTCCTCTGCATTGGATTCCGATGGTCGGTCACGTCTGCCGAAAAAGAATGCGCCTTGGTCGGCATATTCTCACCTCCTCATCGCACGTATGAGAGAGTTGCAACGGGAACCAGAGATCGTGTTCTGGGTTTTCGTATTTCCGTTGTTGCTCGCGTTAGGTCTTGGTATCGCTTTCCGCAACAAACCAGCCGATGTTTCATCGGTCGCCATCGTAGCCGGCCCATCAGCGCAGCACACCCTGGAAGCCCTTCAGGGCGGCTCGTCCAAGTTCAGAGTCGATATCCTTGAGTCCCATGATGCGCTGAATCGATTTCGACTTGGAAAATATGACCTGGTGATCATCGCCGACGAACAAGGTTTTACATATCAGTACGATCCCGCTAGACCGGAGAGTGTCCTCGCCCGATCACAAGTGAATGAGGCGCTGCAAACGTCAGCGGGGCGGCGAGATCCTCTGCATACAAATGCACAGGCCTCGAGTGAACCTGGCGCTCGCTACATCGATTTTCTGATCCCCGGATTGCTGGGCATGAATCTCATGAACTCCGGAATGTGGGGAGTGGGATTTGCTCTAGTGGACATGCGCCAGCGCAAGCTGCTGAAAAGATTCGTGGCAACCCCCATGCGGCGCAGTGATTTCCTGCTGGCCCTGACCAGCAGCCGTCTTATCCTGATGATCATCGAGGTGGGATTACTCCTTGGCTTCGGGATACTTGTATTTAACATGCGAATTTTGGGCTCATGGTTCAGCATAATCCTGCTGGGATGCATGGGGGCGATCTGCTTTGGCGGGCTTGGTCTACTCACGGCCAGCCGAGCTCAGAAAATCGAGAGCGTCAGTGGCCTTATTAATCTCGTAATGATGCCAATGTGGATCTTTTCCGGAGTGTTCTTCTCGTACGAGCGCTTCCCCGCACTCATCCAGCCATTTATCAGAGCATTGCCTCTTACAGCGCTAAATGACGCCCTGCGTGCCACCATTCTGGAGGGTGCCTCTCTTCGGACCCAGGGCGTGCGTCTGCTGATACTGGCTGCGTGGGGAAGCCTCTCATTTGTCCTGGCGTTGCGCTGGTTTCGCTGGAGCTGACCCGCGCACCAGCTGGCTGGCGCGCAGGACGCTTGGCTATGTTCGCGACAGGCGCCATCCGGTCAGCTGAGAAAAAAACCGCAGTGCCCAGAAGAACTCAGGGCGATGTCGCTGTTGCTGCACTGTAGAGATACGCATTAAGGCAGGTCTCTTCCTTCTGCTCCCTCGCGCTCGTAAGAAGGGCAAGTGCAGAGTAACTGACTTCGGCGACAGTAAAAATGCTAAATTGGATTATTCATGTCCGCACCCGAATCGAACTTTGTACGCGCCTGCAAGTGTCTGCCAGTCGACGCGACGCCCGTCTGGTTCATGCGACAGGCAGGTCGCTACATGGCGGAATATCGCGCCGTTCGGAAACAGCATTCCCTCATCGAGATATGCAAGAAACCTGAGCTTGCCGCAGAGGTGACCATTACCGCCGCGGAAAGTCTGGGCGTTGATGCTGCCATCATTTTTGCCGATCTTTTGCTGCCGCTAGAAGTCATGGGACTGCCCTTCCACTTCTCGTCCGGCGAGGGCCCCAAGATTGAACAGCCCATTAGGGTGGCGGCGGACATCGCGAAACTGCGTACCGACCGAGCTTCTGATCTGGGCTATGTTTCTGAAGCGGTTCGCTTGGTGGCTCGTCACTTCGGCGCGCGGCTGCCGATCATCGGCTTCTGCGGAGCTCCCTTCACGCTTGCCAGCTATATGATCGAAGGAGGTGGTTCGCGCAACTACGTTCAAACCAAGAAGATGATGTACAACTCTCCCGAAGCGTGGGACGCATTAATGGCCAAATTGGTGGGAGTGACGTCGGAGTATGCGACCGAACAGGCGCGAGCGGGGGCGGATGCACTTCAGGTATTCGATAGCTGGGTGGGATGCCTCAGTGTTGACGACTACCGTCGCTACGTTCTTCCACGTACCACAGAACTGGTACAGAACCTCCAAAAAACGAAGGTGCCGGTAATCTATTTCGGCACGGACAGTACCGCGCTGCTGCCTTCCATGAAAGAGACGGGCGCAGAGGTAGTCGGTATCGACTGGCGCATCCCGCTGGATCACGGATGGCGTAGCATGAACTTTCGTGGCGCCGTTCAGGGCAACCTCGATCCTGTTGTCCTCTTTGCATCATGGAACGAGATTCGCTCTCGTGCCGAAGACGTGCTGAATCGGGCGAAAGGGCGACATGGCCACATCTTCAATTTAGGTCACGGGATCTTGCCGGAAACACCCGTCGAGAACGTGAAAGCCTTGGCCAAATTCGTTCATGAGCATTCGGCCAGGAGTTCGGCAGCTTCCCAATAGAACCTGATGGGCTTGACCACTGAGACTCACAATTCGACAACAGCGGTCCTGTTGCTGGCCCATGGGAGCCCAAGCACACCAAGTGAGGTTCCGGAGTACCTGAGATACGTTACTAGCGGCCGTGCGCTTCCCCAAACCGTTATCGACGAAATCACCCATCGCTATGCCTTGGTTGGGTCTTCGCCCCTTACCCACTGGACCCTGAAGCAGAGTTATCAACTCGCGGATGAATTGCATCTGCCGGTATATGTCGGCATGCGCAATTGGCAGCCATTTATCTCTGACGTTGTAAGGAGCATGGTTAATGATGGCATCGTACGCGCCGTCGTGATCTGCATGGCGCCGCACAACTCGCGTACGAGCGTGGGCCTCTATCGACGCGCCCTAGAGGGACAGGCGGGCGCTCCGTTCGTTGTGGAGTTCATCGATTCGTGGCATGATCATCCGCTCCTGGTTCAAGCGTTTGCTGAGAAGTTTCAATGGGGTTGGCAGAAGGTTTGTGCAGAAGCCGGAGCCAGAGTCCCCGTTATTTTCACAGCACACAGCGTTCCGGAACGCACGATTACAGAAGGCGACCCCTATAAGGACCAGGCTCATAAGACCGCAGAACTCGTCGCGCAAGCAGCAGGGCTTCCCGGCGAAGCATGGAACTTCGCATTTCAGAGCCAGGGAATGTCAGGAGGTCCGTGGATCGGTCCTACCGTGGAGGACACAATCCTGTGTCTAAAGCAGAAAGGACATGACACGGTGTTCATCCAGCCGGTCGGCTTCCTCTGCGATCATGTTGAAATTCTCTATGACATTGATATCGCCTTCAAGGAATTCGCCGAGAAGAATGGGATGCATCTATGGCGTGCCGAATCGCTCAACGATTCACCTCTTTTGACCTCGGCATTGGCTGATTTAGCTCGTTCCCGGTTGAGAGCAGCGACTGGTTCGACAGCATGAGGCGGATCGCCATTGTTGGCGGAGGTGTCGCCGGACTCTCGGCGGCTTTTGCTCTCGAACAGGAGCGCACCAGCGCCTCCGCGCCAATCGAATATGTTCTATTCGAGAGCAGCGCAAAGCTTGGAGGCGTACTTGTCACCGAGCACGTCGACAATTGCGTAGTGGAAGGCGGCCCGGACTCGTTTATAAGCGAAAAGCCGTGGGCTGCCGACCTTTGCCGAGAGATCGGTCTTGAAGACCAGTTGATCGGATCAAATGATGCCGAACGCAAAACCTACATTCTAGTAAACGGCCGATTAGTGGCCATGCCCGATGGCCTGATGTTCATGGTGCCAACCAAGATCCTTCCCACAGTCTTGTCGCCGCTGTTTGGTATCGGCACGAAGTTGAGGATGGCAAGCGAGTGGTTTCACCCCCCGCACAAGGCTTCCGGCGATGAAACTGTAGCGGCCTTAGTTGCGCGTCACTATGGCTCAGAAATGGTTCATCGCTTGGCCGACCCCCTGCTAGCGGGAGTGTATGGCGGGGAAGCCGGACAACTCAGCGTTCGCGCTGTTCTTCCACGATTCGCCGAAATGGAAGCAAAACACGGTAGTCTGGGCCGGGCGATGCTGAGCGCGCGACGCCATATGGGACATGCTTCCAAAATGCCTGCACGTCCTCTGTTCACATCCCTAAGAGATGGAATGCAGCAGATGATCGAGGCTATCTCGTCGCGCGTGACTCGATCGTATCTGCGGACGGCCCAAGAAGTTCAGGCAATACAGCCGATTCGCGATGGTTGGCTGCTAACCGCGCGCAATCAATCCGATCATTTCGATGCCGTGATCCTCGCCCTTCCTACTCAGGTTGCGGCGCGCTTGGCCCAGCCGTTTGCAACTGACCTGGCGACAGAGCTTGCAGCCATCCAATACAGCTCATCTGTCACCGTGACTCTCGGCTACGATGAAAAGGTGAGAAGATTGCTTCCACCCGGTTTTGGTTTTCTCGTACCGCGCAGCGAAGGCGTACGCATGCTGGCATGCACTTTCGTGCACAATAAGTTTCCGCATCGCGCTCCAGAAAACCGTGGTCTCATTAGGTGCTTTCTGGGCGGAGCCCGCGATGAGCAGATTCTTTCTTGCTCAGAGAAAGACATCATCGAACTAGTGCGCCGTGAACTGAAGCAGGTCGTAGGCGTCGAGTCCGAGCCGCTTTTCACCCGTGTTTACAAGTGGCGCAGCGCGATGGCGCAGTATGCTGTCGGACATCTTGATCGCCTGGACCGAATTGATCGGGCCTGTGCGCAAATCCCAGGCTTGTTTCTTGCTGGAAATGGCTATCGTGGAATCGGAGTGCCTGATTGCGTGCGATCCGGGAAAGAGGCTGCCGCGAAGGCATTGTCGAGCTTGGGATTGAACGCCGCGACGGCAGTTCCGGACCGAAGCTGAGCAGCAAACCTCCAAGGTAACGCCGGTGTCCACTCCGTTCCATCTCTTAACGTGCTGCGCCATGTCCAGTCATGATGACCGCTCGTCACAAAGCAAACTCCCGCCCTCCACCGAAGGCGGGGAGTCGCGCTAAGCCGAATTGCGGCAATTTCATTGTGTGTTCTGATGATCGTGCACAACCACATCCAAACGCATCCAGGGATGCACACAGCACTGCCAGTGGGTAACGCCTTGCGGCAACAACGCGCTTCCCGCTACCGGGCCCGCCTCTGTCAACCCAGCCTCGACAAACAGGTTGGAGTCGGTTTCGGGTTGCGGAGCCAGGGAGCCGTCAGCTAGCACTTGGGCGCACTCGGGCGCCGGGTCCGGATTGCCCGTCAGAGGGTTCAACGGAGCGAAGAATCCTCCAGCATACTTCTTCACTTTGGTGAACGTGTGAGTTTCGCCGCCGACGTTCTGTAACGAAATTTGCTCTCCAGGATTCAAGTCGAGGCGGAGCAGCCTTAATTTTCCTTCCGTCGTGTCGAGCAAGGGATTGAAACGCCAAGCACCCGCAATCTTGTCCAGTTGCAACTCACCAAAGAAATCCTCGAACTTGGTTTGTCCGTGATGGCCAGCCTCACAGGTTCCGGGCCCCACAGCGGCATTGAAGGTCTTCGGGTCGCAAGCATCCCAAATACGAACCGTCTTAGTCTGTCCTTCCAGCTTTGCGGTGACAGCGTTCGATTGCGCTAATAGAACCAATGGACTCATCAACAGAGTTGTGCCCAGACAGAGCCCAAGGCGGATCATTTTGCCCCTGATTGTTTCGTGAGAATTACGGCCGTTCATTGCTTCTCTCCTTTGATCATCAATTTCATGCTTCACGTTCAAGGCAGTACGACAGTGGCCGCCACTTGCTATTTCATCCGCTCGGCTGAAAGTGCGACGGGAACTCCCCGTGTGATGGAATCGTACACAGGCGAGAACTGAGGACCTAAAGAGCTCAGTTCCCGAAGTTGTTCATCGGTGAAGTCGCCTTTAATGCGCAGCTTCATCGTGATGTTCTGGTATCCGTTTCTGACATTCGGATTAAGACCGAGAAAGCCGTTGAGGTCCAAAACCCCTTCGAGAGTCGATTCCACTTGCTCTACCGCAATGCCCCGAGCCGCTGCGTGGTAGATGGTCGAGGTCGTGACGCACGATGCTAGAGCATGCAGCAAGTGCTCCACCGGATTCGCGCCGTGATCAGATCCGAGCAGCACATCTGGTTCGTCGGCAACTAACGTAAAACCCGAATTGTGCCGGACCTCTTTCCCCCCAGCCGTGAACGGTTGCACCTCCGAACGAGTTTCGCCAGCGTCGATCCAGCGGTTTTGGATACGGAAGCGAAAGCTGCCCAGTTCAGGCGCAGCTTTAACCGCCGTTATCGTCTCCTTCATACGAGTTATGTCGACGCCGTTCGTGATTGTTGAGAGTTTAGTTTGCATTACGTTTTTCCCTTCGTCTGATGTCGAAAGTCCTGCCGCTTTGTTAGGAGAAGAAGGCAGACAAGATGCCATAATGGTGACTCTGCTTAGTGCTGGCGTTTCACAAAGTTCGATTGCGCGAGCGCTCCTGAGTCGCTGATGACTTCTCGCGACTCACGAGAATTCGTGACATCGCCTCGCAATATTTCGCGCTCTGATTTGCTGAGCTTAAGCGCCTGCACGGTCCCATCGAAGGAGACTTCCTGCAGAAGCCATGTCTCACCGTAGCGGTGAAAGCGCAAATAGGTCCTCGTCACCAAACCTGGATCGGCTGCTTTGGTGGTAAATGCGGTTACCGTATTCACTCCGAATGAACTCAGCATGATCGCGTTCAAACGTGAGTCGAATCGCACTCGGTAGTCGCCAGCTGGCCAGGTTCTTCCTGCTGCATGAAATGAAAAAGGCACATTCGCTCGGATCGTGCGCATCTCTTGGCCGAAGGCCGACAGCGCTACCAGCAGCAATGCCAACCCAAAAAGATTTCTGAACTTCGCCATAGTTCTTGTCCTCCGTTAAGTTTCGAATTAGTTGCTAGGACAATGAATGGCAGGCGCAGTGCCAAACCGCGCGTCCGCTTAGTCCTTCGTCTTCACTGAATTCGGTGTGCCAATTTGTGAACTCGCTAACGAGTCTTCGCTACTCCCGAAATCTCGCGGTGAGCTTTCACGAGAAGTATTGCGCGCGTGTGCAGATCAGCACACTCGGAGCGCGCTACGGCGCACTTGTGTTGGTGATGAGTGGTGTTGTTCGGCGCGCCCGCGAAAAGGTTTCTATCTTGGACGCTGAATTCCCAGAGCTTTCATTCTCGAGGAGAGAGTTGACGGAGGAATACCAAGCTTCTGCGCAGCTCCTCGCGTGCCTGCCACCTTCCAACGCGCTTCTTCCAAGGCACGAAGTAACGTATTCCTCTCTATTTCGCGGAGTTCGCTCTTGGTGCGGATCGCCGATACAGCGTCTGAAATCGTGCGTTCTTGAGACTGCTGCAACTTGCGCAGCGGCAGGACATCCCGAAGATTCAGCCGGCCATCGCGAGAGATAATAACGGCGCGCTCGATTACATTCTCCAGTTCGCGCACATTTCCAGGCCAATGATAAGACCGCAGCCGCCTCAGGCAATCGGAGGTTAGCTCAAGTGGAGCTTTCCCCATTCTGGCGCAATTGCGCGCGAGAAAGTTTTCCGCTAGCAGTTCCACATCCGATCCCCGATCACGCAGAGGAGGAACTGAGATTGGAAACACATGAAGCCGGTAATACAAGTCTTCGCGAAAACGGCCAGCGCTTACCTCACTAGAAAGGTCGCGGTTCGTGGCTGCTATCACTCGCACATTCACCTTGCGCGTTTGCGAACTGCCTACGGACTCGTATTCACCTTCCTGGAGCACACGCAAAAGCTTGGGCTGCAGTTCGAGAGGCAGTTCGGCAACTTCATCGAGGAAGATAGTTCCACCATGTGCCAACTCGAATCTTCCGGTCCTCCGGGTTGCTGCACCGGTAAAGGCGCCCCGTTCGTGGCCGAAGAACTCGCTCTCGCAGAGGGCTGCGGGAATGGCCGCGCAGTTCACGCGGATGAAAGGCTTGGTGGCCCGGTCACTCGCCTGGTGAATCGCGCGAGCTACAAGCTCCTTCCCCGTGCCCGTTTCTCCGGTGATGAGAACGGTTGCCGGGGTCGGTGCCACTTGATGAACAGCAGTGATGACGGCACGAACAGCAGGACTGTTACCAAGTATGTCGCCGCCATTCTGATGTTCGTTGATCTCGCTCATCAAATATGCGGTTTCCTGTTCAAGTTCGCGCAAGCGATTTTCCGCAGCCAATTGATCCTGAACATTGCGCAGAATGAGGCTATACCGTCGGCTGCCCTGCAGCTCGAAGCACGAAATACTGGCCTCCGCCGCGAACCCAGCACCATCGCTGCGAACCACATCGAAGCCCCCTGGCACCCAGGAGAAGGTTCGAGTTACGCAATCGAGTTCCTGTGCTACGGAGCACAGCTTCTGAGCACTGGCCGGACTCAGCAGCGCAGTCATTTTGTAACTCGTAAAAGCCTCCCCTGACAGTGCAAACAGATTGGCAGCTGATTCATTGGCCCGCACGATGTTGAATTGGTTGTCCAGTTCAACGATGGCGTCCATGGCACTGTCGAACAGGCGGCAGAAGCGTTGTTCGCTTTCGCGAATGGTAGATTCCGCTCGGAGCCTGTTAACTTCCGCAGCCGCCCTGGCTGCAAAGATGCGGAAGGCGGATTCCACGTCGGGGAGAAGCTCTAGCGGCTTAGTGTCGAGCGCTGAAAGATGTCCCAACACGGAGCCGTCTTGACCTAAAAACGGTACGCCGACGTAGCTGACGGCGTTGAGCGAAGATAGGTCTGGATCTTCCGGGAAGAGATCCATGATCCGCTCAGGATAGTGAACAAGCCGCCCGGTTTCTATGACGACCTCACACGGCGTCCCCGTGATGCTGTACTCGTAGTCCTCGACGAAATTTCCGTTCATCCAAAACGCCAAGGACCGCAAGACCTTTCTTTCCGGCAAGTACTCGGTCACCCAGACGCCGGCAACATTCATCGCCATGGCTGCGGAACGGACGAGCGCTTTGAGAAACTCGTGGCCCGTCTGCGAAGATGTGCCCTCGAGCAGATAGCGAATCAGTGATTCGGATCGGGTTTGTACAGCCGTGCTGCTCATTCCTAGAGTTACAGATGTAGCTCAGCAAGAAAGTAGCGCAAAATTTTGAGGAGATAGTGTGGCAGTCTGAGGCATTTCGCCCGCCATATGAGTCGCGAATAGGATGTCACTATCAGCACAGCGGATGAAGGCTGATTTCTAAACTTCCGCCACCAAGATGACGTATGAGCTTGCAGACGCAAATACAGAAGCTATTCCGCATCAGCATCTTCTTGGTCGATCTCGTATCAGTACGCCCGGGAAATTAACAACATAGACTTGGAGCCGGTCTCACAAAAAGAGTTGTGACGGCAATGATGCTCCGGTGTTGCCGATTCACGCGCAAGGATGGGTGATATTCCCCTGATTCCCTCAACGAGGATCTAGTCCGTCTGCAACTGTCGCCCTGCGGGAAGTACCCAACGCAGATAACGATGGGGCTATCAAGCTGCCCTTTCAGAACTGATTCGCGCGTTGGGCAGACCCGAGCTGATGTCGATATGGGCGAACACCTCTAAAGGCTCGGAGCCTCCAGGATCACACGCGCACATAGCGTAAATCGGTTAAAAGCCCAGAATCGATACAGAGAACAGGGTATAGACCGCTATCCAGCGCTCATGCAAAGTATTCACGACACACACTTTAAGCGCAGGGCGTAAGCACGGTGTACGTGCTTCCCCAGTGCAGGACACCACAATCCAACACCCATGGCTCAACAGGATGCACTGAGCTCCACGCCAACAAGGGTCCGCTGCGGCTCTGGTTGCGCCGGTCTGGATAACATTCTAGACGGTGGATTTCCCCGCGGCCATTTTTACCTCGTTGAAGGTGAACCGGGCACCGGCAAAACTACGCTCGCCCTTCAATTCATGGCGGAGGGTCTTCGGAATGGCGAGAAGGTTTTATACATCACCCTCTCAGAATCACCGGCCGACCTGCAATCGGTTGCGCGTGTCCATGGCATTAAGCTCGACGGCGTTCAATTCCTCGAATTAAGACCCAGCGAAGAAGACCTCAGGCCGGAGGGGCAATACACCGTCTTTCACCCTGCGGAAATCGAGCTCAACGATCGGCTACTGACGATCGTCAGCGAGGTTAGTCGGCAAAAACCCGATCGCCTGGTCGTCGACGCCCTTTCCGAGGTGCGAATGCTGGCGAAAGACCCCCTACGTTACAGACGACAGATCATTTCTCTGCGTGAATACACGCCGGCCAACTGCACTGTTCTGTTGCTCGACGACCGAAGCAGCCGCCACTCGGACCTGGAATTGCATAGTATCGTGCACGGAGTAGTCCTTCTCGAGAAGGTTCACCGTGAATATGGCAAAACTAGACGGCGGATCGAAGTTTCCAAGCTCCGCGCGTGTGCATTCCGCGAAGGCTATCACGACTACATCATCCGCCAGGGAGGCCTCCTTGTCTTCCCTCGACTGATCGCTTCTGAGCATCAGTCGCAAGAGAATGGCACAGGCGCCGCTAGTAGCGGCATTCCCCAATTAGATAAATTGGTTGGCGGTGGACTTGATTACGGCACGAGTACATTGCTGCTGGGCCCAGCTGGATGCGGTAAAAGCACCATCGCACTTCGGTGGCTCACCGCAGCGGCCGAACGCGGGGAGAGCACGGCGGCCTTCGTGTTCGAGGAGACAGTGAGTACCCTTATGCGTAGGGCCCGCGGTCTCGGAATGGATCTGAAACCTCTTATCGAGTCTGGCCGCTTGAAAATAGAGCATCTCGATCCAGCGGAGATGTCTCCGGGTGAGTTCGTCGATAAGGTGAGACTGAGCGTCGAGACCCAGCATTCCCGTACCATCGTTATTGATAGCCTTAACAGCTTTTTGCAGTCGATGCCAGCGGAGCAGTTCCTTGCTCTGCACCTGCACGAGCTGCTCACTTACCTAAATCACAAGGGCGTCATCACGCTGCTGGTACTCGCTCAGGCGGGCCTGGTAGGCACTCATATTCAGACACCCGCGGACGTTAGTTATCTGGCAGACAACATCCTGGTCCTACGCTACTTCGAGGCACAGGGCGAGGTCAGGCAGGCGATCTCGATGATTAAGAAGCGGAGCGGACCGCACGAACACACCATTCGTGAGTTGCGCCTTGGTCCGGATCGTATTTACGTGGGAGAGCCTCTCACCAACTTTCACGGCGTACTCACGGGTATTCCCGCGCTTTTGGGCCAGAATGGCGGCAATGGACTTCGGCTCGATGAGTAACCAGACGATTAGCGATATGGATGTACTTGTTCTGGCCCCGTTCGGGAAGGACTCGGTGTTGATCGAAAATGTGCTGCAGGAATCAGGCGTGCAGGTCCGTGTGGCCAATACTGCGCTCGACCTGGTGGCCGTCATTCCCGACAGGGCTGGTGCTGCAATTGTGGCTGAAGAGGCACTCGCTGAAGAGCATATGCCAGAACTGGCGCGGAAGTTGGAAGCACAACCAACCTGGTCTGACTTTCCCATGATCGTGCTCACGGGTGGTGGCGTGAGTACGGCGGCAACTGAATTTGCAGTTCGTGCGCGAGCGCCTCTGGGCAATGTCACGCTGCTCGAGCGTCCTCTCAGGGCTGCGACAATGATCAGCGCTGTGCGGAGCGCACTCTCGGCGCGGCGCCGTCAATATGAGATTCGCAATCACCTCCAGGAGCGGGAACGGGCGGAACAGGCGCTCCGTAGCGCACGCGACGCTCTTGAGTCCATCGTCGAAGAGCGGACAGCTGCCCTTCGCCGTCTCTCCGCCCAGTTATTGCGCGTCCAGGATGACGAACGCAGGCGCATCGCGCGAGAGTTACACGACAGCCTTGGACAGTACCTCGCGGCCGCAAAAATCAACCTCGACACCATGGCCCTCAGTCGTGACGATGTAGACGATTGCTTTCGCGAGGTACAAGGCATCATTGATCGCGCCATCAGCGAAACGCGAACTCTATCCCACTTATTACATCCTCCACTCCTGGACGCGACGGGCTTCGCCTCTGCCGCAAGCTGGTACGTTCAGGGGTACGCGAAACGGAGTGGAATAGAGGCATCTTTGCAGCTTCCTGACGATTTGGGTCGTTTGTCCGTGACCGTGGAGACTGCGCTTTTCCGGATCATGCAGGAAGCATTAACCAATGTTCATCGTCATTCCGGCAGTCCCCGGGTTGACATCACTTTGACAGCGGACGAGAGGACCGCGGCTCTGACGGTCAGAGACTATGGGAAAGGCATTCCGGAGCCTGTTCTGAGCGGCTTTAGAAAATCCGGAATAAACGTCGGGGTTGGACTGGCTGGCATTCGCGAGAGAGTGAAGGAACTGGGCGGCAGCTTCGAAATCCAGGGCAGCGGGGGTGGAACCACGCTGAAAGTGTCTATCCCCGTCGGAGAACGCGGCCGCAATGTGTTCGCGGGCCCGCCAAGTTCGCAGATCTATTCGTCATTCGCCACCTAGGCGGTATTGTCGACGGGGTCGCGCCTTTCGAGATAACGACATTGTTGATCGCACCGTCTAAATGCGGCGGGCACAGGATTAGTTTCTTTGGGGCCGACGTGCTGAAGAGCGTGGTGATTGTTGATGATAGCGAACTTATGCGGCACGCACTCTGCCGACTGTTCAGAGCTGCAGGCGGATTCCGGGTCGTCGGCGAGGCTTCTGATGGTCTCGAGGCACTCGAATTGGTGCGGCAATTAAAACCTGATCTCGTAATCCTGGATCTTTGTATGCCTGGTATGAATGGCTTGGATACCGCACGAGAATTGAGGCGCTTGGAATTGCCCGCGCCCGTGATCCTATACAGCATGAACGCTGACGACATTGCCGCACCGGAGGCCTTTGCCGCCGGAGTCGCGGCCCTCGTCTCGAAGGTTGAGGGCATAAAGACGCTTATTACGAAGGCCCGAGTGGTCCTGGATCGATCGTGTGCCTGATCTCCTCAAGCGGTTGAGATCTCTACACCGGCAGGCAATGAGGGCCGATCGGCTCAAATGACTTGTACGTCAATACGAATTCCTGGTGACCCAAGCTCTCCGAGCAGCTCGGTACTCCGGACGCGACATCCAGCACTCGATTGTAGATCTCTTCGCCCACCTCATCGACGCTTGCTTCGAGGCGAAGTATTTTTCCCGCGTTGACGTCCATATCGTCACGCATGCGGTCGTAAGTTTCGGGATTCGCACATACTTTAATCACAGGGGAAATCGCTGAACCAACTACCGAACCACGGCCGGTCGTAAACAAGATCATGTGGGATCCGCAGGCAATCAGTTCTGCAATCTCGGCGTTATCATTGATATTGGGAAAGCCGAAACGCGGCTCACCATCCGGAACCACGTCGAGCAGGTACAGACCGCCCTTCCGCGGTATATCGCCGGGCTTAATTAAGCCAGAGATGACTGAATCTCCACTCTTGCAGTATGCGCCAATGGATTTTTCTTCGATCGTGGTGAGGCCGCCTTCGGCATTCCCAGGAGCAAAGCTTGCATGCCCCATCTGCCGGTAATAATGGGCAGCTTTGTCCACTGACATTTTGAGCTCGCTGCCTAACTCCGGGGTGACTGCTCGGGAACACATGACGTCACCAAGGCCGATCATCTCACCAGTTTCTTCGAAAATCGTTGCGGCTCCATGGCGAACCAGAAGATCAAAAGCACGGCCCACGGCCGGGTTAGCTGAGATGCCGCTCGTGGCGTCGGATCCCCCGCAAACAGTTCCGATTGTGAGATCACTCACGTTCATGGCTACGCGTGGCACCCCTGCAATTTGGCGGAGAGCTGCCTGAATCCACACAACACCGGCATCGATGGACTTCTTTGTGCCGCCTGTCTGCTGAATCACGATGGTGTCAACTGGTCGTCCCGAAGCGGCGATGCTTTCCGCGAGTTTGTGCCTATTAAAGCTTTCGCACCCTAGCGACAACAACAATACCGCTCCCACGTTTGGATGCGTGCACAACCTGTTCATCATGCGATCAGCATAGGCGTTTGGATAACAGCCTCCGAAGCCGATCAGGTGCACTGGCTGTCCTTTGAAGTGCTGCGCGATCTCTCGCGCAACGTGATGTGCGCACTCCACCAGGTATGCCACTACTACGCAATTACGAATGCCTTTCCGGCCATCGGAACGAAGATAACCTTCCAGTTGTGGCAGGCTACTTGACATAAGTAC
>Ga0207657_10003601_pt1 | contig 16505 bp, 18 predicted proteins | sample KBSC33metaG_FD_184316 | JGI IMG/M metagenome (GOLD analysis project Ga0207657, IMG submission 184316) | Corn rhizosphere microbial communities from Kellogg Biological Station, Michigan, USA - KBS C3-3 metaG (SPAdes) (version 2) | ecosystem: Host-associated > Plants > Roots > Rhizosphere > Soil ... | reverse complement strand
CGCGGGTGGACCGCGGTGACGCGCCACTCGCTTCCCTGGAGCGTGGAGCCCCTGCCGCCGTTCGCCGACGACACGTGGGAGCTCTACGACACGAACACGGACTGGAGCCAGGCACACGATCTCGCGGCCGAGATGCCCGAGAAGCTCGAGGAGCTCAAGGCGCTGTTCATGGAGGAGGCGCGCAAGTACAACGTGCTTCCGCTCGACGACCGGCGGGTCGAGCGCTTCCTCCCCGAGATCGCAGGGCGCCCGACGCTGGTCACAGGTCCGTCCCAGCTGCTCTTCGGCGGGATGTCGCGCCTCAGCGAGAACGTCACGCTGAACGTCAAGAACAAGTCCCACTCCATCACGGCACAGGTCACGGTGCCGGAGGGCGGAGCGGAGGGGGTGATCGTCTCGCAGGGCGGCGCGTACGCCGGCTGGAGCCTGTACCTCGAAGGCGGCCGACCGACGTACTGCTACAACCTCTTCGGCGTCCGGCAGTTCCATACGCGCGGCGACACGTCTGTCCCGGCCGGCGAGCACCAGGTGCGGATGGAGTTCGGCTACGACGGTGGCGGCCTCGGGAAGGGCGGCACGGTGACGCTCTACGTCGACGGGACCGCGTGCGCGGAAGGCCGGGTCGACGCGACCGTTCCGATGGTGTTCTCCGCCGACGAGACCTGCGACGTCGGGAGCGACACGGCGTCACCGGTCAGCAGCGACTACACCTCGGCGGAGAGCCGCTTCACGGGCATCGTCGAGTGGGTGCAGATCGACACCGACGAGGCAGCCGAGGACGTCGACCACCTGATCACGCCGGAGCAGCGGCTCAGGATCGCGATGGCGCGGCAGTAGAGGGAAGCGGCTAACCGGCGCCGGCCTGAGCCCAGGCATCTCTGAGGGACTGCCGGTAGAAGATCCACAGCAGGGCGCCGACGACGAGCAGCGCAGCCTCGTCGACCGGGCCTGGGATGGGAAGCACGCCGAACGCAGCGAGTCCGCGCAGCGGCTTGGGTATGCGGCCGTCGCGCGCGAGGATGGTGACGGCGCGGATCAGGTGCCGTGCCCCGCTCATGGCCCTCGTTCTACCCTGCCACCCGAAGCCGTCGTGGCGTCGTCGGCTTGGTGGTGACGACGGCGCCATCGAGCGTGCCGGCTGCGTGGGCGGGTCGGTCGAGGATGTCGCCTGTGGGGACGTATTAGCCGGCGACGAGCACGCGCTACTGGACGATCAGTGTGACTGCGGTGGCCAGCGCGAATCCGATCGCGACTCCCCACAACATGCGTGCGAGGTGGGGCATCGGGTGTCGACGGGTGCGGCCAGGTTCGAGCACGTGCAGCGAGCGAGGGTAGATCAGATCGGCGCGGGTCTGTTGGTTCGGGCTGATCTTGCGTCGTGTCAGTCGTCGGCTCATGTCGGTTGGTTCGTCGATCGTGCCCCTACACCTGCGCCCTGGGGGAGCGTGCTGTCGGTGATGCAGACGGCAAGGTCGAGGTCGGAAAGAACGGGCCAGGAGCCTTCGTCGCCGTTGTCGTCTCCTTCCGCGGCGCCGCCGATCTCTGGTTCGGCGTTGTCGATGTTTGCGTCGTCCACGGTTGGTGCTGAATCAGCGTGGGAGTTGGCGGTGACGGGCTCCGGGTTCCGTGCGCCTCGCCCCCAGTTCCACGGTGGAGACTCGGTTCCCCACAAACCAGCACTCCCCCTCGACGCAAGTCGCCGTCGAAACCCGGAGCCGTCGAGCTGCAATATTCCCGCACCGCCGTTCCGGCAAACGCCCGATCGCGGCTCGACAGTCGATGACGATTGTCAGACGGCGGGCGGCGCGGGCGGCCTGCCCGCACGGTGCGACGGCGACCCTGAGCTCATCCCTTCCCCTGCTCAGGTGAACGCCTGCACCGGCGGCGCCGCCCTCTGGAATCGCGCGTTGACCCGAGCGCCGGCCGCCGCAGTCGGTCAGACAGTCGCGTGGTCGGCGAGGCGAGGGTCGTAGTCGAGGACGACGTCAGACCGCGCGGCTGCTGGAACGCGTCGAGCAGTCCGGAGCGCCTCATCCTCGGTGTCGAACGAGACGAGATCTCCCTTGATCCCCTCGATCGCAACACGGCGCAAGCCATGCAGGCAAGCCAAACGGGCTAGATCCAGCGCTTCCAGCGGAAGAAGCCGACCATGGCGACGAGGGTCGCGACGAGTCCCGCGAGGATGACCCAGAACGCGACCTTCGTCGCTTCGCCCGGGTAGATCACGTTCATCCCGAAGATGCCGGTCAACACCGTCAGCGGCAGCATCGTGACGCTGATCAGCGTAAGCAGCCGCAGTACGTCGTTCTGGCGGTGGGAGATGACCGACTCGTTCGTCTGCTCGAGCGCCTCGACGACTTCCTTGTAGTTGTCGAGCTGGTCCCAGATCCGCTCGACGGCGTCGTTGATGTCGTCGAAGTAGAGCTCGAGCTCCTCCGGGAGGAAGCGGTTGATCCGCCGCTCGAGCACGCGCAGGGTCGAGCGCTCCGGCTTGATCACCTTGCGGTAGGAGATGATCTCCTGCTTGACGTTCGAGAGGTCGCGGACGACGTCCTCGGCCGCGCCGGCGAACATCTCGTCCTCGATCCGGTCGAGCTTGTGCCCGATCTTGTCGAGGATCGGGAAGCAGTAGTCGAACAGGTCGTCGAGCACCTCGTAGAGGAGGCGGCCGGAGCCCTTTGCAAAGAGCTGCTCGCGGTAGGCGTCGTCCGACTCGCAGCGCGCGAACAGCCGCGTGACCGGGAGCAGCTCGCGCGTCGGCAGTGTGACGAGGTAGTCCTGGCCGATGAAGACGTCCAGCTCGGCGGCGTTGAGCCGCTGCACGGCCTTGTCGAACACCGGGAAGTGGAGGACGGCGAAGAGGTACTGGTCGTCCTCGTAGTCGTCGACCTTCGGCCGCTGGCGCTTCGAGACGATGTCCTCGACGTCCAGGGGATGCCAGCCGAAGCGCTCGGCGAGCATCTGCGCCGTCTCGAGATCGGGGGAGACGACGTTGACCCAGGTCAGGCCCGGGCCGGTGAGCTCAGAGACGAGCGGGGTGCGTGCGACGTCGTCCGCGCTGATGCGCGGCCGGGAGCTCCTGCGGATGCGGGGCAAGCTCGGCACGGGGACTGAGCGGGTCGTCGGTCGTCAACACGATGTTCGTCATTCTAGTCGCGCTGCCTGCGTCTGCACGACCGGGGGCGGAGTTCCTGCCGGAAAAGTGTGCCAACTCTGTGCCAACTGCGGCCCGGCCCTTTCGCCCACGTTGGCAACACGGTATCAGGGAAGGAGTCCTCGTCTCCTCCCGATTGGAGCCTCACATGCACCGAGCCGTAGCCCTCCTCCTCTTCGGCGTCCTCGCCGTGGCTGGCGCCTTCGTCGCGCCGTCCGCGCGGGGCGCGTCGCCGGACGTCCTCGTCAGCCAGGTCTTCGCCGGCGGCGGCAACGCCGGCGCGCCGTTCTCGAACGACTTCGTCGAGCTCTTCAACCGCGGATCGGCTGCCGTCGACGTGAGCGGTTGGTCGGTGCAATACGCATCCGCGACCGGCACGTCGTGGCAGGTGACCGGGCTGGCGGGAACGATCGCGCCAGGACGCCACTATCTCGTCCAGCTCGCGTCCGGCGGCACGGTCGGCGCGGGGCTTCCGACACCGGACGCGACCGGCACGTCGAACCTCGCCGTCTCGGGCGGGAAGGTGGCGGTCGTGCGTAGCGCGACCGCTCTGACGTGCGGAGCGACCGCGGGCAGCTGCTCGGTCGTGACGTCGGTTGCCGATCTCGTCGGCTACGGCGGCGCGACCGACTTCGAGGGTGCCGTCGCACCCGCGATCGACAACACCACCGCTGCGTCGCGGGCCTCCGACGGCTGCGTGGACACCGATGCCAACGGCGCCGACTTCACCTCGGCTGCAGCCGCGCCGCGGAACTCCGCGAGTGCTGCCGTCACATGCGGCACCGAGCCGCCGCCGGTGGGTAGCGCCTCGCAGGGCGCGGCAGTCGACGTGGACATCCAGTCCGTCCTCTCGATCGCGCTCGAGCGTCCCGCCGTCAGCTTCGGCAACGCTACGACCGGCAGCACGCCGACGCCGGTGTCGGAGCGGCTCACCGTGACCAGCAACAACGCCGCGGGCTACTCGGTCACCGCGCACCGGACGGCGTTCCAACCGGCCGACCTGCCCCTCGGGATTGCCGGTACGGCCCCTGCCGGCGGACAGATCGGTCCCGCGCTCGCAGGAGGTGCCATGGCGGCGATCCCGATCCCGCCGGTGGCCGACCTGCTCGTCGGTACCACGGCGGCGCGAAGCGCCACCGCCGGGGATGTCTGGGACACGCGGCTCGGTTTCACGGCCCCGCTCCCCGTCGTGCCGGCTGGCCGCTACACGGCGACGGTGACGTTCACCGTGATCGGTCGATGAGTCGCGCGACGTCCCTCGCCGTCGTCACGCTCATGCTCGTGCTCGTGCCCGCTCCGGCGGGCGCGGGCACGACCCGCCCTCCCCTCGGCCTCACCGCGACGCCGGCCCGCGTGGGGCTCGCAGGCACGGGGAAGGCAAGCGTCCGCATCACGAATCCGGGTCGCGGCGCGGTCGTGGTCGACGTCGGCCGGGCCGGGTTCTCCCTCGACCTGCGCGGGCGGCCTCGCGTCGTTGCTCGAGCAGGTCCCCGCGCTGCGACGGCCTGGCTCACCGTGCAGCCGGGGCGTTTCGTTCTTCCGGCGGGTGCGACGAAATGGCTCACCGTGTCATCACGCCTGCCACGTCGCGTCGAGCCCGGCGACCACGACGCGCTGATCCTGCTCACGACGCGACCGTGGCGCTCGGCCGGTGTGGCGGTCCGGATGCGCATCGGCGTCGTGGTCGTCGTCCGGGCGCCGGGTCGCGTCGTCCGGTCGGTCGCCGTCCGCGCGTTGCGCGTTCGACGCGCCGGTCACGCACGGACGCTCGAGCTCGTCCTGGCGAACCGCGGCAACGTGACGGAGAGGGTCGACGCGGCCCGCGTCCGGCTCCTCCTCGTGCGCAAGGGTGGCCGCGCGTCGGTGCGCGCCGAAACGCGCGAGCTGCGTCCTCGGACGAACGGCGTCGTGCAGTTCCGCTACCGAGGCCGGCTGGCGGGCTGGGTTACCGCACGCGTGCGGCTCACCCTCGAGCCCGGTCGCCCGGTCATCTCGCGGACGTTCAGGGTCAAGCTGTGAGACGTCGCCTCAGATGCGGGCTTCGAGCCCGGCAGCCGCGATCGCCGCGACGGCGAGGCGCTCGTCCTCCGCCCCCGGCAGTCCGCTGACGCCGACTGCGCCCACGCGCCGGCCGTCGGAGAACGCGGCCACCCCTCCGTGGAAGAAGGAGAACCCCGGGTCGAAGCTCGAGAGCTCCGTCGGCGAGCCCTGAACCTTCTCGGCCAGTGCACGGGTGGAGGTCGCGTCGCTCCGTGCAGCGGTGTAGGCCTTGCGCCGGGCGTTCTCGAGCGTGTCGCGCGCGGCGCCGTCCATGGCGAGGCAGGCGACGACCTCGCCGTGGTCGTCGACGACCGCGATCGACACCGGCCCAGGTGCGGCCTCGAGCGTGTCTCGGATCGCGACGAGTGCCTGGGCGTGCGTCACGGCGTGGTCATACCACGATCTCATCGCCTCTGAGTCGTGCCTGTATTACGATTTGTGGTACGGTGTCTCAATGGCCCGAACCGTGCAAGCTCGACTGGACGCGCGCTCCGAACAGGATCTCGCCGTGCTCCGAAACGAAGGGCACAGCGACTCGGAGGCCATCCGGCTGGCGTTGCACGAGGCCGCGCAGCTCCGGAGACGCAAGAGCGCGCTGCGCCTGGAAGCCGAGGTCACGGCGGCAGACCCGGACGACCTCGCGGAAACGCGTCGCGTTCGCGCCGAGATGGATGCGATCGCAGTGGTCTGGGACGACGTCGAGTAGCCCGTGGTCCGCGGCGAGGTCTTCCGGCTGCGCGTTCCTCGCGTCACGCGCGGCTCGGAGCAGCGCGGCTCTCGTTACGCCATCGTCGTCCAGGCAGACGAGTTGCTCGCGCTTTCGACCGTTCTCGTCTCACCGACGTCGACGGCCGCGCCGGCCCGGTCGTTCCGGCCGACGGTCGTTATCCACGGAACGCCCACGCGCGTCCTCGTCGAGCAGACCACCGCGATCAGTCCCGATCGGCTCGGCGAGTCGGTCGGTCGTCTCGACTCGAGCGAGCTGCGGGCTCTCGACTCGGCGCTTGCGCTGGTTTTCGGGCTCTAGTACGCCTCTTCATGTCGGTCGTAGCCGATCGCCGCCTGCCAGAACGCGAGCAGCTGCTGAAACCGCACGCAGCGGAAGACGATCGACCCGACTCGCAGCCGCGATGCCCGCGTCTCCGATGGACCGGCGTCCACGCTGCGAGCGTCTACAGGGGCGACTGCCTCACACGATGCGCCCGTCCTGCGGCCGCAGGCGATCGAAAGCGCGCGATCGATTCCAGGGCCGTGCTCGGCGCGACCGTGTTTGCCAGCCCGCCCCTGGGGTAGCGCAACAGAGGTCAGCAGGGAGTGACCTACGGTGATCCATCATCGGCCACCAGAACAGACTGCGACGAAGACATGCGCCCATTGCAGCGTGGAGATGGCCGCCACGTCACCACGCGCGGAAGAGTGGTACATGCAGTCGGATGGTCCCGAAGGCGTCATTTGTCTCTGTGCGCCGTGCGCACGAAGCGTGCTCGGCGGCGACAAGGAGAAACGAGGCGTCGAACATGGGCCGCGACCGGAGGCCACCACGCGTGCCGGCTCATTGCGATCACGACGTGGAATCGTGGGCACCCGGTGAGACGGTCTACATCTTGCGAGAGCTACCCGCGGGACGGGGGATCCACGACATCGGTTCGCGAGCGCGTGTCCTTGCTGAGCGCGGGGCTGCACGCGCCCTCCATCTCGACGGCTCGGACGCCGAAGCTGTCATGTGCCCCAGAGACGACGTCACGCCACGCGTCGACCCGCACGTGGCCCCACGTGATTTTGGCTCGACAAACCACGTCAGCCATGGCTGAAAAGCGGTAATGCGCCCGGCAGGAATCGAACCTGCGACCTCGCGCTCCGGAGGCGCGCGCTCTATCCCCTGAGCTACGGGCGCCAGGGAGACGGAAGTGTAGACGAGTAGCGGCACAGCTCAATCTGGCGGCCGTGAGACCGGGCGCTCTGGAGCTCGCGCTCTCAGTCCATCCGCGAGCGCCGCGACGCTAGGTTTGCCCGATGGAAGTCCGCGCCGAGATCGTCCGCCTCTACCTCGCGCAGACGTTCACGATCAGCCGCGAGTCGCAGGACTGGGCCGACGTCGTCCACGTCACGATCGACCACGACGGGATCGAGGGCAGGGGAGAGGCGGCTCCGATCGAGCGGTACGGCGAGACCGCGGAGTCCGCGCTCGCGTTCGTCGAGCAGCACTCAGACGTCGTCGGCGACGATCCGTTCGCCCTCGAGGAGATCGGCGCGCGCCTCGCGGCGACCGGAGGCGAACAGGCGGCGAAATGTGCGCTCGACGCGGCGCTCCACGACCTGCAGGGAAAGCTGCTCGGGACGACGGTCAACCGGCTCCTCGGCGTCGGACGCGTCGGCCCGCCGACGTCGTGGACGGTGTGGCTCGGCGACCCGGACGACATGGCTCGCCGGGCGGCGGAGGCCGCGCCGCGCTTCCGGCGGCTCAAGCTCAAGCTCGGCGGCGGCGACGGGCTCGACGTGGAGCGCGTCCGGGCTGTCCGGGCCGTGACCGATCTGCCGCTCCAGGCCGACGTCAACGAGTGGTGGACCGCCGACGAGGCGCTCGACGCCGTCGGCGAGCTCGCCGAGCTCGGCGTCGAGTACGTCGAGCAGCCGCTCCGCGAGGGCGACCGCGGCGGCGCAGAGCTCAAGCGGCGCTCGCCGATCCCCGTCTACGTCGACGAGGACTGTCACACGCTGGCCGATGTCGCGGCATGCCAGGAGGTCGCGCACGGGATCAACATCAAGCTCGCGAAGTCGGGCGGCATCCGCGAGGCGATGAGGATGGTGCATGCGGCGCGCGCCCTGGGGCTCGGCGTGATGCTCGGCTGCATGGTCGAGTCCGGCCTCGGGATCGCGGCCGGCTGCGCGGTGGCGCCGCTCTGCGACCACGTCGACCTGGACGGGAACCTGTTGCTCGCGCACGACCCTGCGCCGGGCCCGTCGTTCGTCGACGGCGTCCAGGTCGCCTCCGAGGAGCCGGGGCTTGGCTGCGGGTGAGCGGACGCTGATCCTCGCCGAGGGCTTCTCGGCCGATCCTCACTACGGGAAGACGATGCGCGGCGTTCTGCGCTATCGGCGGGACGATGTCGTCGCGATCCTCGACTCGACGCGCACGGGGGAGAGCGACGCGGGCGTCCCCGTCGTCGGTGACGTGGAAGGCGGCCTGGCGTACGGGCCGGAGGTCGCGATCGTGGGGGTCGCCACGCAGGGCGGGCGGTTTCCGCCGGAGTGGCGCGACATCCTGCGCGCCTGCATCGCGAAAGGGCTCTCGATCGAGAACGGCCTCCACGAGATGCTCGCCGACGATTCGGAGCTGCGCCCGCTCGCCGACGCCGCCGGCGTCGAGCTGCGTGACCTTCGCCGGCCGCCGGAGGGACTCGACTGCGCAACCGGCGCGAACCTCGACGTCGACTCCCGGATCGTCCTCACCGTCGCGTCGGACTGCGCGGTCGGGAAGATGACCGTCTCGCTCGAGCTCGACCGGGCCGCACGGGAACGCGGGCTCGAGTCGCTCTTCGTCCCGACGGGGCAGACGGGCATCGCGATCGCAGGCTGGGGGATCGCGGTCGATGCGGTGGTGGCGGACTTCATCTCCGGCGCGGCCGAGCAGCTCGTGATCGAGGGACACCGGCGCGGCGGCGAGCTGTTGTGGGTCGAGGGACAGGGCTCGCTCGTCCACCCTGCGTACTCGGGTGTCACGCTCGGGCTGTACCACGGGTCCGTTCCGCACGTGCTCGTCCTCTGTCACCGGGCGGGCTCGACCGAGATCGAGGGCTCGCCCGGGCATCCCATCCCGCCGCTTCGAGAGCTCGTCGAGCTGCACGAGCGGATGGCGTTGCCCCGCCGACCGGCACGCGTGGCCGCACTGGCGCTCAACACCGCCGGGCTCGGCGAGCGCGAGGCACGAGAGGTCGTCGCAGCGGCGTCCGACGAGACGGGCCTGCCGGCCGCCGACCCCGTGCGCGAGGGGGCCGACGCGCTGCTCGATGCGGTATTGGCGGGCCTTCCGTGATCCTGTAGCATCCCGCCCCGCTCGGTCCGGAGCGCGCGGGGACGACATCACGAGGGGGTTCTGCGGCAGGTGCAATCGATGGGGGGGAGGGCGCGTTCGCGCTCGGTCGTCCTGGCGGTCTTGCTGGCGCTCGCATGCGCGGGCACCGCGGCTGCCGCCGACGTCGGGGCAAACGACGACACCGGCAAGTTCGCACCGGACGCGGGTGCGGGTTTCTACGGGGAGATGGCGTCGCTGGGCCTTCGGCAGACGGTGGTGACCGTCCGCTGGCTGCCGAGCGACCCGCTTGCGCTCGGTGAGCGACCGCTCCTCGACCTCACGGTCGCCGCCGCGCGCGCGGCCGGCCTGAGCGTCGTGTTCGCGACCTATCCGTATCCGACCCGCGAGGTCGAGGCGGGGCTCGCGCGGCCCGAGGCGTTCGGCGCCTGGCTCGGCGAGCTCGCCCGGCGGTATCCGACCGTCAGGCAGTTCGTCGTGGGCAACGAACCCAACCAGCCGGCATTCTGGCGGCCGCAGTTCTCCGCGGCGAAGCAGCGCTCCGCCCGAACGTTCGGCCCGTTTCTCGCGGCGGGGTACGACGCGCTGAAGGCGGTCGATCCGACGCTGACGGTCGTCGGGGTCGGTCTCTCGCCACGCGGGAACGATCGTCCGACGGCCAGGAGTAACGTCTCCACGTCGCCCGTCCGCTTCCTCGCATCCCTCGGCGCGTGGTACCGGACGAGCGGCCGTGCCCGCCCGCTGATGGACGGTCTCAGCTTCCACCCCTACCCGAACGCCGCGACCGACCCGCTCGACCGCGGCTATGCGTGGCCGAATGCGGGCTTCGTCAACCTCGCGCGGATCAAGCAGGCGGCATGGGACGCGTTCGCCGGGACGGCTCAGCCGACGACGGTCGATGGGCTCCGCCTCTACCTCGACGAGGTCGGGTGGCAGGTCGACACCACCGGTCGCACCGGGTACGACGGCGCCGAGAACGTCGCGGTGACCGACGAGGAGAGCCAGGCGGCGGTCTACGGCGAGCTCGTGCGGCGTGCCGCCTGCGATCCCGATGTCGCGCAGGTGAATGTCTTCGGCTTCCGTGACGACGCGCTGCGGACAGGGTTCCAGGCGGGGCTCATCCGGGCCGACGGCAGCGCGCGACCCTCGGCGGACGCCGTCCGCGCCGCGGTTGCCGAGCCAGGCTGCGCGAGCGCTGCCGGTGACGCGTGGCGCCCGTCGAAGGCGGTGCTCGGCGCGAAGCCTCCGGTCGTGAAGGTCACGCCAACGGCGATCAGGGTAGACGTCACCGCGATCGAAGGCGCATCTGCCCGCGTCTGCCTGCTGCCGGGCTCGCACACGCTCTCCAGCGCCCGGCGGTTGCTCGCCGGTCGCACCGCGCCCGTGGGCTGCACGACCACCGCCGTCACGCAGAACCGATGGGCCTCGGTGCATCTGCCCCGCACGGCCGGCCGGCTCACCGTCGCCGTTCGGCTCGCGGCGGAGACGAACCCGGCGCGGTCGACGACGGTCGTTCGATCGATCCGGTAGGGCCGGGCAGGCCGCCTGCGCGAGCCGGTGGCGCACCACGGGCTTGACACCGAACATGTGTTCTGTCAGACTACGAACACATGTTCGTGAGATCGCATATCGGTCGCATCCTGCTCCTCGCCGTGGCTGTCCTCTTGGTCTGGGCGTTCTTCGCCGGGGAATCCGGTGCCGGCGGCCCCGAGCGGAGCTACCGGGTGAAGCCCGGCGACACGCTCTGGTCGATCGCCGAGCGGACCTACGCCGGCGATCCGCGCGAGGGTGTCTGGGAGCTGCGCAAGCGCAACGGGCTCGACTCGACGACCATCGCACCCGGCCAGGTTCTCGTCGTTCCGACCTAGAGGGCGAATCCGGCCGGGGCTACGATCGGCCCCCGTGGATCTCGACCTCGTCTTCCTCGGAACGTCCGCCTCGGCGCCGACTGCGGCCCGTGGGACGGCGGCGACGCTCATCCGGCGTGGCGGGGATCGCCTGCTTGTTGACTGCGGCGAGGGGACACAGCGGCAGCTCCTCCGCTCGGATGTCGGGCTCGTCGACCTCGAGCATGTCTTCCTGACGCACCTCCACGCCGATCACGTGCTCGGGCTTCCGGGCATGCTGAAGACGTTCGGGCTGCGCGGGCGCGAGGTCCCGATCACCGTGTACGGGCCTCGCGGAACGCGTGCACTGCTCGGCGCGTTGGGGGTGGTCGTCGGACGGGTGGCGTATCCGCTCGACGTGGTCGAGCTCGGTCCCGGCGAGTCGGTCGGCCTGCGTGAGTTCCGCATCGAGACCTTCGCGGTCGCCCATGGGACGACCGCGGTCGGCTACGCGCTGCGGGAGGACGAGCGACCGGGACGGTTCGACGTCGCCGCTGCGGACGCGCTCGGCGTGCCGAGCGGCCCGCTCCGCGGCGCCCTGCAGCGCGGCGAGGCGGTCTCGCTCCCGGATGGGCGCGGGGTCCGGCCCGAGGAGGTGCTCGGGGGATCCCGCCGCGGGCGCGCCGTCGTGATCACGGGCGACACGGCGCCTGCCGCGTCGGTCGTCGAGGCAGCCGCGGGGGCGGACGTGCTCGTCCACGAGGCGACCTTCCTCGCCGACGAGCGGGCGCGCGCGAAAGAGACGGGACACTCGACCGCGGGCGAGGCGGCCCTCGTCGCCCGGAAGGCCGATGTCGGCCTGCTTGCGCTGACGCACCTGTCCGCGCGATACCCGCCGTCCGACGTGGTCGACGAGGCGCGCCAGCTGTTCCCGCGCACCGTCGTTCCGCGTGATTTCGACCTTCTCGTCGTGCCTCTCCCCGAGCGCGGCGAGCCGCAACTCGTGCCGCGCGGTGCCAGGCGCGGCCGCGTGACCGAGGATGTAGGGTCAGGCACGTGAGCGAGCTCGTCCAGGTGGCGGTGGCCGGCAGCGTCGACGAGGCGGAGGAGCTCCAGGCGCTGCTCACGAGCGCGGGTATCGCCGCGACGCTCGAAGGGGCGGTCGAGGAACATCCAGAGGCGCACGGCGACGCCCCGGTCAGGCTCCTCGTGCCCGCCGACGAGCTGGACGCGGCGCGGGACGCCATCGAGGCCCTCACCGAGCCGGACGACCCGCTTCCCGGCTGACCCTGGTCGAGGCGCTACGCGGGCGTGAACGCGATGGTGGTCGTCCCGGCGTAGCCGGGGTTCTCGAGCTCGAAGACGCACGGCCGCGTCCCGTCGGCATACGGTGGCGCGGGGATGTGGTACGTCGCTGCCTTGCCGGCCGGCGTGTCGAGCCGCTGCACCGCGAAGCCGTCGACGCGCGCCTCGATCGGATGTCCCGACTTCCCGAGCACGGTCACGTCGAGCGTTCCCCGCCGGCACGCGTAGACCGTGATGCGCGCCGTGCCCGAGAAGTCGCCGTTCGGCAGGAACCCCTCGGTGCGGAGCACGACACGAACCGGTCCCGTGGGCCGCCAGACAGTGAGCCCGTAGGCCTCACTGTCGCCCGCGGCGCGCGCCGCGACCTGGGTGCCGACGAGGGTGATCGTCGACGGCGTGACGACGAGCGGCCGCTCGAGCTCCACACCGAACGCGTCCGACAGGATGCCGTCGGGCCCGATCCCGACCGAGGCCGTCGCCGGCGGGAACGGCGTCGTGGCAGGAGCGAGCCGGACGGCCTCCACGATGCCGCGGTTCCAGAAGATCGTCCGCGCGGTCGCAGTCCAGAGCCGGTCCCCGGTCACCAGGAGCGTCGTGTCGTCGAGGCCGGCGTCGTCGAGCCAGGTCGGCGGCTCGGAGCCGATCGCCACCCGCTCCTCGTGTGCCGACGCGTCAGCGATCCGATCGCCTGCGTCGATCGACAGGAGCGCGAGGCCGACACCGACGACGGCGGCGGTCACCCATGCGAAGCGCCGCGGGAGCGCGAGGACGAGGACGCCCGCGACGAGGGCGGCGGCGACGAGCGCGGTGCGGGCCCAGCCCTCGGAGCCGAGGCGCATGAGACCGGCGGCGGTCGGTGCATTCGGGAGCGTCTCGGGCGTCGCGAGCTGCGCGATCGGCACCGTGGCCGCGCCGACGACGACGAGGGCCCAGAGCGGGAGCACGACCGGGAGCGCACGCGGTGCGCCGCGCGAGACCCACGCGCAGAGCCCGACCGCGAGCAGCGGCAACAGGGTGAGCAGGTAGCGCTCGGCGATCGTGCCCACGAAGACGGCGGCGAACAGCCCGACCTGGACGACGAGGAGCACCGCGTAGGCCAGCGCGGTCGAGACGAAGGCGCGCAGGGCGGGATCCGTGTCGCGGCGGGACAGCACCATCCACGCGAGGGCGGCCGATGCGAGCACTGTGGCGCCGAGGCCGAGGACGGAGACGTCGAACGCGTGCCAGACGACCTCTTGCAGCCGCTCGCCGCCGACGCCCGTCGCCTCGCCGACGGGCGTGTACGCACCGAGCAGGCGCCGTGTCGAGAGCTCCCCGCCGGCGGCGAGCACGGCGACGACCACGAGGCCGGCCGCCGCAGCGGCGAACGCGCCGAACCAGAGGAGCGGCCGGAGCCGCGTGCGATCGCGCGCGGCGACGGAGTCGATCACGGCGGCGAGGAGGAACGCCGGCAGGAGCACGAGCGCCTGCAGGCGGACGGCCGCGGCGGCGGTCGCCCACGCGACGAAGACGCCGTACCGCCACATCGACGGCTCCTCGAGCGCCCGCGCCAGCATGAGGAGCGCCACCGTGACCACGGTCAGCGTCAGCGGCTCCGTCATGAGGAATCCCGCGTAATGGAGCAGGGGGGAGGCGAGCACGAGCGCAGCAGCCGCCACGGCCCACCAGGCCGACGCGATCCGACGGGCCCAGAGGTAGGTCGGCACCGCGACGAACGACATCGCAAGCGCCTGCAGGAGCCGCGCCCACTGGATGCCGTCGGCGAGATCGAGCGCCGCGAGCGGGGCGCCGATCAGGGCCGGCGTCAGCAGGCTGTAGTACGGCGACGGAAAGCTCCGCAGCGTCAAGGTGCCGTGCGACCAGAGCCCCTCGCCGAGCATTCCGTAGACCATCTCGTCGGGCGCGATCCACGGCGTCGAGAAAGCCTGCGCGGCGGCGAAGCGAGCCGCGGTCGACACGACGATCAGGCCGAGAACGGCAAGCGCCGTGCGTGAGACACGCCGCGGGCGCGACGGTGCGGCTGTGGCCGTCTCCGAGCCGGTCACGGCGGCATCCTCACTGCCGTGCGTGTGCAACGTGTGAAGGACCGTCCAACACCGCCGTTACACTCGCACGCGGGTTCCCTTTAAGCCGGTCCAGCGAGGCCGGGAAGGAGCGAGAGAGATGCACACCGATTCCCCCGCGCGTGGCCGGGCGCGCGAGATCCTCGACGCAGACGCCTTCGGGCGGACGCTCGCTCGGCTCGCGCACGAGCTGATCGAGCGCAACGACGACGTCCCTTGCCTTGCCCTCGTCGGGATCCACACGCGGGGCGTCCCGCTGGCGCAACGGCTCCAGGCACTCGTCGCCGAGCGGAGCGGGGTCGAGCCCGAGCTCGGCGCGGTCGACATCTCGTTCCACCGCGACGACGTTCTCGTGAGGGGCCGGGAGGCGCCTCTCCATCCGCAGCCCGTCGTCCGCGGCACCGAGCTGGACTTCGCGCTCGAAGGTCGCACCTGCGTGCTCGTCGACGACGTCCTCTTCACGGGGAGAACGATTCGGGCCGCGATCGACGCGCTCCTCGACTTCGGCCGGCCCGACCGCGTCCAGCTCGCCGTGCTCGTCGACCGCGGGCACCGGGAGCTTCCGATCCGTCCCGACTACGTCGGCAAGAACCTGCCGACTGCACTCGACGAGCGTGTCCGCGTCGAGCTGGAGGAGATCGACGGACAGGATCGCGTCATGCTCGAGCAGGGGAGGAGCGACGATGACGACTGAGCGACGGCACCTGCTGGCGGTCGGCGACCTCACACGTGACGACGCCGAGCGGATCCTCGACACGGCAAGCGCGCTCGAGCGGTCGCTCGACCGCGAGATGAAGAAGCTGCCGACGCTCCGCGGCAGGCTGGTCGTGAACCTCTTCTACGAGTCGTCGACGCGGACGCTGTCGAGCTTCGAGCTCGCCGCGAAACGGCTCTCCGCGGACACGATGGTGCTGCGCGCGAGCGGGTCGTCGGTCGACAAGGGCGAGTCGCTGCGCGACACCGCTCTCACCCTCGCGGCGTACGACCCGGACGTGATCGTGATCCGCCACCCGCAGATCGGCGCCTCGCAGCTCGTCGCGGCCGCGACCGACGCGCACGTGATCAATGCCGGCGACGGGAAGCACCAGCACCCGACGCAGGCGCTGCTCGACCTGCACACGATCCGGGACGCCCTCGGCCGTCTCGACGGCGTCACGGTCGCGATCGTCGGGGACGTCCTCCACTCGCGCGTGGCCCGCTCGCTCGTCGAGGCGCTGCTCCTCGTCGGCGCCGAGCCGGTCTTGATCGCCCCGCCGACGCTCCTGCCGCGGAACGTCGAGGCGCTCGGGGCGAAGGTCAGCCACTCGATCGACCCGCTCGCGGACGTCGACGTCGTCTACGTCCTGCGCATGCAGGCCGAGCGCATGGAGGCGTCGTACGTCCCCTCGCTACGGGAGTACACCGCGCTCTACGGGGTCACGCCTGACCGCGTTCGCCCCGGGCAGGTCGTCATGCACCCCGGGCCGATGAACCGGGGCGTCGAGATCGACCCTCGCGTGGCCGACTCGGGCGCCTCGCTCGTGACGACCCAGGTGCGCTCGGGTCTCGTCGTTCGGATGGCGGTGCTCTACGACCTGCTGACGGCGCCGGGGCTCCATGTCGCCCCGGTGCCCGTCATGGAGGTCGCGTAGTGCTCATGTCGCGGAACGGCCGGGCCGACGCGCTCACCGTCCGGGCGCGCGTGATCGACCCCTCCGGCGGGCTCGACGAGCCCGCGACGGTGACCGTCGAGGACGGCGTCATCACCGCGATCGAGTCCGTCGCGACGGCTCCCGAGGGTCTCGTTCTTGCGCCGGCGTTCGTCGATCCACACGTCCACCTCCGCACGCCCGGCCGCGAGGACGAGGAGACGATCGCCTCCGGGACCGAGGCGGCCGCTGCGGGCGGGTATTGCGCGATCGTCGCGATGCCGAACACGGATCCCGTCGTCGACAACGCCAGCGTGCTCGAGGCGCTCGTCGAGCGGGCGCGCGAAGAGGCCGTCGTGCCGACGGGCTTCACCGCCGCGATCTCGAAGGGTCAGCGCGGGGAGGAGCTCACCGAGATGGCGGAGCTAGCGGCGGCGGGCGCGATCGCGTTCACCGACG
>Ga0207657_10003600_pt1 | contig 16505 bp, 12 predicted proteins | sample KBSC33metaG_FD_184316 | JGI IMG/M metagenome (GOLD analysis project Ga0207657, IMG submission 184316) | Corn rhizosphere microbial communities from Kellogg Biological Station, Michigan, USA - KBS C3-3 metaG (SPAdes) (version 2) | ecosystem: Host-associated > Plants > Roots > Rhizosphere > Soil ... | reverse complement strand
GCTGCGCTTGTTCGGCAAGGGCCTTCCGGAGATTCTCAAGACCAGCATCATGGATCCGATCGGCGCCTCGCAGGACTGGCGATGGGTTCCCTACAAGAATTCGATAGTGGAAGTGGAGGGGCGCAAGGTGGGTTCCGTCAGCGGCGGTACGCGCTGGGGCGGCGGCCTGTGGATCAATTCGGAGGACATGGCGCGCTTCGGCTTGTTGATCCTCAATCATGGCCGCTGGGGCGACCGCCAGATCGTTTCCGCAAAATGGCTAAAGGATGCCGTCACGCCCAGCCTGCATGGGCCCGACTATGGTTATCTTTGGTGGCTGAATACCAAGCAGAAGGAATGGCCCAGCGGCCCCGCTTCCGCCTTCGCGGCCGTTGGCCACGGCGGCAATACGATCTGGATCGACCCGCAGCACGATATCGTGTTCGTCTGGCACTGGTACGACACCAAGTCCATGGACGGCATGGTGCAGCGGTTGATGGCGGCTGTGACCGGCGGTTGAAAGCTCGATCGAGCCTCCGGAGTGCGCTAAATCTCCTTCCCTGAAACGCTAGGACTAAGCGGACGCTTTCTTGACTTTCGCCTTTAGGTCCCCTGGCACGATCCCCTGATCCAAATAGTCACTCAGTCTGGCGTACGCCCGCGCCATTTCCTTCCGGGCGATCGAAAGTTCATTCGAAGCGTTCTTAATTCGCTGCACGCCATTCGGCTGAGGTAGTCCGCTAGGGATAGTGATAATCGCGTCAAATTTCCTGAACGCTTCAACCTTGTGGGCCGTGGCTTCCAGCACTTCCTGAATCAATTTTTCTCGAACTGCGCAACCAGGACAGGTGGGCGCACTATTGTCGTAGAGTTCCATCTCCGCCCTACAGCGAGCACACCGTTGCATAACAAGTTACCGAGCGTTTTTCACCCTACGCTCTCACTACTTAGGTGTCAACTACATTCTGGGATGGAACGGAGGGCCGATTCTAGGACACAGATTTAGCGCATTACCCGTGACTCGGCTCCCGGCACCTTTGATATACTGATACTTTGCTCGGTCCGCCCCGGCCTGCCGGAGTGTGCGCCTTGGGGCAGGAGTACGCCGTGTTCTTTCATCTTCGGGACCTGGATGTCCGCGCTGTCCGTTTCGATGTCGAAATCGCGCCGGGGGATATTGATTTTCAGTTAGGTGCTAAGGATAAAGACACCAATTTGCACCAAGCCGGGCCACTCCGCGCGAAGGGCAAGGCGGAACTGGTGATGGGATCGGACGGCGAGATCAAGGTGTCCGGCCATTTAACGGTCGAGATGGCAGCGGATTGCGATCGCTGCCTGGAAGCGGCGCGCTTCCCCATCGATTCCGATTTCGCGCTGTATTATCGGCCCGTAGCCGACGGGTATGGTGATGAAAAAGAGATCGACAGCGGCGAGGCTGAGATGGGTTTCTACGAGGGCGATGGCGTGGAGCTCAACGACGTGCTGCGCGAGTTTATTTTGTTAACGCTGCCCATGCAGCGGGTTTGCAGGGAGTCCTGCAAGGGGATCTGTCCGTTGTGCGGGCAGAACCGCAATCAGAAAGAGTGCCAGTGCCATGCGGAAGCTAGCGATGACCGCTGGGCGGCGCTCAAAAGTTTGAAATCTTAAATAAGGTAGAAGAACGTGCCCAATCCAAAACGACGTCATTCCAAGCGCCGCACCTCCGCGCGCCGCACTCACGATTCACTCACCCGCTCGGTGCTCTCCGAGTGCCCTAGTTGCCACGAACCGAAACTGCCGCACCGGGTTTGCCCGCGTTGTGGAAAATATAAAGGCCGCGAAGTTGTAGAAGTTGTCGAAGAATAGCGCCGCGCGCCCCCATGCTGACGATTGCGGTAGACGCAATGGGGGGCGACAACGCCCCTAAAGCGGAAGTCGAAGGAGCCATTCGCGCAGTATCGGAGCTAGGTTTGCGAGTGATTCTGGTCGGCCAGGAACAAGTGGTCCGCCAGGAACTGGCGAAACATCGCGGGTTCGATTCCTTGCCTATTGAAATCCGCCATGCCGCGGAAGTCATCACCATGGAGGATTCGGCGGCCAAGGTGGTGCGCACCAAGAAGAATTCCTCGATCCACGTAGCGGCGCGACTGGTGCGCGACGGTGGGGCGCAAGGCTTCGTATCCGCGGGAAACACCGGCGCGGTGATGGCCACCGCAAAAATGGTGCAAGGGATGATTCGCGGGGTGCAGCGCCCGGCGCTCGCATCGGCCTTCCCCACGCTCAAGGGAACGCCTGTCGTCGTTGTCGACGTGGGCGCGAACGTCGATTCCACGCCTGCCATGCTGGCGCAATTCGGCGTGATGGGCGAGATTTATTCGCGTTATATTTTCAAGATCCGTTCACCGCGCGTGGGGCTGCTTTCGATCGGCGAAGAAGAGCATAAGGGCAACGATCTTACCCGCGCCGCGACTCCGCTGCTCAAATGCCTGCCGCTGCATTTCATCGGCAACGTGGAGGGTCGCGACATTTATTCCGGCCTGGCCGACGTGATAGTGTGTGACGGCTTCATCGGCAACGTCGCGCTGAAGGTGAGCGAGGGACTGGTCGAGATGCTGCAGAGCATGCTGCGCGAATCGCTCGAAGCCACCGTCACGCGCAAGCTCGGCTACGTGCTCTCGAAGGAAGCCTACCGCGACTTCCGCAAGCGCGTGGATTATGCAGAGTACGGAGGCGCGCCGCTGTTGGGCGTCAAGGGCGTGAGCATCATCTGCCACGGCCGCTCCAATGCCAACGCGATTAAGAACGCGATCCGGGTGGCGTCGGAATTTGCGCACAGCCGGATTAATGAGAAAATAGAAGCGGAGTTGGATCGCAGCGCGGCGAACAAAGTCGCAGTGCAATGAAACGGGTATTGAGCCTCGCGTTTGGTCTGGTGGCAGCGCTCGCCGCCCTATATGGCCAAAAGCTTGACCCGATCCAGTGGACCCTCACGTCGAAAGTCGCCAAGGCGCCCGCGGGTGCAACAGTACCGCTTCACTTGAAGGCGACCTTTCAGGAAGGCTGGCACCTTTACTCGCTGACGACGCCTGCGGGCGGTCCTATCGCGACCACTGCGGAGCTGGCCGAGAACCCGGCGGTGAAGGGATCGAAACTCTATGAGCCGCCGCCGATGCGGCAGTTCGACAAGAATTTCAATCTGGACACCGAAACCTTCGAGAAGGAAGTAGATTTGCCGCTCACGGCGGAGCTGGCGCCCGATGCCAAAGGCGCGATTGAACTCATCGCGAATGTACGCTATCAGGCGTGTAACGACCGGCAATGTTTGCCTCCGCGAAAGAAGACGGCCTCGTTTACGGTGACGATCGATCCTGCCGCTGCCGCTCCCGCTGCGTTCGTGCTCCCAGCCGGATATACCGAAATTAAGCCGGGCGCGGTCGCCGTGAAGGTTATCAGTTCGGGGGCGAGTTCGACGTCGACAAATACGGCGGGTTCTGCGGGTGCGCCAGCGGCGGCTAGCTCCGGTGGCCTCCCGGCATTTCTGATCACCGCCTTTGGGCTCGGCCTCGCCGCGATTTTCACTCCTTGCGTGTTCCCGATGATCCCGATAACAGTTAGTTTTTTCCTGAACCAGCGCGGTGGTATTTTGCAGGCGGTCGTCTTCTCGGTCGGCATCGTGGTTCTGTTCTGCGCACTCGGATTGGGCGTGACCGCCGCCGTCGGGCCATTCGGCGTAAATCAATTGGGAGCGAACCCCTGGGTAAACGGATTCATCACATTGGTCTTCGGCGCGTTTGCCCTCAGCTTGCTGGGAGCTTTTGAAATCACGCTGCCGTCGAGCATGCTCACTAAGCTGGACTCGGCTTCGCGGCGCGGCGGATACCTCGGCACGCTGCTTATGGGGCTGACGTTCGCGCTCACTTCCTTCGCTTGCATCGGACCGTTCATGGGAAGCTTGCTAGTGGCGTCGGTGCAATCCAAAGGTTTGCAGCCGGTGCTGGGCATGGTGAGTTTCGCGGGCGGTCTGGCGTCCCCGTTCTTCTTCCTGGCGGCGTTCCCCGGCTATTTGAAAAAGCTGCCCAAGAGCGGCGGATGGCTGGCGCGCGTGAAAATCGTCATGGGATTCGTGCTGCTCGCCGCGATGCTCAAGTATGCTTCCAACATCGATCAGGTTTTGCAGTTGGGCTGGCTCACGCGCGAGCGCTTCCTGGCGGGCTGGTTCGTGCTGTTCGCGCTGGCCGGATTGTATTTGCTCGGCCTGCTCAAGCTCGAAGGCAACGAGGAAGGCGATCACCTGGGTATCGGACGTCTGCTCACCGCCAGCGTTTTATTAATTTTCGCCTTTAGCCTGCTGCCGGGTATGTTCGGCGCTCCGCTTGGCGAACTCGACGCGTACGTTCCGGCGGCTACCGGCGGCGGCATTCTCAACAACCGCGCCTCCACGCAACAAGTGTGGATGAAGAACCAGTACAAGCAGGCGCTCGATCAGGCGCGCGCCGAAAACAAACTAGTGCTGGTCACCTTCACCGGCTACGCCTGCACGAACTGCCATTGGATGAAAGCCAACATGTTCCCCCGGCCCGAGATCGCCGAAGCCGCCAGCAAACTTGTGCTGGTGGAACTCTACACCGACGGCACGGATAAAGAGTCGGAAGAGAATCAGAAATTGCAGGACGAAAAATTCTCCACCGTCGCCATTCCGTACTACGCGATTCTGGACCCCGACGGCAAAGTAGTCGCGAGCTTCGCCAAGGGTATGACCACGAACACCCAGGAATTCCTGGCGTTCCTCACAACGCGCCCGGCTTAGCTCGCCAGTTTCCGCACAAACGCCACATCGCCTTCCAGGAAGTCGTACTCCGGCAACCGCTCACGCTCTACCCATGCGATCTGCGCGAAGTCGAGGTTCGCGGGCTCGCCCGTGAATTCGGCGACCTGAAAAAATATAAGGCGGGTCACGCGGTCCGCGCTGTAGCTGAAGTCGTAGCGCTCGATTTCATCCCCGATCCGCGCCTCGATGCCCAGTTCTTCGCGCAGCTCGCGCACCAGCGCATCGCGGGACCCTTCTCCGGGCTCGACTTTGCCGCCCGGAAACTCCCACTTGAGCGCGTGCCGCCCGCGCGGCTTTCGCTGTCCGATAAGAATCAGGCCGGCGCGCTCGATCACTGCCGCCACCACGTCCACAACCACCCGCGTCTCTGCATCCATTTAGCGATAATTGGAACACGAATGCATAGCGAACGTCTGCTGGACCATTTTCAGAATCCGCGCAATCCAGGAGAACTGCCGCCCCCCGCGGTGCTGGTGAATGTCACCAATCCAGCCTGTGGCGACATGCTGCGGCTTTCGGCAAGCTTTGAAAACGGCCGGGTGGAGGAAGCCCGCTTCCTGACGCGCGGCTGCACGGCAGCCATCGCCGCAAGCTCCGCGCTCACCGAGTGGATGACCGGCAAGAGTTATACCGAGCTCGCTGCGCTCACTCCCGCCCTGATCGAGACCGCTGTCGGCGGATTGGAGCCCGCCTCGAAGCACGCCGCTGTGTTGTGCGTCGATGCAGTACGCCAATTGCTGGCAGTGTCGCGCCAGAACTGAGTAACAATAGGACCCAGTGACCCCATTCGACTTTCGTCCCCGTACTCGCATCCTGTTTGGCGCCGGCGAGTTTGCGCGCCTCGGCGAAGTGGCCCGTGAACAGAACGCCACACGTTGTCTGGTGCTGGCCCCCCCGACTTCGGTCGACGCCGGACATGCGCAGGAAGCCGTGCGTTCCCTCAAGGCCCGCCGCATGGACGTTTTCGCTTTCCACGATTTCACGGCGAATCCCACCGTGGCGATGGTCGAAGCCGCGCGCGAATACGCGGGTCCCCATGGCGTGAATCTGGTAGTCGGTATGGGTAACGGCGACGCCCTCGATTTTGCCAAGGCAGTGAACGTAGTCATCGCCAACGGCGGTTCCATTCGCGACTATCGTGGTTACGGCAACGTTCCCAAGCCGCTGCTGCCGATGATCGCGGTACCCACCCTGGCCGGCGCGGGCACTGAGTCGCAAAGCAATACCATGATCTGCGATTCCGAAGACGGCTCCAAAATCATCTCCGGGGATCCCAAGATTTTTTTCCGCACCGCCGTTCTGGATGCCAACCTGACTCTGGGGCAGCCCGCGGCAGTCACGGCGGCGCACGGCTATCAGGCGCTTGGACAGGCGGTGGAGACTCTCTATTCGACGCGGCGCACGCCGATTTCAGAATGCTTCTCGCGCGAAGCTTATCGTTTGCTCGAATCCGGTTTCGGGCGGATGCTGCGAGCGCCGGAAGATCTCGGAGCCCGCTCCGCTACGTTGCTGGGCGCGCACTTCGCGGGGCTCGCGGTGGAGTATTCGGCGCTGGGTCCGGCGCATGCCTGCGCCCAGCCATTGGTGAAGAATTACAAGATGCTGCCCGGAGCCGCGCTGGCTCTGGTGCTGGTTCCCGCGCTCGAATGGATGGAGCAGGGCGCCGATCTCGCGCCTCATTTGCGGCAGTTGGCCGCCGCCGCCGAGTTGCCCACATCGCTAAACGACGCCGCTATCCCGGAGCAGGTCCTGCCGCGTCTGGCCGAAGAAGCAGCGACGCAGTGGACCGGCCGCTTCAGTTCGCGTCATTTTGACGCCCGAGCGGCGCTCGAAATCTATCGCGCCGCATATTAGCGCCGACGCCAGCGCTGGACTCAAGTCCCGCGCGGTGCCTGCCGATGCATAATATAAAGACGTGAGCCTCTACGAGCGCTACGAACTGCTGGACCTCAACCGCGACATCGGCGTAAAGACGTTTGAAGCTCGCGAGCTTGCCACCGGGCGGCCGGTGAAGGTCCACTTGTTCGTACATCCGTCTGCGCCGCTGCAGGCTGCGCTACTGAAGGCCATCGACAAGCTGCCCGAAGACCAGCGCCAGCGCATCCTCGAGCGCGGCAAACATGAGGGAACGCCCTACGTTGTGACCGATCGTTTGGCGGACTATCCGGGCTTGAGCGAATGGGTACAGGCAGCGGGTCACGCCGCCAAGGCCGCCAAACCTTTGCTCGAGACGGCTGGAGCCTGGAAGCTCCCGGCTGCCCCGTTGGCGGAAGCGCCGATTGCTCCCTCGGTGTCCGTGCCCGCGCCTCCCGCGCCCCCGCCAGTTCCCGCAACAGTCTCCCCACTGAAGGCCCATTCGGAGTTGAATCAGAAATTCACGGAATTGTTTGCGACCGCGGAGCGGCCCATCGTCGCCGACAGTTTACTGCAGGCTCCTCCCTCGAGCGAGCGGAACATCGCGGCCCCGCTGCGCCCGCCCGAACCGCCACTGCCGGCTGCCGTTCCCCCTCCGCAAGCCCAACCCGAACCGGGCGAATTCACGCGAATGTTCCAGTCGCCTGTCGTTAACCCTGTCGTTAACCCTGTGGTTAACCCTGTCGTTAAGCCTGTCGTTAAGCCTGTGGTTGAGCCCGCGGCAACGCCTCTACCGCCGTCGACCGCCCCGCAGGCACAAGCGTCTCCACCCGCACCCGCGCAGTCAGCTCCACCCGCGCCACCAGCCGCGAAGGAAGCAGGCGAGTTTACACGCATGTTCCAGGCACCGGCCGGGTATGGGGCACCAGTATCAGCCGCGCCCGCGCCAACGCCCGCGCCAACGGTCTCACCCGCGGCGGCGAAATCTGGTCCCGGAGAGTTTACACGATTCTTCCAGACGCCTTCGCCGGCGGGTCCCATGCCCCAGAGCCCCGTGGTGCAACAGCCCTTGTCGCCGCAGTCCTCAGGACGCCCCAGCTTCAATCCGGTCAGCGAATTCACCCGCACATTTGGCAAGGGAACCGAAGCACCGACTCCGCCACCAGCCATGGCGCCGCAGCAGGAGCCGGGCGAGTTCACCCGCATGTTTCACTCTCCCGCGGTTGCTGGATCGCCCGCCGGTGCTGCCGTGCCTCCCACCTCCGCCCAGCCGTCTTCGGTGCCCCAGGCAACACCGCAACCGCTGCCTCCCGCAATGGGTGGCGCGACGCGGGGATTTTCGATCCCGACGCCGGCGCACGCCGCGCCCCAGCCGGGCGGTCCCGGAGAGTATACGCGCCAGTTCTCGGCGCCCGCTCAACTTACCTTCGGACAGACTTCGGCAACCCCGCCGGGGGCTGTCGCGCCGCTTTCGCCCCAGGCCTTTGCGCCGCCTGCGATGGCCCAGCCGGCCTTGCCGAACATGGCGCCAGCGTCCGCTCCGCCCAGAAAGTCCAATCTGCCGCTGATTCTTGGAATCGTTGGACTCATTGTGGTGGCGGCGCTGCTTATCCTGTTTTTCGCGCTGCGCCCAAAATAGTCCACGCGGCAGTGCCTGGGCCCCCGTTCCTGCCCAGAACTTGGCTTCGCAAAGAAGTTTTAATGAATGCCTTAACTCCCGGCATCGATCCCTACAAAATTCGGGATTTCTTGGGCACCGAATACAATTTTTGGTAGGATACCGTGGGCCGCCTCGGCAAATTGCGGAACCGTGTAGTCTCAATCGCAGAGTCCAAAGACGCTGGCAGGCTGCCGTGCTGCGGCCTCACTCCCGTCTTGACAGCCTGGCTGGCGGTAGAGTTCTGCGGCTATTTTGCTCTCCGCGATCTGCACACTTGGTCTCCTTGACCCGGGGTGCCGCGGGATGCCGTAAGACCGCGAAAAGACAGGAATCCGCGCGGCCTCATTCCTGCCGCCCCTGTGGACGGCTGCACGCCCTTATTGCCCACCACGTTGAAGTCGAAAGAGTAACTGCCCTCGGCGAAGGCGCACATTACGTCGAATCGCTTCCGGAGCAAGCCCAATTTCGAACCCCGCGGAGAGCGCCGACGATGACCCTCGGTCGCGGATATTGACCCTTGGGCCGTCGCCAATCGCGACGGCGGGGCGCCGGAAATGCCCTCACCGAAGGTTGTCGAAAACCATGACCTCGGAGTTCCCTTGAGGGCCGTCCGGCGCACCCTCTTGCCGTCTCGGAAGCGCGTGCGCGCGCAAACCGGATTACCATTATTTTCTGTATATTATGCGACCTCCGGATACCAATCTTGGAAGCTCTCTCTCTCAAAATATCGACCGCCGAAAAAACGCCTAATTCGCTGGAAGCTCGCTGTAATTGTTTCTTGACAATCGGCGGCTTGGCGAAGTAAACTTCACTTGATTCAGGCTTCGCAGTGGGTTTTTAGGCTTGTTGAAATTTTAGGCTTCTCAGTAGGCTTTTAGGCTTGCCGTAGATTTCAGGCTTCGCAGTGCGTATTCAACAAAGGGGACGTCAATGAAAAATTTTTCTAGTCGCGCGCTATCAGTGTTTCTGATGGCGATGTGCCTATTCATGGCTGCCACTTGGGCATCGGCCCAGGTGAACACAGCCGATATTCTTGGAACCGTAACCGACGCTGGCGGCGCGGTGATACCGAACGTTAAGGTGACCGTTACGAACACCGCCACCAACGAAACCAAAACCGCCACTACCAACGCAACGGGCGATTACATCTTCAATCTGATGCCGTCCGGGTCCTACACCATTACTGCCGAGGCCCCCAGCTTCAAAAGGGCCACGGTAAATCTGGATGTTGTGTCCGGTGATCGCGCCAGAGCCAATATGCAATTGCAGGTGGGCGACGTGACGCAGACAGTTGAAGTCGCGGCCCAAACCCCGGCGTTGCAGACGGACAGTGCAACCCTGTCGACCGTGGTCGGAGCGCAGGGCGTGCAGGATCTTCCTCTGAACGGCCGCAATTTCGTGACCTTGGTACAGAGCACCGTTGGCGTGGTGATCGGCCCCTCGAATTCGATTTTGAGCGGAACCCGCCCCGACGAGCGGCGCCAGACCGCCAACATCGCCGCGAACGGGCAGAACGAAGTTTTCAACAATCAGATGGTCGACGGGATGGACAACAACGAACGCGAGCAGTTCACCATCTTGATGCGTCCCTCTATCGACATGATCCAGGAAGTGAAGGTCGACACCAATAGCTATCCTGCGGAAGTCGGGCGCGCCGGCGGTGCGGTAGTCAATCTGCTTACCAAATCCGGTACCAATGAATGGCACGGCGGCGCTTACGAGTACCTGCGCAACGATAAGCTCAATGCCAACGATTTCTTCTCCAATAAGGCCGGCACTCCGCGTCCGGAATACCGGCAGAACCAGTTTGGCGGTTCTTTCGGCGGCGCCATTAGGAAAGACAAGACCTTCTTCTTCGCCGATACCGAAGCTTTAAGGATCGTACAGGGCGTGCCTACCGGTCTGATCTCGACGCCGACGCTGTTCGAAGAGCAGCATCCGGGGAATTTCACTGATCAACCCGGTGGCATTATCCTTCCGCATATCGATCCGGTCGGTCTGAAGTTTTTCCAATTGTTCCCCGCTCCTAATACGGGGGCGCCGAACGCGATCACATCTAACTACAATCAAAACGTAACCAAGACCTATAACAGCACCACCTACGATGCGCGCGTCGATCATCGTTTCGGCGACAAGGACAGCATGTTCGGGCGTTTTTCTTACAACCCGACCTTCAACTCGCAGCCCTCTCTGTTTCCTCCGGTAAATGGTGTGACTGCGGGCGGCGGTATTTACCCTGGTCCATCCAACGCAGATTCGCAGAGCTACATGTTGGATTACGTTCACATCTTCAGCCCGACACTGGTGATGGAATTGAAAGGTGGATTCACGCGACTCAACCTTTTGACAGCCTCCCCTGACGTCGGCAACAATGCCGCCGAGAAGTTTGGAATGCCGAATACCGACGTGAATGCAAATATTTCAGGCCTGCCGGCTATTCAGCTTACTGGCTTCGTAGGAACGGGTAGCGATTTCACTCTTGGCGACGACAACTTCGTTCCCATCTACGACATCAACAATGTGTTTCAGGAAACGGGTACGCTGACCTGGACAAAGGGCGCTCATAACGTTAAGTACGGCGCCTCCATGATTCGGCGGCAACTCAATTATTTCCAGAATACCCGCGGAGTGGGATACTTCCAATTCACCGGTCAGGGCATTGGCGCCACGGCTGGCGCGCCATCGGCTCCTCTTGCAAATCTGGAAAATCTCGTTCAGGGAACTCCCAACGAAATCCAACGCCAGATCAGCTATCACTGGCAGTACCTTCGCTTCTGGGAACCGGCGATCTTTGTCCAGGATGACTGGCATGCAAAATCATGGCTGACTCTCAATATCGGTTTGCGCTGGGATCATTTCAGCCCGATCACCGATGCACAAGGCCAGCGCTCGAACTTCAATATCGCAAGCGCTGCTAACTGCGCCACAGGTTGCAATCCGTTCATTGTGGGGTCAACTGCTGGTGTCCAGCCGTATTGGACCAACTTCGAACCCCGCCTCGGCTTTGCCGCCAACCCACGGAAAGATCTTGTCATTCGCGGCGGTTTTGGTATGAGTCGCTTTGCCCAGGACTACGCCTCTACCGCTTTGAACAACTACAACACGCCGTTTATCTCACAGACCATCAATTGCTTCCCGGCTACAGGAACCGGGGCGACCGCCTGCCCGGCTGGCAGCGGAACTCTATCCCAGGGTGCCCCGATTGCGCCCATTCCTCCGCTGAACAACCTTGTCCCCGGTGTGGTTCAGGCACACGCGCGGGACTACCCGAATGCCTACATCATGCAATACAATCTGACCGTTTCCAAGCAATTCGGAGCGAATGTGGTCAGCGCCGGTTACGTGGGCGAAGTGGGTCGGCACCTGCAGTGGGCGCCTAACATCAATGTCCCGGCACCCAGCACCGGCGCATTGCGTCCGCTGGTCTATTCTGGTGTATTCCCGAATGTGACCAATATCAATTACTCCACCGCATCGGGCGCATCTGAGTACAATTCAGCGCAATTCACTTTTGAACGCCGTTACTCGAAGGGGTTGACCGTCAATGTCAACTACACCTTCGCCCGCAACTTGACCAATATCACGGATGGCGGCGCAACGGTCACCGCCGCTGCCGGTTCCATCCTGCCTTACAACCGTGGTTACGATTGGGGCAATTCAGACATCGGCATCAAGAACCGCGTTTCGTTCCGGTTTAATTACGAACTTCCCTTCGGAAAATCCAGCAGCCGGATGATGAAACTCGCCATCGGTGGCTGGCAGATGAACTCTCTCGCCTTCTGGCAGTCTGGCACGCCGTTCACTGTGGTGTCTCAGGCCTTCAATCCTGCCCGTACAAACGCCACCCTGGTGACGACGGATCGGCCCAACGTTGTTTCGGGTCAATCCTATGCCGCCAGCAACCAAAACTACACCAACTGGATCAACCTCAATGCGTTCTCTCTCCAGCCCCTAGGCTCTCCCGGAAGCGAATCGCATGATCAATTGTTCGGGCCCCAGCAACGAAATTTGGATTTCTCGCTGTTCAAGGACTTCCAGTTGAAGGAGAGGATGAAGCTGCAGTTCCGGGCTGAAGTCTACAACCTGACCAACACCGAGAACTTCGGTCTGCCCAACGTAGCCATACAGAAGTGGGCTCCGCTGGCTAGCGGGGTGGTTGGTACGGGCTCCCTGCCGCTGAACACTGGTCAATTCGGCCAGATCACCGCATCGAATGCAGCCATGAATCCCCGGCTGTTCCAGTTCGCTCTGAAGTTGATCTTCTAAGCTAACTGGTAGTACGTTTGACAAAAGGCCCGGCTCTTTCGAGAGTCGGGCCTTTTTCTTGTTAGAAGCTCTGCCGCAAATCACCCAGCCACTGCACGATCAACGCGTCGAGCCAGAACCTCGGTCTCCGGCGAGCGAGAAAGCCCAGATGTCCGCCATGTTCTACGGCTATCAAGCGCAGACAGGGATTGTTTTCCAGCGCCGGATGGTGATACATCGTGAAGGGAACCATGGGGTCATCCTTGGCCTGGACTAACAGCGTAGGGATGCGGATATGCTCCAGAAACTGATTCGAGGATTGCGTCCGATAATAATTGTCCGCCGTGCCAAAGCCGAATATTCTCGCGGTGTAGAGATCGTCGAAGTCGTAGATGGTGTGAACCTGCGCCAGAGGCTCTAGCGGGAACAGCTCCGGTGCCAGACGATTGCGCCGACGGACGCGCTCCTTGAGTTTGGCAACGAAACGGCGCCGGTAAAGAATGTTCCGGAGCTCTCCCGTGGCCCGCACCGACGCCGCCAGGTCGATAGGCGCCGAGACCGAGCAAACTCCGCTGAACAACTCGCCGCCCTGCTCGCCCAACTCGCCCGCCAGCTTCAGAACGACGTTCCCGCCCAGCGAATAGCCCACGGCGAACAGCGGCAGTCCGCTCGAGCGCTTCCGTTCGCGCGCGACGTGCAGTAAATCGCCGGTCTGACCGGAATGATAGTTGGCCTTGGGATGCCACGGGGAGCCGCCGCATCCGCGCATGTTGTAGCGGTGCACTGCAAAACCCGCATCGAGCGCGGCAGCGGCCATGCTGCGCGCGTAGCCCGACTCGCCCGATCCTTCCAGACCGTGCACCAGGATCAGCTCGCCTACCGGGCGCTCCGGGGTTTGCGCGCGAACTAAAAGCTGGACCCCAGGCTCGGGTTCATAGATGACGTCGCTAACGGGCCAGCGATGCTCGCTTTCGGGACGTGGCCAAAAATTACCGGCAATCGTTGCCAGGTGTGAATTTTTGAAGAGAGGATGAAAGGGGCGCAATCTCCATTATGGCTTGCGTCTGGCGACCGAAGAGAGAACTTCTAACCCCGCCCCCGGGGATTAAGATCGTCACCGGCCCCGCCTATTTCAAACGAAATCGGGATTCTTCGAAAGCACCTACGGCATTGATAATAACCGTGAATCGGCAGCATGACCTTGCGGTGGAACAAGCGGCACCAGATGCCGCCGAACCACGCCGCGAAGCCATGTCTGGGCTCGTACCCTCGCTCGGTGGAATCAAAATCAGTCATCCGTTCTCGCCATGTGTTCCGATCATGGAGCACTTCAACGGCCAGTCGGCGCGGGTCGAACCACGCTTAAACCGATGGCGACCGCGAAGTTGATGCAGAGAGCGAGGAATCCGGCGTTGACGCCGGCGAAAGGGTCACGGTTGCTGAGAATGAGGAACGTGGCGCAGGCCACCCCGGTGATTAATCCGGCGAACACGCCAAGCATGGTTACGCGCTTCCAGAAGAGAGCCAGTACCACGCCTGGAAAGAATTGCGTCACACCCGCGTATCCCAAAAGCAACAGCGAAACCAGGGTTGTCGAACTGAAGATCGCCAGTAACAAGCTGACGAGACTCAGCACCACCACCATGATCCGGGCCAGCCCCGCCACCTGATCGTCGGTCATTGCCGGCGCGAAGATCGGACGGTAGAGGTTCTTCGAGAACAACGTGGACGCGGTAAGAATGAGGACCGCGGCGGGTACCATGGCGGTGAGTGCGCCCGCTCCGCCGATCACGCCGAGCATCCATGCCGGAAAAGCCTTGCGCACGATCGCCAGCAGAGAAAGGTCGCCGTTACTGAGGCCGGGAATTACCAAGTAGGCAGCGAATCCTGTGAAGAAAATGAACGCCAGGCTGAGGCTATAAAGCGGCATCACCACCGCGTTTCGCCGCAGTGTTTCGGCGTCCTTAGCGGTAAAGCTTGCGCCGAACGCCTGGGGCCACATGTTGAGGCCCATCGCTGTTAGCAGGACCGTCGAAATGTACCAGCCATGGTTCAGCGTGGTGGTGGCGCCGGGCATCACCAGATGGGCCGGATCGGCGCGCGCCAGAGCGGCGAACATCGAACCAATCCCGCCGAAATACATGCGCGGTACCGCGATCCCGATGGTGACGGCCGCCAGCACCATCAGGATATCTTTCGGGACACTCACCCACGCTACCGCTCGTATCCCGCTCACAAAAACGAAGCCGGCGAGCAGCGCCACCGCAATGATCATGGCTTGCGTGCGGCCGATGGCGTCGAAGCTCGCCACTTCAACGATGATGCCAAGTCCGGTAAGTTGGAGCTGCAGATAAGGAATGATGAACACCACTCCGACGACCGATACAAATGCCGCCAGATATTTGTTGCCATACTGCGCCAGAAAGAAATCCGATTGCGTCTGCAGCCCGTGCTGCCGGCCCATTTCCCAGATAGGCGGCAGAATGAAAAACGAGATTACGTAGGATAACGGCAGATACGCCAGGATGTAGAGCGCCGGGCCGCCGCGAGAATAAGCCCAGCCGCTCGCGCCCAGGAACGAAAAGGTGGTGTAGGTTTCGCCGGCCATCAGCAGCCACATGAGCAGCGGCCCAAAGCCGCGGCTGCCGACGGTCCACTGTTCCAGACTCATTTTGTGGCGCGTACCAGCATAGAACCCAATGGCGGAGCCGGAAACAACGATGATGAAGATCACCGTCAGCGCAATGGCGCCCGGGCTCATATGGCGTTGACCCTCATGATTGTGGAGCCGTCAAGACTGTCGCTCGCCGGAACGGCTATCAGCTTTGCCGGTCCGCGGCGATTCGATGCGATAGACCACCCACATGCACACCGAGGTCAGCACGATCCAGGAAAGGAGCCAAAAAAAGTTGAACGGCAGCCCCAGCACCATCGGATAAACGCGATCCCATGCGGAGACGGAAAAGCACATGGCGCAGAAGGGAATCAGCGCGACGACGACCGCCCTGAGCGAGGGTTTTTTCAATTCCGGACCTCCTGATGCGCGTGGTGATGCGTGACTTTACCGCGCGGTAAGAGCCGCCATTGTCGCATAACGCCCTATCCGCTTGCTACACAGGAGCCGGAGGAGCGATAATCCAAAGCAGTTTCCGGCGAGCGTGAGAGCGGGGAGGAATAATGCGCTGTCAAAAACTGAAGCTCGGAGTCGTTTTTTCCGCAGCGGTAATGTGCGCGAGCGCCCAGTGGCTGAACTATCCTACTCCTGGAACTCCACGTACCCAGGACGGCAAACCCAACCTATCCGCGCCGGCTCCGCGCGCATCCAACGGCAAGCCGGACCTCTCCGGCGTGTGGCAGGTGGAACCTCCCGCTCCCGGTGAAATGGAGCGCAAGGTCGGTGACCTGGGCACCTTCGCAGTGCCGGGAGACGATCCCCGCACTTTTTCCCCGTATTTTTTTGATATCCTCGCCGACTTCAAGAGGGAAGAAAAGCCTCTTCGGCCCGAGGCCGCCGCCGTGTTTCAGACCCACGCGAAAGCGTTTGGAAAGGACAGCCCAGGCAGCCACTGTCTGCCCATGGGCGTCCCCAACACTGAGTTGATTGCCGTTCCATTCAAGATCATTCAAACCCCCGGAGTGATCGTGATGCTGATTGAGGCCGACAACACGCACCGTCAGATTTACACCGATGGTCGGCCTCTGCCGACAGATCCGCAACCATCCTGGCAGGGTTATTCCATCGGCAAATGGGAGGGCGACACGCTGGTAGTAGATACGATTGGTTTTAACGACAAGAGTTGGCTGGACGCCATCGGGCATATCCACAGCGAGGCGTTGCGAGTTCAGGAGCGTTATCGCCGGCGCGACTTCGGCCACATGGAACTGCAGATCACGATCGAGGATCCGAAGACCTTTACCAAGCCCTTCACCTTCAAGGTAAACGAACTCCTGATTCCCGAT
>Ga0207657_10003599_pt1 | contig 16510 bp, 16 predicted proteins | sample KBSC33metaG_FD_184316 | JGI IMG/M metagenome (GOLD analysis project Ga0207657, IMG submission 184316) | Corn rhizosphere microbial communities from Kellogg Biological Station, Michigan, USA - KBS C3-3 metaG (SPAdes) (version 2) | ecosystem: Host-associated > Plants > Roots > Rhizosphere > Soil ... | reverse complement strand
GTTCGGCACGCGTTTCCAGTGCGGAAAACCTGTCTATCCCGACGCCTTGGGACGGGCTTTCTCCCGCCGAGCGAAGCCCCGACAACCGCTATGACCGCAGGCGCGCGGTGGAGGTGGTCTGCTCGGAGCTCGCCGACCTTTTCCCGACCGCCTACGTCCTGATCGTCACCCGCGGCTTCCGCTCGGCCATCGTCTCCAACTACTCGCAATATATCCGCTCCGGGGGGTCCCGTCCGCCCTACTCGCCCGAACCCTATTTCGGACGACATGAGGACGCTCTCATCTCGTTCGACTACGACTTCCTTCTGTCCTTGTATTCCGAGCGGTTCGGCGGGCGCCTGCTGGTCCTGCCCTATGAGCTTCTGCAGGATGATCCCCGAGCCTTCTGCGGCAGGATAGAAGATCTGCTCGGCATAGCGCACCACCCCTTGCCTTCGGAGGTCGTCAACAGCGGGCTCAGCCGGGAGGAGCTGAGCTGGTATCCGCGCTTCACGAACCTGCTGCTGAAGGCGCCGATTGGCGACCGCAACCGGCGCCGGATCGGCGCCCGGTACCTGCGAGCCCTCAACAATCGCCGCCTGCAGAGCCTTGCGACGCTGCTGCAGAAGGTCTGGCCGAAGCCGCTGGTGGACGTCGGCGCCGTTCCCGACTCGGTGCTTGAGCGATTTCGAGGCAAGGCCGAAAGCCTGCGCGAGAATGCGCTCTATGCCGATTACCGGGCCGAATATCTGCTCGACGCCTAGGCTGCGCGTCGACCGCGGCGCCCGGTCGGCCTCCCCGCTGCACCGCTCCGCCGTTCGCGCCGGAACCGTTACGACGCGGCGCGCATTGAGCCCGCGGTCCGCGCGTTACTGCGGACGGTTCAGTGGAGAAGGACATGATCCGCAAGACTGTCACGACGCTGCTCGTCTCGAGCGCGATCCTCACCCTCGTTGCCTGCAACACCGTTCGCGGCGCCGGCGAGGACGTCAAGTCGGCCGCCAACACGGTCGACAACGCCACCTGAGGCGGAATGCGGCGGGCCGGCCTTTTTCGGGCCGGCCGTCAAACCGCGAAGCGAAGCAATCCAGCTGTCCTGCAGGCCGCTGGATTGCTTCGTCGCGTATCACGCACCGGGGACGAGCGAACGCGCTAGCATAGGTTAATTTTTGCCGTCGGCCCACAGGACGGAACTCGCCAGCCCCGTTGCGATTACAGAGGTAATCTGAACGATCCGAGGGCCCGCCCGATGGCACAGTATCAACTTACCGACGCTGCCGACACCTTCCCCTCCGGCCAGGACGTGTCGGGCGACGATCAGATTTACGGCGCGGGCGGCGACGACATTCTCGACGGCGGGGCCGGAATGGACCTGCTCAACGGCGGCGACGGCTTCGACACCGTGACCTACGCCTCCGCCACGTCGGCCATCTACATCAACCCCCAGTCCCGCGTGCCCCGCAACGACGGCACCGGCGACAGTTTCGCCTCGATCGAGCATTTCGTGCTCAGCGGCTTCAACGACCTGTTCTGGTCGCAGGGGTTCACGGCCGCCCTCCAGATCGAAGGCGGAGGCGGCGACGACCGGATCTACGCGACGGGCTTCGCCGACACGCTCCGCGGCGGCGAGGGCAATGACGACGTTCGCGGCGACGAGGGCGACGACATCCTTTACGGCGACAACGGCAACGACCTGCTCGACGGCGGCGGCGGCCGCGACACGCTTTACGGCGGCGACGGCGACGACCGGCTCCGCGGAGGCACCAACAACGACGTGCTCGACGGCGGAGATGGCCGGGACTCGGCGCTGCTCTATGGCACGATCGACGATTATGCGCTGGCCCTGCTCGCCGACGGATCGGTGAAGGTCTCCCACCTCATCGACGAATATGAGCAGGCGGGAACGGCGACCGTCACCGGCGCCTTCGACATCTTGCGCAACATCGAGCTGCTAAGCTTCTCCGGCGCCTACGAGCCGTTCGACCTCACCGCCTGGATCGCCGCCAACGCCGCGCCTCCGGGCTATGCCGTGCTCCGCGGCACCGATGCCGGCGAAACCCTGACCGGAACGTCGCAGGCCGACGCCATCTACGGCTTAGGCGGCAACGACTCGCTCGACGGCTCCGGCGGCGACGATCTGCTGTTCGGCGGAGCGGGCGCGGACTCCTTCGTCGGCGGCGACGGGTTCGACACGGTCAGCTATGCCAATGCGAGCAGCGCCGTCAGGGTCAATTTCGATCCGCGAAGCCCATTCGGCGACGGTCCCTCGAACGAGGCGACCTACGACACGTTCGACGGAGTCGAGCGGATCGTGCTCAGCCCGTTCGGGGACACGATCTACTGGTATGCCGACAGCGACATCGCGGTCGACGGCGGCGACGGAGACGATTCGATCGTCGGGGGCGCGGGCGCGGATGCCTTGACCGGCGGCGAGGGCGACGACGTGGTGGTCGGGCAAGGCGGCGACGACGTCCTGGCCGGCGGAGCGGGAGTCGACCGGCTCGAGGGCAAAGACGGCGACGACGTCATCGACGGCGGCGCCGGCGCGGACACGATCGACGGCGGCGCCGGCTACGACACCGTCACCTTCGAGGGCCGCACGGCCGGAGTCTCGATCGGCTATGGCGACGGCGAAGGCGATTCCTATACCTCGATCGAAGCTTTCCGGCTGACCGACTATGACGACCGCATCCGGCTGCCGGCCAGCCGCGGCGAGGACGGCGATTCCCCCGCTTCCTACAGCGATGTGTTCGCCGGCGCCGGGAACGACTTCGTCGACGGCGGACCCCTCGCAGGGCGGCTTTCCGGCGAGGCGGGCGACGACACATTGATCGCCGCCGCCTATGGGTCGACGCTCGACGGGGGCGACGGCGACGACCTGCTCTATTCCGGCCAGCGCGGCGATACGATCGAGGGCGGCGCGGGGACCGACGTCGTCTTCTACGACCGGCCGCGGGACGAATATCTCATCGAGCGCGACGGCGACACTATCGTCGTCGCCAATCTCAACAGCGGCTGGGTCGATTACCTCACCGGGGTCGAGACTTTAAGCTTCCCCGATCCGGTCTTCGACGAGCGGGTGACGGTCGACGTCTCGACCATCGGCGCCGCCGAAACCGCGATGGTGATGGGGACGCTCGCCGCCAATTTTATCGTCGGGAGCGACTCGGCGGACGGCCTGTTCGGCCTCGCCGGCGCCGACACCCTGTCCGGCGGCCTTGCCGACGACGCGCTTAGCGGCGGCGACGGAGACGATCTGCTTACCGGCGGGGACGGCCGCGACTCCCTCTACGGCGGCGAAGGCTCGGATCGGCTCGACGGCGGCGGCGGCGGCGACCTTCTGGTCGGCGGCGGCGGAAACGATATCTACCTGGTCGACGGCGGAGATTCGGTCCGCGAGGAAGCCGGCGGAGGGATCGACGAAGTCCGAACCGCCGCCGGCAGCCGCGACGACTATGCGCGGCTCTACGTCCTTCCCGATTTCGTGGAGAATCTGACCGGCACCTCCGAGACGGCTCAGGGAGTTCGGGGCAACGCCCTCGACAATCATATCGCGATGGGCGGAGGCGCCGACCTGATCGACCTTTCCGACGGCGGCAACGACCGCGTCGAGGCCGGGGGCGGAGACGATTTCGTCTACATGGGCGGCGCGCTGACCGGCTCGGACCGCATCGACGGCGGCTCGGGCGTCGACACGCTCGCGTTCACCGCCGGCAACGACATCGCCTTCTCCGCCGCCAGCCTGTCCGGGGTCGAACGCCTGGTCCTCTACGGGGGCGGGGCACCGGGCACCACGACTCTGACCACCCATGATTCCAACGTCGCCGCCGGAGGCGAGCTCTATGTCGGAGCGTCGTTCCTGGGTACCGGCGAAGCCCTGATCTTCAACGGCACCGCCGAGACGGATGGCCGCTTCATCGCCACCGGCGGAGGGGCGGGCGACATCCTCGCCGGCGGCGGCGGGCGCGACTGGCTGGACGGCGGCGCGGGCTCCGACACGCTCTACGGGATGGGCGGAAACGACTGGCTGATCGGCGGCCTCGGCGCCGACACCCTGCGCGGCGGCACCGGAACCGACTTCTTCGTCTATCGCGACACGGGCGAATCGACCTCCTCGGCGCGCGATCACATCGTCGACTTCTCGCCATATGAGCGGGTGGACCTCTCGGCGATCGACGCGAGGAGCGGCACGGCCGCCGACGATGCCTTCGCCTTCATCGGCGACTCCGCCTTCAGCCACAGCGCCGGAGAGCTGCGCGCCGTGCAGCAGGGCGCCGACTGGCTGGTCGAAGGGGACGTCAACGGGGACGGGGTCGCTGACCTGTCCATCCTGGTCACCGCGGCGACGCCAGCTCCGCTTGGAGTGGACTCCTTCATCCTCTAGCGAGGTTCAGGCGGGCGCCGGCGGCCTGGAATCCGTCGTCCCAGCGAAGGCCGGGGCGACGGATTAGCCGAAGTCAATGGGTGCGGCCGAGGCCCTCGATGGTCTTGTCGACGATGGCGCGGTCGGCGTCGGGGCCCATGTCCTCGGAGATGAGGCGGGCCGCGGCGGCGGCGGCCGCGGTGGCGGCGCGGGCGCGGACCTCGTCGATCGCGTGACGCTCGGCCGCGGCGATCTTGTCCTCGGCCATGCGCCGGCGGCGCTCGATCAGCGAGGCGGTGTCGGCCTTGGCCTGCTCGACGATAGCGTCGGCCTCGTGGCGGGCGCGCTCCAGCATAGTCTGGCGCTCGGCGTCGGCGGCGGCCGCCTTCGCCTCATATTCGCCGCGCAGAGCCTCGGCTTCGGCGCGCAGCTGGGCGGCCTCGTCGAGCTGCTCGCGGATGCTTGCGATCTTCTGGTCGAGCGCTCGCCCGATCAGCGCCGGAACCCGCTTCCAGATGAGGATCCCGATGACGAGAACCATCGCCAGGGCGATCCACTGGGGAGCGCCGAGGAAGCCGAAATTGACCGGCTCCGGATGATGCTCGGGAGCGCCGACATGCTCGACGGTGGCGGTGGGGGCGTGCTCAGCCACGGATCACCGCCTTCACCGCCGAAGCGGCCCGGTCGGGGCTCACCGTCACTCCGGCGAGCCGCTCGACCATGTCGCGGGCGGCCTCGGCCGCAACCGCCTCGATCTCGCCGAGCGAAGCCTGGGCCGCGGCCCGAATCTGCGCTTCGGCACTCTCCACCCGAGTGCCGATCTCCTCGTTCACCGCGGACATGCGCTGTTCGTTGTCGCGGGCGCTGGAGGCCTTGGCTTCCTGCGCCAGCTTCAGCGCCTCGGCCCGGCTCTCATCCATCCGGCTGCGATAATCGGCCTCGATGGCGTCGGCCCGCTCCCGCGCCGCCTGGGCGGCGGCGAGATCGCCGGTGACCCGGTTCTCCCGCATCTCCACGGTCGACTGGATCTTCGGCAGCATGAAATGGCCGATGCCGAAATAGATGAGCGCGAGCACCAGCAGCAGCCAGAAGAACTGCGAGTAGGCGACCTCGGCGAGCTGATTGATCTGAGGCATGGTTCAATGGGGACAGTCACTTGGGACAGTCACTTGTGACTGTCCCAACCGTCCCGTCCCTTCTTAGCGCGCGTAGAGGATGATCATCGCGACGGCGAAGGCGATGAGTCCGAGCAGCTCGGCGGCGGCGAAGCCGATGAACAGGCGGCCCTGCTGGCTGTCGGCGGCGGCCGGGTTGCGGATGGCGCTCTCGAGGAACGAACCGAACACGTTGCCGACTCCGACCGCGGCGGCGCCGACGCCGATCGCGGCGAGGCCCGCACCGATTACCTGAGCAGAAGCGAGGTCCATGACAATCTCCTTTGAACCGTTTGAAACTTAGTGAAGGTTGACCGCGTCGTTGATGTAGAGCGAGGTCAGAAGGGCGAACACATAGGCCTGGATGGCGCAGACCAGCACTTCGAGCGCCAGCACGCCGGCGATGAAGACGAAGGACAGGAGGCTGATCGCCGGACCGACGGCGCCGCCGGCGTTGATCCCCTGGACGACGAAGCTTCCGAACACCTCGACCAGGATGTGGCCGGCGATCATCGCCACGAACAGCCGCAGCGCGAGGCTGAACGGCCGGACCATGAACGAGACGAACTCGATCGGAACGATCAGGAGCTTGAGGATGAACGGCGTGCCGTGCGGCACGAACAGCGAGAAGAAATGGAGCTTGTGCCTCCAGAAGCCGGTCGCGAGAACGATCCCGAAGCTGATGATCGCCATCACTCCGGTGACGGTGAACTGGCTGGTGACGGTGAAAGGCTGGGCTCCGACGAGCGCGAAGGGCATCAGGCCGAGCAGATTGGCGACCAGGATGAACATGAAGATGGTGAAGACCCAGGGGACGTACTTGCGCCCCTCGGGGCCGACGTTGGTCGACAGCATCGAGGAGACGAAGCCGGTCACGCCCTCGACCATCACCTGCCAGCGGCCCGGCACCAGCTGCCGCTTCATCCCGCCGAGCATGAAGACGTAGATCAATCCGAGGACGATCATCATCCACAGCGCCGAATTGGTGAAGGCGAACGGGCTTCCGTCCAGATGGCCCGCGAGCGGGCTGATCTGGAACTGGTGCATCGGATCGATCTTTGCTTCGGCCGCCACTTATCTAGTCCCTCGAGCCCCTATTGCGGGCTCTGCTTGGAGATTTTCCACACTTCCCACATGGCGACGCCGAAACCGACGAACAGCATCGCCACCCAGATCCCCCTCGTCCCGGCCATCCGATCGATCGCGTAGCCGATCAGGGCGCTTCCGAGCGGGTAGCTCAACAGCACGGACAGGATCCGCATCCCTTGCGCCTGGCCGGTCTGGGGCGCTGGCCCCGATCCACCGGCCCGGTCCGCCTCCGCCCGACGCGCCTGCCTTAGCCGCTCGTCGAGCGAATCGAGGCGTGCGTCCCGGGGAAGCTCAGGGTCCTCTTTAGGATCGATCTCCGCCATGTCGTTTCGTCTTCCATATGCGCCCGCCTTGCCGGAAGGCACGCGGTCGCGAAGGGGCGTGGGACATGCCGGCGAACGAACCCGCCAAGGCGCCGCCCCTTTAGGAAGGGGGGGCGAGGGTGTCAACAATGGTAGTTCAGTTCCTCCCCATCGCGAGATGGGGAGGGGGACCACCCGAAGGGGAGTGGAGGGGTATTTCGCGCAAGCCTCGTTGGCTACCCCTCCACCACCCTCCGGGTGGTCCCCCTCCCCAAGCGATGCTTGGGGAGGAACGTTTCACCCGCAATAGCCCGGGAGCGGGATCGGGGCGCTGTCGCGCTGGCGCCAGACTCCGTCGGGAAGGCGGTAATATTGGCCCGGCGCCACCTTGGTCCGGAACAGCTCGCAGGCGGTGGTCGCGGCGACCTCCTCGATCTTGGCGCCGCGCTTCGCGGCGAGATCGGTGTAGTAGGCGCGGCGCTTGATGTTGACCGCATCGACCTGTGAGCGAACGTCGGCGGAGCCGGAGCCGACCACGCCGAGATAGCCGTCGGCCTGCTCGCCCGCCTGCCCGCCGGAGCGGAGCGAGGCGGCGGCGTCGCCCTGCAGCATCGCATAGGCCGCGCCCGCGCCCGCCGTGGTCGCGGCGACGACGATTGCGGCGGAGAGGATCAGCTTCAGTCGGCGGTTCATGTCAGAACACTCCAGGGTTCTTGTCGATCAGCTCTTTGACGTCCTGCTGGAGGCGAACGACGACCTCCTGCCGGATATTGATGTTGAGGTTGATCTCGATCGGCTTGTCGGGCGCGGCCACCTGGACGCACCCCGCCGAGCCGAGAAGAACCGGTGCGGCAAGAAGGAGCCTGGTCCACCTCATCGCACCCTGCGTCGCATCGAGGCGCAGTCTCGTCAATATCGCCGCTCTCATCGCACGGTCTCGCTTTCCTTGGGCTGAACGGGTTTGGCCGGGGCGGGAGCCGCCTCAAGCATCTTGGGGAGGACCGACTGGAGGAGGTTGGTCGGGTCCTCCAGCGAGCGGGCGGTTCCGATCACCGCCCGGAAGGGCCCGCGAACGGTGATGTTGAACTCGAAAGGTATCTTGGCAAGCTGGGTCAGCGCCCGGTTGGCGATCATGCCCTTGATCCCCCCGCCCGGCGCCTTGGCGACGCTCGGGTCGCGGGCGATTCCGTCGAGCTCGATCCCGGCGACGAATTCCCCGTCGAGAGCGCCGTTCAGGACCACCGCGAGCTTGTTGTAGCGAAGCGATTTCAGGGCGTCGAAGGCGAGCTTGCCATAGGCGCCGAGCTGCTTGTCGGTAAGCTCGCCGATGTAGGAGAGGGTCCCGCCTTCCGGCCGGGCGACCAGCCGGCCGCCGACGATCCGACCGCCTTTTTCGTCGAAGATCATCGGGATCAGACCGTCGAACGTCCCGGTGGCCGAGATGTTGGAGAATTCCATCTGCTGGATGAAGCTCGCCGCGTCGGTTCCCGCCACCCGGAAGGTGAGCTTCTTCGGGGTCGGCTTGGCGAAGTCGAGGATGGTCTCCTCGAGGAACAGCTCGCCTCCGGCGAAGGGCCAGCGGGCGCCTTCGACGCGCACCTTGAGGTCGGGGAGGAGCTGGTAGCGGACATGGCCGTCGAACACGTCGATGCCGGTGTGGATCGCGCCGACCTGCGCCTCCTGCCCCGGGGCGGTGACCAGGTTGAGAAGGTCGGTGAAGTGGATCGTCGTGGTGAGATTTTCGACCGGTCCGAAGGTCGCGGCGAGGCTGGTCCCGCGGGTGGAGAAGGTGCCGGTGCTCCGGGTCGCACCGGAATCCCACGAGATGTCGCCACGCCCGTCGACCGTGCCGTTGACCAGCGCGACCACCCCCGTGGTGAGCGGAGTGAGGCGCTCCGGCTGGAAGGACGGGCTGAAGCGCAGGGGCGGGACGACGATCGAAGCGGTGCCGGCGCCGGTGTCGAGCCGGTGAGCGATGTCGGCGCGGGCGACCCGGGTGCCGGTTGCGGGCTCGAACAGCCACCCTTCGGCCGCGATCCGGTTGCCGTCGAGCGCGAAGTCGAAATCGCGCGCGACGAGCGGGTGGAAGCGTTCGGGCGCGCGGGCGTCGGAGACGGTGACGGCGCCTCCGGCGGTGAGCCTGCCTCTCGCGAACGACCAGCCGCCCGCTCCGTTGCCGAGCAGTAGCGGCACCTTGGCGAGCGCCGCCGAAAGGCCCGAATAAGCGCCCGACAGCCCCTGCCCTCCGGCGCGTCCGGAAAGACCGGCGAGGTCGAGCCGGTTGACGTTTCCGGCCGTGCCCAGCCGCGCCGCGAGGCCGGCCACGTCGAAGCTTGGACCCGGCAGAGCGACTCGCAGTTGCCGAGCGGCGAGCGCGAGCGGGGATTCGCCAAGCCGAGCGGCGAATTGCGGTGAGGCGATGGAGAAGCCGCCGGCCGTGCCGCCGCCTGGCCTCTTCCAGAGGAGCGCTGGCCCGGTCGGGCAGAGCGGCAGCCCGGTCGGGCCGATGCGGAGGCTTCCGACCGCCAGCGAACGGAACCGCACGAGCGTGCAGCGCGGGTTGAGGAGGAAGCCGCCGCGGCCGTCCAGTCGAGCGCTCACCGGGACGACGAGCCCCGCGACCCGGCCGGCGTCGAACGGGCCGTCCAGAGTCGCGACCGTGTCGACCCGGGTCGCTCCCCCCGCCGCCGTGGTGAAGCGTATCGAGTCGAAGGCCAGCCGCTCGCCCGCCGCCGCATAGGGCTCGATCCGTCCGGATCCGCTGATCGGTCCGCCGGCCCTCGGCTGATCGAGGGCGAAGCGGGCGGTGGGAAGTCCGCCTCCGGCCAGTTCGAGGCGGCCGTCGATGCGGGACCCGCCGCCGGGCCAGGAATAGGTTATTCCATCCCCGCCGGCGAGCGCGAGGCGGGCGCCGCTTGCCGCCGCGACCCTGGCGTCGGCGAACCGGGCCGAGCCGCTGCCCCCCTCGATGGCGAGGTGGAGCCCGCCGGCGAGGTCGAAGCGGCGGGCGGCCCGGGACAGGGCCGCGCCCCAGGCCGAGGCGATGTGCTCGACCGGAGTGCCGCCGGCCGAGGCAAGCGCCCGCTTCGCGCCCTCGGCGAGGCCCGGAGGAGCCGCCACGCCTCGCGCCGAAGTGTCGCCCGCGAAGAGGACGCGACCGGCCTTGGGGGCAAATGAATAAGGTCCCGCCAGCGTCGTCCGCCCGGCCCCGAACCCGGCGACCCGCACCTCGGCGGCGGCAAGGTCGGCCCTGCCCCGCGTCTCGGCCGCCGTCCCCGAGAAATCGAACCGGCCGGACAACCGGGCAATCTTGTTCTCGCCGGAGCGGACGGCCGCCGCGGCGAGGGTGGAGCTTCCCCGCCAGCTGTCGAGCGTTTCGGGAAGGGTGGCGTCGGCAACGGCCTCGCCGCCGCGGACCTGCAGAGAGCCGCCGCAGTCCAGACTTGCGAACCGCAGCGGGCCGGCGACATGGGGCGAGCGGGCCCGGATGGCCAGGGTCCAGGAAGCGCGCGAGCCGACGGCCCGGCAGTCGCCGAGCCCAAGCGACGGAGCGGCGGCGGCGATCCGGCCGGAAAAGCCGTCGGCGAGGTTCCCACTCCCCTCCACCGCCGCACCGATCCGGCCTGCGGGAGTATCCAGGCGAACCGCCGCGTCGGCGATGTCGATCGCCTGATCGGGCAAGGTGAAGGGCGCCCCGGTCGGCGGCGGGAGCAGCTTGTCGAGCTGGCCGAAGCGCAGCTTGCCGCCCACGAGCCTGCCGTAGAGCCTCACCCCTCGCGCCGTTACCAGGGTGACCCGAGGCCGTCTGAACCCCCAGCTAAGCTCGAGTTCGACGTAGCGCGCGGTGAGGTCCGGATGCGCCGGATCGCCGAGGACCAGGTTCTCGACCGCCTCGTGACGGAAGCCGAGATGCTTCACGCTGTAGGTGGCGCGAACGCCGCGGCGGGCAAGCTCGCGGTCGATATAGTTGGAGGCGATCGGCTTGCGCTCCAGCCAGGCGCCGAGGAGGACGAGCGCGAGCAGTGCGGCCAAGGCGAGCAGGACGAACCGCAGCCTCGGCCGCCGCCTCCGCACTCGAACTTCCGGCTCGCCGTCCACCCTCGCCGCGACCTCCCTCGCCGTGATCCGTTGCGCCTCCGTCACCTCTCTCGCGCTTTCGCGCAAGCGCTTTGGCAAGGGGCCGGGGGATCATAGCGGCGGGTGTCTTAACCGCAGCGATCCCCCGCAAGCCGGCACGTGCAGTTGCGGTTTGCACGGTCCGGCCTTGGACCATACACTGTTTTCAATGAAGTCACCGGGATCGGATGCGGAAGGTCACCGCGCACGGCTGAGGAAGCGGCTGTTCGACGGCGGACCGGATTCGCTGCACGAGCATGAGCTGGTCGAATATCTTCTCGCGCTCGCCTTGCCGCGTCGCGACACCAAGCCGCTGGCGAAGCGGATGATCGCCGATTTCGGGGGATTCGGCCCGCTCCTCTCGGCCGAGGCCGACACGATCGTCCGGCGCTGCGGAGTGAGCGAGACGGCGGCCGCGGCGATCAAGATCGCCCAGGCGACGGCGATCCGGCTGCTTCGCTCGGAGGTGGCGGCGCGGCCCGTGCTCGGCAGCTGGCAGGCGCTGCTCGACTATTTACGGGCGGACATGGCCTTCCTTCCGCGCGAGCGGGTGCGAGTGCTGTATCTCAACGCCAAGAACAGCCTGATCCGCGATCACATCCTCTCGGAAGGATCGGTCGACGAAGCGGCGGTCTACGTCCGCGAGGTGGTGAAGGGCGCGGTCGACTGCCACGCGACGGCGATGATCCTCGTTCACAACCATCCGAGCGGAGACCCGCAGCCGAGCCGGCAGGACATCGAGCTTACCCGCGAGATCGTCGAGGCGGCGCGGCCGCTGCGAGTCGCCGTCCACGACCATGTGATCATCGGCGCGAACGGCCATTCGAGCCTCCGCGCGATGGGGCTGATCTAGGGCCGCTTGCCGCGAGGCGCACGAGGCCGATCCGCTGGCGCGGCATCGCACCGCCGTCACCCCGGACCCGATCCGGGGTCCACCTGCTTCTCTTCGCTTCAGAAAAGAAGGTGGATGCCGGATCAAGTCCGGCATGACGGTTTGGACGGCGAATAAGCGCCTGCCGCGTTACCGGCGCGGACCGCGCTGCGTGCAATTGTCGGTGCGGGTGCGGGTGCAGGGCGGATAGCTGCGGGCGCCCTGCATCGAGCCGCCCGATCCCATCGCACCGGCGCCGCCGGTCGAGCTCATCGAGCCGTTCGACATGCCCGCGCCAGTGGTGCCCATGGTGCCGGAGTCGGTCGTGCCGGTGCCCATCGTGCCGGTGCCCATCGTGCCGCTACCCGTCGTACCGGTGCCGGCCGTTCCCTGGTCCGTCGTACCCGGCTGCATGTTGCCCATGCTCTGGCCGGAGGTACCGGTGCTCTGCATGGAATCGCCGGTCGTCGCCGGATCGGTGGTGGTGGTGGTGCCGGTCTGGCTGCCGGTCGTCATCGTGCCGGTCGATCCGGTGGTCTGCGCAAAAGCGGGCACGGCAAGGAGCATCGCGCTCCCAAGCAAAAGGGATTTGAGCATCTGACTTCTCCGTCGGTTTTCGAAATTAACTCGGGCCCGGACGCGAAAAAGGTCGCGAGGCTCGATAGTTAGAACGACCCGGGAGACGCGCCCGTTCCGGCTCTTCGTCTCGTTGCCGGGGCGGGCCAGCCGGCTGTCGCAGCGGGATTCGCGCGGGCGCGAAGATGATGCCCACTTCGAATTGCCTCCGACACAGGCGGCATGCATGGTCGCCGAGGGAGGCGCTCAGACGTGACGAATCCAGATCGCAGATCGCTGCTGCTCGGGCTGGGTGCGACCGCGTTCATGCCCGGCTGCTCGGCGGCGGCGCCTGCTGTGCCCGCGACCCTGCGCGCCGCGCGGCTGATCGCCGCCGCCCGGCGCCAGGTGGGGGTCACGCTGAGTTACGACAGCGCCTATTCGCGGCTGAGCTTCCCCAACGGGGACGTTCCCCGTGCGAGAGGCGTATGCACCGACGTCGTCATCCGCGCCTACCGCGACGCCTTCGGTCTTGACCTTCAAAGCCTCGTCAATGCCGACATGCGGGCCGCCTTCGCCGCTTACCCCCGGACCTGGAGCCTCCGGGCGCCCGATCCCAATATCGACCACCGCCGGGTGCCGAACCTTCGCACCTGGCTCGAGCGCGCCGGCGCCGCGCTCCCCGTGCCTCGCCACGCCCAAGGATGGCGTCCGGGCGACATCTTCACTTCGCTCGTCGACGGTCGCGGCACGCATATCGGCCTCGTGTCCGATCGAAACGGAGCTAAAGCCCCGCTCATCATCCACAATATCGGCGCCGGCGCTCGGGAAGAGGACGCCCTCCTCGCCTGGCCGATTACCGGGCGCTATCGCTGGAGCATCGACTAGGGCCGGCCCCGTTGCTATCGCGCCGCGTCTATCCTGCAGTCCCTGCGAAAGGCTTCCGATGATCCCCCGCTATTCGCGGCCGCAAATGGCCAGCATCTGGGCGCCGGAGACCCGCTTCCGAATCTGGTTCGAGATCGAGGCGCACGCGCTCGACGCCATGGCCGATCTTGGGATCGTGCCTCGCGAGGCGGCGAAGGCGGTGTGGGAACGCGGCGCCTTCGAGGTCGAGCGGATCGACGCGATCGAGGCCGAGGTGAAGCACGACGTCATCGCGTTCCTGACCAACGTCGCCGAGCATGTCGGATCGGAGGCGCGCTTCCTCCACCAGGGAATGACCAGCTCCGACGTGCTCGACACCTGCCTCGCCGTCCAGCTCGCCCGGGCGGCGGACCTGCTCATCGAGGATCTGGACGGGCTTCTCGCCGTCCTCGAGCGCCGGGCGGTCGAGCACAAGCTCACCCCCACCATTGGCCGGAGCCACGGAATTCACGCCGAGCCGGTGACCTTCGGCCTCAAGCTCGCTTTCGCCTACGCCGAGTTCGACCGCGCCCGCGCCCGAATGGTGCTGGCGCGCGAGGAGATCGCCACCTGCGCCATTTCCGGCGCGGTCGGCACCTTCGCCAATATCGATCCGCGCGTGGAGGCCTATGTCGCGGAGAAAATGGGCCTTACGGTCGAGCCGGTCTCCACCCAGGTGATCCCGCGCGACCGGCACGCCATGTTCTTCGCGACTCTGGGCGTGGTCGCCTCCTCGGTCGAGCGGTTGGCGACCGAGATCCGCCACCTCCAGCGCACCGAGGTGCTCGAGGCGGAGGAATATTTCTCGCCGGGCCAGAAAGGCTCGTCGGCGATGCCGCACAAGCGCAATCCGGTGCTGACGGAGAATCTGACCGGGCTGGCGCGGATGGTCCGCGCCTATGTCGCTCCGGCGATGGAGAATGTCGCGCTGTGGCACGAGCGGGACATCAGCCACTCCTCGGTCGAGCGCTACATCGGGCCTGATTCGACGGTGACCCTGGACTTCGCCCTCGCCCGACTCACCGGAGTCGTCGACAAGCTCCTCGTCTATCCCGAGCGCATGCAGAAGAATCTCGACCGGATGGGCGGGCTCGTCCATTCGCAGCGGGTCCTGCTCGCCCTCACCCAGGCCGGCGCCGCCCGAGAGGACGCCTACCGCCTCGTCCAGCGCAGTGCGATGAAGGTGTGGGAATCGGACGGCGCCCTGTCGCTTCTGGAGCTGCTCAAGTCCGATCCCGAAGTCACCGCCCTCCTCCCCGCGGACAAGATCGAGGAGAGCTTCGACCTCGGCTACCACCTGAAGCACGTCGACACGATCTTCGACCGGGTCTTCGCCGGAAAATAATACCCGGGTAATATTGACTCGCCGCATAACGTCTCCTAGAGGAGGCGAATGGACCAGCCAGCCCGCAAGGCGGCCGCCTCGGCCTTCAAGGAAAGGCCGGACGAGCCGGGTATCTACGCCCTCACCTGCACCCCGACCGGCGAGCAATGGGTCGGCCGCGCCCCGCACCTCCCGTCCGCCGAGACTCGGCTGCGCTTCTCGCTGCGGATGGCGAGCACGCCCCACCGGAGCCTCGCCGCTGCCGCCCGGGCCCATGGCGAGGCCGCCTTCCGGTTCGAGGTGGTCGAGCGGATCGAGACCGAGGATTCGTCGCCGGAGCTGATCCGGGCGAGGCTGAAGTCGCGGCTCGACCATTGGCGCGAGACGCTCGGAGCGCAGGCGATCTGAGCCGGAGGCGCTGACAAGCGCCCGGCGAAGGCCTAGGGCGCGAAGCGAAGGAGCCGCGCCGATGACCGACCTTTCCGAATTTGCGATCACCCGGCGCTGGCCGGCCGAGCATCCCGACCGTCTCCAGCTCTACTCGCTGAACACGCCCAACGGCGTCAAGGCGTCGATCATGCTCGAGGAGATCGGGCTGCCCTACGAGCCGCATCTGGTCGACATCACGAAGAACGAGACCTGGACCGAGGATTTCCTGTCGCTCAATCCGAACGGCAAGATCCCCGCGATCCTCGATCCTGACGGCCCCGGCGGGAAGCCGATCGCTTTGTTCGAGTCCGGCGCAATTCTACTCTACCTGGCCGACAAGACCGGGCAGCTGATCCCGACCGAGCCGGAGCGGCGGTGGGAGACGATCCAGTGGGTCTTCTTCCAGATGGGGGCGATCGGCCCGATGTTCGGCCAGGTCGGCTATTTCAACCGCTTCGCCGGCCGCGAGATCGAGGACAAGCGACCGCTCCAGCGCTACGTCGCGGAATCGAAGCGGCTTCTGGGCGTTCTCGAGACTCGGCTGGACGGGCGCGAGTGGATCATGGGCGCCGACTACACGATCGCCGACGTCGCGACGCTCGGCTGGGTCCGCAACCTCGTAACCTTCTACGAGGCGCGCGAGCTGGTGGAGTTCGACTCGCTACGCAACGTGCCGGCGTGGCTGGAGCGCGGACTTGAGCGCCCGGCCGTGCAGCGGGGGCTGGAGATTCCCAAGCGGCCGTAAGCGTGTCCTTCGGGAGGAGAAGCGTCACCCCGGACTTGATCCGGGGTCCACCTTCTTTGCTTCCGGCGACGGAAAAGAAGGTGGATGCCCGATCAAGTCCGCCATGACGATCCCCTCCATCGACGACGCGAGTCCTACCCCTCCCAAAGCCCCTTCAGCTTGCCGAGGAAGCTCTTGGAGGCGGGGCATTCGTCGCCGGTCTCGGTCCTTCGGAACTCCTCGAGGAGCTCGCGCTGCCTGGCGTTGAGCTTGGTCGGGGTCTCGACGTCGACCTGGATGACCATGTCGCCATGGCCGCGGCCGTTCAGCACCGGCATCCCGGCGCCGCGCACTCGAAGCTGCTTGCCGGACTGGATTCCGGCAGGGATCGTGAGTTCGTGGGCCTGCCGGTCGAGGCCGGGTACTTCGACCGACCCGCCCAGCGCGGCCGTGGTGATGCTGACCGGGCAGCGGGCGAAGAGGGTGGTGCCCTCGCGCTGAAAGACGGCGTGCCGCTGCAGATGGACGAAGATGTAGAGGTCGCCATGAGGGCCGCCGCGCACTCCGGCCTCGCCCTCTCCGGTGAGGCGGATCCGGGTGCCTTCGTCGACTCCGGCGGGGATGCGGACGGTCAGCGAACGCTGCTTCTCGACACGGCCGTCGCCCCGGCCGCGCTCGCACGGATCGGCGATCGTCTC
>Ga0207657_10003597_pt1 | contig 16516 bp, 16 predicted proteins | sample KBSC33metaG_FD_184316 | JGI IMG/M metagenome (GOLD analysis project Ga0207657, IMG submission 184316) | Corn rhizosphere microbial communities from Kellogg Biological Station, Michigan, USA - KBS C3-3 metaG (SPAdes) (version 2) | ecosystem: Host-associated > Plants > Roots > Rhizosphere > Soil ... | reverse complement strand
GCCGCCCTCCTGGTACACCGCCGGGGAATACGAGATCGAGATCGCCGGCCAGCGCGTCCCCGCCGACGCCTCCCTGCGCCCCCGCTACGACCCCAGGTCCGAGCGCCCGCGCGGCTGACCGCCCTGCAAGACTGGGGCTTCATGTGCTGACGGGACTCCTGGGGGCTGCCAGATGGAACCTGCCGCGACGATGTCCGCCTCGCCGGCCTTCAGGGCCGAGCCCGAGTCGGCGGAGGTGCGAGCGCGCCAGCTGGCCGCGGCGCGCCGCCGGGCCACCGCGCTGCTCGGCGCGGTCACGGTCCTGTTCGTCGCCGTGACCGTGGTCGGCGCGCACGGGACGTTGCTCGGCTACGTGCAGGCCGGCGCCGAGGCCTCGATGGTCGGCGGGGTGGCCGACTGGTTCGCGGTGACCGCGCTGTTCCGGCATCCGCTGGGGCTGCCGATCCCGCACACCGCGCTGATCGTCGAGCGCAAGGACCAGTTCGCCGCCACGCTCGGCCGGTTCGTGCAGGAGAACTTCCTCAACGCCGATGTCCTGACCGAACGGATCCGGACCGCTCGCATCGTCCCCCGGCTCGCCGCCTGGCTGGCCGAACCGGTCAACGCCGCGCGCGTCGCCGGCCACGCCGCCGACGCGGTCGTCACGGTGGCCGAGGCGCTCCGCGACGAGGACGTCCAGCGCGTGGTCACCGCCGAGCTGACCCGGGTGATCGACACCGTCGAAGTGGCGCCGCTGGCCGGGCGGGCGCTGCGGGCCGTCATCGCGGGCGGTCACCACGCCGAGCTGTTCGGCACGATCGTGTCCGCCGCCGATCGCTATCTCGGCGACCATCAAGGCGAGCTGCGCCAGCTGTTCGAGGGAGAAGCGCCCCGCTGGGTGCCCGACGCGGTCTACCGGCGGGTCTTCGACCGGCTGTACTCCCGGCTGCGCGAGCGCCTGGTCACCATGGCCGCCGACCCCGATGACGAGACCCGCCGTCAGTTCGACGCGTGGCTCGCCGGGCTTCCGGACCGCCTGGAGACCGATCCGGAGCTGCGTGAGCGCGGGGAGCGCCTCAAGCACGACGTCCTGGGCAGCACGCTGCTCCGGGACTGGTCCTCCGAGCTGTGGCAGAAGGTCAAGGACGCGCTGCGCACCCAGGCCGCCGACCCGGAGTCCGAGCTGCGCCGGCGGCTGGCCGACGTGCTGGCGGCGGCCGGCCGGCGCCTCGGCTCGGACCGCCGCCTCGCCGACGGCCTGGACCGCATGATCGATTCCGGCATCCGGGCCCTCGTCGATCGCTTCCACGACGAGCTGGCGGGCCTGGTCACCGGGACGATCGAGCGCTGGGATGCCACCGAGACGTCGAGCCAGCTGGAGCTGCTGCTCGGCCGCGACCTGCAGTACATCCGCATCAACGGCACCGTGGTGGGCGCCGGCGTGGGCCTGATCCTGCACGCCGTCGTCCAGGGCCTGGGCTGACGGCTTAGGGTGTCGCGAGGGCCTGGTCCAGGCGGCTGAAGCTCGATATCACCTGGTCGAAGCCGGTGATCGCGAAGATGCGCAGCACGGGCGCGCTGGTGACGACCAGCCGTATGTCGCCGCCGTCGCCTCCGGCCTGCTTGTGCGCCGCCACCAGCGCATGGATGCCGGCCGTGTCGCAGAACTGAGTCCGGCTCATGTCGACCACGAACGTCCTGGAGCGTCCGGCCGCCTCGAGCAGCGCGGTCCGGAACGCGGCGGCGTTGGTGATGTCGATATCCTCGGGCGTCACCACGACGGGCACGTCCCCGGCCATCTCGACCCGGAAGCTGAGGTCAGGCATCCGCGTCACCCTCCTTCCCGGCCTGGCGCCGCACCATGAGCAGGGCGATGTCGTCGCGGGCCGGCTCGTTGCCGACCAGCGCCGCCATGACCGCGGCACACGCCGCCTCCGCGGGCTGGGCCGTCACCGCCCGGCAGAGCCGGTCCAGCCCGTCGTCGATCACTTCGCCCCGGCGCTCGACCAGGCCGTCGGTGTAAAAGCACAGCAGCGTGCCCGGCGGGACCGGCAGGGTGCTCACCGGGCGCCGGACCTGCAGGCCCATACCGATCATCGAGCCGGGCTGAACGCCGGCCAGTACGGCCGCCTCGCCCGGGCGGGCGATGACCGGCGGGAAATGACCGGCCAGGGCCACGTGCATCTGGCCCAGCCCCGGTTCGATGACGGCGTAGAGCACGGTGGCCAGGGCATCGGGCTCGAAGTGCTGCATCTTGCGGTCCAGTTTGCCCAGGACCTCGGCCGGATCCGTGGTTTCCAGCGCGTAGGCGCGCAGCGCGCTGCGCATCCGCCCCATGATCACCGCGGCGGCCAGGCCGGACCCGGCCACGTCCCCGACGGTCACGCACAGCTCTCCCGACGGAAGGCTGAAGACGTCGTACCAGTCACCGCCGATCGCCCCGCTGCCCGGGACGTAACGCGCGGCCAGCTCCGCCCCCGCGACCGCCGGGAGCGCCGAGGGGACCAGGCTGTGCTGCAGCGCCGTCGCCGCGACCCGATCGGCCTGAGCCGTCATCGACTGCACGGCCGCCGCGGCCCGGTCCGCTGTCAGCTGCAACAGCTCCAGGTCACCGGCGGTGAACTTGCGAGGCGTCAGCGACCCGACGTGCAGCACGCCGATCACCTTGCCGCCGGCCACCATCGGCACGCCCATCATCGACTGTATGCCTTTGGCCCACAAGATCGGGTTCAGCACGGTGGTGTGATCGACCCGGTCCAGGATCACCGGCTGGTGCTGGGCCGCGATCTGCCCGGCGAACCCGCGGCCCACCGGGATCCGCACCCCCTGCCGGACCTCCTCCTCCAGCCCCGCCGCCGCCGTCGCGATCAGCTGCCCGGAAGAGAAGTCCAGCAACAGCACCGCAGCCGTATCAGCCCGCAGGATCTCCCGGGTCCGGTCCAGCAGCTCGGCCAGCAGGTCACGATCGTCAAGCCGGGACAACGCGGCATCGGTAATCGCCTGGAAACTCCGGAGCCTGCCCTCGACGGACACCGGATCGACCGCGGTCACCTCGATGCCTCCACGTTCTTCGCTATCCGATCACGCACCGTTTACGCTTCCCAGCGTGCCACGCCGCGGCCCAGTCACGCCACGCACGACGAAGGGAACTCAGATGCTAACCGACGACCTGATCGCGACGTTTTCCCGCGCGCAGGCGGCATTCACCGAACGCGTGCACGCCGTCGCGCCAGACCAGTGGCAGCTGGGCACACCGGACACGCAGTGGGCCGTCGCCGACCTGGTCGGGCATCTGGTCGACGAGCATCGCTGGGCCGGGCCGCTGCTCGCCGGCCTGGACATGGACGCCGCCCGGGCGGTGGTGGCCGGCCTGGGGCCGGCGGGCGCGGACGGAACCGCCCTCGTCCGCGCGTGGGACCAGGCCGCGGCCAGCTCAGCCGCGGCGTTCGGCGTCGGCGGCGCGCTGACCGGTTCGGTCGCCATCACCCGGGGTTCGGTCCCGGCGGTGGAGTACCTCGAGGAAATGGTGCTCGACCTGATCGTGCACGCCTGGGATCTCGGCGTCGCGACCGGTTACCCGGAGCCCCTGCCCGCCGGCCCGGTGGCCGCCATCTATCCGCTGGCTCAGGCCATCGTCGACCGAACGCCCGCCGGCATGTTCGACCCGCCGGCCGGCGCCGGCGCCGACGCGCCGCTCATCGACCGGCTGGTGGCGCTGACCGGCCGTCGTCCGCGCCCGGCGTGACCGGGACGCCGTCGGCGCACAGCGGGCACTCCGGCGCGGGCCAGGCCCGGCTCGGCATCGTGCTGGCCGGATAGAAGGGCACGCCCAGGCGGGCCGGGACCATCGCGTTCGCTTCGCCCAGCGCCAGCAGCGCGGCCACGGCGACCGGGACCGCACCCTGGGCGCGCAGTTCCCGCAGGCAGGCCGCGACGGCCGTGCCGGCGTTGACCGCGTCGTCGACGACGGCGACCCGCCAGCCGCCGATCCCGCCCGGCACCGACGGCAGGTGATACCCGGTCGCCTGGCCAGGCGACCGGTACCCGGCCAGGAAAGCCACCTCCAGCAGATCGGCGACGGCGTAGGCCAGGAACGCGCCTCCTTCCAGCGGGCCGCATACCGCGTCGGGCGAGTGCTTCCTCAGCCGTTCGGCCAGCCACTCGACGTACGGCCGCAGCCGGGAAGGACGCAGGAACAGTGCGTCAAGGTCCAGCCACAGATCCCCGTGGTACCCGGTGCCCAGATCGAAATGCCCCCGCCTGGGCCGGGCCAGCCGGACCACCTCTGAGGACTCCACCCCGCCATGATCCCAGCAACCCACGTCCGCCCGGCTAGGCCGGCCGGATCACCAGGATCTCGTCGTCGTCCGGTCCGGGGCTCCCGCGGCCGTCCCGGTTGCTCGTGGTAACCCACAGCGAGCCGTCCGGCGCGCGCACGACCTCGCGCAGCCGGCCGAACTCCCCGGTGAAATGCGCCGTCGGCGTGCCGACCGCGCCGGTGCGATCCAGCGGGACCTGCCAGAGTCGTTCCCCGCGCAGCGCGGCGACCCAGAGGCTGCCGGCCGCGATCGCGGCGCCCGACGGCGATGCCGCCTCCGTCGGCCAGGTGAGCTGGGGATCGGTGTACCTCCCGTCGTGGCCGACACCCTCGACGACCGGCCAGCCGTAGTTGTGCCCCTTCTGGATCCTGTTGATCTCGTCGAAGCGGTTCTGGCCGAGTTCGGTGGCGTACATCCGCCCCTCGGCGTCCCACGCCATCCCCTGCACGTTGCGGTGACCGTACGTCCACACCAGCGTGCCGAACGGGTTGCCGGGCGCCGGCCTGCCGTCCGGGGTCATCCGCAGGATCTTGCCGCCCAGGGAATCCCGGTCCTGGGAGATGCCGGGTTCGGCGTGCTCTCCCGTGGTCGCCCACAGCATGCCGTCCGGTCCGAAGGCCAGGCGTCCGCCGTTATGGATGGCGGCGCGCGGGATCCCGGTGAGCACGGCATCGAGTGGCCCGATGCCATCGGCCACGTAGCGGAACCGCGCGATCCGGTTGTCGGTGCCGGTGCTGAAGTACAGGTAGACGAGCCGGTCCTGGTCGAACGACGGGGACACCGCCACCCCGAGCAGCCCGCCCTCACCGGATGGCTCCACCCCGGGGACCGTGCCGACCGTGCTGACCCGGCCCTGCGGGGTCACCCGGAGCAGCCGGGCGCTGTCCCGCTCGGTGACCAGAGCGTCCCCGCCCGGCAGGAAGGCGATCGCCCACGGCACCTCCAGGTTCCGCGCCAGCACGAACGGCGTTCCCGCCTGCGTCGTGGGCGTCGACGTCCCGCCCGGCGCGGCTCCTCCGCCCGCCGCCCCTCCGCCGCAGCCCGCGCACAGCAGGCCCGTACACAGCACGATCACCGCCATGGGTCGTCTCACCGCAGCACGGTAAGCCGCCAGCGACGCAGGCCCGGTGCCATCCGCATGGAGACCGGATGGAGAGACGCGCCATCACCTAACCTGGCGGCATGGATCGGATCGCGCTGGTCACCGGCGCCGGGAGCGGCATCGGCCGGGCCGTGGCCATCCGGCTCAGCCAGGCAGGCCTGCGGGTCGTGCTCGCCGCCCGCGGCGCCGATGCGCTGGCCGCCACGGCCGCGGCCTGCCCGGGCCCGACCCTGGCCGTTCCGGCCGACGTGACCGACCCGGCGGCGGTGGACCGGCTCTTCGGGCAGGTGGAGCACGACTGGGGCCCGGTCGAGGTCCTGATCGCCAGCGCCGGCGCGGGGTACTCGGCGCGGATCGAGCGGACCAGCGACGCCGACTGGCAGCGCATGCTCGACCTCAACCTGACCGCGCCGTTCCGCTGCCTGCGGCGGGCCGTGCCCGGCATGCGCGCGGGCGGCTTCGGCCGCGTCGTGGTGATCGCGTCGACCGCGGCGCGGATCGGCGAGCCGTATCTGGCGGCGTACACGGCGAGCAAGCACGGGGTCCTGGGGCTGGTCCGCGCCGCCGCCGCCGAACTGGCCGGCACCGGGGTAACCGCGAACGCGGTCTGCCCGGGCTTCGTGGACACGCCGATGACGGCCGCCACGATCGGGAACATCGTGACCAGGACCGGTCGCACCAGCGACCAGGCCCGTTCGGCGCTGGAGGCCAGGCAGCCCATCGGACGGCTGATCACGCCGGAAGAGGTGGCCGGCGCGGTCTGGTTCTGCGTCGCCAGCGACTCGGTCACCGGCCAGGCCATCAACGTCGACGGCGGTACCGTTCAATCCTGAGTACCGAACGGTCCTGGCGTCTCGCGCATGTCGTCCGGTGACGGCCGGGCTCGCACGACGTGGACCTGGAAGGGCGCCGCGAGGGTGCCGTCGGCCGCGGTGAACGGCGCGAGGACCTCGCGGGCGCCCTGCTTGATCCGGTGGTAGACCCCGGCGCTGATCCGCTCCCGCAAGGGGGTGCTTTCCACCTCGGTGGTCACGAACGCGTCCACCGACCCGAAGCGGGCCGTGCCGCCGTGCGTCTCCGTACCGGTCACACGCAGTCCCGCCCGGCCGAACAGGCCGGTCAGGTCGTCGAGATCCCCGCAGGCGAAGTACGTGTCGAGCAGGGAGCGGGCCTGCGGTCCGGCCTGCCGGGCCGCCATGTCCACGAAGGGACCGTAGGCCGGCTGCGCGCCGAGGCCGGCCGGGACGAGCACCGCGACCGTGCCGGCCGGGGCGGCGACGCGGGCCATCTCCCGGAGGGCGCCGATTGGGTCGGGGAAGAACATGAGGGCCATCTGGCACAGCACGGCGTCGAAGGAACGGTCGGCCAGCGGCAGCGCGGCGGCGTCGCCGTGCCGCCAGTCGATGTCGGCACATACCCGGCGGGCCACGGTGAGCATGGCCTCGTTGAGGTCCACGCCGGTCACCTGCGCCGCCCCGGCCCGCTCGGCCGCGACCCGCGCGACGATCCCGGTCCCGCAGGCGACGTCGAGCACCGTGTGGCCGGCGCCGATGCCGGTGGCGTCGCACAGGATCGGGGCCCACTGAGCGAAAAAGGCGGGCACGAACGTCGCCTCGTAGGCCTCGGCCGCCTCGATGGGAATCTGGAAGGACTCGGCGGGCTGGGTGTTGGTCATGACCCCGATCGTGCCGGGCCGCCCGGCCGGTTAGCATCGGGCAGTTGCCCCATCTGCCGTCCCATGTGCGCGGCCGCCTCGGCCCGGTTCCGCAGCCCCAGCTTGGTCAGGATGCTGCTGACGTGGTGGGACGCCGTCTTGCGGCTGATGTGCAGGCGCGCGGCGATCTCGGGGTTGGACAGTCCGGCCCCGACCAGCGCGAGCACCTCGCTCTCCCGCACGGTGAGCGTTCCCGTCCCCTTGGGACCGGTGCGGGGCACGACCCCCGCCGAGCGGAGGAACGCGGCGGCGCGGTCGGCGTCCCGGGCCGCGCCGAGGCTCTCGAATGCGGCCAGGGCGTGCCGGGCGTGCTCGATGGCGGTCTCGGATTCGCTGGCGGCCAGGGCGCGGGCCAGCTCGAACCGGGCCCGGGCCGCCTCCAGCGGCAGCTCGAGCGACGACCACAGCGTCAGCGCGGCCTCCAGGTCGGCGACCGCCGCGCCGTCGCCGCGGGCCAGCGCCACCCGGCCGCTGGCGTACGCGGCCAGCGCCGCCAGCGGCCGGCTGGTGCCGGCGGCCGCCGTCGCGGCCAGCCGCGCCGCCGCTCCCGCGGCCGGATCGAGCTGGCCGGCGTCGAGGTAGGCGTCGACGAGCAGGCCCAGCGCGGCACCGAGCTGCAGCCGATGCTCCTGCAGGTGACGCAGGCGCTGCTCCAGGCGGCGCGCCGCGGCCAATGCGTCGCCTCGGGCCAGGGACAGGGCCGCCGCCAGCACCCACCCTTCGGTCTCGGCCTCGAAGTCGCCGCCAGCTGCGGCGAGCAAGCCTTCGGCCTCCTCCAGCCGCCCTTGGCGCAGCCGCAGGGCGGCCAGCCGGACGAGCGCCCGGCTATGCAGTCCGGGGCAGGCGCCGTCGGTGATCCGCGCGCCGGCGTTCAGTTCACGGTCGGCGTCGTCCCATCTGCCCGTGGCGGCCAGCACGCTGCCGTAGTAGATACGGCACTCCGCGTAGAGGAACGGGCAGCCGTAGCGGGCGACGAAGTCGTCGGCCACCTGGCACCACTGCGCGGCTCGCTCGATGTCGCTCACCAGCTCGCACGCGCTGAGCATGTCACAGCAGGCGAATACGACCGTGTCGAAGGTCAGCCGCTCGCCGGCCAGCGAGGCGGCCATGGCCTCGTCGATCAGCGCGAACCCGGCGTCGGTCAGGCCCTGGCCCACCCGGATCAGGCCGAGCTGCGACGAGGCGACCAGCTCGAGATCCACGTCGCGAGCCGCCCGGGCCATCCGCACCGCCCACCCGGTGAGCTCCTCGGCCTCGTCCAGGTCGGTCATCCGGTAGGCCCGGGCCAGCCGTACCCAGCCGTGCATCGGCCCGGGGTCGAACGGCTCCAGCAGCCGTTCGGCCCGGACCAGCCAGCCGTTGGCCGCGGCGAAGTTCGCGAAGTTCGCCTTGTAGGTAATCGCCAGCCACACCGCGCAATGCGCCGCGCCCTCGACGTCGCCCGACGCCCGGAACAGGGCGTAGGCCCGGCTGTACCGGTCGACGCACGCGTGGTTCTCGCCGAGCCACCACAGCGCCATCGCCAGCCCGAAGCACGCCTGTCCGGTCTCGGCCTCGCCACGGGCCAGCGCCGCCTCGAAGGCGGCGCGCGCCTCTTCCCACCGTCCCTCGGCCAGGGCGGCGGGGCCGTCGGCGACCGGTCCGGGCGCTGCCATGCCAGCATTGTCACTGGATCTGCGCGACGATAGCGACATGACATCCGAGGAGTTCACCAACGGGCATCCGGCGCTCGCGCAGTTCTGGCATCCCGTGGCGCTGTCCTCCGAGGTCGGCCGGGAGCCCGCCGCGGGCCGCCTCGGCGGCCGGGGCTGGGCGCTGGCCCGCTTCGGCGGCGGCATCGCGGCGTTCGCCGACGCGTGCCCGCACCGCAGGGCGCGCCTGTCCGCCGGGCAGGTCACCGGCGGCACGCTGCAGTGCCCGTACCACGGCTGGCAATTCACCCCCGACGGCCGGTGCGTGAACATCCCGGCGCTCGAGGACACGGCGGCGATCCCGGAGCGGGCCACGCTGCACCGGCCGGCCGAGGTCGCCGAGCAGGACGGCATGGTGTGGCTCGCCCCGGAACCCCCGCGCGCTCCCATCCCGGACCTGCATCCGGGTGTGCCGCTCGCTGGCGACGGCGTGGCAACGGTGGTCCTCCCGGTCCTGGCGGTGGAGGCCAACGCGGCGATCCTCATCGACAACTTCCTCGACGAGGCGCACCTGCCGTTCGTCCACTCGGCCACGATCGGCGGCGCCGGCCCGGAACCCATCCCGCGGGCCGACGTCGACCGCCGCGGCCTGTCGTTCACCGCCGTCCGCGAGCACACGTTCACCAACCTCACCGACCCCGCGGTACGTGATGGCGCCCGGCCGGCGGTGCAGCGCCGCCGGATGACCTACCGGTATCAGGCTCCGCTGACCGCGACCTTGCTGCTGGAGTACCTCGACGCGGAGGGGTGGCAGTTCCTCACCTTCACCGTGGCGCCCGAGGACGAGCGCACCTGCCGGGTCTACCAGACGGTGACCGGCCCCGGCCTGACCGACCCGGAACAGGCCGAAAGCACCGCGAAGTACGAGATGTCGATCTTCGACGAGGACCTGGACCTGCAGCGGCGGGCGCTGTCCGGCCTGGAGTTCCCGCTCGACGTGGCCGCCGAACTGCACACCCGGGCCGACCGGGTATCGGTCGAGTTCCGCCGCGTCCTCGCCGCCGCCGTCAGCGGCTGAGCCTGACGCAGACTGGATCGGGCATATCCGGCAATGAATACACTTATTACTACCCGGTAACTCCTCTCCCCCCCGGGGTGCCGGGTACCGCCCGGCCTGGGCGCCCAGGCCGGGCATCTCCATCTTCAGCTGCTCGCGGCGGCGAGCGGATCGCGGTCAGCGGCCGTGGCGTCGTCCCGGTCGGTGGAGACGGTCAGGTCGTGCCAGGCGGCGTCGGACTCGGCCCGCGCCCGGGCGGCCGCCGTCGCGTAGGCGTAGGCCTCGCTGCCCAGGATCAACCGCAGCGGCGGCTCGGCCATCCCGGCCACCTCGAGCACGACCCGCGCCACCTTGGCCGGGTCGCCGAGCGCGCTCGTGCTTCCGAGGTCGTGGTGCAGCCTGGCCATCGCGCCGACCGTCGGCTGATACGGCTCGCTGATGGGCGGCACCCGCATGGAGGACCCGGCCCAGTCGGTCTGCATGCCGCCGGGTTCCAGGACGGTGACCTTGATGCCGAGCGGGCCGACTTCCTGCGCCAGGACTTCGGAGAACCCGCCGACCGCCCACTTGGCCGCCTGGTAGGCGGACAAGCCCGCCGTGGCGAGCCGGCCGCCGATCGAGGAGACCTGGATGATGTGGCCGCCGCCCTGCTCGCGCAGCAGCGGCAGCGCCGCCTTGGTCACGTTCACCACGCCGAACAGGTTGGCGTCGACCTGCGCCCGGAAGTCCGCCAGCGTCATGTCCTCGACCGCCGCGAGGTTCGCGTAGCCGGCGTTGTTGACCACCACGTCGATCCGGCCGAACGCCTCGGCGCCCGCCGTCACCGCCGCCACGGCCGCATCGGGGTCGGTGACGTCGAGCGCGACCGGGAGGATCCGGCTGCCGTAGCGGCCGGCCAGGTCAGCCAGCGCATCCGGCCGGCGTGCGGTGGCGACCAGCTGGTGCCCGCCGGCCAGGGCGGCCTCGGCGATCTGGCGGCCGAGACCCCGGCTGCTGCCGGTGAGAAAGAAGACCTGTGGCATGTGCTCTGTCCCTTCGCAGTTTAACGCAACACCGTTCTGATAATAACAGAACGGTGTTGCACTATGTAAACTGGCTGCCGTGACGACCGCCGAAGCCTTCCAGCGAGCCCGCCGCCCCGAGCAGAAGCTGCAGCGCCGGGACGCCATCCTCGGCGCCGCTCGCGAGCTAGCCCGGCGGCACGGGGTGCGCACCGTGAGCCTGGCCGGCATCGCCGCCGAGGTCGGCATCCACAAGTCGGCGCTGCTGCGCTACTTCGAGACCCGCGAGCAGATTTTCCTCGAGCTGACCGCCGAGGCCTGGCGGGACTGGACCCGGGCCCTGCACGCCGGGCTCGACACCGCGTCCCCCGGCTCCGCGGCCCTGGTCGCCGACGTGTTCGCCCGTGCCTTCGCCGACCGTCCGCTGTTCTGCGACCTCCTCGCGCACACGCCGCTCAACCTGGAGCGCAACGTCTCCCCGGAGGCCGTGCGCCACTACAAGCTGACCTCACTTGGGGCGGTCGACGAGGCCGCCGCGCTGGTGGCGCGGGTGCTGCCCGCGCTGAGGATGGCCGAGGCCAGGGAGTTCGTCGCGACCCTGGCCTCGCTGGCCGGCTCGCTGTGGCAGATCGCCAACCCGGCGCCCGCCCTGGCCGAGCTCTACGCCTCCGATCCGGCGCTGGCCCAGGCCTGCGTGGACCTGGCGCCCCGGCTGCGGCGGACCGCGGAGATCCTGCTGGCCGGGCTGCAAGCCGCGGGTGGTCAGGGCCAGAGCAGCTGACGGGCCCAGCCGGAGCCCGATCCGGACCGCCGGTAGCGCAGCCGGACGTGCCGCCGGTCCAGGTCACCCTGCCAGAACTCGGCCTCGTCGGCCGTCAGCGCGTACAGCGTCCAGCCCGGGGCGACCAGCGCCGGGTCCGCGTTGACCCGGTCCAGGGCCTGCTTGAAGGCCCGGTCGAGTTCGGCCCGGTCACCGAGCGGCTCGGACTGGCGCCCGATGAGCGCCTCGGCCCGGGATGCGGGCGGCCGGGCGAGGAAGTCCGCCGCGCTGGCCTGCCTATCCGCCGGGCTGGCCGCGCCGCGGACGCGGATCTGGCGTCCCTGCTGCGGCCACCAGAACGACAGCGCGGCGCGCGGGTTGACGGCCAGATCCCGGCCCTTACCGCTCGCCGCGCCGGACGCGAAGTACCAGCGGCCTTCGCTATCGACGTCCTTGCAGATCAGCACGCGCGACGAGGGGTTTCCCCGGTCGTCCGCGGTGGCCAGGGTCATGGTGTGCGGCGCGGGAACCGCGTCGTGCCGGGCCGCCTCTAGCCAGCGCAGGAACAGGGTGACCGGATCAGCCGGTGCCGCGGCCGGATCGAATTCCGGCATCCCGTCCGGGAACACCCGCTGGGACCGGAGCAGTTCGCGCAGGCTTGGCGGCTCAGCCGTCACCGCGGGGCCGGGGTGTAGATCAGCTTCTTGTTCACGAACTCGTTGATGCCCTCCGGGCCTAGCTCCCGGCCGACACCGGAACGCTTGGTCCCGCCGAACGGCAGGTCGGCCATTGATCCCGTCGGGCTGTTGATCCACACCATGCCGGTGTCGAGCATGTCGGCGACTTCGGCGGCCCGCTCGGGGTCCGCGCTGTAGACGGCGCCGCCCAGCCCGAACGATGAGGAGTTAGCCAGGTTCACCGCCTCGGTGGCGTCCGCGACCCGGTAGATGACCGCCGCGGGACCGAACAGTTCCTCGTGGTACGCCCGCATCTGCGGGGTGACGTCGGTCAGGACGGTGGGCTCGACGAACGCGCCCGGCCGGTCGAGCCGCTTGCCGCCGGTTCGCAGCGTGGCGCCCTTGTCCACGGCGTCGCCGATCTGCTCCATCAGCCGGTCGGCGGCGGTCTCCGAGGACAGCGGCCCCAGGTTCGAGGCGGGGTCGGTGGGATCGCCCGGGCGCAGGGCGGCCATCGCGGCGGTGAACTGGCTGACGAACTCGTCGTAAAGGTCGCCGACGACGATCATCCGCTTGGCCGCGGTGCAGGCCTGGCCGGCGTTGCCCATCCGGCCGACGACCGCGTCCTTCACGGTCTTGGCGATGTCGTCGCTGTCCAGCACGATGAAGGGGTCAGAGCCGCCGAGTTCGAGGACGACCTTCTTGAGGTTGCGTCCCGCCACCTCGGCGACGGCGGCGCCAGCCCGCTCGCTGCCGGTCACCGATACGCCCGCTACTCGCGGGTCGGCGATCATGTCCGCGACCTGGCTGTTGGACGCGAAGATGTTGATATAAGCGTCCGGCGGCAGGCCGGCGTCGAGGAAGATCTGCTCCATGGCCAGGGCCGACTCCGGGTCCTGCGGCGCGTGCTTCAAGATGATCGTGTTGCCGGCCATCAGGTTCGGGGCGGCGAAGCGGGCCACCTGGTAGTAGGGGTAGTTCCACGGCATGATGCCGAGCAGCGGGCCGATCGGCTCCTTGCGGATCACTGCCTGCCCCCCGGCCCGCGGGCTGAGCGGGGTGTCCGCCAGCAGTGCCGGCCCCTGCTGGGCGTAGTACCGGTAGATGCTCGCCACGAGCTGGATCTCGCCCTTGGCCTCCGGGGTGGGCTTGCCCATCTCCCGGGTGATCAGCGCGGCCAGGTCGTCGATCCGCTCCTTATACAGCTCGGCCACCCGCAGCAGGACCTTGGCCCTCTCGTCTTTCGCGCTGGTCCGCCAGGACTGGAAGGCGCGGGCCGAGCGCTCCAGCACCTGCTCGACCTCCGCGTCGGTCGCGGTGGCGAACTCGCGCTCGGTCTCGTTGGTGGCCGGGTTGACGACCTTGTACTCGCTCACGCTGACTTCCCTTCGGCTTCACTGGCGCGTCCAGTTACCCACGATAATCCCGGGACCGCCGGAAGCTCAGGCTGGGCCATGACGGCCGCCGTGATCCGCGGGCCGGAGCCCGGCCGCTTAACCGATGAGCGTGTCCTTCGGGCGCACGACGCAGAACTCGTTGCCCTCGGGGTCGGCAAGGACGGTCCAGGACTCGGCCCCGGTCTGCCCGATGTCCACCCGCTGCGCCCCGAGCGCGAGAAGGCGGTCGATCTCCCGATCGCGGTCCGCGGCGCTGCTGGTGAGATCGAGATGCAGGCGGTTCTTGACCGTCTTGGGCTCGGTGACCGGCATGAAGCACATGCCGACCGGTGCGTTCTCATCGGTCCCGATGACGATCTCGTTCTCCCGCTCGGACAGGACCTTCCAGCCGAGCGCCTGCGTCCAGAACCCGGCCAGGCCGGGCAGATCGTGAGCGTCAACGACGATGTGGTGGAGTCGGACAGGCATGCCGACAGTATGCTCCGCAGCCAGCGGGCTAGGAGTAGAGCGGACCGGCGAGGTACTTCAGGCCGCTGTCGACCTGGAGGGTGACCACGCGGTGGCCGGGACCGAGTCGGCCGGCGATATCCAGCGCGGCGGCGAGGTTCGCGCCGGTGGACGGCCCGGAGAAGATGCCCTCGCCGCGGGCGGCCTGGCGGGCCGTGACGAACGCCCTGGCCTCGGGGATGACGATGACCTCGTCGTAGTCGGCGGGATGCAGCTGAGGCGGCCGCTGGCCGATGCCGCCGCCCTCGATGTGGTGGGTGCCGGGCGGACCGCCCGAGAGCACGGCCGATTCGGCGGGCTCGACCACGGCCCGGTGGAGCCCGGGCAGCGTGGCGGCCAGCGCGCGGCTGACACCGAGGAAGCACCCTGCGGTGCCGACGTAGCTGCAGAACGCGTCGATCGGCGGCGACCCGGGCAGCTGGACGAGCAGTTCCTCGCCGAGCCGCCGGTAGCCCTCGATCATGTCGGCGTTGTTGAACTGATCGGTGGCGAACGCGCCCGTCTGCGCGGCGATCTCGGCTGCCCTGCTCATCATCGACGGGATCAGACCGGGCGTGATGCCGTCCGGACTCGCTATCAGCTCGACCTCGGCGCCGAACGCCCGCATCGTCCGGATCTTCTCCTCGGCGAACGCGTCGGATGACACGATCCGCAGCGGATAGCCCTTCACCGCGCACACGAACGCCAGGGACGAGCCGGTGCTCCCGCCGGTGTACTCGACGACCGGCTGGCCTGGTCGCAGGCGGCCGTCGGCCTCGGCCGCCTCGATCATCGCCAGCGCCATCCGGTCCTTGTACGAGCCGGTCGGGTTGGCCGCCTCCATCTTCACCCAGACCTCGGCGCAGCTGTCACCGGCCATGTGCGCCAGCCGGACCACGGGCGTGTTGCCGATAGCGGAGAGCCCGCCCGTTCGGTCCATCCCGACCTCCAGTGCCAAGGGAGCAGGCTCCAGCCTATGGTGAGGAGCGTGACTACCGATGGCGCCCGGCCGGGCGGAGTCGTGATCGAGGAACTCGCCCGGCATCGGCTCGGCTTCGAGCAGCTGCGGCCGGGACAGCTGCGCGCGGCGGAGGCGCTGGCCGGCGGCCGCGACGTGCTGGCGGTGCTGCCGACCGGCGGCGGGAAGTCGGCGATCTACGAGCTGGCCGGGATGCTCCGGACGGGCCCGACGGTCGTCGTCTCGCCGCTGATCGCGCTGCAGGACGACCAGCTCGCGCACATGAAGGCGGCCGGCCTGCCGGCCATCGTGCTCAACTCGCAGCAGTCGGCGGGCGCACGCGCGGCGGCGCTGCTCGCCTCGTGCGACCCGGGCACGTTCGTCTTCCTGTCTCCGGAGCAGCTCACCAACGCCGAGACCCGGCAGGCGCTGCAGCGCGCGCGGCCGGGGCTGTTCGCCGTCGACGAGGCCCACCTGATCAGCCAGTGGGGCCACGACTTCCGGCCCGACTACATGCTGCTCGGCGCGCAGGCGGGAGCGGTCGGCGCGCCGGTCCGGCTGGCGCTGACCGCGACGGCTGCGCCGCCGGTGCGGCAGGAGGTGGTGCGGCGGCTCGGCCTGCGTGATCCCGTGGTGGTGATCGGCGACTTCGACCGGCCGCACATCCGCCTATCGGTGCACCGCTCGCGCACGGCCTCCGACAAGCGGCAGGAGCTTGTCCGCGCGGCGGCCGGGTTCGCCGGCCCGGGGATCGTCTACGCGGCGACGCACGCCAGCGCGCAGGCGGCGCGCGACGCGCTCGCCGAAGCGGGCGAGCAGGTGACGCTCTACCATGCCGGGCTGTCCGGGCGCGAGCGCCGCGACGCGATGACCGCGTTCCTCGGCGGCTCGGCCCGCGTCATCGTGGCCACGGTCGCGTTCGGCATGGGGATCGACAAGCCGGACGTGCGCTGGGTGCTGCACGCCGATCCGCCGCCCTCGCTGGACGGGTATTACCAGGAGTTCGGGCGGGCCGGCCGGGACGGCGCGCCCGCGCAGGCGCGGCTGCTGTACCGCTACGAGGACTTCGAGACCGCGCGCTACCTGACGGCGCGCAGTGTCTCCGCCGCGGCCGTCGCCGACGCCGCGGCCGCGCTCGCGGCCGGCCAGCAGGCGGTACAGCCGGGCGAGCACGGCGCGAGGCAGCATACGGCCGCGCTGGTCCGCCTGACCGACCTGGGCGCCGCGACCTGGCAGGCGGACGGCGAGGTCCGCTGGGCCGGGACGATGAGCGTCGCACAGGCGCTGGCGGCCTCGGAGGCGGAGACAGAACGCGAGAACGAGATCGAGCGCACCCGGCTGACGATGATGCGCCGCTACGCCGAGCACGACGGCTGCCGACGGTCGTTCCTGCTCTCGTACTTCGGGCAGGACTACCCGGGCCCCTGCGGGAACT
>Ga0207657_10003596_pt1 | contig 16521 bp, 14 predicted proteins | sample KBSC33metaG_FD_184316 | JGI IMG/M metagenome (GOLD analysis project Ga0207657, IMG submission 184316) | Corn rhizosphere microbial communities from Kellogg Biological Station, Michigan, USA - KBS C3-3 metaG (SPAdes) (version 2) | ecosystem: Host-associated > Plants > Roots > Rhizosphere > Soil ... | reverse complement strand
CGGCCGCACGATCGCCCACGCAGGGCCGAGGTACGTCTGGCGGTACCGGGACTTGGCATCCCGCAGGACGAAGAACCGCACGAGCTCCCGGTAGCGCCAGAGCTCGCGGAAGTCGACCGGAACGAGCCAGCTGGTCGGCTGGATCCGGTGAACGCCCTTCGGGTGGGCAGTGGCCGCGCGCGGCGATACGGCCTGGGATTCCGCGGCCTGCACGCGGCAAGGATAGCCTCGCGCCTGGCGCCCCCGAGCCGACGCCGCCCCGCTCAGCCCTTGGCGAACCGGCCGCGGAACCAGCGCTCGCGCAGGTGGAGGAGGCCGACGCGCTTGCGCGCCAGGTACTGCGCACGCAGTGCTCCGTACAGGAACCTGTAGGCGAGATCGTGCGCTCGTTCCGACCGGGTGAGCTGCCGGCGCAGCTGCTTCGCGACCTCTCTGTACTCCCGGTCGAAGCGCGACCGATCGGCGGACTTCGCCTCGTGATGGAGAAAGCGGACGGCTACCGGGTGCTCGAAGATGAGGGGCCGGAGGCCACCGATCGCAAGCCGCAGGCCGAACTCCGTGTCGAAGACGTAGTCGAGGTCCTCTCGCAGGAGCCCGAACTCGTCGAAGACGTCCCGCCGCCAGAACGAGGCGGCCTGCGAGACGTACCACGTGCTCCGAACCCAGCTCGGCCGCGATCCGACCGGCTGGGTCGGCACGAGAAACGACTCCAGCGTGCCGTCGGCCTCGCGGTACTCGGTCGCGCCGGCCACCCAGCGAACGGCGGGGTCCGCGAAGTGGGAGAGCGCGGCCTCGAAGGCGCCGGGCAGGTAGTAGTCGTCGCTGTTGATGTAGGCGATCACCTCGCCGGTCGAGCGCTCGATCGCGCGGTTGATCGCCCAGGACTGTCCTTCGTCCGGCTCGCTGACCCAGTAGGCGAGCCGGTCCGCATAGCGGCGGAGGATGTCCACGGAGCCGTCGGTCGAGCCGCCGTCCATCACGATGTACTCGAGGTCCGGATAGCTCTGGTCGAGCACCGAGCGCAGGGTGCGCTCGAGGTACTTCGCCTGGTTCAGCGACGGTGTGATCACCGTCAGGCGCGGCAGCGTCATCGGGGTGTCACGACGAACAGCCCGAGCGCGTAGTACGACGCCGACCCGGCTTCACTCAGGGCGCGCTCGCGGGGCACCGGTTCGAACCTCCCGCCCGTCGGTTTGGCCCAGTAGGCCTCCTCGCGGACGTCCCAGTGCTCGAGCAGGCGGGCAAGGCGCTGCTCCCCGTAGATCCGGTGCAGTGGCGCATGGACCGCGTCCAGGCCGACCGGAAGGGTGAGGACCATGTCGCCGTCCGGCTTGAGGATCCGTGCCATCTTCTCCATCGCCCGCAGATCGCCGTCCGGGTCTTCGGCGGACCCGTACCGGCCGGCCAGCCCGACGTGCTCGATCGACGAGCAGTTGATGATCTGGTCGAAGGAGTTCGGCTCGAAGTCCAGGACGTTGAAGTCGCCGCGGACGTATTCGATCCGGTGCGGGTGGAACACGTACTGCTCGGGCTCGAGGTCGACCGCAACGACGTCGTTGCCGGCGAACAGCGCGCCGATCGCCATCATCCCGTTGCCCGAGCCGAAGTCGAGCACGCGACCGGGGCTGCGCCGCACATGGGCGAGCGTCCAGGTCCACTCGATCTCCCTGTCCCCCTCGAGCGTTCGAGGGCCGGAACGGGTCTCTCCGTTGCCGCCGAAGGGCAGGTGCGCGACCTGGAGCCGATTCGAGAGTCGGGTCAGGTGGTAGCCCCCGAACGCGGTCGTCCGGACCAGGAACTCGCGCGTTCTCACGGCGGCGATCGTAACCAGGAGCCACCCCGATCCGCTCGGTAGACTGGCCGACGTTGCCGCCGAAGCGTTGGACTGACGTGAACCGAACCAAGGCCGCGACAGGTGTCTCGTGACGCTTCGAGAAGGCTGGGTCAGACAGATCTTCGGACCTCCGAACTCGCCGCTGCGGCGCCGGTTGCGGAAGCTCCCCGTGCTCGGCCCGATCCTGAGGCGCGCCCTGAGCACCTACCGCGGGGTCCGGGCGAGGCGGATCGAGCTGGGGCTTGCGCTGCAGCGCGTCCGCACCGACTTCAAGAACCGTCGGGCGGTGACGGCGGCGAACGTCACGCGGCGGAACAACCGCCGTGCGTACGAGCAGGTGTACGGCGACGACAGGCTGCTGAGCGAATATCTCGCGCCCGGGCGTGTCTCCCTCTACGCCGAAGTCGCCGAGATCGCCGCGGCGGAACGTCCGCGTTCGGTCGTCGACGTCGGTTGCGGAGCCGGGAATCTCCTGCGAGCGGTGATCGACAGGGCGGCGCCCGAGCGGGTCGTCGGAGTCGACTACGCGGCCGCCGGGATCCAGCGGGCGAAGCAGCTCGTGCCCTCGGGCGAGTTCCACGCGCAGAGCCTTTACGACGGCCTCGGTGCAGATGAGACGTTCGACCTCGTGCTCTGCACCGAGGTCCTGGAGCACTTGCGAGATCCCGCTGCTGCCGTGGACGTGCTCGTCCGGCTCTGCGACAGCGGCGGCAGGATCCTGATCACGGTTCCCGACGGCGCGCAGGACGCGTGGGAGGGACACCGGAACTTCTGGGACGAGGCCGAGCTCCAGGAATTTCTGGGTCGCTACGGCGACGTCGAAGTCTCGAGGATGCGCGCCACCCCGATGTCGCTGCTGGCTGTCGTCCGCCCGTGATTGCGGTCGACAAGCGGGGGCGGCTCGGCAATCAGATGTTTCAGTACGCGTTTGCCGTCGCGGTCGCCCAGCAGCTTGGAACCTTTCAGATCTACGACACCAGCGAGCTCGAGCCCTATTTCGCCCTCCTCGAGCCGTCGCTCCTGAAGGGGGCGAGGCGCCGGATGGCTCGAGCGTACGACCGCCTCTTCGGCTTCGAGCGACGCGAGGTCGACGCCGACGATCGAGAGGACCCCGACGAGGTCCTGGCGAACGCAGCCAACTACACCGTGTACGGGGGCCATTTCTACTCGGGGCATTTCTTTCGACCCGCGGCACCGTCCGTGCGTCGCGCCTTCACGGTCCACGAGGTCCACGTCGAGCGGTTTCGGGAGAAATACGCGTCGCTGCTCGACAGCGGGTACGTCGGCGCGCATGTCCGCCTGACCGACTTCTTCACCTACCGCGACGACGTGACGCTGCCGCCCGGCTACTACCGGCGCGCTCTGCGGGCGCTCGACACCGACCTACCGGTCGTGATCGTGTCGGACGAGCCGGACCGGGTGCGGGCAGCCTTCGACCGCGATCCCCGGATCCGCGTGGAGGCCAACGACGAGCTCACCGACTTCCTGCTGCTCAGACACGCCGCCCAGCTCGTCTCGAGCAACAGCTCCTTCTCCTGGTGGGCGGCGTGGCTGAACGACCGACCGGACCTGCGAGTGATCGCCCCTCGCTGGTGGCTCGGGCTCCACGAGCGGTGCGAGCTTCCGGTTAAGGTCATCCCGGAGGAATGGGAACAGATCGAGCCCAGGTGCCCGGAGGACGGCGAGTGGCCCCTTCCCTGAAAACCGCAGGTTGGATGGCGCACCAGGCGGTTCGCGACACGAAGCGCCTGACCGGGCGATTCGCGGCCCGCGTGCCGCAGTGGCGCCGCTTCTGGAGGTCGTACCGCCGCTACTCCAAGCTGCCGGGAAGCTCGGCCTCGCTGCAGTATCTCTTTCCCATCCTCGGCGAGGACACCGGCGTGACTCCGGTCGAGCCCACGTACTTCTTCCAGGACGCCTGGGCGTTCGAGAAGATCGTGGCGGCCCGCCCGGAGCGGCACATCGACGTCGGCTCGCACCACCGGTTCGTCTCCTTCCTCTCCAAGGTCGTGCCCACGACCATGGTCGACGTCCGGCCGCTGCAGGCGCACATGGAGAGCATCGGCTTCGTGGAGGGAACGATCCTCGCGCTCCCGTTCCCGGACGCGTCGCTGCCCTCGGTCTCCTCCATCTGCGTGGTCGAGCACATCGGGCTCGGCCGGTACGGGGACCCGCTCGACCCACTCGGCACGCAGAAGGCGCTCGAGGAGCTGAAGCGCGTCGTCGCTCCCGGCGGCGACCTGTACGTCTCCCTCCCTGTCGACGACGTCGATCGGGAGTACTTCAACGCCCATCGCATGTTCACCGAGGAGACTGCGCTGCGGATGTTCGAGCCGTTCGAGGTCGTCGAGCGCCGCTACATCTACGGCTACGACTTCGTCGAGGAGCTGCAGTCCGGCCCCGGCGTGGGGTGCTACCACCTACGACGCCCGGCGGCGTAAGCGCACGAGCTGCCTGAGTCGCCCCGGCGGCGAGGATGCCGAGTCGTCCGCGGGCTCGAACTCCGAGCCGGCCAAGCGTGCCTCCTCCGCGGCCGCCCACACCTGCTCGGCGTGGCCCATCCCGAAGTCGTCCACGAGATCCTTCGCCTCGGGCGGGACGGAGAGAATCAGGTCGTGGAGCACGGTCACGTGTGCAGCGGGGCGGGCTTTCCGCAGCGCGTCGATCACGTGCACCAGGGTGGGCCATTGCTCGGGCTCGCGGCTCGCCGCGAACAGCCGGGCGTCGTCGATGAGAAGGCAGTCGGCGGGATGCGGAGGGATCGCGGCGATCTCCTCCAGCACCGGGCAGGGGTGGTCGGCCCCCGCGGTGTCGAGGCCACTCCAGTGAGCGTCGAGCCAGTAGAGGGTCGGGGCCGCCCCGAGCCGCCGCAGCACGTCCGGTGACGCTCCGTGCTCGGTGACGACGTTCGGAACGGCGGCGAGCTCCGCGCGGGCGAGCTCGAAGTACCGGTCGGACAGCTCGACCGTGACGACCTCAGGGAACATCGCCGCCAGCGCGCGCGCTCCGCCGCCCTGAAACGTGCCGGTCTCCACGGCCCTCTCGAGTCCCAGGCGATCTCGCAGGTCGGCGACCAGCCGGTAGGGGAGAGAGCCGATGGCGAGACGTTAACGTGCTCGCCGTGCCCGAGGTCGAAGACCAGGTTCGCGATTTCTACGACGAACGAGGCTGGCAAGCCGACACCGCAGGCCAGACGGCCGATGCCCAGCTCTGGGAGGACCTGCGGTCTTGCGCGGCCGAGTACGTCTCGGCGTGCCGCCGCAAGGTGCTCGCGTTTCTGCCGCAAAGCGGCGACCGCCTGCTCGACGCCGGCTCCGGGCCGATCCAGTACCCCGAGTACCTGGAGTACTCGCGTGGCTTTGCGAAGCGCGTCTGCGTCGATCTCTCGCAACGAGCGCTGGACGAGGCTCGCGCGAAGCTCGGCGAACGCGGCGAGTACGTCCGAGCGAGCCTGCTCGAGCTCCCGTTTCCCGACGATCGGTTCGACGCCCTGGTGAGCCTGCACACGATCTACCACATCGAGCAGGACCGACAGGAGCACGCCGTTCGCGAGCTGCTCCGAGTCCTGAAGCCGGGCGCCCGGGCGGTTGTCGTGTACGCGAATCCGGACCGGCTGACGGCTCGCCTCAAGCGGCTCGCTCGTCGTGGAGCGCGGCCCGCGCAGGGGCCGATCTACTTCCATGCGCATCCGCTCTCGTGGTGGAAGCGATTCTCGGACGAGGCTGCGATCGAGATCCTCCCCTGGCGCTCGCTGAACGCCAACGAGTCGCGGAGGCTGATCCCGGACAACGCCCTCGGGGCCTCGATGTTCCGCGCCCTGCTCGCGTTCGAGAGGGCTCTTCCTCGCTGGGCGACGCAAATGGGCTGCTATCCGATGATCGTCCTCACCAAGGACGATCGGGCGTAGCGGTGCAGGACGACCTGCCGCTCGTCTCGATCCTGACGCCGTCCTTCGACCAGGGACGCTTCCTCCGCGACTGTCTCGACTCCGTTGCGCGGCAGACGTATTCACGAATCGAGCATGTCGTCGTCGACGGCGGGTCGGCCGACGAGTCGCCGGAGATCCTGGCCGCGGCGGGCGATGCAGTCCGGTGGACGAGCGAGCCCGACCGCGGCCAGGCCGACGCCGTCAACAAGGCGTTCGAGGCGAGCACCGGTGAGATCGTCGGCTGGGTGAACAGCGACGACGGGCTCTTCGCCGTCGACACGATCGAGCGAGTCGTGGCCGCCTTCGCCGCGCACCCCGAGGCGGGCGTCCTGTACGGCGACGCCGCTCTCGTCGACGAGGGCGGGCGGATCGTCCGCCACCACCGCTCGCGCTGGCCCACCGGCGCTCTGCCGTTCTTCTCCCCGCTCGTGCAGCCCGCGGCTTTCTTCCGCCGCTCGGTGATCGGGGCGGAGGAGCCTCTGTTGCGGGTGGAGTTGCACCGGTTCCTCGACTACGAGCTCTGGCTGCGTCTCGCGAGCCGAGGCGTGCCGTTCGTCCACCTTCCTGCCGTGGTCGCCGTGGACCGCGACCATCCGCAGCGCAAGGTCAGGGCGACGGACGCCGTCTTCATCGAGGAGAGCACCCAGCTCGTCGAGGAGTACGGGCCGGTCTTCGGCGTACCGCGCTTCCGTCGCGTCGGAGGTCTCTTCCGTCGGGTGCAGGGCCTGCCCGAGGTCTGGCACTGGGAGCGGTACGAGCCCGCTTTCCCCTGGCGGGTCGACCGCCGGCTTCCCCGGCTGGTCCGCCAGGTGGCGAAGCTCGACTCGGTTCAGCTGACCGCTGAACAGCGGCAGTTCGGCCGCGAGGTCGCCGGCGTCAAACGGCGCCTGTCCTGACTGCCTGCAGGCTCAGCTTGTTGCCGATCTCGCCTGCGACCGCGTTGAACGCCTGCAGCGCGGCCACCGTGATCTTCCGCAGCCCGGGCTGCGACAGGACGCGGGATGCTCGCCCCGGCTCGTGGCGGTAGACCATCGCGTAGCGCTCGTTCTTCACCACGCGGAAGCCGGCGGCCGACACCTCTGCGGCCAGCGACTCCGGATCGATCCGCGCGATGAAGTTGCCCGCTTCCTCGTAGTGCTCGGACAGCCCCACCCTCGCCGCGAGCTGGGTGGCTGCAGCGCGCGCGGGCTCGTTGATCGAGATCGCAAGCCGGCTCGTGCGGAGCATCTCCCCGATGCCCGCGTGCGGGGAGTCGAGGTGGTGGAGGCCGTCGTGGACGTACACGAGATCGACGGAGCGGTCGCGGAACGGCAGCGCTTCCGCATCCGCCACCACCGGGAACACGCTGAACCCGTAGCGCTCCGCTCGCTCCCTCGTCCGTTGGGCCGCGCCGAGCGAGATGTCGGTCGAGACCACGGAGGCGCCGGCGCGAGCCAGGAACTCTGCATCCATCCCCGAGCCCCCGCAGATCGTCACGGCGGTCACCCCCTCCGCGGAGAACGGCAGCGCGTCGAGACTCCGGCGGAACTTCTCCGCGAGCAGCCACTGATACAGCCACGGCGTTCCGTGCGGCCGGGTCACCTCGAACTCGCGATCGACCTCGTCGAAGTACGCGGCCTGCACATCCTTCGGCCCGGCGGCCTCGTCGCTCTCGACGGGGCGAAGGACGGGAATGCCGTCGACGCTCTCGTAAGCCGCGCCGCAGTTCGTGCAGCGAGCCTTCTCCGCCTGCCACTCCAGGCTATGCCGGCAAGAGGGACAGACGAGTAGCTCGGACAGGGAGGTTGCGGCTCGCACGGCTGGCTCGGACCAGGCTAGCCGGGACGCGCTGCTAGCCTCGCGGCGCCCTGATGAAGGCCCTCTGCGTCGTCCACTCGCCGTTCTTCGGCGGACCGCACAACGAGGCGTTGCGCCTGAGGGAGCCGTTGCGCCGGCGAGGGTGGGAGATCGAGGTCGCGATCCCGGACGAGCCCGGATCGGCGGCGCCGAGGCTCGAGGCAGGGGACGTGCCCGTGCACCTCTTGCCTCTGTCCCGCTTGCGGGCCTCGCCCGACCCGCGGCTGCTGCTGCGGTTCGCCCGCGACTTTGGACCGACCGTGCGCGCGCTCGAGGGAGCGATCGAGGCCACGGGCGCGGACGTCGTCCAGATCGGCGGGCTCGTCAACCCCCATGCCGCGTTCGCCGCGCGGCGCGCCGGCGCCGCCGTCGTGTGGCAGATCGTCGACTCGCGTGCGCCCGCGCCGCTCCGACGCGTTGCGATGCCGGTCGTCCGCCGGCTCGCGGACGCGGTCATGTTCGACGGCGAGGCGCTGGTCGCGCTCCACGGTGGCAGGAAATCCCTTCGGGTGCCGGCGTTCGTCTACTTCCCGCCCGTGGACACCGAGCGCTTCGTGCCGTCCGCGGCCGACCGCCGCGCTGTTCGGGAAGAGCTCGGGATTCCCGCCGACGCACCGGTCGTGGGCACCGTCTCGAGCCTGAACCCGATGAAGGGCCTCGAGCACCTCGTCGAGGCTGCGGCGCAGATTGCGGCCTCGCGACCCGAGACGTGGTTCGTGGTCGTCGGCGGCGCACCCCAGACTCATCTCGCGTATCGAGAGCGGCTACGGCGGAGAGCCGAGGAGCTGGCCCTGCCGAACCCGGTTGTCTTCGCGGGTGAGCGCGCCGACGTCGAGCGCTGCTACCCGGCCTTCGACGTTCACGTGATCGCCTCGCTGCCCCGCTCCGAGGGAACGACGACAACGGCCATGGAGGCCCAGGCATGCGGTGTTCCCGTCGTCGCGACGCGGGTTGCCGCTGTGGCCGAGGTCGTGGACGACGGCGTCACGGGGCTGCTCGTGCCGCCCGAGCAGGCGGCCGCGATCGCGCGAGCCGTCCTGCGCCTGCTGGAAGACGGGGCGCTACGGACCCGAATGGGCGCGGCGGGCAGGGAGGCAGCACTCGAGCGGTTCGACGCCGAGCGGGTTACCGATGTCTACGTGGATGCTTATGAGGCCGCGCTCGCTCATGCCGCGACACGCTCACGTGACGGAGGGTGCTGACGATCTGCTCGGCCGCGAGCTGCGCCTTGGTCGGCGCATGCGGTCCGACCCACAGGATCACGCTGTAGTTGCGGCCGCGCACCCTGAAGGCTGTGCCTCCCTGTTCCCTCGCGGGCGGCAGCCCCGGGATGTCGGGCAAGTCGAAGATCGTCAGCGGGAAAGCCCGCACGGGCGCCGGCGGCTGTTGCAGGCGAGGTGACTGGTACGGCGCCTGGTACAGCTCGAAGAAGACCCCGTTCGGCCGGAAACGTTCACCCGATCCGTGCAGCTCGGGGTGACGTTCGAGCGGATAGCTCGCGACGACTACGCCGTGAGCGCGGCCGCCGTGGCGAACGCCGGTCACGGCCTTGTTCGTCGTGGCGAAGCGCCGCTGGTGGAACTTCAGCGGGTAGTTGAAGCGCAGGTGGCCGACGACGACTGCGTTCGCACCGCTCGGCCCTCCCGCGAACTCGGGGTAGACGAACGTCGGCACACGTCCGCTGTACGCGACCGCACCGGCTGCGGCTGCGACGACGGCAGCGGCGGCGACAGCGACACCCAGGCGCAGCCGGACAGCCGCCTGCCGACCCAGGCGCGTGGCCAGGACTCCGACCGCGAAGGCGTTCAGCGGGTTGTCCTGGAGGTGCGTGGCGGCCGCGAGCGCCGCAGCGACACCGAGCAGAGGCAGCGCGGCATAGACGACGGGCGTCGGATCGCGATCTCGGGCCGCGATCTCGAGCGCGCGTATGCCGAGGATGGCGATGCCCACGACGAGCGCGGCCAGCCACGCGAATCCGACTATTCCGTTCTTGAGCAGGAACGCGTACGGCAGGAGGTGCACCTGTTGGACATGGGCGAGGTCGCGTCCGCCGTAGACGAGGGACTCTCTGAACAGCCTCGGCGCGTGAGACTCGTCGATGTTTCCGCCGAGCCCGCGACCGAAAGCGAGCGACACCGGCGAGCCGTGGATTGCCTCTCGCACCTGCTGCGCCTCGAAGGTTCGGCCCAGCTGGGACTGGTCCACGCCCTGATACTCGCCGCGAATCGTCACGCCGTCGGCGGTGAAGGCCACGAACCCCGCGAGCGCCGCCGCCACGATCGCAACCAGCAGCCATTGCGGCAGGAGGCCGCGCACGCGCACGACGAGGTAGAGGGCGGTTCCGAGCGCAGCCGCGAGCTCGACCGCCGTCGTCGAGCCGGCGCCGTTTGCGATTGCGACGGCGTCGTTGGCGAGCAGCGCCAGAGCGAGGGCGAGGGCGAGCAGCGTCACCCTGGTCGGTTTGAGCAGGGCAAAGCCGATTGCCCCCACACAGGCAGCCTCCGCGAAGGTGAAGATCGGCGTCGTGTCCCAGCCGAGGAATGCCTGGGCCAGGCCGAGCAGGAGGAGCACGACCACGAGCTCGAATGCCAGCTCGCGGCCGGCCCGAACGCTCACGGTGCGGCCGGCCACGTACGCGAACACGAAGAAGACGATCAGGCCGAGGTCCTGGAGGACGAAGCTCTTGGGCGCGTGGTGGGCGAGGCCGAGGAGCAGGCCCGGCACGATCAGAAGGGCGTAGGCCGCCGCGAGCCAGTCGAACGGCCGGGCCTCCCGGACGATGAGGGCGCGCTCGCGCCACAGCGCGCGCGACCGGAGTCGAGTGGGAAGGGCGCGCACGATGAGCGGCGTCAGCAGGACGAACAGGAGCGGCAGCGCGATCCGCGTGTCGAACCCGTACTGGACGAAGCCGCTCGCGCTGCCGGCCAGGTGTTGCACGACCCAGTCTCCGGTGACCGAGACGGCGACCATCGCCCCGATGAGCGAGCGGAAGTAACGCCGGTCCGGATCGTGCGTCAGCCGGCTGACGACAAGGATCGTGGCAATCCCGGCGACCGCTGCTGCGGCCGCGGCCACCCGCCGGTTGGTATCCGGCTGGGCCAGCGCCACCGCCGCGGAGCCGAGAAGCCAGAAGGCCGCCATGAACAGGTCGCCCCGAAGACGGACCCCGCGAGTCGGGCGGACGGCCGCGACGTCGGCTGACGCAAGTCCCTCGTCAGCCCTCACGACGGAGGAGTGTAGCCCGCGGCCTGTGCGGTCGCGGCTCTGCCGCCGCGGACGTGTGAAGTGTTCGTTAGCGACGGCCGGGGATCGCCGGTGTGTCGGCTAGCGTGTGGCGCCGTGCCGCTGAGGGTCTCCCGGAGGTCTTTCTTGGTCGTGGGCGCAGCCCTCTGCCCCTGCCTGCTCGCGCTCGCGGGCGGGACGGCGAGCTTCGCGAGCACCGGCAAGCAGCGAGCCCTGGTGACGCACCGGGCCCAGCAGCTCCACATCCGCAACACCCCCGGGACGCTGCCCCTTCGCACGGCGCTGCTCGATCCATTCACGTTCACCGGCTCCGATCAGGCGAAGGCCTTCGAGATGGCGCAGTCGGCAGGTGCGAGCTACATCCGGCTCGTCGTCCCCTGGTCGGAGATCGCACCGGCCGCTCTCCCCAACGACTTCGTGCCGACCGACCCCGACTCCCCCTACTACACCTGGGCCTGGTTGGACGGGAGCGTCGCGGCGATGGAGTTGAACGGCCTGACGCCGGTCCTCGACATCACCAGTGCTCCCAGCTGGGCTCTCGCGCGAGGCGGTAGCGGGCGGACAGCGGGTGCACCGAGAGCTGCCGCGCTCGGCGACTTCGCCAAGGCCGTTGCTCTCCGCTACGACGGCTCGGACGGCCAGCCTGCGGTGCACATCTACCAGGTCTGGAACGAGCCGAACCTCAGCCTGTCTCTCTCGCCGGTGAAGGCGGCGGGTGTGTACCGCGGAATGGTGAACGCGTTCGCCGCGGCCGTGCATGGCGTCGATTCCACGAACCTGGTCGTCGCGGGCGCTCTCGACCCGTTCGAGAACCTGGCGAAGAGCTTCGTGTCGCAGGCTCCGCTCGCGTTCATGCGCTCGTTCCTCTGCCTCTCCAAGGGCAAGCACCCACATGCGACGTGCTCCACGAAGGTCCAGTTCGACGTCTGGTCGCACCACCCGTACACGTTCGGCGGTCCCTTCGGCCATGCGAAGCGCACGGACGACGTCTCGCTCGGCGATCTGCCGAAGATGCGGGCCCTGCTCAAGTCCGGCCAGCGGCTTCACCGCATCGTCTCCTCCCACTCCGTCCAGTTCTGGGTCACCGAGTTCGGCTGGGACACGAATCCGCCGAGGAAGCACGGGGTGCCTCTCGCCCTCGACGCGCGCTGGACGGCCGAGTCGCTCTATCAGATGTGGCACTCGGGCGTCAGCCTCGCCACCTGGTTCCTGCTGCAGGACCAGCCGAGCCCCAGCCCGTACCAGTCCGGGCTCTTCTTCCACTCCCGCTCGCTGGAGACGGCACGGGCCAAGCCGATGCGGACGTCCTTCCGCTTCCCGTTCGTGGCCTACCTCGGCAAGGGGACGGTCCGCATCTGGGGGCGCGACGCGACGAGCTCGAAGCAGCTCGTCACGGTCCAGCGGCGCCACGGCACGCACGGCGCATGGCGTGCGGTCGCGAAGATTCGCACGAACCGCTACGGGATCTTCGTCGCGACGCTTCGACTCAAGGCCCAGGCTGCCGACTGGCTGAGAGCGACGGCTTCGGGATCCGGGAACTCCCTCGCCTTCTCGCTCAAGGTGCCCAAGAACCAGCGCTACGGGCCGTGGGGCAATTGATTGGCGGCAGGCTGTAAAGGCTTCGCAAGGACCTCGGCGAGCCCGCGGGATCGCCGATAGCGTGGTCCACCGATGCCGGTGACCATTCGGAACATCTTCGTTGCCGCCGCGATCGCGGTCCTGGCCGCGGCAGCCGCTTCGTCCGGATCGGCGAGCTCACGCGGCGTGCGCACGTACACGACTCACGGGACGCTGCCGTTGCGCACGTCCCTCGACGATCCGTTCACGCTCACGGGGCCGGAGCGCGCCATGGGATTCGAGAAGGTCCGAGCCGCCGGCGCCTCCTACGTCCGGATCAACGCGGCATGGAACGCGATCGCGCCTACCACGCCTCCCGACGGATTCGACGCCGCCGATCCCACCTCCCCCGGCTACTCGTGGGGCTGGCTCAACAGCACGGTCGAGGCCGCAAGGGCCGCCGGGTTGAGCCCGATTCTCGACATCACGAGCGCTCCGCAGTGGGCTCTGGCCACCAGCCACGGCAAGCGCGTGCCCACGCCGAGGGCCACTGCGCTGGGACAGTTCGCGAAGGCGCTGGCCCTCGAGTACGACGGCCAGCACGGTGCTCCGACTGTGCGCGTCTTCCAGGTCTGGAACGAGCCCAACCTCAGCCAGGACCTTTCGCCCGTGAACGCGGCCGCCTACCGGGGGATGGTGAACGCCGTCGCCTCCTCCGTCCACGCGGTCAGCGGAGCGAACCTCGTCGTCGCCGGGGGCCTCGATCCGTTCGGGCACAAGAAGAGCAAGAAGCAGAAGTGGTACGCGGCCGCCCCCCTCGCCTACATGCGCTCGCTGCTCTGCGTCTCGAAGGGCAAGCATCCGCACAGCACGTGTCGCAATCAGGTGCACTTCGACATCTGGTCGCATCACCCGTACACGTTCAACGGGCCGTTCGGCCACGCAAGCCGTCCGGACAACGTCTCGCTGGGCGACCTCCCGAAGATGCGCTCGCTGCTCAGGGCCGCGGTGAAGCTGCATCGGGTCTCGTCGAAGCACAGCGTGCAGTTCTGGGTCACCGAGTTCAGCTGGGACACGAAGCCTCCTCGCCGGCATGCGGCGCCGATCGGACTGGCGGCTCGCTGGACGGCGGAGGCCCTGTATCAGATGTGGCGGTCCGGCGTCTCGCTCGTGACCTGGTTCGGCCTCGAGGACAAGGGAGGTAAGAGCCCGTATCAGAGCGGCCTCTACTTCCACGCGCGCTCGCTCGACCGGGCGCGGGCCAAGCCTGTGCGCACGGCGTTCCGCTTCCCGTTCGTTGCCTATCTCGGCCGAGGCACGGTCGATGTCTGGGGACGGGACGCGACGAGCAACAAGCAAACCGTCACGATCCAGCGCCGGGCCGGGATCCATGGCCACTGGCGGACGGTGGCACGAGTCCGGGCGAACCGGTCGGGGATCTTCCGGGCGAAGATCAAGCTGGCTGCGAAGACGGCGCATTGGCTCCGCGCAGTAGCCCCGGGCTCGGGAAACTCGCTTGCGTTCTCGCTCAAGCGGCCTTCGTCGAAGCTTCGCTACGGCCCCTGGGGCAACTGACTCTGCGCCTCGTCTGAGCGAGTCGTAAGACTTCCCGATGAGCATGGGCGGCGCCACGGGATCGCTTCTGAGGTGTCGCGCGGTGTGGGCCGGTGCGTTTCTTGCTCTGGCTGTGACGGCAGCAGCGGCAACCGCGTCCGCAAACGCCGCCGGCCGAACGTATACGACTCACTCCACGCGACCGTTGCGGACGGCCGTGCTCGATCCGTTCCAGCTCAGCAACGCCAATCCGCAGGCATTCGAGCTGACGCGGAAGGCAGGGGCGCGGTACGTCCGGCTCGTCGTCCCCTGGAGCGCGATCGCGCCGGCCACGCCTCCCGACGGATTCGACGGAGCCGATCCCACGTCCCACGCGTACTCCTGGGGCTGGCTCGACGGCCTGGTCGAAGCCGCCACGGCGGCGAGGTTGACGCCGATCCTCGACATCGGCGGGACGCCCAATTGGGCGTATTCGCAGCCGCCCAGCGGCGGTAACGCGGGTGCACCGGACATCGCCGCACTCGGCCAATTCGCACGCGCCCTGGCGATGCATTTCGATGGCACCGGCGCCGCTCCGGCGGTGAAGATCTACGAGGTCTGGAACGAGCCGAATCTGAGCCTCGACCTGGCGCCGGCGAGCCCTTCCATCTACCGGGAGATGATCAACGTCGTCGCCGACGGCGTCCATTCGGTCGATCCCGCGAACCTCGTCGTCGCCGGGGGACTCGATCCCTTCGGCCACCCGAAGAGCAGGAAGCAGCACTGGTACTCCGTCGCGCCACTCGCCTTCATGCGCTCGGTCCTCTGCCTCTCGAAGGGACGCCATCCGCATTCGACGTGCAGCGGCAAGGTTCATTTCGACATCTGGTCGCACCACCCGTACAGCTTCGGCGGCGCGTTCGGCAAGGCGAGGCAGCCCGACAACGTCCAGCTCGGCGACCTCCCGAAGATGCGGGCGTTGCTGCGGGCAGGCGTCCGGCTGCACCACGTCGTTTCCACGCGCTCGGTCCAGTTCTGGGTGACGGAGTTCGGCTGGGACACGTACCCACCCCGTCGAGGGGCGGCATCGCTCGACCTCGCCTCCCGCTGGACCGCCGAGTCGATGTACCAGGCATGGCGATCCGGCGTCTCGCTCTTCACGTGGTTCGACCTGGAGGACCAGGGAGGTTCCGGCCCGTACAAGAGCGGCCTGTACTTCCATGCGGCGTCGCTTGCGGACGCGCGGCCCAAGCGGCTGCTGACTGCCTTCCGGTTCCCGTTCGTCGCCTACCTCCATCGCTCGACCGTGAGCGTCTGGGGCCGCGACGCGACGAGCGACAAGCAGCGCGTCACGATCCAGCTCCGCCACGGCAAGAGCGGCCGCTGGCGCACCGTCGCCTTCATCGTCGCGAACCGCTACGGCATCTACCGGGCGACGCTGAAGCTGAAGTCGTCGAAGAAGGACTGGCTGCGCGCGGTGGCCCCTCACTCCGGCAAGTCGCTCGCCTTCGCGCTCAAGGTGCCGCGCACGCCGCACATCGGCGCCTGGGGCGGCGTACCGCCGTCACGCCGCTAGCGTTCCCCGGCGATGATCGCGGCTCTCGTCCTTTTCTGGGGCTCACTGATCGCGCTCGCCTGGACTCATGTGCTCTACCCGGCCACGGTCGCGCTCGCGGCGCGCGTCCACACCCGGCGGGTGGCGGTCGACGACGGATATCTGCCGACCGTCGCGGTGATCGTGACCGCGTACAACGAGGAGGGCTCGATCGAGCGGAGGCTCGAGAATCTCCGCGCGCTCGACTATCCGCCGGAGCTCCTCGAGGTGGTGGTCACGTCCGACGCCTCCACCGACCGGACCGAGCAGCTCGCCGAGGCGGCGGGCGCCCGGGTGATCCGGAACCCGCGGGGCGGCAAGGTCGCTGCGCAGGACGCTGCGGTGCGTGCGACGGAGGCGGAGGTGGTCGCCTTCTCCGACGCGAACGCGACCTGGGCGGCCGACGCGTTGCGCAAGCTCGTCCGCAACTTCGCCGATCCCCAGGTGGCGTACGTCTGCGGCCGCCTGCGGCTCGAGGCGCCGGACGGCTCGAACAAGGAGGGCGTCTACTGGCGCTACGAGCTCGTGACGCGGGAGGGAGAGTCGCGGCTCGGCTCGGTCACGGCCGGCAACGGCGCGGTCTACGCGCTCCGCCGCGACGACTATGCCGAAGTCGATCCGCGTTTCGGGCACGACCTCTCGCTCCCGTACCTCATGGTGCAGCGCGGCCGGCGCGCGATCTACGAACCGGAAGCGCTCGCCTCCGAGCGGCCGACCCCCACGAACGAGAGCGAGTACCGGCGCAAGGTTCGGATGTTCGAGCACTCGTGGCTGATCGTCCTGCGGGGACGCATGCTGCGCGGCCAGAGCCTCGGCTACCTCCTCGCGCTCCTCTCCCACCGGCATCTCCGCTACGCGAGCGGCCTCCTCCACCTGATCCTGCTCGGCAGCTCGCTCGCGCTGCTCGGCCACGGCGCGGTCTACGCGGTCTTCCTCGGCCTCCAACTCGGGCTGCTCGCGGCGGCGCTCGCCGGCGTCGGGATCGCCCGGTACTAC
>Ga0207657_10003595_pt1 | contig 16527 bp, 10 predicted proteins | sample KBSC33metaG_FD_184316 | JGI IMG/M metagenome (GOLD analysis project Ga0207657, IMG submission 184316) | Corn rhizosphere microbial communities from Kellogg Biological Station, Michigan, USA - KBS C3-3 metaG (SPAdes) (version 2) | ecosystem: Host-associated > Plants > Roots > Rhizosphere > Soil ... | reverse complement strand
GCCCTGATGCGCGAGGGCGACGAGCCGGTGAAGCGCTACAGCCGGGAAACGATACGCCTGCTCGGCACTGTCGGCGAGCCGATCAACCCCGAGGCCTGGGAATGGTATTGGCGGGTCGTCGGCGACTCCCGCTGCCCGGTGGTCGATACCTGGTGGCAGACAGAGACCGGCGGCATTCTCATCTCGCCAATCCCGGGGGCGATACCGATGAAGCCCGGGAGCGCGACGAGGCCGTTGCCCGGGATCAAGCCGCTGCTTGTCGATGCACACCATCAGGTGCTGGAAGGCGTTGCGAGCGGCAACCTCTGCATCGGAGCTTCGTGGCCGGGCCAGATGCGCACCGTGTGGGGCGATCATGCGCGCTTCTTCGAAACGTACTTCAAGGCCTATCCGGGCCTCTATTTTACCGGCGACGGCTGCCGTCGCGACGAGGACGGATATTATTGGATCACCGGGCGGGTCGACGACGTGATCAACGTGTCGGGTCACCGGATCGGCACCGCCGAAGTCGAGAGTTCGCTAGTCTCGCATCCGAAGGTCGCCGAGGCGGCCGTCGTCGCCTATCCGCACGAAATCAAGGGCCAGGCGATCTATGCGTTCGTCACGCTGAACGCCGGGGAGGATGGCAGCGACGAACTACGCAAGGAACTTGTCAAGGAAGTGCGCCACGACATCGGCGCGCTCGCCGCGCCGGAGAAGATCCACTTTACGCCCGCCCTTCCCAAGACCCGCTCGGGCAAGATCATGCGCCGCATCCTGCGCAAGATTGCAGAAGGCGCGACGGACGGATTTGGCGATACATCGACGCTCGCCGATCCGACCATCGTCGACGCGCTCGTCGCCGGTCGTCAATGATCGCTGCGTCGATTGCGCTGGCCGCCGCCTCGGCCGCGCTCGATCTCCCCGCCTTCTTCACCGGCCGCACCCACGCCGCCAATGTGATCAAGATCGCCCTCCATAGCCCGCACAGGCTGATCGTCGAGAGCGTGGGCGGCCACAACAAGGAAGGCGAGTTCGTCCTGATCGATACGATCCGCGAGGAAGGAAAGCCGATGCGTACCCGGACGTGGGTCATGCGACCCGCGGGACCCGGCCACTTCACCGGCACGCTCAGCGACGCGGTTGGCCCGGTCGACATCAGAGTGAACGGCGACACCGCGACCATTCGCTACGTGATGGCCGACGGGCGCCTGAAGATTGTCCAGCAGATGCAGATGCAGGACGGCGGACGCGTACTGTCGAACCGCGCCGTCGCGAAGAAGTTCGGGCTGACCTTCGCCCGCGTCGACGGCACCATCCGCAAGCTGGACTGAAAATGCCGCGCTGGTATCGATGCGCTTCAGGGGGAGTAGCTAATGGCAGGCGTAGCCGAGCATCCGCATCTCAAGCGCTGGTCGATGGCGCGAGTCATCATCGCTTCGTCGGCTGGCACTGCGTTCGAATGGTATGACTTCTTCATTTTCGGCAGCCTCGCGCCGGTCATTTCGAAAGTCTTCTTCGCAGGGCTCGACCCGACCCCGGCGCTGATCGCCGCGCTCGCACTGTTCGCCGCCGGCTTCGCTTTCCGCCCGCTCGGCGCGCTGATCTTCGGAGTCGTGGGAGACAAGCTCGGCCGCAAGGGCGCCTTCCTCATCACCGTCAGCCTGATGGGCTCGGCGACGTTCCTGATCGGCTTCCTTCCGACCTACGCGCAGGCCGGAAGCTCGGCGGCGACGATGTTGATCATCCTCCGCATCCTCCAGGGCATTGCCCTCGGCGGCGAATATGGCGGCGCCGCAATCTACGTCGCGGAGCATGCGCCCCACCTCAAGCGCGGCGCCTCGACGGGCTGGATTCAATCGTCCGCGTCGTTCGGCTTGCTCGCTGCCTTGCTCGTGATTGTCGCAACTCGAACCGCGGTCGGTGAAGACGCGTTCGCCGCGTGGGGCTGGCGCATCCCGTTCCTGGTCTCCGTTGTGCTCCTGGCAATCTCGGTCTGGATGCGCGCCAAGCTGGCCGAGAGTCCGGAGTTTGCCCGCCTCCGCGAGGAAGGCGACATCGCCCATGCCCCGCTGCGTGAATCCTTCGGCAAATGGAAGAACCTGAAACGCGTCCTGATCGCGTTCTTCGGCATCATGTGCGCTCAGGGTGCGGTCTGGTATTTCACCTTCTTCTACATGCAGGTTTTCCTGGAGAAATCAGTCGGGCTGCCGAGCCAGACCAAGGACCTGCTGCTGATCGTAATGACCGTCGTCAGCGCGCCGCTCTACGTCTATTTCGGCTGGCTCAGCGACCGCGTCGGCCGCAAGCCCGTGATGATCGGCGGGATGCTGCTGGCCTTGGTGCTCTACTTCCCCGCATCGCACTGGATCGCGGCTGCGGCCAATCCGCAGCTGGTCGAGGCACAGGAGCGGACTCCGATCTTCGTCGACACCAATCCGTCGACCTGCTCGGTCCAGTTCGATCCGGTCGGAACGGCCAAGTTCGTCAGTCCTTGCGACATTGCCAAGTCGACCTTGGTGACCAAGGGAATTTCCTTCCTCACGCGGCGCTCCAGCGATGGCCACACCTACGTCATCGTCGGCACCGAGCGCGTACCGATTGCCGGCGGCGAAGGCCTGGCGGGACCGGATTTAAAGGCGCTCAAGGCCAGGACTGCCGACGCGATCGGCGCAGAGCTTCTCGAGGCCGGCTATCCGAAGTCTGCCGACCCAAGGCACGCGAACATGACGCTGCTGATCCTGATCCTGCTCGCCTTCGTGGTCGCGGCGACGGCGCTCTACGGGCCGCAGGCGGCAGCTCTGGTGGAGATGTTCCCCACCCGCATCCGCTACACGGCAATGTCATTCCCCTACCATGTGGGAACGGGCTGGGTCGGCGGCTTCCTTCCGGTCACGAGCTTTGCGATCGTCGCGATCAGCGGGAACATCTACAGCGGGCTATGGTACTCGGTGGTCTTCACCGGCATCTCTGTGATCGTATCGCTGCTCTTCCTGAAGGAGACTTCGGGCCGACACCTCCAGGAGGTGTAGCGCGCTGCTGCTTTAGGGCGCCCAGTGAATGTCGATCGGCTGCTCGGCTTCGGCCAGCACGCGGCCGATCGGCAGCTTCGAGCTCTGGCCGTCAGTAATCGCCTGTTCGAGCAGCGCGCGCTTCTCGTCGCCAGTGATCGTGATCATCAGGGTCCGCGCCGACAGGATCGCAGCCCGCGTCAGCGTAACGCGAGCGACCGGCGCTTCCGCCGGCAAGGGCTCGGGCATCACGCCGATCGCCCGCCGGGCCCTGGGCGCGTCGAGCGCGTCCTGCAGGTCCGGACCGGCGAAGATCGAAGCCGTGTGCCCGTCCTTGCCCATGCCCAGCCAAACGAGGTCGAGTGGCCACGGCAGATCCTGCAGCCGAGCGTCGGCCGAATTGCCGGCGAGGCGGTAGTCCGGGATCTCGGTCGCAATCGGGATCACGCGAGCGCCGGTGGGCAGGAAGGCCTTGGCGATCGCACGCACGTTGCTGCGGTCGTCATCCATCGGGACGAGCCGGTCGTCGGTCGGGATGATCGTGACTTTCTTCCACGCCAGCGTCTGCGCGGCGAGCTTGCCGAACACCGTCGGGCCAGTGCTTCCGCCCGGTACCGCGATCAGCGAGGCCCCGCGCGCATCGACCGCGCTTTCGATGATAAATCCGACGTCGCCCGCGACCGCGTCCGCCAGCTCGTCAAGCGAGTCGTATTCCCACCATTCCGCTTCGATCATGCGAATCCCTTTTGATCAACGCGGCGGTCGTTGCGCGTATCCGAACCAACCTGCAACCGCTTGTCCGTATCTGTTGACCGCCGGACGAAAACGAAGCCGCTCGTGCGCGATGTTGCACATGGTGTTGTCGATCCGTGGATTACCGGTGCCGCGAAGGACATTGCATTCGCTGACAAGACCCTGCGGGCTTACTCTTATGCGAAGGAAGACCGGCACTCCCGGCGGCCACTGATCGAGCAAATCTCGCGGAATGTCGCGACCGGTGAGCACGGGGGTTGCGAGATGCGGCGGGTCTGCGACGCCAGCGTCTCCGCTACCCGGTCCGCTGCCGCCGCTTCCGCTACCGGTTCCAGTCCCGGTACCGCCCGCGCCCGTGCCGGGGCCTACCACGTTTGATGCGCCCTGCGTCGGTTGAGTCCCTTGGCGCGGCGTTTCGCTGGCGGCGATCTTCTGCACCGGCGGCGTTTCGATCCGCGGCTTGGGCGCCACGACCGGCGTCGCCTCGCTCCTGATGTTCTTCGGGGCGGAGCCGCCCTCCTTTGCCTTCGGCTTGGCCTGCTGTGGAGGAGGAGGAGGAGGAGGAGGAGGCGGGTTGGCGAGATTGATGATGGTGAGCGCGCTTTGCGGGTCGGTCAGGTCCACTTTGCCGGACAGGTTCAACAATGCGATCACCAGCACTGCGTGCACGACGAGCACGGCCATGATGGCGCCCGCTTTGTCCTTCGCATTGACGTCCGTTCGATAGGCCACGCCTGCTCAACGCGAACCGCGGACCTGCGTTGCGCAGCCGGAACGTCGTCGAAGCGCTCGGACGGGGACCGGGCTGGCCCGCCCTTCGCGCTTCTCCTTGGCCATCATCCGGCACGAGCCATGTCACAACTTTCGCGGAAGGCCGGTTTGAGGCCTGACATGCGCTTCCTGTCCACTACGGCTTTTTTCGGATTCCTTTCCGGCCTGCTGTTCCTCGTCGCGCTCATCGGGGTCATCTACGAATATGCAGAACAGCGTCAGCGGATGAGAACGCACACCGCGACGACGACGGGTGGCGACCCGAGCCGAGGCGAAGCGATGTTCATCCAGCACGGCTGCGGCAGCTGTCACGCCGTCAAGAACGTGCGCACAGCGACCGGCATGGTCGGTCCCCCAATCAGCGGCATTGCGCTTCGTGCGATCATCGGTGGTCACCTCGCGAACAATCCGGAAAACATGCAGCGCTGGATCCGCGATCCGCAGCATGTGGCGCCGGGAACGGCGATGCCGGACTTGAAGGTCGGCGAGACGGACGCGCGCGACATCACCGCCTTCCTGTACACCCGCGCCAAGTAACGACGTTCTTGCGGCGTTGAGCGCCAGCCACTTCGAGCGCCTGACCCGCACGAGTTTGGTTCCGCAGCGCTTGCACCAGCTGCGCCACTCGCCGCCGACGCGGTACGCGCTCGATCTCGATCGGCGGTGACCGACAACAGAACAGACCATCCGGCAGATCAATGCCCGGCTCCAAAGGTTTGCGGCCGAGCGCGGCGTTTATGCTGCCGCCGCAACGACTATGTCAATTCCGCTCTCCCGGATGGCTTCCCGCCCGCTGCGGGATCAGCACAATCAAGCCGAGGATCGCCACCGCCAGGACCGCTGAAGCAAACGGCCGGCTGAGCGAGAGGCCCCCTTTGTCCACGGGCTTGTCGAGGAAATCGCCGACCGTCGCGCCAAGGGGTCGGGTCAGAATGAAGGCGGCCCAGAACAAGGCGACCCGGCTAATGCCCGTCGCAAGATAGAGGACCACCAACAACGCCAGTGCCGCGCCGAACAGCAAGGCGCCTCCGCCATAGCCAGGCCCCGCGTCCGCGATCCAATCGCCGAGCGCAGTGCCAAGCGTCTGCGAGAAGGTAATGGTCAGCCAGTAGAACGCCTCGGCCTTCGGGGTCGCGATCTGGTTGACGTCGACCGTGCCAAGCGTCCGGTACCAGGCGAACAACGACATCAGCACGCAGGCCAGGAGCAGCAACGAGCCGCCCGGATAACCGATGCCGAGCGACCGGTCGGCGAAGTCGGCGAGCGTCGTCCCGCAGGTGGTAGAAGCGACAATCGTCGCCCAATACAGCCAGGGATTGAACTGCTTCGCGCGGATTTGCAGCCAAACCAGCAGCACCAGCGCGAGGCCGAAGATCGCCGTCCCCACGAGATAGCCGTTAATCCCCGATTGGCCGGCGTCCGGCGTGGTCTCCCCAAACCAGGTCATGCTGACCGTGTCGCCGCCCGTTTCGCCGAGCGTGGTAGCGAGGATCTTGATGATCCAGAACCCAAGCGTGATCGCAGGAACCTTGCTCAGGGTCGAAGCGCGGACGTGGTCCATCATTGCTCCTAACGTAGCCTCACACCGAGCCACAGCGTCCGCGGCGTCGCCCGCTCGACCGAGCCGTCGCTGCCGATCCCGGCCATCACCAGCGCATCGGTCGCATTCTCGACACGCGTGACGAGCTGCAGCCGCCGCGTGAGCGGCCATGAAGCGGAAGCATCAAGCGTCGTCGCGCCCTTCAGGGCCCGCGTATTGAGATCGTCCTCGAATTGGGCGCCAACCCGGCGCAACACGACCTCGGCGCCCTTCCCGTCGCGCTCCCAGCTCGCCCATAATGTACCCGCAAAGGCGGGCGTCTGCGCCGGTCGCAACCCGTTGAGCGCAGCCGCCGCGCCGCTCGTCTGCATCCTCGCATGGGTCCCGCTCAGGGCTGCGCGCAGTGCCCAAGGTCCACGCGCCCACTCGGCCGAAGCCTCGATTCCGCGCACCCGAACGGCGTTGACATTCTGCCGCTGGCGGAAGGCGCCGCCGGCCGCGACGAAGCCGACCTGCGGAAAAGTGCCGGGGCCCTGGCCGAGCGTGACGTTAGCGATGGCATCGTTCAGCCGGTTCTCGAAGCCGGTCAGCGAGAGACGCCACAGACCGCCTGAATATTCCAGCCCGGCTTCGGCCCCGAACAGCCGCTCCGGAACGAGCAGCGGGTTCGCCGCCGTCGCATCGACGCCGACCCGGAAAGGCCGGAACAGTTCATTCAGAGTCGGCATTCGCCAGCCCAGATAGGCGGCAGCGCGAGCGCTTAGCCCATCCGCCACCGGCGCGTGGATTCCGCCTCTTACGGTCGGCAGCCAGCCCGTTCGCTTCGCGAAGCGATCGTTGCGCGTCACTGCACCGGTCGAGATTGTCTGCTCGATCAGATGACCCTCGGAGATTTCCCAGCGGTCGATCCGTGCACCGCCGCTTAGAATTGATCCAGACAAGTCCGCAGAGGCCTCGGCGAAGACTCCGCCGGTCCAGCTCTCACCGCCGGCCAAGCGGCGCCTTGTCGGCGCGCCTGCGAAATAATTGGCAAACTCGCGAGTTTCACCGCTGGTCCGCCTGGCGTCGGCCCCGAGCCGCAGCTCCACCCATTGCGGCATCGGCGGGCGGACTTCCACGCTGCCGCCGATGCCATGCGACGGAACCTTGTCCTGCAGCAGCACGCGCATTGCCGTCGTCCGGCCCGCGCTCAGGCTCGCCGTACTGCTCATGAGGTCGCGCCATTGCCAATAGCCGAGCGCGCTCCACTGCCACCTGCCCTGCCCGACCAGCCGCAGCGACGCGTCTGCGCCGTTTGTCCGGTCGGCGCTGAAGTCCGTCCCCCGCGTCCGCCAGTCGTGAAACCCAGAGAGATGCGCTTGAGCTTCGACATTGCTTGCGACCGGGGCAACCCAGTGCGCGCGGCCGCTCCATTCGTCATAGGCCGCAGGCTTATCGGCGGGTCCGCGCGTTCCCTCCGCGATCGGGACGAACCCGTCGCCGCGACTAAAGCGTCCCGACAGCGAGAGCAGGCCGCCCACGATCGCTACTCCAGACCTCGCCCGCGCTTCGAATGAGCCACGGCTGCCCGCATCAATCTCGCCGCCGACACCCGCGTCGGCCCGGCTGGTCATCTCGATGGTACCGGCAAGCGCTCCCGGGCCATTGGCGACGCTTCCGCCGCCACGCACGATCCGGATTCCGGCGAGGCTCGCGGGATCATAGGCCGGCCAGTTGACCCATCCTCCAAACGGGTCGGTTTGAGGCACCCCGTCCAGCACCAGCAGCGCTCGGCTCGAGGCATTGCCGCCGAGCGCGCGAAGCGTCACGCCCTGGCTCGTCGGATGACCGCTCCGCGCATCCGAGCGGCGGAACAGCTGCACGCCTGGAACGACCTTGAGCAACTGGTCCAGCTCGTGGCTAGCCGATTGCTCGATCTGCCGTGTGCCGATGCGCGCGGTCGCATAGACGCGCTCGGCCTTGGGCTCGGGCAGCGCGGCACCGGTAATGACGATCGCCGGCGGGGGTGCGGGCAGCGCGTCGGGCACGCCAGATTACAAGATGTCGTGCAGGGCCGCGCCGATCGTCAGCAGCGATGTGGCCGCAACAGCAAGCAGCGCCCAGGGGGACCACCAAGGCCAGGAAAGTCCATCGAGATCGTCACGCTCGGCCATGGTCAAACCCCTTGGCGGAGCAACGCTCATGCGTCGACTTCTTTCCCCCGCCGCCAGCGGCGGTGACAGGGTGGAACATAACCATGGTTAGATTTTGATTGAGGCTTTATCGGTAAATTGCTCTAGAACCTGCCTTCTTCAAAAAGACGACTCGGATCACTAGAGCGGGGAAGGGGCGCCCCAGTGAAGGTCGGACGGGGTCTACTGCCGGTATCCATGCGCGCGCGGCGACGAGCCGCGCGGCTGATGTTCTGCGCCTTTCTTGCCGCTCAACCTGTGACGGCCAGCGCCCAGAGCACTCCGCCGACGGTTCCTCCGACACGCGAGGAAGTGACCCGCCCGACGACGGCACCGCCGCCCGTCGAAAGCCGGCTTCAGGTCGAGGGCGGGTTCGAGCGAGCGCCTTGCGCTCTCGACGGACCCGAGTTCCAGTCAATCCGATTTACGCTTCAGGGCGCCGAGTTCGAGGGCCTGCAAGGTCTGACCAGCGCTGACCTGGCGCCGAGCTTCGCCGCCTATGTCGGGCGCGAGGTGCCGATCTCGACGGTGTGCGAAATCCGGGACCGCGCGTCCACGATCCTTCGCGATGCCGGCTACATCGCCGCGGTGCAGGTGCCGCAGCAGCGCATTGCGGGCGGCACCGTTCGCTTCCGGGTGCTGATGGCGCACCTGACGCAGGTTCGCGTTCGCGGCGAGGCGACCGGCGCCGAAGCCGCGCTTGCCGCCTATCTCAATAGACTAACTCGCCGGCCGCTCTTCAATCGACTGGAAGCCGAGCGCTATCTGCTGCTCGCAAGCGACCTTCCAGGTTACACCGTCCGCCTGACGCTTCGTCCCGCCGGGACAGCGCCCGGCGACGTGATCGGCGATGTGACCGTGCAGCGCCTCCCTGCCTATGCCGATATGATCATCCAGAATGGCGGGTCGCGGGCGCTAGGTCCCTGGGGCGGCCTTGTCCGTGGCCAGCTCTTCGGTTTGACCGGACATGGCGACCGGACGAGCCTGTCGCTCTACACAACGCCGGATCTGCAAGAACAGCAGACGGTTCAACTCTCGCACGAAATGCGCCTCGGGCCGGAGGGCGTGACGCTTTCGGGTTCGTTCACCTACGCCTGGGCGCGGCCGTCGATCCCTGACACGAAAGTCCTCGCCCGCACCTTGTACGCATCAACCGAGCTCGGTTACCCGATCGTCCGCCGGCAGTCTGAGACGATACGCGGGTCCGCCGGCTTCGATCTCGTCGATCAATCGGTCACGCTTAATCACGTAAAATTCAGTCGCGACCGGCTGCGCGTGCTGTTCATCCGCCTTGGCATAGACGCGGTCGGCGACGCGACGGAATCCGGCTATTCGGCGGCGATCCCGCCGTGGCACCTGAACAGTCTTGTCGAGCTGAGGCAGGGCGTGCGCGCATTTGGCGCATCGCCGGATTGTAACGTGGTTTCCTGCGTGCCCCCGCCGAGCCGGCCTGACGCTCAGTCGGACGCGACCCTGGTTCGGTTCACGGCCCTCGGTGAGGTCCGGCCGACCCCGAGATTCACGATCGCGCTGGCGGCGCGGGGCCAATATGCCTGGCGGTCTCTGATGAGCTTCGAGCAGTTCGCCGCAGGCAATTATACCGTCGGACGGGGCTATGACCCCGGTGCGATTCTCGGGGACCGCGGCTTCGGCACACAGCTCGAAATGCGCTTCGGCAGCCGTGTCGCTCAGAGCGCGAGCAAACCCGCGATCGAAAACTACCTTTTCTGGGACCAAGCTCGAGTCAGCAATCGCGATCACATTTCATCGACCGGCGGCCCCGAGCGCCTGCACTCGATCGGCACGGGACTCCGCGTCAGCTGGCAGCGTTTCCAGCTAGACACCAGCCTCGCGGTTCCACTCAGCCGGGTCGGCTTCGACAATAGCCGGCCGCCCGCCCGGCTTCTCGTTTCTCTAACCACGCGGCTTTGGCCATGGAAATATTGACGCCGCCGCGACGCCGAACCCCGACTCCGATGGAGGGTCTGATGGGCAGGACTGTACTTCTCGCCGCCGCGCTTGCCGCCGTGTTCGCCGGGGCGGCGGCATCGTGGGCTGCGACGCCATTGAGCGTCCGCGACAGCTGGCGCATCGGGAGCAGCGGGACCAGTTTTTGCTCGGCGCAAAGCCTGACCGTCGACAAGACCCTGACCGGCATGTTCGACGCCGGTTATTCCATCACCTGCCGCGATGCGGCGCTTCCGGTCGGCAAGCTCTACAAGATCAGGAGCGCGCACGACGCAGAAGCACGGCTGGCCGCGGACCGCGCGGAGCGAGCCAATTGCCAGGCAGGACGTCGGAGCGACATTGCCGGGATCGGCGCAGTGCGGGTGTTCGACTGTAGGCTGAAGGATGTCCCGGACGTCGCTTATCGCGGTTATGAGCTTCGGCGAGGTCCGCTAATCTACGCGTCGCAAGGACTCGGCGGTTACGACAGCGCGCTGATCCTGGGCCTCAAGAGCCTGATCGTCGATCAGCCGATGAAGGGCGAGATTTCGATCGCCACGACGGGGGTTGGGGATCCCGCCGCCTTTGCGCGCGTCCAGGCCGGCACGCTCGCGCCCGACAAGGCGCTTGAAGAGGCGTATCGCCGTAACAATGCCGGCAGCTACGCCGAGGCGGCCGAGTTCTTCGCGGCGGCGAGCAGCGGGTCGACCGACGCACCGCTGAACCGCGCCGAGGCCTTGGTCAACGAGGCCTTGCAAAAGTCGAACCTTGGCCGTTTCGCCGAGGCCGACGTCTTGTTTTCAAAGGCGGCCGAGATTGTCGGCAAGGACCCGATCGTCGCCCGCCGGCTGCGCAATTATCGGGCGATCCACCTTCTCAACCAGGGCGAGCCGAAGGCCGCGATGGCCGAGCTCGAGAAGGCGCTTCCGAAGGGCGTCGTCGACATCCAGAACGCCGCGGTCAGCAGGCTCGAGATCGACTCCGGCCTCGCGCAGCGCCTCAACGCCGACAACCGCATGGGCCAGCAGTTGACGTCAAGAAGCGATGAGCTTCTTCCCGACGAAAAGGCCGCCATCCTCGACGGCCAGGCCATGCAGCTGCGCGGCACGGCGCTTCGGCTGACCGGCGACCGCGACGGCGCTCGCGAGGCGCTTCGTCACGCCGACGGCCAATTGCTTGCCGTTCGCGGTGGCAAGGTCGCCTCGATCCTGTGGATGCGTGCCCAAATCTTCGGCGATCTCGGCGCAATCGCCGAGGACATAGGCAACCAGGCAGAGGCGCAGAAGCTCTACGCCCAGGCCGTCGACCTGCTCGAAACCAACTATCCGGGCTCGGCGGTGCTCCTGAACGCGAAGGCGCGGCTCGCCGGCTATCTCGCCCGGCACGGTCAGCGCGCGGTCGCTGAAACGATGTTCAGCGACATCGTCCATTCGCAGCCGGACACGAGCAATCTTCCGCCGAGCTTCGCCAACGTCCTGCGGCCTTACGTCGACCTGCTGCTCAAGAGTCCTGATGATCCGAAGTCGCTCTCCGAGATCTTCTCCGCAACGCAGCTGATGGTCCGCCCCGGCCTCGCCCAGACGCAGGCCGTGCTTGCGCGTGAACTCAATGGGGGGACCGACGAGGCGTCGCGACTGTTTCGCCAGTCGGTGACTCTGACTCGCCAGGTCGAACGGTCGCGGATCGAGCTCGCACGCCTTTCGGACCTCGCAAAGCCCAGCCCGCAGGACATCGTCCGCACGCGCATCCTGCGAGCGACGCTGGACACTTCCCAGAAGGAGCAGCTCGCAACCCAATCTGCGCTGGCCAGCTACCCGCGCTTCCGCGCTGTGACCAGCAACACCATCACCCTCGGCGAACTGCAGAAGGTCCTGAGGAGCGGCGAAGCTTATTACCGCATGACCGTCGCCGGGAATAACGTCTATGCAGTGCTGGTCACGCCGACGGGCGCACGAGCAGCGAAGCTCGAAGTTACGGCAAAGCAGCTCGACGAGCAGGTCGCGGCCCTGCGCGACACGATCTCGACTATCGAGAATGGCAAGCGCGTCACCTATCCCTTTGACGTCGCCTTGTCGCACCAGCTCTACGCCGAGCTGTTTGGCCCGTTCGCCGCATCCATCGTTCCGGTCAGCCACCTCATCTTCGAGCCCGATGGAGCGCTCCTGCGACTCCCCGCGAACCTGCTCGTGATGGATCAGGCCTCCGTCGAGACGTACCAGCAGCGCGCGAAGACCGGCGACGACGCTGCCTATGACTTCCGTGGCATTGCCTGGCTCGGCCGCGACCGGGACATCAGTACAGCGGTCAGTCCCCGCGGCTTCGCAGAGCTCCGCGCCGCACCGCCATCAAACGCGCGTAAGGCCTATCTCGGACTAGGCGAGAACGTGCCGCCGTCGACTTCGGCAGAAGGGCTGATCCCCGCCGCCGCTGACCGCGACTGCATCCTGCCCCTATCGTCGTGGGCGAACCCGATTTCGGCGAAAGAACTGGAGACGGCCGGCGGGATCATTCGCCGCGTCGATCCCAACGGCGTCGAGATCCTGACCCGTGACCGCTTCACCGACACCGGGCTCGAGGCACGCAACGACCTCGACCAGTATCGCATCCTGCATTTCGCAACGCACGGCGTGGTTACCGCCCGCGCTGCCAAATGCGCTGCCCAGCCCGCGTTGTTGACGAGCTTCGGCGGGAACGGCTCGGACGGCCTGCTGACCTTCAAGGAAATCTTCGACCTCCACCTGGACGCCGACCTCGTCATCCTTTCGGCCTGTGACACCGCTGGCAAGGCGAGCGCCGCGGCGACTGCGCAGGCTGGTCTCGGCACCGGCGGCGATGTCGCGCTCGACGGCCTGGTGCGCGCCTTCGTCGGTGCAGGAGCGCGGTTGGTGGTCGCAAGCCATTGGCCAGTGCCGGATGATTTCAATGCGACGCAACGGCTGGTCACCGGCCTCTTTTCCGCGCCGCCGGGAACGCCCACGGTCACTGCGCTGCGTCTGTCGCAGCGGGAGCTGATGGATGACGTCAACACGTCGCACCCCTTCTACTGGTCCGCGTTCGCGGCGGTTGGCGATGGGGAGATGCCAGTCATTCGCTCCCACAAGGCGAATATCGCCCAAGCCACGAACTAGCAGCGCTTATTCCTCGGGCTGCTCTTCTGCAGCCTTGTTGCCGGTCACTTGCGCCTCACCGCAGCGGCACGTCGTGATTCGCGGAGCCGGGCGCCGCGCGGGCGCCGACTGATCCTTGCTGGCTGGCGCCGGCTGCCGAACGTCGCTCGCCGATGCCAGAACCACTGGCGCAGCAGCGACCTCAGTGTCCGCCTTGCCACGCGGCGAATCCTTGTCCGGCTGCGCGCCTGTCGCGCCGGCCGAAGCCGCAATAAAAATCGCAAGCAGGATCAACCGGACGTTCATCCGCCAAATCTTGACGGCCACTCATCGCTAAACCGTTAAGACTGCTCGAATAATCGTTCGCTCGGGAACTTCGCCGTTCCGGAAAAGTGCTGATATATCAAGCACCTGTAACGGCGCTTTTGATGTGTCGCTCACCCGACTCACATTGACTTTCTGTTAACCAAATGTCACATCTGCCGGTCTTGACGCCGTCAAGGGGGCAACCAATGGCAACTAGTCTTCCGACTTCGCACAATCGTCGCATGATTCTCACCAGCGCCGCGGTGATCGCCGTGGGTCTTGGAGCATACGGGCTCGGCAGGGTTTATCCGCCGACCGGTTCGACGGCGGGCACCATTGCCCCCGCCGACCGCTATGTTTCGAGCCAGCTGAGCGATTCCGACGTGACGCTCGGCGACACCGCCGTCCCGCAGCTCATGCAGACCGACGCGTTCGAGCTGTTTGTCCATGATCCGGGGTTCCGCGCCCTCGCCCAGAGCCCTGGCTTCAAGGCGCTCGCCGACAATCCCCAGGTGATGTCGGCCCTGCTCGCCAATCCGAAGGCATTCGCCGACCTCGCAGGAAATCCCGCCGCGTTCGCGCAACTCGTCGAGGCGGCCAAGAACGCCGGCTCGCTCGGGCATCAGTCGCAAGAGGTGAGCGCGGCTTTGTTGGGCCTTGTCGCGGGCCATACCGCTGCCATGCAGGGACTCTCTGCGCATCCTGAGGCGTTGCAGGCGATCCTCTCGGACGGCCATGCGTTCGGCAAATTTGCGAACGACGCCCGCGCCTTTGAGCTCGAAGCAGCCAAGGGCGCAGCGTTTGGCCGGCTCGCTGCCGACAAGCAGGCGATGAGCGCGATCCTCTCCGATTCCTCGCTGTTCGCGGACATTTCATCCAACGCCGGTGCGTGGAAGGGCCTGGCCGGCCAGCAGCAAGGGCTCAAGGCTGCGGTCGACAGCGCGGTCAGCGCGGTTCGTCAGTTCGAGGCCGCGGGCATCTCCAATGCCGGTCTGCAGGTGCTGGGACGCAACGGTCTCGCGTTCGACCAGCTCGCGGGCCAACCCAAGGCGCTGTTGGCAATCGCCGGCCATTGGCAGGCCTTCGCCGGGCTCGCCGGCCATCCCGAGGCATTGCAGGCGATCCTTTCCGAGGGTCACGCCTTCGGGAAATATGCGAACGACGCGCGCGCGTTTGAGCTAGAAGCTGCCAAGGGGGCGGCGGGAAGCCCGATGGCGAACAACGCCAAGGCGTTCCTCGAGCTCGCCGCCGACCAATCGGCGATGAGCGCTCTGCGAGCTGACCCGCAGGTGTTCGCGGCGATTGGCAGTAACGCGCACGCCTTTGGCGGCCTTGCCGGCAATGCGAAGCAGTTCAGTGCGGAGCTGATGCAGGCGATCGGTCAGAACGGCTCGGCTTTTTCGAAGCTCGCCAATGACGCGGCCAAGCTCAGCCTGGCCGGCCATTCGCTGCTATCGCTCGACGCCCATTCGCTCGTTGCGTCGGCCGGCAGCGCCGGGATCCTGAATGCAGGGTCGTACAAGGCCGCGCTCGGCAGTCCGCAGGCGTTCGCTGCGATTTCCGCTAACCCCAAGGCTTTCGCCGGCATCAGCCAGAACGCTGCGGCGCTGGCTACTCTGGCGGCAAACCAGAAGGCTTTCGCGGCGCTCTCGGCCGAGCCGAACCTCGCCGCCTTGCTTGCCAATCCCAGCTTCTCGGCGGCGCTTAACCAGGCCGGCGTGTCGCAGTCCGAATAAGCGTCGGTCGGGGCGCCGCGTACATGGCGGAGGGGGGTCTAGAAGCGCGATCGGTCGTGCGTGCGGCGCTTGCGCTCGGATTGAGCGCGTGCGCCGCTCCCCTTCTTGCCCAGACTCCGGCCAAGCAGCAGCCTCCCCCACCGCAGCCCGACACGACCACCGTCGTCGAAAAGCCCGACGACAAGCCTCAGCCGACTACAGGGCCGAACAATCCGCCGGCGCCGGAAACCAAAGCTCCCGAGCACGTGCCTCAGGACGCATCCGGCTTCCACCTGTCGAAGCTGGAGACAAAGGACCTGACTCTCCTCTATCTCGACCCGCTTCAGACCTACCTCACGCCCTACATCGCGCGCGCGTTCGAGAACTCGGTCGCGTTCCACGAGAAGAACCTGCGCTGGAAGCCGTGGGAGCCGGTGACGATCCTGCTCAAGGACTTTGCCGACTACGGCAATGCGGCGGCGCTCGGATCACCGAGCAACATGGTCCTGCTCGACGTGGCGCCCCTATCGCTGTCGATGGAGACCTTCTCTCCCGGCGAGCGCTTCTACACGTTGATGAATCATGAGCTGACGCACGTCGGCACGATCGACGTGTGGAACAGCCGCGACGCGCGTTGGCGCAAGTTTCTCGGCGGCAAGCCGATGCCGATCCAGAAGCACCCGGAATCGATCCTCTACAACTTCCTCACCAGTCCGCGAAACCTGACGCCGCGCTGGTACATGGAAGGGAGCGCGGTCTTCCACGAAACCTGGATGGCGGGCGGCCTCGGCCGCGCGCAGGGCGGCTATGACGAAATGGTCTTCCGCGCCAAGGTCCACGACCATCTGAAGCTCTTTTCCCCGCTCGGCCTCGAGAGCGAAGGCACGCAGGTCGACTTCCAGGTCGGCGCCAACTCCTACCTCTACGGCACCCGCTTTTTTTCCTACCTGGCGCTGACCTACGGCGTGGACAAGACGATGGACTGGCTGCGCCGCTCAGAGGATTCCAGGGCGTTCTATTCGAGCAACTTCAACCACGTTTTCGGCAAGTCGCTCAATTCGGCCTGGGCAGACTGGATCGCGTTCGAGCAAAAATTCCAGGAAGCGAACCTCGCCCGCCTCGGCCAATATCCGCTGAGCGAACCCAGGCATCTCAGTCCGCGCGGACTCGGGTCGATGTCGCGCGGTTTCATCGACGACAAGACCAACAGCCTTGTCGCGGCCGTCC
>Ga0207657_10003594_pt1 | contig 16536 bp, 14 predicted proteins | sample KBSC33metaG_FD_184316 | JGI IMG/M metagenome (GOLD analysis project Ga0207657, IMG submission 184316) | Corn rhizosphere microbial communities from Kellogg Biological Station, Michigan, USA - KBS C3-3 metaG (SPAdes) (version 2) | ecosystem: Host-associated > Plants > Roots > Rhizosphere > Soil ... | reverse complement strand
GCATTGAGCGAGCCCGGCGTCTTCTGGACCCTGATCTTCTTCCTCCTGGCGATCGGGCCGCTGATCTTCGTCCACGAAATGGGCCATTATTGGGTCGGCCGCTGGTTCGGGGTGAAGGCGGAGGTCTTCTCGATCGGCTTCGGCAGGGAGCTGGTCGGCTGGACCGACCGGCGTGGCACCCGCTGGAAGGTCGCGGCGCTGCCGCTGGGCGGCTATGTCCGCTTCGCCGGCGACATGAACCCGGCGAGCCAGCCCAGCCGCGAATGGCTGACCATGCCGGCGGAGGAGCGGCAACGAACCTTCCAGGCCAAGGCGCTGTGGCAGCGTTTCCTGATCGTGGCGGCGGGGCCCTTCACCAACTTCCTGTTCGCAATCCTCATCCTCGCCGGCTTCTTCGTCGCCTTCGGGGAGCCCTACAGCCCGCCGGTCATCGGCGACGTCGTGGCGAAGTCGGCGGCGGCCGAGGCGGGGCTGCGCCGCGGCGACCGCATCGCCGCGGTCGGCGGTGCGCCGATCGACCGGTTCGAGGAGATCGCGCCGCGCATCATGCTGCGCGCCGGCGATGTGGTTCGGATCGACGTGTTGCGGGGCGGGACGCGGTTCAGCATCGCGCCGCGCATCCGTTGGGACGAGGAGAAGGACGCGTTCGGCAACCGCGCGCGCGTCGGCAGGCTCGGCATCGTTCCGGCCGGGCTGGCGCTGCGCCGGGTCTCGCCGGCGCAGGCCGTGGGCCTTGCCGTTTCCGGCACTGGCAGGGTCGTCTCGATGACGGTTGAGGGCATCGGGCAAATCGTCTCCGGCAAGCGCTCGGTGCGCGAGCTCGGCGGGCCGCTGAGGATCGCCAAGATGTCCGGCGAGCAGGCCAGCCTCGGCTGGATCAGCTTCGTCTACTTCGTCGCGATGATCTCGATTAATCTCGGATTCATCAACCTCTTGCCAGTTCCCATGCTGGATGGAGGCCACCTGCTTTTCTACCTCATCGAGGGCGTGCGTCGGCGGCCGCTGCCGCCGCGGGCGGTGGAGTGGGCGTTCCGGACGGGCCTGGCTGCCCTCCTGATGCTGATGATCTTCGTCACTTTGAACGACTTGGCGTCTTTTGGGCTGTGGTCGAAGCTTGGCGGGTTGATCGGCCGGTCATGATCGGGCAGGGCAAGGACGACAGGGAGAGAGGGGTCCGCCGGACGGCGCGGCCCCATATCTTGCAAGGGCGGGGACGCGTGAAAGCCATAAACGAATTTTCCACCCGGCGGCGCTTCGCCTCCGCGCTGCTCGTCGGCACCATCCTCGGCGGCTATGCAGTCCCGGCCGCCGCGCGCCAGCAGCCGCAGCCGCCGGCCTCCGGGCCCGCGGCGGCTCCGGCCGCCGCACCCGCTGCGGCCCAGCCGACTCCGGCGCCTGCCGCGCCCGTCGCCGCGCCCCAGCCGGCGCGGGTCATCCAATCGCTCGCCGTCACCGGCAACCAGCGGCTCGAGACCGACACCGTCCTGTCCTACATGAAGCTGCGCGTCGGCCAGACCTACGACGTCGAGCAGCTCGACCAGGCGCTGAAGGATCTGCTCGCCACCGAGCTGTTCGCCGACGTCCAGATCCACGGCGCCGACACCGGCAACATCGTCGTCCAGGTGCGCGAGAACCCGGTCATCAACCGGATCGTGCTCGAGGGCAACAAGCGTCTCAAGGAAGACAAGATCAACCCGGAGATCAAGCTCGCGCCGCGGCAGATCTTCACCCGCTCCAAGGCGCGCGCCGACGTCGCCCGCATCATCGAGCTCTACCGCCGCCAGGGCCGGTTCGCCGCCACCGTCGAGCCGAAGATCGTGCAGCTCGAGCAGAACCGGGTCGACGTGGTCTTCGAGATCAACGAGGGGCCGCAGTCGCGCATCCGCCAGATCAACATCATCGGCAACGAGCATTTCTCGGACGGCGAGTTGCGCGGCCAGCTCGCCACCAAGCGCGCGAGCTTCCTCTCCTTCCTCTCCTCGGGCGCCGTCTACGATCCGGACCGGCTCGCCTACGACCAGCAGAAACTGAGGCAATTCTACCTGACCCAGGGCTATGCCGATTTCCGCGTCGTCTCCGCGGTCGCCGAGCTGACGCCGGACCGTCGCGACTTCATCATCACCTTCGTGGTGGAGGAGGGCGACCGCTACAAGTTCGGCGACGTCAAGGTCGAGAGCAGCATCCGCGACTTCAAGGGCACCGGCCTCACCCGCATGCTGCCTATGCACAAGGGCGACTGGTACAACGCCAAGCAGGTCGAGGACACCGTCACCCAGCTCAACGAGGCGGCGGGCCTGTTCGGCTATGCCTTCGCCGACGTGCAGCCGGATTTCGCGCGCGACAAAGAACACCTCACCATGGGGATCACGTTCAACGTCGGCGAGACGCCGCGCGTCTATGTCGAGCGGATCAACATCAACGGCAACAAGCTCACCCGCGACAAGGTGATCCGCCGCGAGTTCCGCGTCGCCGAGGGCGACCCGTTCAACTCGATCCGCGTCAAGCGCTCGCGCGACCGCATCCAGTCGCTGGGTTATTTCCAGGACAATCTCGAGATCGAGCAGACCCAAGGCTCCGGCCCCGACCGCGTCGACCTCGGCGTCAACGTCCAGGAAAAGGCGACCGGCCAGCTGCAGGTCTCGGCCGGCTATTCGAGCCTGGAGCATTTCCTGGTCAACCTGTCGATCGAGCAGCGCAACTTCATGGGCAAGGGCCAGACCGTCCGCGCCGCCGTGAACTATTCGAGCTACTCGAAGTCGGTCGAGCTCGGCTTCACCGAGCCGTACGTGTTCGACCACAATGTCGCGATGGGCTTCGACCTGTTCCGCCGCGACTATTCGAACTTCAATTATATCGGCGACCAGCGCAACACGACCTACAAGCAGGTGTCGACCGGCGGCCAGGTGCGCTTCGGCGTCCCGCTCACGGAATATCTGTCGGTCGCGCTGCGCTACGGCCTCAGCTACGACCAGGTCAGCCTCGACAAGGCGACCTTCTATTCGAACGGTACCTGCGACCCGCTGCTCGCCGGCCGCTACCTGTGCGAGGCGGTGGGCAACAAGCTCACCTCGTCGGTCGGCTATTCGGTCGTCTACGATTCCACCGACAACCAGATCCGCCCGACCCGCGGCCAGCGCTTCACGCTGAACCAGGATCTCGCCGGCCTCGGCGGCGACGTCCACTACCTGCGCACCCGCGGCACCGCGGCCAAATTCTGGCGGCCGTTCGGCAACTACATCTTCTCGATCAACGCCGAGGCCGGCTACATCAAGAGCTTCGACAAGACGTCCGGCGATCTCGATCCCGTCCGCCTCGTCGACCGCTTCTTCCTCGGCGAGCCGCAGATCCGCGGCTTCGACATCCGCGGCGTCGGCCCGCGCATCCAGCGCGTCTTCTTCAAGACCGACTCCAACGGCGCCTACGTCACGAATCCCGACGGCAGCTACCAGACGATCGAGGACCGCAAGCAGATCGTCGACGACGCGATCGGCGGGCGCGCTTACTATCTCGCCCGCGCCGAGCTCGAAATCCCGGTCAGCGCCAGCTTCAAGGAAATGGGGCTGAGGCCGTCCGTCTTCCTCGACGTCGGCGCCGTCTTCGGGGTTCGCCGGCCGACCACGGACTCGCTCCTCCCCAACGATCCGCGTGCGCAGGACCGCTGCCTCGACGCCTCGGGGAACAACGTGGGCGCGCCTGCCGCCGGCATCTGCTCCACCGGCACCTTCACGGCCGGCACCAAGCCGTTCCTCGAGCGCTTCGTCGGCGATACGCCCAAGCCGCGCCTGTCGATCGGCTTCGGCATCAACTGGAACTCGCCTTTCGGGCCGTTCAGGATCGATATAGCCAAGGCGCTTATCAAGGCGCCCGGCGACGCGCCCAAGCTTCTCACCTTCAACGTAGGAACCGCATTCTGATGACCAAGCTTCTGACCGGCGCCGCCTTTGCCGCGCTTGCCCTCGCCGCCCCGGCGGCCGCCCTCGCCCAGCGCGGCGGCTCCGCGCCCGAGGTCCTCGTCGTCGACATCACCCGCATTTCGACCGAGTGCAATGCCTGCCGCACCGCGGCCGCGAGCCTCCAGAGCCAGAGCGCCGCGCTCCAGCAGCGCCAGCAGCAGCTCGCCCAGCAGCTCCAGGCCGCGCAGGCGCCGATCGAGGCGTCGATCAACGCGCTCGCCGGCAAGCAGCCGGACGCGGCGCTCCAGGCCCGCATCCGCGCGTTCGAGACGCAGCGCAACACCGCCGCGCAGGAGATCCAGAGCCGTGGGGCGCAGATCGAGTCGATCGGCGCCAACGTCAACGTCCAGATCGACAGCCGGCTGCGCGTCATCCTCGAGGCGATCCGCGCCCAGCACAATGCCAGCGTCATCGTCGCCAAGGGCGCGACCTGGGCGAGCCTGCCCGCCGTCGACGTCACCAACGAGGCGCTGACCCAGCTCAACGCCCAGCTGCCGAGCGTCAGCCTGACCCCGCTGCCGCAGGCCGCGGCGCCGGCCAACCCGGCGCAGCCCCAGGGCCGCTGAGCTCCGCGCCGGTGAGCGACGAGGCCGGACCGGCCGCCATGGGCCCGCTCGACATCAAGCGGGTGATGGCGGCCATCCCGCACCGCTACCCCATGCTCCTCGTCGACCGCGTCGAGGAGCTGGTGCCGAACGAGCGCATCGTCGCCATCAAGGCGGTGACGATCAACGAGCCCTTTTTCCAGGGCCATTTCCCGTCGCGCCCGATCATGCCCGGCGTGCTCATCGTCGAGGCGATGGCGCAGGCGGCCGGCGTGCTCGCCGTCGAGTCGATGGGGCTGCGCGACAGCGGCAAGCTCGTCTACTTCATGGCGATCGACAACACGAAGTTCCGCACCCCCGTCGAGCCGGGCGTGCTCCTGCGCCTCGAGGTGACGCTCACCCAGGCCCGGCGCGCCGTCAGCAAGTTCGCCGGCAGGGCCTTCGTCGGCGAGAAGCTCGCCGCGGAGACCGAATTCACGGCGATGATCGCCGACGCCCCGGCGGAATAGGCTAACGTCATCCTGGCGAAAGCCGGGATCTCCCGAAATCCGCTCCGTGCCTTGCTTCGGGAGATCCGGCTTCGCCGGGATGACGAGAGCTAGGCCAGCTCCCACCCTTCGCGTCCCCGCTCGATCCCGAACACCGCGCGCAGGTGCGGGCCGTCGAGCAACTTCGCAGCCGTCCCCCCCGCCGCGATCCGTCCTCCCTCCATCAGCACCAGCCGGTCGGCGAAGCGGGCGGCGAGGTCGAGGTCGTGGAGGGCGGCGACCACGCCGATGCCCCGCTCGCGCACGAGCTGCCGGAGCAGCGCCATCAGCCGCAGCTGCCACGCCGGATCGAGGTTGGCGGCGGGCTCGTCGAGCAGCAGCAGCCTGGGGGCGGGCGCGAGGGCGCGGGCGATCAGCACCCGGCTGCGCTCTCCGGTGGACAGCCGGTCGACGCGGCGCTCCGCGAAGGCATCGACGCCGAGCGCCGCCACCGCCGCGTCCGGCGCCGCCCCCGCCGGCAGTCCCAGCGCGATGACGTCGCGGGCGCTCAGCGGCCAGGCGATGTCGCGCGAGGCCGGCAGGTAGGCGAGCAGGCGCTTGCGCGCATCCGGCCCGAGCGCCTCGGGATCCTCGCCGGCGATCCGCACCGCCCCCGCCGGGCGGCCGATCCGCGCGAGGGCGTGGAGCAGGCTGGTCTTGCCGCTGCCGTTCGGCCCGACGAGGCACAGCAGGGCAGGGGCCGCCATGGTCAGCCCAGTCGGCTCCAGCCGCCCCGCGAGCGCCAGTCCCTCCGCATGAAGGAACGGCGTCATCGCGCCAGGCTCCAGCGCATCCTGACCACCAGAGCCAGGAAGAAGGGCGCCCCGAGAAGCGCCGTCACCACGCCGATCGGAAGCGCGCGGCCGATCGGCGCCGCCCGCGTGACGAGGTCGGCGGCGGTGAGCAGGCAGCCGCCGACCAGCGCGGCCGGCAGGATCGCCCGCCCTGGATGCCCCCGCGTCAGCCGCCGCGCGAAGATCGGCGCGACGAGGCCGATGAAGCCGATCGCCCCGCACACCGCGACGCAGGCGCCGACGCCGAGCGCGGACAGGCACACCACCCACAGTCGCAGCCGCCCAAGCCGGTGCCCAAGCGACTCCGCCGCCTCCTCGCCGAGCGCGAGGCTGTCCAGCGCGGGAGCGAACCGGGCGAGGAGGAGGACGCTGAGCAACGCCGGCACCCCCGCAAACGCCGCCTGCGCCAGGCTGCGGTCGACGAGCGAGCCCATCAGCCACTCATAGGCGTCGTAGAAGGCGAAGGGGGAGGGGGCGAGGGCGAGCGCGACGGTGGTCAGCGCCCCCGAGAGCGCGGCGATGGCGAGGCCGGCGAGCAGCAGGGTCGCGACTTCCGCCCGCCGCCCCGCCAGGGCGAGGAGCAGGACCAGGGCGCCGAACGCGCCGGCCACCGCCCCCACCGACAGCCCCACCGAGCCGTCGAAGCCCAAGATGTAGGCGGCGAGGACGGCGCCGAGCGCCGCGCCGCCGGTCGTGCCGGTCAGGTCCGGGGAGGCGAGGGGATTGGCGAACAGCGCCTGGATCGCCGCGCCCGACGCACCGAGCGCCGCGCCGTAGCACAAGGCGAGCAGCGCCCGCGGCAGGCGGAGCTCGACCAGCACCGCCTGCGCGAGCCCGCGGTCGGCCTCCCACAGTTCCGCGAGCTGACGCCATGGCGTCAGGATCGAGAGCGCGAACAGCAGCGCCGCGGCCGCCGCCAGCACGAGCCACAGCCGCGCCCTCACCGGCCGAGCGCCCGGCGCAGCCGCAGCACTTCCGGCACCATCAGCGGGCCCATGCAGGTCCACAGCCGTCCGTCGGTGGCGAGCGACCGGCCAGCGCGCACGCGCTGCGCCAGCGGATGCGACAGCCAGCGCTGCTCCGCGGAGAACTGCCCGCTCCGGTAGCTGCTGCGCAGCAGCACCGCCGGCGGCCGCACGAGCAGGGTCTCGAGGTCCGCCCGGTCGCCGGCCAGCGGTCGCTGCCTCAGCCCCGCCGTCGCCATCCATTCGGCCGCCGTCCCCTTCGCCGAGACGCTGCGCCCGCCGCCCGAAAGGTAGATGGCGTCCGCCGGGCGCGGCGGCGCGCTGCGGCGTGCGCGCTCCATCGCCGCTACCAGCGCCCGCCCCCGCGCCTCCCGCCCGAGCGCGACGGCAACTCTCATCGTCGCCGTCTCCACGTCAGCGATGGCGGCTGGGAACGGCAGGTCGAGCACCTTCGTCCCCAGCCTTCCTCCTACGGCCGCGCGACCCCGCCCGCCGCCGCCCATGGTCAGGACCAGGTCCGGCTTCATCCCGGCCACCGACAGGAGGCTGCCGTCATTGCGGCGATACGCTCGCGCTCTTGCCCAAAGCGGCGTCTCTTCAGGCAGTTGCGAGAGATAGCTCACGGAAGCTATCTGTTTTGGGTCCGCCACCAGCAGCAGCAATTCGTCGGTGCACAGGTTGAGCGACGCCACGCGGCGCGGCGGGGCGGCCTCAGCCGCTCCTGCGAGGGCAAGGCTAAGCGCCGAGGCGCAGGCGAAGGCCCGCATGGACCGTCCTTCCCGCCGTCGCGTAGCCGACCGCATCCTGGTAGCGCGCATCGAAGGCGTTCTCCGCCCGCACGTAAAGCTCCACCTGCCGCGTCAGCCGATAGCCGACCCGAGCCGATGCGAGCAGGTACGGATGCAGCCGCACCGTCCGCGCCGGAAAGGCGTCGAAGTCGACGTCGCTCCGGGCGCCGACATAGGCCGCGGTCCCGCTCGCGCTCAGCCGCCCGAGCGTCCAGGTCGCGAGGAGGTTGGCGCTGTGCCGCGGCCGCCGCACCTCGCGCACCAGCACCGTCCCCGCCGTCTTCTGCTCGTCCGCATCGAGGAAGGTGTAGTTCGCCGCAAGCAGCAGCGCCTTCGACGGCCGCAGCTCGGCGTCGACCTCGATCCCGCGCCGACCGCTCCGCCCCGAGGCATTGGCCGTCGAGGAGAGGAAGGTCGCCGGATCGAAGACGTCGAGGACCTCGTCGCGCAACCGGTTCGAGAAGCCGGTCACGCCTGCGGTGAACGCCTTGCCGCGCCACCTCAGGCCGATCTCGCCCCCCTCCGACCGCTCCGGCTGCAGGCCGGGATTGCCGCGGAACGAGCCTGGGAAGAAGCCGTACAGATCGTAGAAGGTCGGCTGGGCGATGCCTTGCCCGTAGCCGCCGTGGAGCGTCCAGCCCCCGCCGGGCGAGACGATCGCCGCCGCCCGCACGGTCGTCGCGTCCCTGTAGGCGCTGAAGGAGTCGCGCCGCACCGCGACGTCGGTGGAGAGCAACGGCGCCCACTCCGCCCGCCACTCGCCGACGAAGGCGTCCAGGCGCCGTAAGCGGTCCTGGTCGGTCGCCCCGAAATATTGCTGATCGCGGGCATGGAAGCGCTCCGTCTCATGCTCGTAGGCGATTGTGACGCGGTGCCGGCCCATCGTCCGCGAAACCTGCGCCCCCGCCGTCAGCCGCTCGCCGGAGGTGCGGTTCAGGGGAGTGTCGGCGAGGAAGTTGCGGTTGGTGCTGCCGAGCAGGCTCACGTCCGCCGAGAGGTGCCAGCCGCCGTCCTGGTACGAAGCCCAGCCGCGGCCGGCGGCGATGCGATTGCGGGTGTTGTCGAGCGTCTCGGCGCGCTGGAAGGTGACGGGGTCGTAGCCGTCATACTCGCTCTTGCCCTCGACGACATGGCCGACAAGGCCGATTTCGAGCCCGGAACCGGGCCGCGCCACTGCCTTCGCCGTTGCGAACCGAGTCCAATAGCCGTCGCGCTCGCCGCCGCGGACGCCGAGCTCGTCTATTCCCTCACTGCCCATCGCGCCCGCGGCAGCGGACAGGCCGACCGGTCCCGTCTCCGCCGCGCCTTGCACGAATCCGCGGCCGCTCTTGAGGCTGCCATATTCGCCGAGCCCGCTGAGCCCGGTGCCGCGGCGGGCGTCGGCGCTCTCGACCGCAATGACGCCGCCCAGGGCTTCGGAGCCCCACAAGGCCGACTGCGGGCCGCGCACCACCTCGATGCGCGAGAGGGCGTCGCTCGCCAGCAGCTCGAACCGCGCCTCGTTGCCGGCGGCCGGGTCGTTGAAGCGAATGCCGTCGACGAACAGTAGGGTGTGGTTCGCCTCCGCGCCGCGGATCCGCACTTGGGTCTGGCTGCCCTTGGGTCCGGAGACGGCGACCGCGACGCCCGGCGACAGGCGCAGCACGTCGCTCGCCTGCGGCAGCGACAGCGCGTCGATCGTGTCGGCGTCGAAGACGGTGGAGGAGACCGGCGCCTCCGCCTGCCGTTCGGGTTCGCGCGCGGCGGTGACGACGATGGTGTCGGGCGCGGTCGCGGGCTCCGTTACGAGCAGGCCGGCGAGAACGAATATGTTCATGATCAATCCTTTCCGAAGCGACATTGCTGTCGTCTCGGAAGGACTGGAGCGGCCATCTGGGCTGCACCGGGTCCTCGCACCGCGGCTGGTCCCGGCCGGATGCGGACGACGTGCCTCGGGCAGGTCTCCTGGCTCGCGGCTCCCGGACCGGCTCGCCGGTCCATCGCCCTTTCCTCCTTTGCGGGGGAGGGGCTCGCCGCCTACAGTTGCGGGCACAGCGCCGGCGTTCGACCGGCTTCCCTTTTCACCGCGCTCTCGCGAGCGCGGCACCTTCGGCGAAGCCAGCTAGGCGCCGGCCGGGAGGCTTGTCAATTCGGCCGCCCCTCTGTAGAGAGCCGGCAGCCTGAGGCCCCGCCGGAGCACCCGCTTCGTGGGGCTTCGTCGTTTGAGGCTGGTCGGAACCAGCCAATCCAAGGACGCAATCGATGAAGACCGACGCCCATCCCGATTATCACATGATCAAGGTGCAAATGACCGACGGCACCACGTTCGAGACCCGCTCCACCTGGGGCAAGGAGGGCGACACCCTTCAGCTCGACATCGATCCGAAGGTCCATCCGGCCTGGACCGGCGGCAACGCCCGCGTCCTCGATTCGGGCGGCCAGGTCGCGCGCTTCAACAAGCGCTTCGGCGGCCTCACCCTCGGCGGCGGCAAGAAGTAAGTGGGTGGGGGCTCAACGTCCCCTCCCGTCATCCCGGCGGAAGCCGGGATCTCCTGGTGACGCGCCGTGACCTCTGGACCTGAGACCCCGGCTTCCGCCGGGGTGACGGGTCTGCGCGAGGCGCCGACGCTCGAGACCGAGCGGCTCCGCCTCCGCGCCTTCCGCCCGTCCGACCTCGACGCCCAGGCCGCGACCATGGGCGATTCCGAGGTCGTGCGCCATCTCGGCGGCCATCCCTTCTCCCGCGAGGAGACCTGGCGAAAGCTGCTCACCGGCGTCGGCCTCTGGCCCCTGCTCGGCTTCGGCTATTGGGCGGTCGAACGGCGCGAGGACGGCGCCTATTGCGGCCAGGCCGGCTTCTCCGACTTCAAGCGAGACCTGACCCCGTCGATCGAGGGCACGCCCGAAATGGGCTGGATCTTCGCGCCCGCGATGCAGGGCAAGGGCTATGCCTCCGAAGCCTGCGCCGCGGGATTGCGCTGGCTCGACGAGGCCCTCCCCGGACGCGAGGCGACCGCGATCATCAGCCACGCGAACGCCGCCTCGATCCGCGTCGCCGAAAAGGTCGGCTTCTCGGTCCGCGAGGAAGCGCTCTACCGCGGCGAGCCGATCCTCCTGTTCCGCAGGCCGCCGGTCAGATAAGCTCGCGCACCAGCTCGCCCGCCATGGTGCGGACGATCTTGCCGCGCCGCTCGTCGCCGCGCAGCAGCCCCTTCACCAGGTTCGTGGCCTCCTTGAGGTGGGTCGAGGGCGGGTAGGGCGGCTCGTCGGGGTCGATCGGCACCTCGACCAGGCAGGGCCCCGGCTCGGCAAGCGCGGCGCGCAGGGTGTCGGCGCAGTAGGCCGGGTCCTCGATCCGCATGCCCTTGAGCCCGCACGCCTCGGCCACCTTCACGAAGTCGATCGGCTCGAGCGCGACGCCGAACTGCGGGTTGCCCATCGTGGCGAGCTGCTCCCATTCGATCATGCCGAGCATGTCGTTCTTGAGCACGACGATCTTCACCGGCAGCCTGTACTTGGCGAGCGTCACGAGATCGCCCATCAGCATCGACAGCCCGCCGTCGCCGACGACGAGCACCACCTGCCGCCCGGGATGCGCGATCGCCGCGCCGATCGCGTAGGGGAGCCCCGCCGCCATCGTCGCCAGCGTTCCCGAGCAGGCGAAGCTCTGGCTCGCGCCGTTGAGCTCGACGTGCCGCGCCGTCCAGAAGGTGTTGTTGCCGCAGTCGCAGATCAGGATCGCGTCGTCGGCGAGCAGCGGGCCCAGCGCCTTCATCGGCACTTCGGGCTTGATCGGGAGATCCATGCGGCTGCCACGCTCGTCGAGAAGCTCCCGCCATTCCCGCATCGCCCGCTGGGTCCCGCCGAGGAAGCTCCGGTCTTCCTTGCGCTTCACCCGGGCTTCCAGCGCCCGAAGCACCGGAGCGCAGTCCCCGACCAGCCCGGTTTCGACCGGAAATCGCAGCCCGATGCGCTGCGGGTCCCGGTCGATCTGGATGCCCCGCGCCTTTCCCGGCTCCGGATAATATTCCACGTAGGGAAAGGCCGATCCGACGATCAGCAGGGTGTCGCAGGCCTTCAGCGCCTCCTCCGACGGTCGGGTGCCGAGGAGGCCGACGCCGCCGGTGGTGAGCGGATGGTCGTCGGGCACAACCGCCTTGCCCAGCAGCGCCTTGCCGATCGGCGCGCCGAGCTTGTCGGCCAGCGCCAGCAGCTCCTCCCGCGCGCCGAGAGCACCCTGGCCGGCGAGGATGAACACCTTCTCGCCTTCGTCAAGGATCCGCGCCGCCCGCTCCAGCGCCGCCGCGTCCGCCCCCCCGCCGCCATGCGCCATCACGTTGGAGACATGGTCGGCGACGTTGCGCGGCGAGCGCTGGTCCTTCTTCACCGGCATTGCCTGCACGTCGATCGGCACCGTGACGTGGCACGGTTTCCTGTAGGCGAGGGCGGTGCGGCAGGCGATGTCGACGACGTTCTGGACGTGCGCCGCGCCCATCACCCGCGCATTGTAGGCGCAGGCGTCGACGAAGACCTTGTCGAGCTCGACGTCCTGCTGGGTCCAGGTGGCGATGAGGTCGTGATGCTGCAGCCCGGTGATCGCCAGCACCGGAACATGGTCCATCTTCGCGTCGTAGAGGCCGTTCAGAAGGTGGATCCCGCCGGGTCCCGAGGTCGCCAGGCAGACCCCGAGCCGGCCGGTGAGCTTGGCATAGCCGACCGCCGCCAGCGCCGCCGCCTCCTCGTGGCGGACCTGGACGAACCGCACCTTGTCCTGACGGGTGCGCAGCGCCTCCATGATTCCGTTGATACCGTCACCGGGTAGGCCGAAGACCGTGTCGACGCCCCAGGCGATCAGCGTCTCGACGAGCAGGTCTGCGGCAGTCTCGGCCATGGCGCCCTCTTTTTGCTGGAACGGGAGGACAAAGTCCGGCGCCGGACGGCGGTTCCCGCGGGCCTCCCGCCGGGAGGTTAAACCCTGTTCACCTCAGCTCCCGAAGCGCGGCTTCCCGGCGCCGAGCCGCGGGCTCAGCCGCTCCGCGACCTGGCGCTTGCCGTCGATGACGATGGGCGAGGCGAGACCGGGCGGATCGCCCTCCAGCCGCATGCCGCGATGGACCACCTGCGGGTCGGCGAACACCTCAGCGACGTCGTTGATCGGACCGGCGGGAATGCCCGCCGCGTCGAGCGCTTCGGAAAGCTCCCTTTGCGCCCGCCGCGCGATCGCGTCGGCGAGGATTGGGATCAGGGCCGCCCGGTGCACCACCCGCGCCGGATTGGTCGCGAAGCGCTCCTCCTCGGCCAGCGCCGGCAGGCCGAGCAGCGCGCACAGCTTCTGGAACTGCCCGTCGTTCCCGACCGCGACGATCACCGGCCCATCGGCCGTGTCGAAGGCCTGGTAGGGGACGAGGTTGGCGTGGCCGTTGCCCATCCGGTGCGGGACCTTGCCTGAGACCATCCAGTTAAGCGCCTGGTTGGCGAGGACCCCGACCTGGCTGTCGAGCAAGGCCATGTCGATATGCGCACCCTTGCCGGTGCGGTCCCGCTCGCGCAGCGCCGCGAGGATCGCGACGGTCGCATAGAGGCCGGTGAACAAATCGGCATAGGCAATGCCCGATTTCTGCGGCGCCCCGTCCGGCTCACCCGTCAGCGACATCGCCCCGCCCATTCCCTGGATGATGAAGTCGTAGCCGGCGCGCGCCGCATAGGGGCCGTCCTGCCCGAATCCGGTGATCGAGCAATAAATGAGGCCCGGGTTGAGCGCGGCGAGGGCAGGGTAGTCGAGGCCGTACTTGGCGAGCCCGCCCACCTTGAAATTCTCGATCAGCACGTCGGCCTCGGCCGCCATCGCCCGCACCGCGGCCTGGCCCTCGGCCGTCTCCAGATCGAGCGCGACCGAGCTCTTCCCCCGGTTGCAGGCATGGAAATAGGCCGCCGCACCGTCCGCCGCGAAGGGCGGCCCCCAATGCCGCGTGTCGTCGCCCGCCTCCGGCCGCTCGACCTTCACCACCTCCGCGCCGAGATCGGCGAGCAGCTGCCCCGCCCACGGCCCGGCGAGGATGCGGGCGAGCTCGAGCACCTTCAGGCCGGCAAGGGGCTGGTCCACCTCTTACTCCCTCCCCCATCGAGCGGGAGGGAGTCCTCTGTGCGGCTCCCGCCCGCCCCTCAAAACGCCGAGATCCCCGTGATCGCTCGGCCGAGGATCAGGCCGTGGACGTCGTGCGTGCCCTCGTAGGTGTTGACCGTCTCGAGGTTCATCGCGTGGCGCATCACCTGGAATTCCGCCGAGATGCCGTTGCCGCCGTGCATGTCCCGGGCGGCACGTGCGATGTCCAGCGCCTTGCCGACATTGTTGCGCTTGATGAGGCTGATCGTCTCGGGGACGAGCTTGCCTTCGTCCATCCGCCGCCCGACCCTAAGCGCCGCCTGCAGGCCGAGGCTGATCTCCGTCGCCATGTTGGCGAGCTTCATCTGGACGAGCTGCGTCGCGGCGAGGGGCCGGCCGAACTGCTTCCTGTCGAGCGTGTAGCCCCGTGCCGCCGCGAAGCAGGCCTCTGCCGCGCCCATAGCGCCCCAGGCGATGCCGTAGCGGGCGCGGTTGAGGCAGCCGAACGGCCCCTTGAGGCCGCTGATCTCCGGGAACATGGCGTCCTCCGGCACCTCGACGCCGTCCATCACGATCTCGCCGGTGATCGAGGCCCGGAGCGACAGCTTCTCGCCGATCTTCGGCGCCGACAGGCCCTTCATACCCTTTTCAAGCACGAAGCCGCGGATCGCGTTGCCGTGGGCCTCCGACTTCGCCCACACCACGAACAGGTCGGCGATCGGCGAGTTGGTGATCCACATCTTCGAGCCGGACAGGCGGTAGCCGCCGTCGATTTTCTCCGCGCGCGTCCGCATGCCCCCGGGATCGGAGCCGGCGTCGGGCTCGGTGAGGCCGAAGCAGCCCACCCATTCCCCGGTCGCCAGCTTCGGCAGATACTTCCTGCGCTGCTCCTCCGAGCCGTAGGCATGGATAGGGTGCATGACGAGCGAGGACTGAACGCTCATCGCCGACCGGTAGCCGCTGTCGACCCGCTCCACCTCGCGCGCGACGAGGCCGTAGCTCACATAATTGAGCCCGGCCCCGCCATATTCCGGCGGGATCGTCGCGCCGAGCAGTCCCAGCGCCCCCATCTCGCTCATGATCTCGAGGTCGAATCGCTCGTCGAGGAAGGCGGACGTCACCCGCGGCTGCAGCTTCTCCTGCGCATAGCCGGCGGCCGTGTCCCGCACGAGCCGCTCCTCGTCGCTGAGCTGCGCGTCGAGCGCGAAGGGATCCGCCCAGTCGAACCTGCCAATCGCCGCCTCGGCCAAACCCATGTTCCTTTCGTCTATCGTGGCGGACAGGGTGGGATTCGAACCCACGGTGGGCGTGAACCCACGGCGGTTTTCAAGACCGCTGCCTTAAACCACTCGGCCACCTGTCCCGCAGCGCTTCGCTCTAGAAGGAGCGGGCCGTATCGTGCAACCCGCGCGCCGAAGCGGGTGTTCAGGAGGCCCGGCCCTGTGGCATCAGAGGCTTGGCGGAGGGTGTGTGATGCGTTCGGTGTACATGAAGGCCCTGGCGGCGTTGATGCTGGCCTCTCCCGCCATGCCCGCGGCCTCCGCTTCGGCCCAGGCAGGGCTGAACGAGCAGGGCTTCCAAGCCTTTCTCGCCCAGTTGCGCGCTCGCGCCTTTGCCGCCGGGGTGAGCCGGGAGACGGTGAATGCGGTCTTTCCGACCCTCGAATTCAGCGCCCGCACGATCCAGCTCGATCAGGCCCAGCCGGGGGTGATTTCGGGCAGCAATGCCAATCCGCCTTTCGCGCCCTATCGGGCCCAGCATGTCGGCGCCGCCCTCATCGCCGGGGGCCGCAGCCGCTACCATGCCTACTACCCGCAGCTGCAGGAGATACGCCGCCGCTATGGCGTCACGCCGTCGGTGCTGGTGGCGATCTGGGGCCACGAGACGAGCTACGGCGCGGTCACCGGAAATTTCGACCTGTTGAGCTCGCTCGCCACCCTTGCCTACGAAGGCCGGCGCCGCGACCTGTTCGCGGACGAATTCGTCGCCGGGCTGAGGATGATCGACCGCGGCGTGCCGCGCTCGCGGCTGCGGGGGAGCTGGGCCGGGGCGACGGGCTATCCGCAATTCCTGCCCTCGGTGTGGCTGCGCACGGCGGTCGACTTCGACGGCGACGGGCAGGCGGACATCTGGCGCAACGCGCCTGACGCGCTCGCCTCGATCGCCAATTATTTCTCCAAGGCGGGCTGGCGGGCAGGGGTGCCATGGGGGGTGGCGGTGAACGTGCCCGCGGGTCTCGACCGGGCGGCGCTGAAATCCCGCATCAAGGCGCCGCGCTGCCCGAAGGTGTTCGAGCGGCACAGCCGATGGCTCAGCTTTGCGGAATGGCGCCGCCTCGGCCTCGTCCCGCAATCCGGCAGCTGGCCGCGCGACGCCGAGATGGCGACCCTGATTGAGCCCGACGGCCCCGGGCGCACTGCCTATCTCACCACGGTCAACTATCGCGTGATCCTGGATTACAATTGCTCCAACTTCTACGCGTTGTCGGTCGGCCTGCTGGCCGACGCGATCGCACGCTAAGCGGGTGGCGCGGGAGCGGGCGAGAGATTAAGGTGGCGAAGTTGCCGCGGACGCGATGTTTTTCTACCTCAGATACGATCGAGACGATGATGCGTAAGCTATTGATTGTAGGTGTTTTGAGTTCGGCAATCACACTTCCGGCGGTCGCCGCAGCGCCACCTTTCGACACCAGCGCCAGGGTCGCCTACATGATCGACCTGTCGTCCGGCGCCACCCTCTACGCCAAGGACGCGGATGTGCGCATGCCGCCGGCCTCGATGGCGAAGATGATGACCGTCCACATCGCCTTCAACCTGATCAAGAAGGGCGAGCTCAAGCTTGTGTAGAATTGCGAGGTGCGACCCGAGACCTGGAAGCAGTGG
>Ga0207657_10003593_pt1 | contig 16539 bp, 14 predicted proteins | sample KBSC33metaG_FD_184316 | JGI IMG/M metagenome (GOLD analysis project Ga0207657, IMG submission 184316) | Corn rhizosphere microbial communities from Kellogg Biological Station, Michigan, USA - KBS C3-3 metaG (SPAdes) (version 2) | ecosystem: Host-associated > Plants > Roots > Rhizosphere > Soil ... | reverse complement strand
GCCGAGTCCCTGGACCGCGACTTCGCCGCCGATCAGCACGAATTCGAAACGAGCATTGGCACCGACATCGAGTCCGGCGCCGAACTGGGCACCGCCGATCGCACTGCCCTGCCCCACGCCATAGACGCCCGCGTAGAAGCCGTTCCAGTCAAAGCCGGAATCGGCAACGGGGACGGAATCGTTCTGCGACGTGGGCACGGTCAGAAGGTCCACCGCCTGTGCCGCGGCGGGACTGAGGGCGACCATAGTGGCCAACACGGCGACGCTGAACAGGCGCATCCTGTTCTCCTTGAAATCATTCGGATCGAAACGCCGCCCCTCAGCAACGGTTCCGTCCCTCGAAACTCCCGGTTTTCCTAGCGATTCACGCCGTTTGGAACGACTCTCCAGGACACCGGACGCCCTTGAGATTCCTAGGGATTTGTGGGGGCAATGGGCCGCTCAGACGGCGAGAATGTGGCAGCCCGATCGTGTGACAGAGACGCCACAGTCTGGTGTCAGCCAGCGCAAATTCGACGATTTGGAAAATGGCGCGAGTGACGGGACTCGAACCCGCGACCTTCGGCGTGACAGGCCGACGCTCTAACCAACTGAGCTACACCCGCAGCGGCGAAGCGGTGCCCCGCGCAACGTGGCGTCCGTGTACCCACGCCCTCCCGGCAAGTCAAGAAGAGAACAAGGCCTTTCCGGCGGTCCGAGGAAGACCTGAATTTGAAGGGGTTGGTGGGCGGTGACGGTCTCGAACCGCCGACCCTCTCGGTGTAAACGAGATGCTCTACCACTGAGCTAACCGCCCGTCCGAAGGACCCGCGTGTAACTAGGGGCTTGGCTCCAAGGCGTCAACGTCGCGAAATGAAAACGGCCCCAGCGCAGCGCCCCGGGACCGTTTTGAAACCAGCTTGAAAGACGGATCAGTTGATCGCGTCTTTGAGCCCCTTGCCGGGCTTGAACTTCGCCTGCATCGAGGCCGGGATCTTGATCTCGGCGCCGGTGGCGGGGTTGCGGCCGATCGAGGCCTTGCGCTTGGAAACCGAGAAAGTCCCGAAGCCGACGAGCCGAACTTCGTCGCCCTTCTTCAGCGACTTGGTGATCGCATCGAAAACGGCATCAACGGCTTCGCCCGCCTGAGCCTTGGTGATGCTCGCGCCGTCGGCGACGACTCCGATCAGATCGTTCTTGTTCATAGCGTTTCCTCACGAGTGAAATGCCCGCCCTCTGGCGAACCAAAAAAACGCGGCCATTCCTTTGACGATTCCGTGCGAAACGCAAGGAGTTCCGGGCGTTTTGCCCCCGTCATGACCGTGCCGACGTTAATGGGACGGCATTTCGGTCCGGTCAATCGAAAACCGCCTGAATCCCCCCTGAAACGCCCGGATTCCGGGGTTTTCCACCAAATCAGGCAGGCTGCGGCGCCGGGGGGGCACGGCGGATGCCCAAAATGATCGGAATCGCCAGCAGGTAGATCCCCACACCCACCGCCCAGATGATTCCCGGCCAGGTGTCGCGAATGCCGAAGTAGATCGCCGAAAAGAAGAGCGGCCCGAAAATCGACGCGACACTGACAATCGAGGCCATGACGCCCTGCAGTTGCCCCTGCTTGTCCGAATCCGCCTGCTGCGTGGTCAGCGACTGCAGTGCGGGCACGCCGACGCCGCCCAGCGCGTAGAGCGGCAGCACGGCAAAGACCACCCACCCCTGGGTCGCGACGGCGGTCAGCAACAGGCCCGCACTTTCGAACGCCATCCCCACCAGCAGCGCGTTGCGCTCGCCGATGCGCTTGACGATCAGACCGGGCAGCAGCGCCTGGACCAGCGCGTGAAACAGGCCATAGCCGGCCAGCGACAGGCCGACCATAAGGCCGTTCCACTCGAAAGCGTCGACGCCGAACAGGGCCCACACGGTGCCGTACATGTTGCCGACGAAGTTGAGGATGAAGAACACCGCAATCAGCGGCAGCAGACCCTTGAGCGAGACCGCCCACGCCAGCGGCACGAAAGGATTGAGCGTATTCGCATCGAACCTGGCATTGCGGCTGCCGGGCCGCGACTCCGGCAGCACAAAGAGCGCCAGCAGCAGGTTGAGCCCATTGAGCGCTGCCGCCGCAAGAAACGGCGCGCGAACCCAGATATCGCCCAGGACACCGCCAAGGATCGGCCCGATGATGAACCCTATGCCGAACATGGCGTGGAACATGCCGAAGCGTTGGGCGCGCTGCGCCTCGGGCGTGATGTCGGTGATGTAGGCTGTGGCGACGGCCATGTTTGCGCTGGTCAGGCCGGCGATCGCCCGGCCGACGACCAGCATCCAGAGCTCGGGCGCGAAGGCCATGAACAGATAGTCGATTGCAGCGCCTGCCAGCGACAGCAGCAGCACCGGCCGGCGGCCGAAGCGATCGCTCATCACCCCCAGAACCGGGGAGAAAATGAACTGAATCGCCGCATAGAGCGCGTAGATCAGCCCGACATAGGGGGCGATATTGTCGACATGGGTCACCGTCTCGAGCAGCCGCGGCAGGATCGGAAAGATCAGGCCGATGCCGATGGCGTCGAGCGTCACGGCGCTCAGAATGATGACGAGCGGTCTATTCACGGGGAGCCCTCAACGGCAAAGCGTGTCGGAGACATGTCGTTCGCCCGGCGAACATTTCAACACCTCGTTCAAATTACGCGACGACCGCACTTGGCTGCCGAAACCGGGCCAGCACCGGGATCGCGAGCAGATAGCCTGCCGCCGCGATCAGCCAGATGGCGCCGATGAAGTGCGGCTTCGTCCAGAAATAGATCGTCGTTCCAATCAGCGGCCCCAGAATCGAGGTGAGACCCGCCGCGCTGGCTAGCACGCCCTGCAATTCACCCTGGCGATCGCTGCCGGCCTGCGCCGACATGAGCGACTGCAGGGCCGGCTGCCCAACGCCGCCCATGGCAAACAACGGTGACAGGACGAACGGCACCCAGCCCGCGGTGGCAAGCCCTACGCAGACGAACGCCACCATGTCGGACGCAATGCCGAAGACGATGGCGCCGCGCTCACCCAGCCGCTTGGTGATGGGACCGGTGAGAAGCGCCTGAGACCCCGCGTGGCAGAGGCCGAACACCGCCAGGGAGGCGCCAACGGTCAGCTGGTCCCAGCCGAATTTCTCGGTGCCGTAAAGCACCCAGATGGTGCCGGGAATATCGCCATTGACTGCAAAGATCAGGAACATCGCAATGAGAGGCGCCAGCGCCGGAAAACTGAACGCCCAGCGCAGCGGCCCGAGTGGATTGAGGGAGCTGAGGTCGAGCGGCTCGCGGCTGGGTATGCGCTGCTCCTTGAGCAGGGCAAGCACCAGGACCAGGTTGAGGGCGTTGAGACCCGCCGCGGCGAGGAACGGAGCGCGCAGGAACCACAGGCTCAACACGCCGCTCAGGAGCGGTCCGACGATGAAGCCGATGCCGAAAGCAGCACTCATCCAGCCGAACCGCTGCGCCCGATCCTCTTCCTCGGTGATGTCGGCCATGTAGGCGCTCGCAACCGACATGCTGGCGCCGGTTATGCCGGCGATGACCCGGCCGACCACCAGCACCCACAGGGTCGGGGCAAACGCCATGATCGTGTAGTCTATGGCCGCGCCGGCCAGCGACAGGATCAGGATGGGACGGCGTCCAAAGCGGTCGCTGAGCTTGCCCAGGATTGGCGAGCATAGAAACTGCATGAACGCATAGGCGGCGAGGATCACGCCGTAGATCGTCGAGATCTCGCCCGAACCGGTCAGTTCCTTCAGCAGCGACGGCAGGATCGGGAAGATGAGGCCAATGCCGATGGCATCCAGCGAGACCAGAAAAACGATGGCGAAGAGTGCGCGGTTCATCAGCCGCTCCTTATCAACGATAAAGTAGATTATCGGTGATAAAGTGCCTTATCAATGATAAGTCAAGCGCTATGGCGATCGAACGCGACAAAATCCTCGATGCGGCCCTCGCCCTCATCAATGAGGTCGGGCTCGACCAATTCACTACGCGAAGGCTGGCTGAGCGGCTGGGCGTGCAGCAGCCGGCGCTCTATTGGCACTTCAAGAACAAATCGGCGCTACTCGACGAGCTCAACGACCTGATCCTGGCACGCTTCCACAAACACCGCTTCCCCGGCCAGGGAGAGCGCTGGGACGCGTTCACGATGGCGCATGCACGCAGCTTTCGGAACGCACTTCTGTCAGTGCGAAATGGCGCCCGGATCAATGCCGGCACCCGCCCCAGCGCCCGCCAGTTCGCCGAAGCCGAACGGCAGCTCGAGCTCTATGTTGCCGCGGGCTTCACCCCCGAGCAGGCGCTCACCATCGCCATCGGTGTCGCGCGCTACGTCGTCGGCTTCGTGATCGAGGAGCAGGACGAACGCGATCGCGTCGATGATGGTTCGGACTGGGATGGCGGGGATCCCCTGGCCGAGGTCGCGGCGTTCCCAATCCTGTCGGCGGCCCTGCAACCCTTGCTCGAGACCGGCACGATCAACACCCAAGGCGTCTTCGAACGCGGCCTCGGCTACCTGGTCGCCGGCGCGCGCGCGAGCCTGCCGACGCCCAGGCCGTCGACGCGAAAATCGACGGGCGGCGCACCGCGGCGGAAGGCGGCACCTAAGGATGCCGCCCGCGACTAGCTAGAAGCAGAGCGTCGCTCCGCCCTCGGCGATCAGCCTGTACATGCCCGCCGCCCTGGCGATGATCACTCCGTCAACGAGGTCGCAAGCGCCTTCCGACCCCGGCCGCAGAAACGAAAGCGGCGCCCACAGGCGCCGCTTGAAGTTCACTCTAGAACGTCGGATCAGTGCGCAACGGCACCCGGCTCGTCGCCGTCGATCGACAGGTCCGTGACGACCGGAGTGGCGGTCGACTTGGCCGCTTCCTCGTCGTACTTCCACTCGATCGGCTCCGGCTGCCGGACCAGGGCGCGGCTCAGCACCTCGTCCATCCGGCCTACCGGGATGATCTCCATGCCCTTGGTGACGATCTCCGGAATCTCCTTGAGATCACGGACATTGTCGGCCGGGATCAGCACCGTCTTGATGCCGAAGCGAAGCGCCGCAAGGAGCTTCTCCTTGAGGCCGCCGATCGGCAGCACGCGGCCGCGCAGCGTCACTTCGCCGGTCATGGCCACGTCGTGCCGAACCGGGATGCCGGTCATCACCGAAACGATCGCCGTCGCCATGGCAATGCCTGCCGACGGTCCGTCCTTGGGTGTCGCGCCTTCCGGCACGTGCACGTGGATGTCACGGGTGTCGAACAGCGGCGGCTTGATGCCCAGATCGACCGCCCGTGAGCGGACGTAGCCGTTCGCCGCCGAGATCGACTCCTTCATTACCTCTTTGAGGTTGCCCGTCACCGTCATCCGGCCCTTGCCGTGGGTCATGATGGCTTCGATGGTCAGCGTTTCACCGCCCACCGACGTCCAGGCGAGGCCCGTGACGTTGCCGACCTGCGGCTCGGCGTCCACCATCTCGTTGCGGAAGTACGGCGGGCCGAGGTGCTCCTCGAGCAGTTCGGGCGTGATAACCACCTTCTTGCTCTTGGACTGCAGGATGGTCCGCACGGCCTTCCGCATCAGCTTGGAGATTTCGCGCTTGAGATTACGCACGCCGGCCTCGCGGGTGTAGTCCCGCACGACCTTCATCAGCATGTCGTCGTCGAGCACGAATTCCCTGGCCTCGAGCCCGTTCTCCTTGAGGGTCTCGGGGATCAGGTGCCGCCGGGCGATCTCGAACTTCTCCTCTTCGGTGTAACCGGCGAGGCGAATGATCTCCATGCGGTCCATCAGCGGACCGGGGATGTTGAGCGTGTTCGACGTCGTCACGAACATCACGTCGGAGAGGTCGTAGTCGACCTCGAGGTAGTGGTCGTTGAACGTCGCGTTCTGCTCCGGGTCGAGCACTTCGAGCAGCGCCGAGGACGGATCGCCGCGGAAGTCCATGCCCATCTTGTCGATCTCGTCGAGCAGGAACAGCGGATTGGACTTGCCGGCCTTGCGCATCGACTGGATGACCTTCCCGGGCATCGAACCGATATAGGTGCGGCGGTGGCCACGAATCTCGGCCTCGTCCCGCACCCCGCCCAGCGACATCCGGATGAACTCGCGGCCGGTCGCTTTGGCGATCGACTTGCCCAGCGAGGTCTTGCCGACGCCCGGAGGACCGACCAAGCAGAGGATCGGGCCCTTGAGCTTGCCCGTCCGCGACTGCACCGCCAGGTACTCGACGATCCGCTCCTTGACCTTCTCGAGGCCATAGTGATCCGCATCGAGCACTTCCTGAGCATAGTTCAGGTCGCGCTTGATCTTTGACTTCTTCCCCCACGGGAGCGACAGCAGCCAGTCGAGGTAGTTGCGCACCACCGTCGCTTCGGCCGACATCGGGCTCATCGTCTTGAGCTTCTTGAGCTCTGCGTCGGCCTTGGTCCGCGCTTCCTTGGAAAGCTTGGTCTTCTTGATGCGGTCTTCGAGCTCGGTCAGCTCATTCGAGCCTTCCTCGCCGTCGCCCAGCTCGCGCTGGATCGCCTTCATCTGCTCGTTGAGGTAGTACTCGCGCTGCGTCTTCTCCATCTGCCGCTTGACGCGGGAGCGGATGCGCTTTTCGACCTGTAGAACGCCGATCTCGCCTTCCATCAGGCCGAGGATCTTCTGTAGCCGCTCGGCGACCGAGACGGTCGAGAGCAGGTCTTCCTTCTCGGTGATCTTGATGACGAGGTGGCTGGCGATCGTGTCGGCAAGCTTGGACGAGTTGTCGATCTGGCTGACGGCGTTGACCACCTCGGCCGAGATCTTCTTGTTGAGCTTGACGTAGTTTTCGAACTCGGTCTGGGCCGACCGCGCCAGGGCCTCGATCTCGACGGCGTCGCCTTCCGGCTCGACCAGCTTGGTGGCCTCGGCCTCGAAATACTCTTCCGTCTGCAGATAACGATCGATGGTCGCGCGGTTGAGCCCCTCGACCAGCACCTTCACGGTCCCGTCGGGAAGCTTCAGCAGCTGCAGCACGGACGCGATCGTGCCGGTGGCGAAGATGTCGCCCGGCTTCGGATCGTCATCCTGAGCGTTTTTCTGGGTTACGACGAGAATGTGCTTGTCGTCGCGCATGACTTCTTCAAGCGCTTTCACGGACTTTTCGCGGCCGACGAACAGCGGCACGATCATTCCGGGGAAGACGACGATGTCCCTGAGGGGAAGGACGGGATAGACCCGATCCCGATCGAATTCGGCGCCGTGCGTGGGAGCGTCCGACATGTCTTTTCCTTTCCGGGGCACGTGGGAGGATGGAGGAGATACGTGCCCAAACAGCAATCAGTTTGACGCCTGCAGAAGGCCGCCAGCCTGATTCTGCTTGTTAAATAGGGTCTCACGGTGGTGAGACAAGTCAACCTACCCGTCCGGAGAGGGGCTGTGACCGTGGCGCATCGGGCACAGTCAGGTAACCGGCGGGATTGAGCCAGTATACCGCGCCCGCGGGCGGATGATCGAGCCCGTTTCGATCTGTTCCAGCATATGGGCGAGCCAGCCAACGGACCGTGCGAGCGCGAAAATTTCCATCGGCGCCGTCGACGGCAGATCGTGTGCGGCCCTCAGCGCGGCGAGGGCGAAGTCGATGTTCGGCGCTTCGCCGACAAGATCTTCGGCGGCCGCCCGGAACTCTGCGAAGGCCGGCGGCACCGCCAGACGATCCAGGAGCGCTGCCGCGCGAACGTCACCGTGCGGATAGAGCCGATGTCCGAAACCCGGCACCGCCCGCCCCTCACCGAGCCAGGCCCGCAGGCGCGCAGGAACCGGCCCCTCCGCCTCGATGTCCTCGACCAAGGCGGCCACCTCGGTCGACGCCCGGCCATGCAGGGGGCCGCCGAGCGTGGCGAGCGCGGCGAGCGTGCCGGCGGCGAGGGAAGCGCCTGTCGAAACGGCGATCCGCGCGGCAAAAGTCGAGGCATTCAGCTCATGATCGGCGAGCAGGACCAGGACGCAGCGGAGGTCGTCCGCCGCCGCCGCCCGGCGGTAGCGGGTAGCCAGGCGCATGTGGACCGGGGCCTCTCCACCGCCGGCGAACGCATCTGCCACCACCGCAAAAACCTGGCCGGCATCGACCCGAAGCGCCCCAGGCGATCGACCGAGGCTGGGCAGGTCCGACGCCGCGCGACCGGCAAGCGCCAGCATCGCGCTCCGGACGCCCCACTCCCGCTTATCGATCGAACGATCTGAATCAGCGCGCGAAAACCGCCCCCAGAGCAGCTCGGCGGTTTCCTCCAGCGTCGCTCTTTGCGCCAGGGCGACCGCGTCCTCCCCACGATACCAGAGCCGCCCTCTGGCGACCGTGGAAATTGCCGACGGCAACACCGGATCGCCCCAGGAGATGGCTTCGGCCGCGACTGCGTCGGCCCGCGGCCGACCGACACTGCGGCGCGCCAGGCGGTCGATGTCGTCGCGACTGTAGAGGCTGCGGCGGGGATCAGCGGGATCGGGTTTCGCACGAATTCGGCCACGGCTGACACTGGCGTAGAGCGTCTGCGCCTTAACGTTCAGGCGCTGCAGCGCTTCGCCCGCGGTGAGCCACATTGATCGAATCCATCAAGATTGACGTCAATGTGGATGATCTTATCTTGCTGCAAACGCTTGGAAAAGGAGCCTGTGATGGCAACTGGACTTGATGACGTGGTGGCCGCTGAGACCGCCCTGTCCGACGTCGACGGCCTGGCCGGCCGCCTGATCATCCGGGGTCACTCCCTGGATGAACTCGCTGGCGGCACGTCGGCCGAAGAGATCCTCGGCATGCTCTTTGCCAATGCCTTCGATCAGGGTCCAACGCCGGCGTTGCTCGGCGCGGCGCGCGTGACGGTCTTCAAGCGGTTCGAGCACCACCTGAAGTCGCTTGCCGACACCCCGGTTTTCGATGCGGTGCGCGCCTGCGTCGCGCTGCTGCCCGATGACGACGCGCTCGAGACGGCCCTCTTGCTGGTTGCGGCTCCCGCGGTCCTCGTCCCTGCCCTGCTCCGGCAGCGCGACGGCCGACCGGCGATCGCACCCGATCCGACGCTTGGCCACGCCGCGGACATCTTGCGGATGCTGCGCGGCCAGGCCGCCGCGCCGGCAGAAACCGCCGGTCTCGACACCTACCTCGTGACCGTCGCCGATCACGGCCTAAACGCGTCGACCTTCGCCGCGCGCGTCGTTGCGTCGACCCAGGCCGGCCTGACTTCGGCGGTCCTCGCCGCTTACGGAGCACTCAAGGGACCGCTCCACGGCGGCGCCCCCGGGCCGGTGCTCGACATGATCGACGCGGTCGGAACTCCGCAGAGTGCCGAGGCTGTGCTCGGCGCCATGCTCGCGCGCGGCGAGCGGCTGATGGGCTTCGGCCATCGGATTTACCGGGTGCGCGATCCGCGGGCCGATGCGCTGAAGGGCGCGCTGGCCAAGCTTCCGCCCTCGCCCCGCATGGATCTTGCCCTGGCGGTCGAAGCCGCAGCGCTGCGCCTGCTCAAGCAGAAGAAGCCGGATCGGCCACTCGAGACCAATGTCGAGTTCTTCACCGCACTGCTGCTCGACAGCCTCGGCTTCCCGCGCGACGCCTTCACCGCCGTGTTCGCTATGGGCCGCACGGGCGGTTGGATCGCGCACGCTCGCGAACAGGCGATCTCGGGCCGGCTGATCCGGCCCAAGTCGGTGTATGTCGGACCGCGACCGCGAGAGGCCGCCTAGGCCGCGGGCGGCTTCGGCGGCAGCTGCTGGCCGGGGGTCGAGAGCGAGATCCTCATCTCTTCCTCGGTCATGTCGGCGGGGATGTCGCCAAAGAGCGGCGTCGACAAATACCGCTCGCCGGTATCGGGCAGCATGCAGAGAATGGTCGACCCCGGTGCTGCCTTTTCCGCCACCTTGAGCGCTGCCGCGAACGTCCCGCCCGCAGTGATGCCAACGAAAATGCCCTCCTTCTGGGCCAGCGCGATACTGTTCTTGATCGCGTCCGGGCCGGGAATGGTGAGAACCTCGTCGATCAGCTTGGCCGCAACCGCATCGCTGGTGATCTTGGGAATGAAGTCGGGGCTCCAGCCCTGGAACGGATGCGGCTTCCAGGCGGGGTGGCGCGACGATGGCGAGCCGTCGGCGTTGCGCGACTGGTCCTGATGCGAGGTCAGCATCGGGGCGGTCTCAGGCTCGCCGACGATGATCTTGGTCTCGGGGCGCTTGTCCTTGAGGACGCCCGCGACACCCTTGAGCGTGCCGCCGGTGCCGAAACCGGTGACCCAGTAGTCGAGCTTCTCGCCCTCGAAATCGCGCAGAATCTCCTGCGCGGTGGTCTTGGCGTGATAGGCCGGATTGGCGTCGTTCTCGAACTGACGCGTCATGAACCAGCCATTGGCGGCCGCCAGTTCCTTGACCTTGTCGATCATCCCGGTCGCGCCCAGCGGGGGCGGGGTGAGCACCACCTTGGCGCCCAGGAAGCGCATGAGCTTCCGGCGCTCGACCGAGAAACTTTCCGCCATGGTGACGACCAGCGGATAGCCCTTGGCGGCGCAGACCATTGCGAGGCCGATGCCGGTATTGCCCGAGGTCGCCTCAATGACCGTCTGGCCAGGCTTCAGCGACCCGTCCTTTTCGGCCGCTTCGATGACACCGAGCGCCAGGCGGTCCTTCACGGAGCCCAACGGATTGAACGCCTCGATCTTGACGTAGAGGTTGATGCCCTTGGGCGCGAGCTTGTTGATCTTGACGACGGGCGTGTTGCCGACCGTGCCGAGGATGCTGTCGTATTTCATAGGGGCCTCCGTCGCGACGCTGATTTCGGGTTGCCACCCTATCCTTCAGGCCTGCAACCGGACAATGACCGAAACGCCGGGCAATGCTACCGAACGGTCTTGCGCGCCTTGAGCAGGATCGACGTGTCGGTGTTGGCGATGCCGTCGACCTGCCGGATCGCCCGGAGGAGGTCGTCGAGGGCAGAAATGCTGGGCGCCTCGATCTCGGCCACTACGTCCCACCGCCCGTTGGTGGTGTGGAGCTGCCGGACCTCGGGCATTCCCATCAGCCGCCGGGTGACACTCTCCTCCTGACGGCCATCGATTTCGATCATCGTGATCGCCCGGACCCCCTGCGTGTCGACGTTCGACTGCAGGACCACGGTGAAGCCGGCGATGACCCCGTCGCGGCGGAGCCTGCCGAGCCTGGCGGTGGCAGTGGCACGCGAAATGCCCGCCGCCGCCGCGAGTTTGGCGATCGGCAAACGCGCGTCGCTTCGCAGGAGGGCGATCAGCCGCTGGTCGGTTTCGTCAATGGCCATTTGTCGCTCTGCCTAGTCTGGCTATGCAATCTGCGTGACATAGTGAACGAATATAGCAGTTGTCCGACTATCCGTCGACTTCATCGGAGGCGATTATGTCAATAACGAAGGAGACCCAGCCCATGCCGCAGCCCCGCCGACCGCACGTCGATCTCTACGGCGTTGCCACTGATGCCGGGGCGTCCACCCGCGGAACTGGAATGGGGCCGGAGGCACTCCGCATTGCGGGGCTGACCGAGGTCCTTGGCGATCTCGGCCATGGTGTCACCGACCACGGGGACTTCCGGTTGCCCGGGACGGGAAAACGCCAAGCCGAAGTGCTCGCCCTCGCCGCTCGGACGAGCGAAGCGGCCAAACGCAGCCTAGATGCCGGCCGGCTCCCGGTCTTTCTCGGCGGCGACCACTCGCTGTCGATGGGGACCGTCTCCGGCGTCGCACAGCATTGCGAGGCGGCTGGCAAGGACGTCCATGTCCTCTGGATCGACGCGCACGCCGACTTCAACACTCCGGGGATTTCGCCCTCCGGCAATCTCCACGGCATGCCGCTGGCCCTTCTCTGCGGCGAACCGGAGTTCGGCGACGCCTTCGGCGGCGCGTGGCGCGGCCAGGTCGACCCACGCAACGTCACCATCTTCGGCGCCCGCTCGATCGACCGGGACGAGCGCCAGCTCCTCGCCGACCGCGGCATCACCGTCATCGACATGCGCCGCATCGACGAGGTCGGCGTCGTCGCGCTGATGCGTCAGGTGCTGATGGGTGCGGCCGGCGGTCATCTGCATGTGAGCCTCGACGTCGACGTGATGGACCCCTCGCTCGCCCCCGGCGCCGGCACGCTGGTGCCGGGCGGGCTCACCTATCGTGAGGCCCACCTGATCATGGAGATGCTCCATGACAGCGGCCTTGTCGGCTCGCTCGACATTGTCGAACTCAATCCCTTCCTCGATCACGCCGGCCAGAGCGCCCGACTGCTGGTGGCCCTCGCGGCCAGCCTCTTCGGGCGACAGATCCTGGCGCGCTCGGCCAGCACGAGCACCGAACTGCCGGCGACGCGCTCGGCCGAGATACGACAGACCTAAACCACAGGAGAGTTAGAATGACCCAGTTCATCGGCGTCGCAGAGATGGCGATACTGGTCCGCACCATCGGGACTGAACGTTTCCTCGCCGACCTCGCCGGCTATATTCGCGAGGATTTCCTGCGCTGGCCGGACTTCGAGAAAATGGCCCGCATCGCGAGCCATTCGCGCAACGGCGTGATCGAGCTGATGCCCGCCTCCGATGCCGCGCTCTATGGCTTCAAATACGTCAACGGGCACCCGGCGAACACCAAGGCCGGGCTGTTGACCGTCACCGCCTTCGGCGTGCTGTCGGATGTCGGCACCGGCTATCCGCTCCTGATCTCGGAGATGACCCTGTTGACCGCGCTCCGCACCGCAGCGACCTCGGCGATGGCGGCTGTGGCACTGGCGCGCAAAGACGCACGGACCCTGGCCCTGGTCGGCACCGGCGCGCAGTCCGAATTCCAGGCATTGGCAATGAAGACGCTGATCGGCATCGAGGCCGTACGCATCTACGACCCCGACCCGCGTGCCATGGACAAATTCGAGCGCAACCTGCGTGGCGCCGGTCTCGACATCATCCGTTGCGGCAGCGCGCGCGAGGCAGTGCGAGGGGCAGACATCGTCACCACCGCCACGGCCGTGAAGGGCCGCGCCGCCGTGCTGACGCCCGACATGCTCGAACCCGGCATGCACATCAACGCCATCGGCGGCGACTGCCCGGGCAAGACGGAACTGCATCCCGACGTGCTGGCTGCCGGCAAGGTGTTCGTGGAGTTCCCGCCGCAGACGCGGATCGAAGGCGAAATCCAGCAGATGCCGGCCGATTTTGCGGTGACCGAACTGTGGGACGTGCTTGCCGGCAATGCCGCCGGACGCGTGTCGCAGACTGACATCACCGTCTTCGATTCGGTCGGGTTTGCGATCGAGGATTTTTCGGCCCTGCGCTTCGTCCGGGACCTGACGGAGACTGCGGGCGATCTCGACCTGATCCCGGCGATGGCCGATCCGAAGGACTTGTTTGCCCTGCTACAGTCCTCCAGCCGCGCGGTGCGGACTGTTGAGCCCCTGGCGCCTGCCGCCTAGACGGACGGCCGTCGTCCAAACGAAAACGCCGGGGACCAGCCCCGGCGTTTGAATTCTGACCTGAGGATCACCTCAGGCGCTGGTCGACAGCGCTTCTTCCTTCTTGCGCTCCGAGTAGATGTAGAGCGGGCGGGCGTCCTTGTTGTTCACGACCTCTTCCGAGATCACCACCTCTTCGACGCCGTCGAGCGACGGCAGGTCGAACATGGTGTCGAGCAGGATGCCTTCCATGATCGAACGGAGGCCACGGGCGCCGGTCTTGCGCTCGATGGCGTGCTTGGCGATCGCCTTGAGCGCATCTTCGTGGAAGGTGAGCTCGGTATCTTCCATCGCAAACAGCCGCTGATACTGACGGACAAGCGCGTTCTTGGGCTCGGTCAGGATCTGGATCAGGGCCGGCTCGTCCAGGTCTTCAAGCGTGGCGATCACCGGCAGACGGCCGATGAACTCGGGGATGAGGCCGAACTTCACCAGATCTTCCGGGGCCACTTCCTTCAGCACGTCGCCGACGCGGCGGTCGCGCGGGTCCTTGACCACGGCTCCAAAGCCGATGCCCGAGCCTTCTGACCGCGCCTGGATGATCCGCTCGAGGCCGGCAAAGGCGCCGCCGCAGATGAACAGGATGTTCGTCGTATCCACCTGCAGGAATTCCTGCTGCGGATGCTTCCGGCCGCCCTGCGGCGGCACCGACGCAACCGTGCCTTCCATGATCTTCAGCAAGGCCTGCTGCACGCCCTCGCCCGAGACGTCGCGGGTGATGGACGGGTTGTCCGACTTGCGGGAGATCTTGTCGACCTCGTCGATGTAGACGATGCCGCGCTGCGCCTTCTCGACATTGTAGTCGGCGGCCTGCAGCAGCTTGAGGATGATATTCTCGACATCCTCGCCGACATAGCCGGCTTCGGTCAGCGTCGTGGCGTCCGCCATGGTGAACGGCACGTCGAGGATGCGGGCCAGCGTCTGCGCCAACAGCGTCTTGCCGGTGCCCGTCGGGCCGACCAGCAGGATGTTCGACTTCGACAGCTCGACGTCCTGATTCTTGGTGGCGTGGTTCAGCCGCTTGTAGTGATTGTGCACCGCGACCGACAGATTCCTTTTGGCGCGGGCCTGGCCGATCACGTAATCGTCCAGCACTTTGTAGATTTCCTGCGGCGTCGGCACGCCCTCACTGGACTTCACCATCGAGGTTTTGTTTTCCTCGCGGATGATGTCCATGCACAGTTCGACGCATTCATCACAGATGAACACAGTCGGACCAGCGATCAACTTGCGAACTTCGTGCTGCGACTTGCCGCAGAACGAGCAATACAGCGTGTTCTTGCTGGATTCGCCGGTGGAAGTTTCCTTGGACATCCGTCACTCCTCAGGGGCTCCGCCCCTGCCAACCCGCGCTTGGGATCAAGCTAACGCGCGAGACTTAAAGAATATGTTGCCGGACCGAGCTTAGCGACCGATCCGGCACCTCACAATAACGCCCGTGTCACACTCCCGTGCCCAATCGCGGTAGGCTTAACGCCGACGATTTTACTGAGCGTCGGGTGCGGCACGCTTCTCGAAGATCGAATCGATGAGGCCGAAATCCTTGGCCTGCTCGACCGTCAGGAAGTTGTCGCGCTCGAGCGCCTGGTGAATCGTATCGTAATCCTGGCCGGTATGCTTGACGTAGATCTCGTTGAGCCGGCGCTTCAGCCGCTCGGTGAACTGGGCGTGGATCAGGATGTCGGTCGCCTGGCCCTGATAGCCGCCCGAAGGCTGGTGCACCATGATCGAGGCGTTCGGCAGTGCCGCGCGCATGCCTTTTTCGCCGGCGCACAGCAGCAGCGACGCCGCCGAAGCGGCCTGCCCGACGCAGAGCGTTGCCACCTGCGGGCGGATGAACTGCATGGTGTCGTACATCGCCAGGCCCGCCGTCACCACGCCGCCCGGCGAGTTGATGTAGAGGCTGATTTCCTTCTTCGGGTTCTCGGACTCGAGGAAAAGCAGCTGCGCGATGACCAGCGAGGACATGTTGTCCTCGATCGGGCCGGTCACGAAGATGATGCGCTCCTTGAGCAGGCGCGAATAGATGTCGAAGGCGCGCTCGCCGCGGTTGGTTTGTTCGACCACCGTGGGCACCAGGTAGTTGTAATAGGTATCGACGAGATCTCTCATTTCCAGTTGCCCCTGAGCTGAATGCCGAATCGGCGCGGATGGCCGAGGTGAGACGAGCCTGCGTTAAGGCGCGGTAAAGCCAGAGATAGGCGGGACTGTGGCGGCCAACAAGGGCGGTCACACCAGCGTACCTAACGGGCCCAATTGCTTCCTTGTTGAGTGTTTACTGAGCGGGGGCAGTTCTGCAAAACTGGGACCATAACCCTTGGGGGAACGCCAAATGAAACACCTCGCCCTGCTCCTGGCCTCGTCCATGCTGCTGGCCACAGCCATGCCGGCGTTCGCCGCCGGCTCCAACGACACCGACAGCCTCAGTCCGAAAAACACCCCGAACACCCCGAATACGGCGTCAAGCGCCCCGGACGACGAATCCAGCAGCGAAGAAGCCGCGCCGCCCGAAAACAGCAACCCACCGGCCGCCGGCGAGATCAGCGCGCGCGACCCGCAGAGCGTGATGGATGCGCTCAAGACGCTCGGCTACCCCGGCAAGCTCGAGAAGATGGACTCCGGCCGCACCTCGATCGCCGTCCAGGTGTCGGGCCTCAAGACCTACATCGACTTCTACGATTGCGCCGACGACCTGACCGACTGCTACACGCTGCTGTTCAACGTCAGCCTCGACCTCAAGAAGGGGACGACGCTCGACAAGGCCAACGAGTGGAACAGCAAGCAGATCACCGGACGCGTCTGGCTCGACGACAACAAGGATCCGACGCTCGACTACTCGTTCTCGACCTTCAACGGCGTGTCGGAGGACACCTTCGACCAGAACGTCAAGCTCTGGGACAAAAAGATCGGTGATCTCAAGGACTTCTTCGACTTCTAGACGACGCCTGGATCGGCGTGGACCTACCGGCGGCGCCCCATCGGGGCGCCGTCGTCGTTTTGGCCTAGTTGAAGCGGTTGACGGGCAGGTTGGAACAGCCCGCCTGGAGGAACTCACACGGCAGGGAACCACCGCCACCGCCAACCCG
>Ga0207657_10003586_pt1 | contig 16566 bp, 12 predicted proteins | sample KBSC33metaG_FD_184316 | JGI IMG/M metagenome (GOLD analysis project Ga0207657, IMG submission 184316) | Corn rhizosphere microbial communities from Kellogg Biological Station, Michigan, USA - KBS C3-3 metaG (SPAdes) (version 2) | ecosystem: Host-associated > Plants > Roots > Rhizosphere > Soil ... | reverse complement strand
GCAGGTCGAGCCCGGTCCGCGGCAGCTGGGATGCGGCGGGATCCTGCGACGGTGAGGAGGACGATGCGGGCGCGCTCGTCTGCGCTGGCGCGGGAGCCGCGGGAGCCGTGGTGGGCTGCGGCGCGGTCTGCGCAGGTGCTGTGGACCCGCCGAACGGGTCCGAGTACTGGTTGTCCCCGGCGCTGTCGGCGAAGGCGAGCGCGGGCAGAACAAGCAGCACGAGCGCCACGAGCAGCGCGACCAGTCGGGACGGAGCCATCGCCGGAATTGGTAGCAGATAGAGCGGGCACCCCAGTGCGGCACCCCCTCGCCGCGGATAGACTGGCCAGCCGATGGAGGGAACCTCGCTCTGGCCACGAGCGGCTCGCGTCGCGCTCGTTCACGATTTCCTGCTCGATCTCCGAGGAGCCGAGCGCGTGTTCCTCGAGATGTGCGAGATCTGGCCGCAGGCCGACGTCTTCACGGCGGTCTACGACGAGGACGGCACCGAGGGGCGCTTCGCGCACCGCGACGTGCACACCTCGTTCCTCCAGAAACTGCACCCGACCTCGCGCACCTTCCGCGGCCTGCTGCCGCTCTACCCCGCCGCGATCGAGTCGTTCGACTTCAGCGGCTACGACCTCGTGATCTCGAGCTCGAGCGCCTGGGCGCACGCGATCATCTGCGACGAGAACACCACCCATGTCTGCTACTGCCACAACCCGTTCCGCTACGCCTGGAACGACCGCGAGCACACGCTGGCAGAGCGGCGCGACCCGTTTTCCCGCGCGGCGCTGCGGGCGCTCTTCCGCCGCTGGCGCCAGTGGGACTGGATCGCGGCCCAGCGGGTGGACCGCTACCTGGCCAACTCGGAGACCACGAAGGCTCGCATCAAGGCCTACTTCGGGCGCGACGCCGAGGTGGTCTATCCGCCGGTGGAGATCGACCGCTTCGTGCCCGGCCCGCTGGGCGACTACTACGTGGTGCTGTCCGAGCTCGTCCCGCACAAGCGGATCGACCGCGCCGTGCACGCCTTCAACAAGCTGCGCCGCCCGCTCGTGATCGTGGGCGACGGGCCGGACGCCCAGCGCCTCAGGCGCCTCGCCGGCAACTCCATCCGCTTCGAGGGCCGGGTGAGCGACGCCCGGGTGGCCGAGCTGCTTGCGAGCTGCCGCGCGCTCGTGCAGCCGTCGGTGGAGGAGTTCGGCATCGCGGCGGTTGAGGCTCAGGCCGCCGGCCGCCCGGTGATCGCCGCCCGCGGGGGAGGCGCGCTCGAGACGATCGAGGACGGCGTGACCGGCACGCACTGGGAGGGCGACAGCGACGGGCTGGCCGAGGCCGTCAGCCGGTTCGACGACCAGGCGATCGACCCGGTGGCCTGCGTGGCCAACGCCGCGCGCTTCGGCACCGAGCAGTTCCGCCTCACGCTGCCGGCCGTGGTGGAGCGCGCCGTCGCGGAGGTCCGCGGCGAATCCGCGCCGCGCGTGCAGCCGCGCCGGGCGCGCAATCCGCGCCCGCGTGGCCTGGGCCTCGCGGTCGCGCCGAGCCTGCCGCCCGACAGCCTCTAGCTCAGAGCGGCCGGCCGGACGGCGCGCGTGCGCATCGCGATGAAGCCGATCGTGCACGCCAGCGCGGTCTGAAGCCCGGCCAGCACGAGCGCGATGCTCGTGAGCTTGTGCCCGGCGAGCAGGAGCAGCAGCGGATCCAGGATCGCGCCGGCCGCGAGCACGAGCACGAAGCGCTTGCGGTGCAGGGCCAGCAGGTACTGCACGCACAGGTAGGTGATGGCCAGGAACCCCATCGCGACACCGAGGATCGGCAGCGCCGTGTCCGCGGTGGCGAAGTCCTTGCCGAACACCTTGTCGAGCAGCAGGTGGCCGCCGACCGCGAACACCAGCGTGATCGGCACGGCGGTCACGACCGCCACGCCCACGGTCTTGAGCAGCACCGGCCGCGCGTCCTCGCCCACGCTCGCGCGCCGCGTGGACTCGGGCAGGAGGTACATGCCGAGCCCGACCGCGATCCACACCATCACCTTGGCTGCCACGGCGGCCGCGGCGTACGCGCTCGCCGCGTCGTCCGACACGCGGTGCTTCACCACGATCACGTCCACGTTCTGGAGCACGGCGATCAGCGCCAGCGCCGCCAGCGGCACCCAGGCGCGCGCCGCGAGATCGCGCAATCGCTCGCCCACCGGGGGCCGGTGGCCGGGCGGCGCGGTCTCGAGCTCGTGATGCAGCGCGAACCCGAGCAGCGCGGCCATCGACGCCACCGACATGGTCGTGCCGAGGAAGGCGCCTGCCACGTCCAGGCCAACGCCCACGAGGATCAGGCCGAAGATCAGACGCGTGCCCGCCTCGCCCACCAGGCTGATGCCCACCAGGCGATAGCGCTGGAAGCCCTGGAGCACACCGCGCTGCACGCACAGGACGAGCCACAGCGTGGCGGTGGGCACGACGGCGCCCGCCGCCCAGTGCTCGTCCACGCCGATCAGCGAGCCGATCGGGTTCTGCAGCGCCAGCGACACAACCGTCACGCCCGCGGCCGCAAACAGCAGGCTGCGCATCCAGCCGCGGATGGCCGCGCCGCGCGCCGCCTCGCCCGTGGCCAGCGCGCCGCTGACTTCCCGTGCGACCGTCACCTGCAGCGCCGTACCGGGGATCGACAGGATCAGGAACGCCGCGACCAGCGCCGCCAGCGATCCGTAGCCGTCCTTGCCGAGGATGCGCGCGAACACAACCGTGAACGCGAGCCCGAGCACGTTCTGAGCCATCACCGCGACGGCCATCGACGCCGCCTGCCCCGTATCGGTGCCCGCGAACTCCTTCAGGCGCGCGACGCTGCCGCGGCTCCCCGCGCGATCGTCAAGCTGGACGGCTTCGTGTTCGTCGGTGGGCTTCTCTGCGGTGGGCTGCATACGCCCCATCACGTTCCCCTGAGTCGGACCACTCTAGCCCTCCACTCCCACGGTTGGGCTAGGGCGCGGTCCCCCCGTTATCCTCAGATCGGATGCAGGAACACGCTCTTGCCGAGCGCCTGATCACCTACGACACCTGCACCCTCGAGGGGATCCAGAGCGCCGCCGGCTTCATAAAGGGCTGGCTCGAGTCCCGGGACGTGGATGTCTCGGTGGGCAGCCACAACGGACTTCCGGTGATCGCGGCCACGGTCGGCGCGCCGGCCGGCAACGTGCCGACCGTGATCTTCCACGGCCACCTCGACGTGGTCCCGGGGCGGCCGGAGCAGTTCGTGCCGCGCATCGACGGTGAGCGGCTCTTCGGCCGCGGCGCCTACGACATGAAGGGCGGCCTCGCGTCCATGATGGTCGCCACGCGCGACTTGGCGGATCAGGACGCGGTGCGCGTGCACCTCGTGATCGTGTCCGACGAGGAGTCCGACGAGATCACCCAGAGGGGTTCCGACTACCTGGTCGAACAGGGCTACACAGGCGATTTCGCGATCACAGGTGAGCCAACCGACCTGCACATCGGGGTGCAGGCCAAGGGCGTGCTGGCGATGCGGATCGAGGTGAGCGGAAAGTCGGCCCACGGATCGACTCCCTGGCTGGGCGACAACGCGGTGCTCAAGGCGATCGACGTGTTCCGCCAGATCGAGTCGATGCCGTTCTCGCGCGAGTCGTCCGAGTTCTTCGACCGGCCCTCGATCAGCCTCGGGCGCATCATGGGCGGCGACGTGATCAACAAGGTGCCGGACCTCTGCGCGATGGACGTGGACGTGCGCTACCTGCCCGGGCAGAACCCGCAGGAGATCCTCAGCCAGGTGCGCGCGCTCCCGGACGTGGAGGTCACGAAGGTCTTCACGCGCGACCCCGCGATGGTCGAGCGGAGCAATCCGTACGTGCAGCTTCTAGCCTCTGCGGTGGCCGAGGGCACTCCGGCGGAGCGCATCTCGGTCGGGCGCGATGGAGCGTCCGACGCGATCAGTTTCATCGAGGCTGGCGTGCCGGCGGTTGAGTTCGGTCCCGAGGGCGCCGGCCACCACGGCCCGGAGGAGTGGGTTTCGATTCCCTCGCTTTCCCGCTACCGCACGGCGCTTGTCGAGTTCGTACATCTGATCGGCCAGGAGCGGATCCCAACCAAGCACTTGCGCATTGCCTGAGGAATATCCACGCGGAGGAGGGCTCTGGAAGCGCATCCTCATGGGTGCGTTCCTGATCGTGCTCGCGGCCGCGGGCGCGACGTCGGTGGCCGCGTTCCACGAGGTGCACCAGGTGGTGAACGCGTTCCGCCAGTCGCCGCAGCTCCAGCTCGGCAACGATCTCGCGATCCCCGCTCCCGGCAAGCCGCAGACGATCATGCTGATCGGCTCCGACGTGCGCGTGAAGGGCGCGTCCGGCTACGGCGGCGGCCAACGCTCGGACACGATCATCCTGATCCGGCTCGACGCGTCCAAGAACGCGATCGCCCTGCTCTCGATCCCGCGTGACCTCAAGGTCAGCATCCCCGGCCACGGCATCGCGAAGATCAACGAGGCCTACGCCGACGGCGGCGCCAAGCTCACGCTCGAGACCGTCAAGCAGATCACGGGCCTGCGCATCAACCACGTGATCAGCGTGAACTTCCTCGGCTTCGTGGATGCGGTCAACCAGCTCGGCTGCGTGTACATGGACATCGACCACCGCTACTACAACGCCGGCGGCACGTACGCGGCGATCAACCTCCAGCCCGGCTACCAGCGGATATGCGGCCGCGACGCGCTGTCGTTCGTGCGCTTCCGCCACACGGACACGGACATCGTGCGTGGCTCGCGCCAGCAGCAGTTCCTCGGCCAGATGAAGCAGCAGGTCGGAGTCGGCACGCTGTTCGGGGAGCGCAGCAAGCTGCTCAAGATCTTCGGCAAGTACACGCGCTCGGACATTCACTCCGAGTCCGCCGTGCTGCGGCTGCTCAAGCTGGCCCTCAACGTAGCCGGCCACCCGATCCAGCAGATCCCCTTCGATGGCACACTCGGCCCGAGCTACGTATACGCCACGGACTCGCAGATGCAGAAGATGGCGCGCGAGTTCATCGGTGTGGAGAGCCAGGCCGCCGTGACCAAGAGGGTGCAGAAGAAGGCAACCACCCACCGGAAGAAGAAGAAGCACGGGACCAACCCGGCGTCGCTCGGCCTCATCGACGCGAGCGCGACGGGCAAGCAGATGGCGCTCCAGACCGTGAACGCAGGCGCCAAGATCCCGGTCTACTACCCGCGCCTCGCGTCCACTCGCGACCACTTCCTCGCTCCGCGCGCCTACGACTTCATCTCGAAGAACCACAAGCACTTCCCCGCCTACCGCATGGTCGTGTGGAACGCCGACCCCGCCCAGCCTGGCCAGTACTGGGGCCTCCAGGGACTCGCGCTCAAGAACCCGCCGATCCTCAAGGGCGAGCACGAGACGCGCCACTACCACCACCAGGAGTACGACGTGTACTTCGAGGGCAAGGTCACTCGCCGCGTGGCCTGGCACACCAAGAAGGCGACGTACTGGGTCGAGAACACCCTCAACGGCGCGCTCACGGAGGACCAGATGATCACGATCGCCCGCACGGCACGCTCTCTGTAGGCTCCCGCCGTCCTGATGCCTGATCTGGAGCCGATAGGCGTAATTGGCGTTGGCTGGGTAGGCCTGGTCACGGCGGCCTGCTTCGCCGAGCTGGGCCACGAGGTCCACTGCCGCGACATCGTTCAGGAGGAGGTCGACGCGCTGTCGCGCGGCGAGCTGCCGATCTACGAGCCGGGACTGCCCGAGCTCGTTCAGCGCAACCGCGAGCGGCTTCATTTCACGACCGACATGGGCCAGGTGCTCGGCGCGGCCGAGCTGCTCTTCTGCTGCGTGGACACGCCGCCCACCTATTCCGGCGACGCCGACCTGTCGCGCGTCGAGCGCGTGCTCGAGGAGATCGCGGACCACTCGCGCCACGCCCTCGTGATGAAGAGCACCGTGCCGGTGGGCACGGGCCGCTCGATCAGGCGCCGCAGCGACGGGCTGGCCTACGTGTCGAATCCCGAGTTTCTCAAGGAGGGCTCGGCGGTCGATGACTTCATGCACCCGGACCGCGTGGTCGTGGGCGCCGACGAGGGCTCCGAGAAGTACGCCGACCGCGTCGCCGCGCTGTACGAGCCGCTCGGCGGCCCGATCGTGCGCACCGACGTGGCCAGCGCCGAGATGATCAAGCTCGCCTCGAACGCCTTCCTCGCCACCAAGATCTCGTTCATCAACGAGATCGCCAACGTGTCCGAGGAGCTGGGCGCGGACGTGAGGGAAGTTGCGCGAGGGATGGGACTGGACGACCGGATAGGCCCGAAATTCCTGCAGGCAGGTATCGGCTTCGGTGGCTCGTGTCTGGTGGGCGATGAGACCGTGCTGATGCGCCGGTATGGGCGCACGACGCTGATCTCGTTCGAGGAGCTTTGGGAGTTGCTCGAGGGCGAGGGGCACGACGGGTCGGCCGGGCTCATCGAGCCGGACGAGGTGGACGTGCTGTCATGGGTGCCGGGCGACGACAAGCCGCGCTTCATGCCGGTGACGATGATCACGCGGCGGCATTTCGACGGATCGATCGTCGAGGTCGGCACCAAGATGGGGCGGCGCGTGCGCTGCACCCCGGATCACCCCTGGATCGTGGGTACAGGCAAGCCCGATGGAGAACTGCGCTTCAAGCTGGCGGAGGAGCTCGATGAATCGGACTGGCTGCCGCTGGCGCAGGGCAGCGACGCTGAAGACGATCCGGCGCTCCTTTCGATGCTCTCCGCGATCGAGCCTGCGGGTCTCGAGTACTCCGACGTGCGCGTTCGTCCCCCGCGGGATCAATTCGATGCCCTGGTGGCGAAGCCGGTGGAGGAGCGAGCCGTTGCACTCGCGGACCATCCACGAGGCCACGCTGCGCGGATGGGGGACATCCGCCGGACCGGAACGCTGACGCTCGCGGAATTGGCGTTGCTCGGTGGGTCGGAGCGGGGGAGCACGCTGGGCACAGCGAAGAACGGTTCCTTCGTCAGCTCCGAGATCGACCTGGACGCAAGCTTCTGGCGGGTGGTCGGGCTCTATCTCGCGGAAGGCAACACTCTCTCCGAGGAAACCAACCGCGGTCGTCGGGAGCGCATCACTTGGTCATTCCATCCAACTCGCGAACAGCATCTTGTCGATGAGGTCGTCAATTACTGGGCCGCGCAAGGTGTCCAGGCACGTGAGTACTCGAAACCCACGGCGCGGATCGTCGCGGTTTCATCAAGGTTGGTCGGCTCGTGGTGGACCGGAGTGCTCGGACTTGGCCGCACTAGCTACGAACAGCGCCTGCCGGATCTGATCTGGGACCAGTCACCCGAGCGCAAGCGGGCCTTGCTCTCGGGAATGTGGGAGGGCGACGGCTCGTGGTCGCTCGTGAACGGGGGTCCAAGCGTGATCCTCGAGTGGGGCACGATCAGCGACGAGCTGGCCGACGGCGTTATGCGCTTGCTCGGCGACCTTGGCATCGTGGCTTCGCGCCGTATCGGTCGTGTGTCGAAATCGACTAAGGACACGCACTGGGTGCGAGTCGCGGGCGCTCACCAGATAGAGCGGATGCTCGATCTGGTGCCGGAGCGCGATCGCGCGGGCGTTCTCGCCAGCATCGCGCGCCAGCGAAAGCGCATCGCGCCGACCGGTTTCCGGAAGTTCGACTTCGGTCCGGCATGGGTGCGCGCGGCGAAGCTCGCCCGCCGCCCGTTCTCCGGATTCGTCTACTCGCTCGAGGTTCCGGTCGCCCACACGTTCGTCACCAGCGGCGGCTTGATCTCGAAGAATTGCTTTCCCAAGGATGTCTCCGCCCTCAAGCAGCTCGCGGGAAACAGCGGCTACCACTTCCAGCTGCTCACCGCCGTCATCGAGGTCAACGAACTGCAGAAGCGGCGCACGATCAGCAAGCTCAAGAAGCACCTCGGCTCGCTCGTCGGCAAGGAGATCGCGCTGCTCGGCGTGGCCTTCAAGCCCAACACCGACGACATCCGCGAGGCCACGAGCCTCGTGCTCGCGGGCAGGCTCCAGGGCGAGGGCGCGAATGTCAGGGCGTACGATCCGGTGGCCGGAGAGAGCGCCGCCGAGGTTCTTGGCGCCGGCGTGAAGATCTGCGATTCGGCGCAGGAGGCGCTCGAGGGGGCCGACGCCGCCGTGCTCGTCACGGAATGGCCGGAGTTCGGCGAGCTCAACTGGGTAGACGACGTGAAGAAGCTGATGAAGACACCGTTGATAGTGGACGGCAGGAACTACCTCGACCGCGACGCGCTCGTCGCGGCCGGCTTCACGTACGAGGGCGTCGGTCGGTGACGCCATGCAAGCACTAGTACTCGCCGGCGGCGAGGGAACCCGCCTACGCCCGCTCACCCACACGGTGCCCAAGCCCGTGATGCCGCTCGCCGGCCGCCCCTTCCTCACCTTCATGCTCGACTGGCTGCGCGGGCACGACGTGGACAACGTTCTGCTCTCCTGCGGGTTCCTCTCCCACCGGGTCGAGGAGGTGCTGGGCGACGACTACGAGGGCATGCGCCTCAGCTACGTGCACGAGGAGGAGCCGCTCGGCACGGCCGGTCCGGTGCGCCTCGCCGCCGACGAGGGGCTGCTCGAGGACCGCCTGTTCATTCTCAACGGCGACGTCCTCACCGACATCGACCTCACCGCCCAGCTCGCCTTCCATGAGGAGAAGAACGCCAGCGCCACGCTCGCGCTGATCGCGGTGGACGACACGGCCAGCTACGGCGTCGTGCCCACCGACGACGACGGCGCGGTGGAGGAGTTCCTCGAGAAGTCGCCCGGCCCGGCGCCCACCAACCGCATCAACGCGGGCGCCTACGTGATCCAGAGCTCCGTGCTCGACCAGATCCCGGCCGGCCGCGCCGTGTCGTTCGAGCGCGAGGTGTTCCCGGCGCTCGTCGGCCACGGGCTCTACGGCTTCATGTCAGAGGGCTACTGGATCGACATCGGTACGCCCGAGCGCTATCTCGAGTCCACCTACGACCTGCTCTCCGGCCGCGTGAAGAGCACGCTGCCGCCGCGCGACGAGACCGGCTCGCTGATCTACGAGCCCGCGCTCGTGGCCGGCGCGCACATCGGGCCGCAGACCGTGCTCGGCCCGCACTGCAGCGTGGGCGACAAGTCCTCGGTGGAGCGCTCGGTGCTGCACGAGCGCGTGTTGGTGGGCAGCGGCTGCACGATCCGCGAGGCCGTGCTCGGCGACGGCGTACAGGTGGGCGACGGCGCGGAGATCGAGCCGGGCGCGATGCTCGGCGCGGAGGTGGTGGTCGAGGCTGGCGAGGTGGTGGAGGCGAACGCGCGCCTCGAGCCCGGGGCGCGAGTGGGATGAGCCCGGCCGAGCTGTCGCGCGACGCCATCCGCGCGATCGACCCGAAGGACATGCTGGGCGATGTGCTCGAGCAGCCCGCCCACCTCACCGACGCGCTGTGGCGTGTGGAGTCCGCGGACATCAAGCGCTTCGAGGCGCCCGGCGGCTTGGCCATCTGCGGCATGGGCGGCTCGGGCATCGGCGCGGATCTGGCGATCGCGGCGATCGGCGACCGCGCAAAGCGCCCGATCTCCACCGTGCGCGGCTACGAGCTCCCGTCCTGGGTCGGGGAAGAGACGGCCGTGCTGCTCTCCAGCCACTCGGGCAACACCGAGGAGACGCTGTCCTGTTACGAGGCCGCCGGCAAGGTCGGCGCAAAGCGCATCGCGGTCACCACCGGCGGCAAGCTGGCCGAGTCCGCGCGCGCCGACGGCGTGCCGGTGATCGGCATCCCGTCCGGCATGCTGCCGCGCGCGGCCGTGGGCTACGGCGCTGTGTGCTCGCTGGAGGTGGCGGCCATCTGCGGGGCGGCGCCGTCGCTGCGCTCCGAGGTGGATGCCGCCGCGGCGCTCGAGCGCAAGCTCACGGACGACTGGGGCCCGGACGCGCCCGACGACTCGCTCGCCAAGTCGCTTGCGCGCACGCTCCATGGGTCGATCCCTGTGATCTACGGCGCCGGAATGACCGCCGCCGTGGCCCGGCGCTGGAAGTCCCAGGTGAACGAGAACGCCAAGCGCCACGGCTTCTTCGCCGAGCTGCCCGAGGCCGACCACAACGAGATCTGCGCCTGGGCGAGCGGGGCGCCGCTGTCCGTCGTCTTCCTCGACGACGACACGCTGCACCCCCGCCTGCGGCGCCGGATCGAGCTCACCGCCGAGATCGCGCGCGAGGGCGCCAAGGCGGTCGAGGTCGTGCAGTCGGTGGGGGACACGGCATTCGAGCGCGTGATGTCGCTGGTGTTCCTGGGCGACCTCGTGTCGGTCTACCTGGCCGCGCTCGACGGCACCGACCCCACGCCGATCGAGGTGCTCGAGCGCTTCAAGGTCGAGCTGGGCTAGCGGGCCAGCGAGCGGTAAGCCCACCAAACGGGCTTGGGCGCGCCGTCCGCGCTGAGCAGTCCGAGCCGCGCCTCCAGGCCTGTGCCGGGCACGTCGCGGTAGGCGAACCAGTCGATCGCGCGTAGCCGGAGCTCCCTGCGGCGCGAATCGAGCGCCCTGATCGTGCGCTTGAGCGCAGCGGCCTCGTTGCGGTCCACCTGGGCCGCGTTGGCCTGACCGGCGGCCGCCGAGGGCCAGCCGAACTCGGTCACCGCGATGCCCTTGCGCCCAGCGTGGTACGCGTCGAGCGTCCAGCGCGCCGCCTGCACGGCCGCGACCACCGACCGCGCATCATCGGCGTACGGGTGCAGCGCATAGGTGTCGAAGTAGCGGCGGGCGCCCAGCTTGAGAGCCTGCGTGAGGTACTGCACCCGGTCAATCCCTCCGGCGGCGGTGCCGCCGAACACGATCTGCGCGTGTGGGACGGCGCGGCGCAGCACGCGGTGCGCCACGCGCAGCAGCCGCACGTAGGCGCCCGGATCGGCGGGACCGAACCAGAAGCCCGGGTCGTTCTCCTCGTTCCACACCTCGAAGCTGCGGGCCGGGAGGTAGGGCAGCTCCCGGTGCGAGCGCCAGAAGCTCCCGCGCCGGCCGTAGCGTTCGGCGACCTGGCGAGCGTAGGCCGCGAACCCACCGAGGTCGCTTGGGGTGCGGTCGCCGAACAGCACCGGCGCCACGCGGACGTGATGGCGGGCCGCCGCGGCGAACATCTCGTCGTACAAGCGGAAGTCGAAGCGGCCCTGGTGCTCCACGAGCTCCCAGCGGATCGGCGTGCGGTACACGCGGATGCCCGCGCCGTGCAGGTGGCGGAAGTCAGCCGCCTTCAGGGACCACTGCCATGCGCCGACGCCCAGCGGCGTGTGCACACGCGCGTTCGCGGCCGGCGCCATGCACACCAGCCCGAGCACGGCGGCGATGATGGCGCTGCGGATGCGGTTGTGCCTGAGGAAGCGCACTCCCCCACTGGCCTCGGCACCCTGGGCGTCCCCTTGATACCCCCGACCGGCTATCCCGCGAGATGCCCCTCAGCCGGGGTAGCCGCTCCGGGTTAAGCGACTGGGCGACGGTCGCGCAGCAGCAGGCTCAGGGCAGCCGCGGAGGCAAGCCCCGTCACGACGCAGGCGAGCACGATTCCCGCCGTGCGCAACCCGGTGACCTCTGACAGGAGGCCGACGCCCACGATCGATACGCACAGCCCCATGTAGAGGACGACGTAGAAGGTGGCGTTGACCTCGCCGCGGCGCTCCTCCGGGCAAGCGAATGCCGAGAAGCCGCCGAGCGCCGCCGGGGCGAACGTGCCGCGCACCTCTTTAGGCACGGCGAGCCGCTGGGGCCGGAAGCGCGGGTGTGGGCTGACCTTGACAGTCTCGGGCGCGAAGAACACGGCGGGCACCGCGGGAAGGAGCAGTGCGAGGTGGGCCCAGTACGGGAAGCGCAGCGGCACGACGCCGATCTGCGCGAGCAGGCCCGACAGGAGGTTGCCAAAGCCCAGGCCGCCCAGGGTCACGCCGACTGCGATGGCGGCGGCGCGCTGGCGGCCCCGCGCGGGCGCCAGGTCGATCAGGGTGGCCGTGGCGGTGCCGGCAAACGAGCCAGCCGACAGGCCCGAGAACACTCGCCCCACGAGCAGCGGCACGACGCCGCGTAGGTCGCGAAGATCACGGTGACCATCAGCGACCCGAAGCCAAAACGCTGCTCGTAGATGGGAAACAGCGGCGTCGGCACCGTGGGACCGACCATCACGGCGAAGAACGCGTAGGCGATGCAGCCGAAGGCGGTTTTCCGGGACATTCGTGACGCGGAACCTTGACATAGTCGTGCTAAGGTTGCCGACGGCATGGATGGTCTCACGATCAACGAGGCTGCGGAGACCACAGGCTGGTCACCGCGAATGCTGCGCTACCTCGAGAGCGTGGGCCTGATCCAGCCTCCTCGCACCGGGTCGGGCTACCGCAAGTTCGGTCCCGAGGAGCTCCAGCGGCTGAGGACGCTGCGAGAGCTTCTGAACCGCTTCGACTGCGGGCTCTCCGACATCGCGTTTGCGGCACGCATGCGCGAGGACGAGGAGCTCAAGCAGGCGGTCGACGCATGGTTCGAGGCTGCCCCGCGGCGCCCGGAGGGCGTCGCCTCCGATGACTGGCTGCGCTGGGAGCAGGAGAAGCACCAGCGGCTGCTCGGCATCGCCGCATGAGGAACACCCGACTTTTCTGACACGCCAACGGAGGCTTGATGACCACCACACCCACCACCGAGAAGACCACCGACTTCAAGGTCGCCGACCTCTCCCTCGCCGACTTCGGGCGCAAGGAGATCCGTCTCGCCGAGCACGAGATGCCGGGCCTGATGGCCTGTCGCGAGGAGTACGGCGCCTCGCAGCCCCTAAAGGGCGCGCGCATCACCGGCTCGCTCCACATGACGATCCAGACCGCCGTGCTGATCGAGACGCTCGTCGAGCTCGGCGCGGAGATCCGCTGGTGCAGCTGCAACATCTTCTCCACGCAGGACCACGCTGCGGCCGCTGTGGTGGTCGGCCCGGACGGCACTCCCGACGACCCGCAGGGCGTGCCGGTCTACGCGTGGAAGGGCGAGACGCTCGAGGAGTACTGGTGGTGCACCGAGCAGGTGCTGCGCTGGCCCGACGGCGAGGTCCCGAACATGATCCTCGACGACGGCGGCGACGCCACGCTGCTCGTCCACAAGGGCGTGGAGTACGAGAAGGCCGGCGCGGTGCCGTCGCCCGACTCGACCGACAACGAGGAGATGAAGGTGATCCTCGGCGTGCTGCAGCGCTCGCTCGACGAGGACAACCAGCGCTGGACCAACATCGCCGCCGGCATCAAGGGCGTGACCGAGGAGACGACCACGGGCGTCAACCGGCTCTACCAGATGCAGCGCGACGGCCAGCTGCTGTTCCCGGCCATCAACGTCAACAACTCGGTCACCAAGTCCAAGTTCGACAACATCTACGGCTGCCGCCACTCGCTGGTGGACGGCATCAACCGCGCCACCGACGTCATGATCGGCGGCAAGGTGGCCGTGATCTGCGGCTTCGGCGACGTGGGCAAGGGGTGCGCGCAGTCGCTCCGCGGCCAGGGCGCCCGCGTGATCGTCACCGAGATCGACCCGATCTGCGCGCTGCAGGCGTCGATGGAGGGCTACCAGGTGCTGACGCTCGAGGACGTCGTCGAGACGGCCGACATCTTCGTCACCACCACCGGAAACAAGGACATCATCACCGCCGACCACATGCGGCGGATGAAGCACCAGGCGATCGTCGGCAACATCGGCCACTTCGACAACGAGATCGACATGGCCGGGCTCGCGAATACCGACGGCATCGAGCGGATCAACATCAAGCCGCAGGTGGACGAGTGGCGCTTCCCGGACGGCCACTCGGTGCTCGTCCTTTCCGAGGGCCGGCTGCTCAACCTCGGCAACGCCACGGGGCACCCGAGCTTCGTGATGTCGAACTCGTTCACCAACCAGACGATCGCCCAGATCGAGCTGTTCACGAAGACCGACGACTACGACAAGCAGGTCTACGTGCTGTCGAAGAAGCTGGACGAGAAGGTGGCCCGGCTGCACCTCGACGCGCTCGGCGTGAAGCTCACCGAGCTCACCGAGGATCAGGCGGCATACCTTGGCGTGCCGGTCGACGGCCCGTACAAGCCTGAGCACTACCGCTACTAGTCCACGGTCCACCGTCCACAGACCACAGGGCGGCGAGCTGACTGACATCGCTGATATCGCGCTCGCTGACTCGGGTCAGCTTCGTATCGAATGGGCGGACTCGCAGATGCCGGTCCTTCGTCAGATCCGCGAGCGGTTTGCCTCCGAGCGGCCGCTCGAGGGTCTGACGGTCTCCGCCTGCCTTCATGTCACCGCCGAAACGGCGGGGCTGGTGAGGGCGTTGCAGGCGGGCGGCGCTTCGATGGCGCTGTGTGCTTCCAACCCGCTGTCGACGCAGGACGACGTTGCCGCCGCCCTGGTCGAGCGGCACGGTGTGGAGGTGTTCGCCGTGCACGGCGAGGATCCGCAGACCTACTACCGCCACATCGAGGCGGTCTGCGACAAGCACCCGCGCGTGACGCTCGACGACGGCGCCGACCTGATCTCCGTGCTGCACGCTCAGCGCGAGGAGCAGCTGCCGGAGATCCTCGGGGGAACCGAGTCGACCACCACCGGCGCCCTGCGCGTCCGTGCTCTGGAGGCGGCCGGGCGCCTGGCGTTCCCCGTGCTGGCGGTGAGCGACGCTGCCGCGGCTTCGCTCATCGAGAACCGCTACGGCACCGGCCAGTCCACGCTCGACGGGATCGTGCGTGCCACCAACGTGCTGCTCGCGGGCAGCCGCGTGGTGGTGATCGGCTACGGGTCGAGCGGACGCGGGGTAGCGCTCCGGGCGCGCGGCGCGGGCGCAAAGGTGATCGTGTGCGAGGTCGACCCGCTGCGCGCTCTCGAGGCCGCGATGGAGGGCTACGAGGTGATGCCCTCGCTGGAGGCCGCGGCGCTCGGCGACGTGTTCGTGACCGTCACCGGCAACCGCGCCGTCCTGTCCACGCCGCACTTCAAGGCGATGAAGGACGGCGCCCTGCTCTGCAACGCCGGGCACTTCGACGTGGAGATCGACAAGCCCGCTCTCGACAAGCTCACCAAGTCCACTCGCGCGGTGAGGCCGCTGGTGCAGGAGCACGTGCTGGCGGGCGGCCGGCGGCTCCATCTCCTGGCCGAGGGCCGGGTGGTCAACCTGGCCGGGGCGGAGGGACACCCGGGCGCGGTGATGGACATGCACTTCTCAGCCCACGCGCTGTCCGTGGAGCACCTGGCACGCTCCGGCGAATCCCTCGACAACCGGGTCCATGCCGTGCCGGACGAGATCGACCGCGAGATCGCGAGCCTCAAGCTCGACGCCCTGGGCGTGACGATCGACGAGCTCACGAAGAAGCAACTCGAGTACCTCAGCTCCTGGGAGCAGGGCACGTAGCTCCATGCCCGACGGTCTCAAACAAGCCCTGGAGAAGATGCGCGCCGACGGCGCGTCTGACGTAGCGGTCGACAATTTCCGCCACTACTACGAGCGGCTCGCGCGGGGGGAGACGGGCACGATCGCGGAGGACGAGATCGAGCCGGCGCGTGACCTCCCGAAGGCGACGGAGCTTCCGGAGCCAGACGGCAGCGAGGCACTGGACAAGGCCGTGACCATCAGGCTCAACGGCGGACTCGGCACCAGCATGGGCATGACGGGGCCGAAGTCGCTGCTCGAGGTCAAGGACGGGCTGACCTTCCTCGACATCATCGCCCGCCAGGTCCTGAACCTCCGCGAGCGCCACGGCATCCGGCTGCCGCTCGTCCTCATGCACAGCTTCCGCACGCGGGACGAGTCGCTCCGCTGCCTCGAGCGCTACCCGGAGTTGAAGCAGGACGTCCCGCTCGACTTCCTCCAGGGCCGCGTGCCCAAGATCAACGCCGACGATCTGACGCCGGCGAGCTGGCCCAAGGACCCCGAGCTCGAATGGGCGCCGCCCGGCCACGGCGACCTCTACACGGCACTCGTCACCTCGGGCATGCTGCAGGACCTGCTCGACCACGGCTACGAGTACGCCTTCGTCGCCAACTCGGACAACCTCGGGGCGGTGCTCGAGCCGCGCATCCTCTCCTGGTTCGCGCGCGAGAACCTGCCCTTCGCGATGGAGGTGCTGCGCCGCGCGGAGTCAGACAAGAAGGGCGGCCACATCGCGCGGCGCAAGAACGGCGGCCTGCTCCTGCGCGAGACCGCCCAGGTGCGCGACGAGGACCAGGACGCCTACCAGGACATCGAGCGCCACCGCTACTTCAACTGCAACAACCTGTGGCTCAACCTGAAGACGCTCGACACCGTCCTCAAGGAGCGCGACGGCGTGCTCGGACTGCCGATGATCGTGAACAAGAAGACGGTCGACCCCGGCGACTCGAGCTCGCCCGCCGTGTTCCAGCTCGAGAGCGCGATGGGCGCCGCGATCGACGTCTTCGACGGCGCGGAGGCACTGGAGGTCACCCGCGAGCGCTTCGCGCCCGTGAAGACCACGAACGACCTGCTCGTCGTCCGCTCCGACGCCTACGAGCTCACCGACCAGGCCGAGATGCGGCTCGTGCGAGACGAGCCGCCGGTCGTTGACCTCGACTCAGACCACTACAAGCTG
>Ga0207657_10003585_pt1 | contig 16569 bp, 15 predicted proteins | sample KBSC33metaG_FD_184316 | JGI IMG/M metagenome (GOLD analysis project Ga0207657, IMG submission 184316) | Corn rhizosphere microbial communities from Kellogg Biological Station, Michigan, USA - KBS C3-3 metaG (SPAdes) (version 2) | ecosystem: Host-associated > Plants > Roots > Rhizosphere > Soil ... | reverse complement strand
CCTCCGCCTGTCGTTCCGGTGGACTGGCGGGCGAACGCGCGCCAGGTCGTGCAGCAGCTTCGAGTCGACATCGCCACCGCCGCGGTCGGAGGGACGACGACCGCCGACGCGGCGAAGGCGCTGCGCGACACGTCAGATCTCTACGCGCTCCTCGTCGCCTACTCCGATCTCGGCGGCTGCCGCCAGATGGTGAGCTCGGCCGGGCCGCCGGCGCGAGTCGCGCGCGTGCTCGTTGCCGCCTGCCGTCATCTGGAGCGCGCGTCCGCGCTGTTCGCGCGGGCGACACAACGGTCCGAGCCGGGCGCGCTCGTCCGGGCCGCGCACGAGATCGGCCTCGCCCAGCCGGCGCTCGTCCGCGCGATGCTGGCGATTCGGAACGGGTCAGCCTAGGCTAGGTCGCGTGACCTGCGCGGCCTGTGGCAGCGAGAACCCGCTCGGCAAGCGGTTCTGCGGGGATTGCGGTACGCCGCTCGGGTCGGCGTGCCCGTCGTGCGGCGCCGAGAACCCGCCGGACAAGCGGTTCTGCGGGGATTGCGGCACGCCGCTCGGCGCTGCCGCCGGGCCGGCCGCTCCCGCCCCACGCGAGGCGCCGGTCGCCGAGCGGCGGCTCGTCACCGTGCTCTTCGCCGACCTCGTCGGGTTCACGCCGCTGTCCGAGTCGCGCGACCCAGAGGAGGTACGTGAGCTCCTCTCGCGCTACTTCGATACGACGCGCCGGCTGATCGAGCTGTACGGCGGCACGGTCGAGAAGTTCATCGGCGACGCGGTGATGGCAGTGTGGGGGACGCCGGTCGCGACGGAGGACGACGCGGAGCGCGCTGTGCGCGCGGGGCTCGACCTCGTCGCTGCGGTCAGCTCACTCGGTGACGAGGTCGGCGCGGCCGACCTTCGCGCCCGTGCGGGTGTGCTCACGGGCGAGGCGGCAGTCACGCTCGGGGCGACGAGCGAAGGCATGGTCGCTGGTGATCTCGTGAACACCGCGGCGCGCATCCAGGCCGCAGCCGAGCCCGGGACGTTGCTCGTCGGCGAGGCGACCCGCCGCGCGTCCGAGGCGACAGTTGCGTTCGAGGACGCGGGCGAGCACGAGCTCAAGGGCAAGTCGGAGCCGGTTCGGCTCTGGCGCGCCCTCCGCGTCGTCGCCGGCGCACGCGGCCAGCTGAAGTCGATCGGGCTCGAGGCCCCGTTCGTCGGCCGCGCGCGCGAGCTTCGCCTGATCAAGGACCTCTTCCACGCGTCTGCGGACGAACGCAAGGCGCACCTCGTGTCGGTCACGGGCATCGCCGGGATCGGCAAGTCGAGGATCGGCTGGGAGTTCTACAAGTACTTCGACGGAATCGCGGAGACGGTCTGGTGGCACCGCGGCCGCTGCCTCGCCTACGGCGAAGGCGTCACGTACTGGGCGCTCGCCGACATGGTGCGGATGCGGTGCCGCATCGCCGAAGACGAAGGCGAGGACACCGGCGCGGAGAAGCTTCGTGCCACCCTCGGGGAGCACATCATCGACGAGGAAGAGCGCGCGTTCGTCGAGCCTCGGCTTCTGCAGCTTCTGGGGTGGGGAGGAGCGGAGCAGGGCGAGAAGCAGCAGCTCTTCGCCGCGTGGCGGCTGTTCTTCGAGCGGATGGCCGACACGAACCCGGTCGTGCTCGTGTTCGAGGATCTGCAGTGGGCGGACGAGAGCCTGCTCGATTTCGTCGAATACCTGCTCGAGTGGTCGCGCAACCAGCGGATCTTCGTCGTCACGCTCGCACGCCCCGAATTGGCGGAGCGGCGGCCGACCTGGGGGGCCGGCCAGCGAGCCTTCACGTCCATCTATCTCGAGCCGCTTCCGCCGGCGGCGATGGAGGAGCTCCTCGCCGGCCTCGTCCCAGGCATGCCGCAGGACGTCGTCGACGCGATTCTCGACCGTGCAGAGGGGATCCCGCTGTACGCAGTCGAGACGGTCCGCATGCTTCTCGACCGCGGCCTCGTCGTCGAGGACGGGGCGTCGTACCGCGTCGTCGGGGAGATCGGCGCGCTCGACGTTCCGCAGACGCTCCAGGGTTTGATCACCGCGCGCCTCGACGGCCTCGTCGATGCGGAGCGTGCGCTCGTGCAGGACGCAGCGGTGCTCGGCAAGACGTTCGGCAGCACCCTGCTCGCTCGGGTCGCGGGACGTCCGGAGGAGGAGGTGGAGCAGCTCCTCGCGTCGCTCGTACGCAAGGAAGTGCTCTCGCTCCAGGCAGACCCCCGCTCACCCGAGCATGGGCAATACGGCTTCTTGCAGGACCTCGTTCGCCGCGTCGCCTACGACACCCTCGCGCGTCGCGACCGCAAGGCTCGCCACCTCGCCGCCGCCGGGCAGATCGCCGCGGCGCTCGGCGAGGACGATGTGCCGGAGGTGATCGCCTCGCACCTCGAGGCGGCTCGCGAAGCTGCGCCGGACGCAGACGACGCAGCCGAGATCTCCGAGCGTGCGGGGCGGATGTACCGCCTGGCGGGCGAGCGCGCGGCCCGTCTCGCCGCCGCCGGGGAGGCGCAGCGGTTCTTCGAGCAGGCGGCTGCGCTCGTCGACACGCCTGCCGCCCGCGCGCAGCTGATCGACCGCGCCGGCCAGATGGCCTGGATCGCCAGCCGCATGGAGGACGCGCTCGAGCTGCTCGGGAGAGCGCGCGAGGCGTACGACGAGCTGGCGGACGAAGTCGCGGCGGCGCTCGTCGACTCGAGGCTTGCCGACATCGAGTTCAACGACGGGCGAGTTCAGGAGGCTGCCGAACGCATGACGTCGGCGCTCGAGACGATCGGTCGCGTGGGGACGCGGGCCGAGGTCGCCGCCATCGCCGCCCAGCTGGGACGCTTCCTCGTCTTCGCCCGGGAATACGAGCCCGCAGCCGCACACCTCGAGCGCGCGCTGACGCTCGCGGAAGAGCTCCGGCTCCCCGAGACGCTCGCCCACGCGCTGAACAGCAAGGCGGTGATGATGCTCTATCGCGGGCGTGACCGTGAGGCGTCGATTCTCGTCCAGGGCGCGCTCGCAGTCGCACTCGAGCACGACCTGCACGACGCCGCACTTCGCGCCTACAACAACGTCACCGCGCACTACTGGTACGAGGCCCGGTTCCGCGAAGGTCTCGCCCGCGGCGACGAAGCGCTCGAGTACGCGCGCCGGATGGGTGAGCGATCCTGGGAGCTCGTGTTCACGATCGGCAGGATCGGAGCGCTCGACCTGCTCGGCCGGTGGGACGAGGCACTCGAGACCGCCGCCGCCGCCGAGCCATACGCGACGACCGAGTTCCAGCGCGGGCTGCTGCTCTGGGCCGCGGCGATCCACATCCGGCGAGGGGAGCCGTCGCTTGCCCGCGAGCTGGTCGATCGGCATGTGTCGATCGGACGGTCGGGCAACACCGAGTTCGCAACCGGCTTCGCCGGAATCGAGGCACTGGTCTTCGCGGCCGAGGCGCGGTACGACGAGGCCTACCAATCGGCGCTCCGGACCCTGCCCGACGAGGTGGAGGCCGCCTGGTGGCTGTACTTCGAGGTTGCCGAGGTCGCCGTTCACCTCCCCGACGACGCGCCCGCCCGCACGCTGCTCGCACGTGTCGAGGATGCGGCACGCGGGAAACGCTGGCGCGTCGTCGACGCACAGCTCGCGCGGCTCCGCGCCCGGTTCCCGGAGAACGACGCGGTCGCGGAGCTCGAAGCCGCCGAGCGCATGTTCCGCGACCTCGAGATGCCGTTCTACGTGGCCGTCGTCCAGGCCGAACGCGCCGAGCATCTGCGCGCGGCCGGACGCGCCGACGAGGCGGAGCAGCTCCTTGCCGAGGCGCACGAGGTGTTCGAGCGCCTCGGCGCCGCGCCGTACCTGGCGCGCGGGCGCGAACGCGCAGTCGCCTAGACTGGCCCCCGATGGCGCAGGCGCCGGTCCTTCCGCGTGGGTTCGAGTTGCCGCTCAAGCAGCGGCTGCCGCGCATCGGCGCGATCGACCAGGTCGCGGTCGAGGGACGCGCCGCCGACCTCGCGAAGCGCTCCATCAAGAAGGACGCGAAGGTCTGGGCGCTCGAGCTGGCGATTCGCTGCTGCGACCTGACGACACTCGAAGGGCAGGACACGCCCGGGAAGGTCGCGGCGCTGTGCTCGAAGGCGATCCGCCCCGACCCGAGCGATCCGAACGTCCCGTCGGTCGCCGCGATCTGTGTCTACCCGAACCTGATCCCGGCCGCGAAGGAGCGCCTCGCCGGAAGCGGGGTCAAGGTCGCGAGCGTCGCGACCGCGTTCCCGTCCGGGCAGAGCCCGCTCGACGTGAAGCTCCGCGACGTCGAGGACGCGGTGGCGATGGGTGCCGACGAGATCGACATGGTGATCGACCGCGGTGCGTTCCTCTCCGGCCGCTACGCGAAGGTGTTCGACGAGATCGTGAAGGTGAAGGAAGCCTGCGGCGACGCGCATCTGAAGGTGATCCTCGAGGTGAGCGAGCTCGGGACGTACGACAACGTCCGCCGCGCGTCGCTGCTCGCGATGGCTGCCGACGCGGACTTCATCAAGACCTCGACCGGGAAGCTGCCGGGCGCCGCGACGCTGCCGGTGCAGCTCGTGATGCTCGAGGCGATCCGCGACGTCTACGAGGAGACGGGCCGCAAGGTCGGCATGAAGCCGGCGGGCGGGATCCGCACCGCGAAGAACGCGATCCAGTACCTCGTGCAGGTGCACGAGACGCTCGGACCCGATTGGCTGACGCCCGACCTGTACCGCCTCGGCGCGTCGAGCCTCGTCAACGACATCCTGATGCAGCTCCGCAAGGAGAAGACGGGCGCGTACCAGTCGAAGGACTACTTCACGAATGACTGACCTGGAGAAGCGCAGCGACCGTAGCCCCGTGCCGGCCGACTGGACGTACGCGCCGGCCCCCGAGTCGACCGACATCGTCCACCTGCAAGAGCGCTACGGGCTGTACGTCGGCGGCGAGTGGCTCGAGACGAAGGAGCACTTCACGACGATCTCGCCGCGTGACGAGAGCCCGCTCGCCGAGGTCGCGCAGGCATCCGAAGCCGACGTGCAGAACGCGGTCGCCGCAGCGCGTGAGGCTTTCGGCAGCTGGTCGAAGCTGCCGGGCAGCGAGCGCGCGAAGTACCTGTTCCGGATCGCGCGCATCCTCGCAGAGCGGAGCCGCGAGTTCGCCGTGCTCGAGAGCCTGAACGGCGGCAAGCCGATCAAGGAGTCGCGCGACGTCGACCTGCCGCTCGCCGCCGCCCACTTCTTCTACTACGCGGGCTGGGCCGACAAGCTCGAGTACGCGTTCCCGAACCGCTCACCGAAGCCGCTCGGTGTCGCGGGCCAGATCATCCCCTGGAACTTCCCGCTGTTGATGCTCGCGTGGAAGATCGCGCCCGCGCTCGCGGCCGGGAACACCGTCGTGCTGAAACCGGCCGAGACGACGCCGCTCACCGCGCTGCTCTTCTGCGACGTCGTCCGCCAGGCGGAGCTGCCGCCGGGCGTCGTCAACATCGTCACCGGCGACGGGTCGGCCGGCGCCGCACTCGTCGAGTCGGAGGTCGACAAGATCGCGTTCACCGGCTCGACGGAGGTGGGGAAGGCGATCCAGCGCAGGCTGGCCGGCACGGGCACGAAGTTGACGCTCGAGCTCGGCGGCAAGGCGGCGAACATCGTCTTCGACGACTGCGCGCTCGACCAGGCGGTCGAGGGAATCGTCAACGGCATCTACTTCAATCAGGGTCACGTCTGCTGTGCCGGCTCGCGGCTCTTCGTGCAGGAGTCGATCTACGAGCCCGTGGTCGAGAAGCTGAAGAAGCGCATGACGACGCTGCGCGTCGGCGACCCGCTCGACAAGAACACGGACGTCGGCGCCATCAACTCGCGCATGCAGCTCGAGAAGATCGAGGAGCTCGTCGCCGCGGGCAAGGAAGAGGGCGCGGAGATCTACCAGCCGCCGTGCCGGCTCCCGGAGAAGGGCTACTGGTTCGCGCCGACCGTCTTCACGAACGTCGCGCAGAGCTACCGCATCGCCCAGGAGGAGATCTTCGGCCCCGTGCTCAGCGTGCTCACGTTTCGCACGCCGGACGAGGCCGTCGAGAAGGCGAACAACACGCCGTACGGGTTGAGCGCAGGCGTCTGGACGGAGAAGGGCTCGCGCATCCTCTGGATGGCGCAGCGGCTGCGCGCCGGCGTGGTGTGGGCGAACACGTTCAACCGGTTCGATCCCACCAGTCCGTTCGGCGGCTACAAGGAGTCCGGCTTCGGACGCGAGGGCGGGCTGCACGGCATGGAGCCGTACCTGGATTTCGAATGACGAGGCTGCCGGTCAAGAAGACGTACAAGCTGTTCATCGGCGGCGCGTTCCCGCGCAGCGAGTCCGGGCGCACCTACGAGGCGCAGGGACAGAACGTCGCGCGCGCCTCGCGCAAGGACGTTCGCGACGCGGTCGTCGCGGCACGCGGCGCGCAGCCGAAGTGGGCCGGCGCGACCGCCTACAACCGCGGCCAGGTCCTCTACCGGATCGCCGAGATGATGGAGTCGCGCGTCCCTGAGTTCGCAGAGCTGTGCAGCGGCGAGGACGAGGTGCACCGCGCGATCGACCGCTGGGTCTGGTACGCCGGGTTCGCCGACAAGCTCGCGCAGGTGCTCGGCTCGTCGAATCCCGTCGCCGGGCCGTACTTCAACTTCACGATCCCCGAGCCGACCGGTGTCGTCGCCGTCGTCGCACCCGACGACCCGCCGCTGCTCGGTCTCGTCTCACGCGTCGCACCCGCGCTCACCGGTGGCAACGCGGTGATCGCGCTTGCGTCCGAGACCCAGCCGCTCGCGGCGGTCGAGCTCGCGGAGGCAATCGCCACCGCCGACGTCCCCGGCGGCGTCGTCAATCTGCTCACCGGCCAGCGCGCGGAGCTCGCGCCGTGGCTCGCGAGCCACATGGACGTGAACGCGATCGACCTCACCGGCGCCGACGGCCTCCGCACCGACCTGGAGGTCGCGGCCGCGGAGAACGTCAAGCGCGTGGTCGTCGGCAAGCCCGACAGCCAGTCGCTCTACGAGATCTCGGCGTTCCTCGAGCTCAAGACCGTCTGGCACCCGATCGGTACCTGACCGATAGCCTTGGGCGCATGAGCGCTTTCTCGAACACGAGTGATCTGACCCCGATCAAGATCTGGGACGGTGTGGTGGCCCGGGCCGTCGTCGGAGCCGAGGCGACCTTCGCCCTGATCGACCTCGACCCGGACACACATGTCCCCGAGCACCATCACGTCAACGAGCAGACCGGGATCCTGATCGGAGGCTCGATGAGCTTCACGATCGGCGACGAGACGAAGGAGATCGAGCCGGGGGAGATGTGGGTGATCCCGGCCGAGGTGCCGCATTCGGTCGTCTCCGGTCCGGAGGGCGCGCGGCTGGCCGAGCTGTTCGCCCCGCCGCGCGCCGACTGGGCGGGTCTCGAACGTCTTCCCGCGACTCCGGTTACGCTTCCGTAGGAGCAGGTGCCGAGCACGCGACGCCTCAGCCAGCGCATCTCCGAGGGAGATGGGATCTCGATCATCGTTTGCGTCGACGACGTGGGCGCTGCCCAGGCGGCCGAAGCGCAGGGCGCCGAGGCGGTCGCCGTCACCGCCGAGATCGACGGCATCCGAGGCGCGACGAGCCTGCCGCTCCTCTGGCTCGGCGCGGGTGCGCCGAGCGACGCCGACGCGGTGCGCATCCGGCCCGACGACGACTCCGATCACGACCACCTCGAGGCGGTCGTGGACGTGCGCGACGAGGAAGAGCTGGAGCTCGCGCTCGAGCGGCTCGATCCCGAGATCTTCCTGCTGAACGCGCACGACATCGACGAGGACGTGGATCCGCTCGACGCGGTCCTGGAGCTGCTCCCGGACGTGCCGGCGGGGAAGCTCGCGATCGCCCAGGTCGAGGTGGCAAGTCGCGACGAGGTGCTCGCGCTCGAGCGCGCCGGCGTCGACGCCGTGCTCGTCGGGTCGCGGCGCATCGACGAGCTGGTCGGCGACCAGCCCGTCTCCGTGTAGGAGGGCTACCATGACCGCGATGAGAGGGCTGCTCGCGTTGTGCCTGCTCGTGGCGCTTTCAGGGGTCCTGACCGGTTGCGGGAACGAGGCGACGACGGCGGAAGCGGCACCGAAGGTCGCGAAGCCGACGTGCCCCGACCCGGCCGCCTGGCAGAGGTTCGCGACCCGCGTCGGAGTGCCGGTGTATTGCCCCGGCTGGCTGCCCGACCCGCTCACCGGAAAGCTCGGCGCGGTCGACAACAACATCCATTCGGTGTCCGCCGACCACAGCTACCTGCAGAGCTGGGTGTGGCAGGAGACCGGCGGCGGCGCTGCCGGCGGCGAGCTGCACGTCAACCTGCGCGCCTACCCGGGCCGCACGAAGATCCCGACCTGCCGCACCGGCGGCTCGGACAGCCGTAACGTGCCGTGCTTCGCCTCGCCCGTCGGCCGGATCGCGGCGAACGGGATCAGCTCGGCCGTCTACACGGTGAACCAGGACGCGGATTCGTGGCACTACCTGATCCTGTGGCGCCGGTACGGCAACCTCTACACGCTCTCCGAGCACGTCGCGCCGCCGCTGACCGGGCAGAAGGTGCGTCAGTACCTGAAGCGCGAGCTGGCGTCGCTCGTCCTCTTCCGCCCACGCGCGAGCTGATGAAGCTCACGCGGCGGCAGGCGGTGGTCGGCGCGGTGGCCGGCGCCGTCGGCGCCGGCGGGATCTACGAGCTCGTCGACCAGCTCGCCGGCGGAACGCCGAAGCGCACCGACGCCGCGGCCGCCCTCCGCGAGCAGCACCTGCTGGACGGGATCCGCGTCGTGCACTCGAACGGGATCGAAGTGCTCGTGCCGCCGCTCCATCACCAGGTGGTGACGGCGCGCGTGACCGCCTCGGCCGGCGACCTACGCCGCGCGCAGGGCGAGCTCGAGTCGCTGCTCGTAACGCTCGACCGGGACTACGCGCCGTCGCCGGCAGGTCTCGGCGTGACGGTGGCGTGGGGTCTGCCGTACTTCGACCGCCTCGTGCCCGCCCAGATGGGGCGGTTGCTGCCGCACGACCGGCGGGCCGGAAAGCCGGTGCTGCTCGAGGCCCGCCGCTTTCCCAGCGATCCGCCCGACACGCGGCTCGAGCAAAACGACGTCGCGATCCTGCTGCGCTCCGACGTGCGCGCGCACATCGTCGACGCCGAAAAGCGCCTCCGCGACTCGAAGCTCTTCGACTTCACCTCGATCCGCCGCGGGTTCGCCGGCGGCGGCTTCGACGGCGCGCAGTCGCTGCCGAAGAAGCTGGCGCTCGCGGCGCAGATCCCGGGCGCCGACCTCATCCCCGACACGTCCGAGCTGTTCCTCGGGTTCACCTCGACGCAGAAGGCCGGCATGGGGCCCGGGCCGATCGCGAACTTCGAGACGCTCGGCTACGTCGACTTCCGCGGCTCGGATTACTTCCGCAACGGCACGCACATGCACCTCTCGCACATCCACGAGGACGTCGAGGCGTGGTACATCAACTTCGAGTTCGACGAGCGCGTCGCAACGGCGTTTCGGCCGAACCTGCAGGTGCGGCAGGACACGCAGACGGTGCGGCAGGGGCCGAAGGACGTGTCGTCGGTCGCTGCGGTGCGCCGCGACTACCGGAGCTCGGGCCGCATCGGGCACAGCGCGTCGATCCAGACGACGTCCCGCTTGCTGCGAGACGTGGTCGCTGCGGACGGCACGGTGTTCCCGAAGGGGACGGCGATCCCGGTGCGCGCCGACTTCAACACGCTCGACAATCCGTTCGCATGGTCGGAGCTCGACGACGAGGTCGGCGTGACGCCCGCGGCGGGCGTGCACTTCGTCGTCTTCAACCCGACCGCCGACGACTTCCACCGGAACCGGCTCGCGATGGACGGCGTCCTGCCCGGCGGCAAGATCCCGTTCAAGCCGCGCGCGCGCGAGCAGGGGTTCAACTCCGTGCTCTCGACGACACACCGCCAGAACTACCTCGTGCCGCCGAGGCGGCACCGCTCGTTCCCGCTCGCGGAGCTCTAGTAACAGTCTGTTACAAGCTCGGAAGCGCGCACAGGCCCAGAGCCGAGCCGCGCGCGTCGCGCGCGGCTCGGGCTTGTAACAGACTGTTACTTGCTTACCGGTTCGGCTGGACGATGCAGAGCGAGTTGCCGTCCGGGTCGCGGAGCCAGAACATCGGCGGGATTCCCTCGCCGTAGCGGGCCACCTCGGCGTCGACGTCGACGCCCGCATCGCGCAGCGCCGCGTGGTCTGCGTCGACGTCGGTCGTGTCGAGGATGATCCCGGTCTCGGCACCGCCGGCCTGCTTGCCGGGCGGAGGGGGCGCGAGCGCCACCGTCGTCGGCGTACCTCCGACGGCGACCTCGACCCAGCGCGCGTCGGGCCCCATCGGCAGATCGACGACCTTCTCGAAACCGAGCGTGTCGACGTAGAAGTCGAGTGCCCGGTCGGTGTCCGCGACGCTGACCGCCACGCGGCCGACCTGGGTGAGATTCAACTGGGACATTGCAAGCCTCCTCGTCGCGATTTGTCGACAGTGAGACTCCGCGTCGCACGCGAACTCATCGCTAGAAGATCAGCTTCACCGCGAGGACGATCACGACCACGACGACCACCAACATCAGGATCGACGCGAACGCGATCCCGAGGCCGCCGAGCGCGAGCTTTGTCGGGATCTGCGTGTGCCCACCGGAGAACGCGTTCTCCAGCTGCTGCTCCACGTAGCTCTCGATCCGGTCCTCGAATCGCGACGCGATCTCGTCGGCGCGGCTCTTGCGCGCCACCTGCTCCTTGACCTCCGGCTTGTATCCGGTCGAGCGCCCGTCGACCGCGACCTCGTAGATGTGCTCGTGCTGAATGTCCTTCAGGTGCCGCTCGCCGAGGTCGAGCACCGCCACGCCGTCCGGCAGGACGTTTCCGAGCAGCGCGCGCGTCGTCTCCGAGATCAGGATCTGGCCGCCGACGCCCGACGAGGCGATGCGCGCGGCGCGGACGACGTCGATCCCGAGGTAGCCCTCGTCGCCGACGTGCGGCTCCCCGGTGTGCAGGCCCATGCGGACGCGCACCTCGCGCCCGTCCGGCCAGGCGTGGGCGTGCAGCGCGCGCTGCGCCGAGACTGCCGCCGTGACCGCGTCGCGAGCCCGCGGGAACGAGAAGAAGAAGGCGTCGCCCTGCGTGTCGATCTCGCTGCCGCCGGCGGCCCCGAACGTCTCGCGGACAAGCCGCCGGTGGTCCCGGGACAGCGCGCCGAACGCCTCGTCGCCGAGCTCCTGCAAGAGCTTCGTCGACCCCTCGATGTCGGTGAACGCGAACGTGACCGTTCCGGCGTGGAGAGAGCTCATGACCCAAAACTACTCGACTCGCGCCGGATCCGAACGTACGCTTGGAAGGCGGTGCGCTGCTCCGTCTGCAACCAGGAGAACCCGGCCGGCGCACGGTTCTGCCTGGCGTGCGGCGTGGCGCTCCAGCCCGAAGCGCCGCCGCAAGAGGAGCGGCGAATCGTCTCGATCATCTTCGTCGACCTCGTCGGCTCGACCGCCCAGGCGGAGAAGCTCGACCCCGAGGACGTGCGCGCGCTGCTCACGCCGTACCACCAGCTCGTCCGGCGCGAGATCGAGTCGTTCGGCGGCGTCGTCGAGAAGTTCATCGGCGATGCGATCATGGGCGTCTTCGGAGCGCCGATCGCCTACGGCGACGATGCGGAGCGCGCAGTGCGCGCGGCGTTCGTCGTCCGCGACTCGGTCTGCGGGATGCCCGGGAGCAACCTGCAGATCCGCATCGCGGTCAACACCGGCGAGGCCGTCGTGTCGCTCAACGCGCGGCCGGCGCTCGGCGAGTCCATGGTCGCAGGCGACGTGGTCAACACCGCGTCGCGCCTGCAGTCCCAGGCACCGGTGAACGGCATCGTCGTCGGCGAGATGACGTACCTCGGCACGCGCGACGTGATCGCGTACGAGGTGACCGAGCCGATCGTCGCGAAAGGGAAGGCGGCACCCGTCAAGGCGTGGGTGGCGGCGAAGGCGCTGACGCCCGCGGGCCAGCGCGCGACACGCGACCACGGCGTCGTCGGGCGCGTGCCCGAGCTCCGGCTGCTCGACGCGATCTGGGATCGCGTGCTCGCCGAGCGATCGCCGCACCTGGTCTCGATCTTCGGTCCGGCCGGAGTCGGCAAGTCGACCGTGGTCTCCCGCTTCGCGGAGGCAGCACGCGACCGCGGCGCGCGCGTCGTCTCCGGCCGGTCGCTGCCGTATCGCGAGAGCAGCGTCTACGGCCCGCTCTCGCGGCACGTCATGGGCATCTGCGGGATCTACGAGAGCGACGCGCCCGACGTGGTGATCGACAAGCTTCGCGGCCGGACGAAGGTGCTGCTCGACCGCTCCTCGACGCCCGCGGAGACGGTGGCCGAGCATCTCGGCGTGATCGTCGGCGTCGACGGCTGGGGGCTTCAGGCGACCGATCGCGACGTTCTCTTCTCCTCGACGCGCCTCTTCCTGGAGGCCGCTGCGCGCGAGCAGCCGACCGTGCTCGTCTTCGAAGACATCCACTGGTCGGGCGCGGCGCTGCTCGACCTGATCGACACGCTTGCCGTGGTCTCGCACGGCCTGCCGCTGCTGCTCGTGACGCTCGCGCGGCCGGAGTTCCTCGATACGCGCGACACCTGGGGCGGGCGCCTGTCCAGCTATACGAGCCTCACGCTCGGGCCGCTCGACGAGAACGACTCCCGCGAGCTCGCGATCCGCCGGCTCGGCTCGCCCGATCGAGCCGATGCAGTCGTGCGGGTCGCGGAAGGCAATCCGCTCTTCATCGAGCAGCTTGCCGCCACGATGGAAGAGACGGAAGGCGCGCTGCCGACGAGCATCCGCGGCCTCGTGGCCGCACGCCTCGACGCGCTACCGCCTCGTGACCGCGCCTTGCTCCTCGACGCAGCCGTCGTCGGCAAGGTCTTCTGGCACGACGCGTTGCTTGCCCTGAGCCCCGACCCCGACATCGATTTCGTGCTCGAAGAGCTCGAACGCCGCGACCTGATCCGGCGCGAGGCGACCTCGTTCATCGAGGACCAGCAGCAGTGGACCTTCACGCACGTCCTCATCCGGGACGTCGCGTACGAGCTCCTACCTCGGGCCGACCGGGCACGACGGCACGAGGCGGTCGCGCAGTTCTTCGAGCGGTCGACCGGTTCGTCGACCGAGGCGATCGGCGCCCTCGCCCACCACTGGCGCGACGCGGGCGACTTCGAGCGGGCGATCGAGCAGCTGACCCGGGCCGCAGAGCAGGCGGAGCGCGGCTGGGCGAAGGACCACGCGGTGATGCTCTACCGGGAGGCGCTCGGGCTCGTCCCCGAGGACGCGACGGAACAGCGCAGCGCGCTCCGCCGCCGCCTCGCGATCGCGAGCACGGCGTCGTTCCACCTGGACGACGTCAGGCGGCCGGGAAGTCCGCCGGCGTGACGTCGCCGACGATCTCGTCGATCGAGTCGATGCGGTGCTGGCCCAGGCGGCTCGAGTGGTCGCGGACGACGGCTTCGCTCGGCGCCTCGTACACGCAGAACGTGCGGACATTGCCGTCCTCCAGCACGACGACGTGGCTGAGCTCCCAGGTGATCTCGGGCAGCTCGTTCTCGACGATCTCGCGCGAACGGCGGCCGACCGTCGGCATCTGGGACTCTCCGACCTCGAAACTCCGAACGATCATGAAGCGTGGCATGCGCGCGATGATAGTGACAGATGGACTCGGCTGAGCTCAAGTCGGCACAGGCGCCGCTGAAGGCGCGCTACCGCGAGGACCCCGCGGCGGCGCTCGTCACGCTGCGGGCCGAAGGCCGGCTCGGGGACGAGGGCGTCTCGTGCAGCGTGTCGACCGGCCGCGCGCTGGTGGAGGCGGGGCTGCATCCGGCGACCGGCGGAACCGGCCTGCTGGCCTGTTCCGGCGACATGCTGCTCGAGGCGCTCGTGGCGTGCGCGGGCGTGACGCTGCGCGCCGTCGCGACGTCGCTCGGGCTCGACGTGCGCGGGACGGTGCACGCGGAGGGCGACCTCGACTTCCGCGGGACGCTCGGCGTCGGCAAGGACGAGGCCGTGCCGGTCGGCTTCACGGCGATCCGGCTTCGGTTCGACCTCGAGCACGAGGAGGACGAGGAGGCGATCGCGAAGCTGCTCGAGCTCACCGAGCGCTATTGCGTCGTCTTCCAGACGCTGGCCGGCGGCGTGCCGGTCGACGTCGGCTGACCTCACCAGGGAGCGACCGCGACGCCGCCCCATTCCTCGGGATCGACGTCGCGCACGGTCTGCGTCAGCTCCCAGCGATGGCCGGCGAGATCCTCGACGACGCACGACCGCTCGCCGTACACGTGCGTCTGCGGCTCCTCGAGCACGCGGGCGCCCGCGTCGCGCGCGCGGGTGAACGCCGCGTCCACATCGGGGACGCGGAACTTGATCAGCTGCGTCACGACCCCGCCCGACGGCGCGACCTGGGTGTGACGCACGTCCGCGACGACGAGCGAGCCGTCGTCGCCCGCACGCATCTGCGCGCGGTGGTCGTCGCCGATCCGCACGCGCTCGCCGAATCCGAACGCCGCTTCGAGGAACGCGACGGCCGCACGAACGTCCGGATAGACGAGGACGGGCGAGATCGTCGCCGGAGGTGCGGAGCGGTTCGTCTGCATCAGCCGAAGAACGTCCTCGCGACGTCGTACCACTCGAGTGGGACCGTCTTGAGCTCGGCCGTCGCGTCGGCCAGCGGCACGGCGACCACCGCGTCGCCGTGGAGCGCGGCCATCTGCCCGAAGCTGCCCTCGACGACGAGGTCGGCCGCCTTCAGGCCGAAGCGCGTCGCGAGGATGCGGTCGCGCGCGGTGGGGGAGCCGCCGCGCTGGATGTGCCCGAGCACCGTCACGCGCGTCTCGTAGCCGGTCCGGCTCTCGATCTCCTCCCCGAGCCGTTCGCCGACGCCGCGTTTCGCGAGCAGGCGGTGGCCGAACTGATCGACCTCGCCCTTGTCCTCGGCGCCCGGCAGCTCGCAGCCTTCGCTGACGACCACGATCGAGAAGTTCTTGCCGCTCGCGTGGCGGCTCGCGATCTCGTTGCACACCTCGTCGAAGTCGACCGGGCGCTCGGGGATGAGGATCACGTCGGCGCCGCCGGCGATGCCGCTGTGCACCGCGATCCAGCCGGTGTGGCGGCCCATCACCTCGACGACCATGACACGGTTGTGCGACTCCGCGGTCGTGTGGAGGCGGTCGATCGCCTCGGTGCAGATCGCGACTGCGGTGTCGAATCCGAAGGTGTAGTCGGTGCCCGAGAGGTCGTTGTCGATCGTCTTCGGGACGCCGACGACCGGCGCGCCGAAGTCGGCATGGAGGCGGGCGGCGACGCCGAGCGTGTCCTCGCCGCCGATCGCGACGAGCGCGTCGACCTCGTCGAATGCCGTCCGGACCGCCTCGACACCGCCTTCGAGCTTGTACGGGTTCGTGCGCGAGGTGCCCACGATCGTCCCGCCGCGCGGCAGGATCCCGGAGATCTGCGAGCGGCCGAGCGGCTCGAACAGCTGCTCGACCATGCCGCGCCAGCCTTCGCGGACGCCGATCACCTCGTGGCCGTGCGCCCACGATCGCCGCGCGACCGCGCGGATGACCGCGTTCAGGCCGGGACAGTCGCCTCCGCCGGTGAGAACTCCGATCCGCAATCTGCCGCCGAGTTTACGGACGCGCAACACGCGCTCAATCAGTTCCCCCGCAGAATCGCCGCGTGCCGTTCCTCGTCCTCGCTCTCGCGCTGGCCTTCCACTCGAGCGGCCCGGCGCTGCGCGGCTCCGCGCCGTGCCCCGGCGTGCGCGGCTACACGTGCTCGACGCTCGACGTGCCGCTCGACCGCACCGGCCGTCACAGGGGAACGCTGCACCTGCGCGTCGGCGCCGCCGACAACGCCAAGGCGCCGCGCGGCGTTCTGCTCGTGCTCGCCGGCGGACCAGGGCAGCCCGGGCTCCCGATCCTCGACCGCTTCGTCGACAAGGCGCTCGCCGCCGAGAAGCACACCTACCGGATCGTCGTCTTCGACCAGCGCGGCACGGGTGCCGGCGCGCTCGACTGCGAGGCGATGCAGCAGCAGATGGGCTCGTCGGATCTCTACCCACCGACCGGCGCTGCGGTGCGAACATGCGCGGCGAAGATCGGCGACCGCCGGCAGTTCTACGGGACGGACGACGTCGTCGCGGACATCGATGCGCTACGCCGGGCGCTCGGTGTCGACAAGATCGCGCTCGACGGGATCTCGTACGGCACGTACGTCGGCGAGCGTTACGCGCTCGCGCACCCGGATCACGTGTCGAAGCTCGTGCTCGACTCGGTCGTGCCGCACGTCGGACTGACCGATCTCGGCGTCGGCGAGTTTCGCGGGACGGCGCGGGTCCTTCGCGGCGTGTGCGGACAGCGCTGCGTCGGCGATCTCGCAGCCGTGGTCGAGCGCTACCACGACGGCGTCGACATCCTCGACGCGCTCACCACCGACAGCATCGTCGACCCGACCTACAAGCTGTACTTCGACGTCCCGCAGGCGCTGCGCAACGCGCGCAACGGCGCTCCGGG
>Ga0207657_10003583_pt1 | contig 16570 bp, 18 predicted proteins | sample KBSC33metaG_FD_184316 | JGI IMG/M metagenome (GOLD analysis project Ga0207657, IMG submission 184316) | Corn rhizosphere microbial communities from Kellogg Biological Station, Michigan, USA - KBS C3-3 metaG (SPAdes) (version 2) | ecosystem: Host-associated > Plants > Roots > Rhizosphere > Soil ... | reverse complement strand
GGGGCCGTCAGGGTGAGCAGGACGAGGATGGTGGCGAAGCGCATCGAGCCGCGGATGGTGTCAGGTCATACCCGGGAGGCGCTTCGGGCCACCGCGGCACTGCCCAGCGCCAGCGCCAGGTTGTAGGCGCCCGCGAAGCGCAGCGAGAGCTTGGAGCGGGCGGCGGGGATCGCCGGCGAGTTCGACCAGACGACGTCGGTGAACAGCTCGGTCCCGCGCAGCCAGGCCACCGCCCACCAGTCCTCGGGCCGGTCGCGGACGGCCGCCACGGCGTGAGCAGCGGCGAACGTCAGCCAGATCGGGCCGCAGCGGCGAAACAGCTCGCGCGCGTCGTCGGACGGCGCCTCGTGCCCGAGGGCCTTCAGCGTCGCGTCGGGGGCGAGCAGCGTGCCGGTTCCCAGCGCGAGATCGAACGCGATCATCGAAAGGTTGGACGTGCGGACGAGACCTTCCAGGGACATGCTGCGATCATTGCAGGGGACATGCCGCCCAAGCCGCGCCAGATCAAGATCGAGCAGCGCAGCGCGCTCGCCGCGATGCAAGCCCTCGAGACGAAGTCCGACGAGGAGCTCGCCAACGAGACCCGCTTCAAGTCGGCCGCCCAGGCGATCCTGGGCGCCCGCGCGGCCGAGCGCTACGACGCGAAGGCCGCCCGCTCGCACTTCCAGAAGGCGATCGCCGCCGCCCGGCCCCAGGAGCGCATGCAGCTGCGCCGCATGGCCGACGCGTCGCTGGCGATGGCCGAGCGCCGCCCCGACGACCTCAAGGCGGCGATGGAGAAGCTCGGCCAGGCGCCGCCGTCCGGCCGCCAGCTGTTCGTCCTGCGGCTGCTCTCGCTGCTCAACCCTCCCCCGGGCTCGAGCGGGCTGATCCGCGCCCGCGGCTACCTGCTCATCGTCCTGCTCGTCGTCACGCTGCTCGCGATCGGCTTCGGCGTCGTCTACGGCATCGGCTCGGCCGCCGGCGGGATCTCGGTCGGCGCGGCGCTCCCGCTCGGCCTCGTCGTCATCGCTGCCGCGCTCGGCGTGCTCGCGTTCTTCGGGCGCCGCAGGCAGGCCGCGGCGCAGGCGCGCGCGCGAGCTGACGCCGGAGGCTGACCGGCATGTGCGGCCGCTACACGGTCGCCTACGGCGATCTCCCCCGGCTCCGCAGGCGCTTCGGACTCGACGAGCGTGTCGAGGTGCGCCGCCGCTTCAACGTCGCCCCCGGCGACGAGGTCGTGGCGGTCGGGCAAGGCGGCGGCACGCTCCTGCGCTGGGGCTTCCTGCGCGACAACGCGTACACGACGATCAACGCCCGCGCCGAGTCGCTGCTCGAGAAGGCCACGTGGCGCAAGGCCCTCGACGAGGGCCGCTGCCTGATCGTCGCCGACGGCTTCTATGAGTGGCAGAAGCGCCCGGACGGCCGCAAGCAGCCGTTCTGGATCACGCGCGCCGATCACGAGCCGTTCGCCTTCGCCGGGCTCGCCTCTCCGTGGGGCACGTGCGCGATCGTCACGACGTCGGCGACCGAGAAGCTCGCCGGCCTGCACGACCGCATGCCGGTGATCCTCCCGCCGGACGCCGAGCAGCGGTGGCTCACCGGTCCCGACCTCGACCTGCTGCGCCCGTTCGAAGCGACGACCGAGCTCGCGGTCTCCAGCGCGGTCAACGACGCGCGCTACGACGGCCCGGCCTGCCTCGAGCCCGCGCCGGAGGAGATGACGCTCTTCTAGGGGGCCGGCGAGATCGTCGCCTTCTGGATGACGACCGCGTCGAGCGGGAAGCTCGAGGCGTTGGTGGGCTCCGAGGAGATCCGGTTGACGGTGGTCATCCCCTTGACGACCTTGCCGACCAGCGCGTAGTCGGCGGTCAGCCCGGCGTTGCCGGCCGTCACGATGAAGAACTGGCTGCCCGAGGCGCCGGGCGGGTCGGTCGAGGCCTTGGCCATCGCGACGAGGCCGCGGGTGTACTTGAGACCTGCGGGCGGCTTCTCGACGACGTTGTAGCCCGGGCCGCCCTGCCCGTTGCCGAGCGGGTCGCCGCCCTGGATGACGAAGCCCGGGACGATCCGGTGGAACGTCAGGCTGTCGTAGAAGCCCTTCTGCACCAGCGCGGCGAACGACGCCGCGGTCTTGGGCGCGCGCTTGACGTCGAGCGCGATCTCGATCGCCCCGCAGTTCGTCTCGAGCGTCACCGTGTAGTGCTTCGCGGGCGAGAGCGTCAGCGTGGGCTTCTTGAGGCTGCCCGGGCCCTTGGGCCGCGGAAGCGCGACCTTCGTGCAGCCGACGGCGTCCTTGGCCGGCTTGTACGGCTTCTTGGTCGTCGCCGTGGTCGTCGTGGTGGCGGTGGTCTTGCTGCCGAGGCCGCCCTTCTTGGAGGACGAGCCGCAGCCGGCGGCGACGACCGCGATGGCGGCCAGGAGCAGGACGATCGTGCGACGGTGCATGCCCATAGGCTTGCAGGCCGTGGATCGGCCCGCCTGCCTGCTGGTCAACCCTTCCGCCGGCGGTGGCAAGGCCGCGCGGCTTCTTCCCGACGTGGAAGCCGAGCTCGAGCGGCTCGGGATCGAGTTCCGCACCGCGAAGACGGCCTCGCTGGTCCACGCCCAGACGCTGGCCACCGAAGCCGCCGAGAAGGGTGAGGCGGTCATCACCCTCAGCGGCGACGGGCTCGTCGGGAGCATCGTCGGCGTGCTCGCCGACGCCGACGACGGACTGCTCGGCGTCCTCCCCGGCGGCCGCGGCAACGACTTCGCCCGCGTGCTCGGCATCCCGCTCGAGGCGCTCCCGGCGTGCGCGGTCCTCGTCGACGGCGAGGAGCGCGCCCTGGACATCGGCGACGTCGAGGGCCGGCCGTTCATCGGCATCGCCAGCCTCGGGTTCGACTCGGTGGCCAACGAGCTCGCCAACCTCGCGCCCGCGTGGCTGGGCCAGGGCGTCTACGCGTACGCCGCGCTGCGCGCGCTGGCCGGCTGGAAGCACGCGTCGTTCACCGTCGAGCCCGAGGGCGGCGAGCCGTTCGAGTTCCGCGGCTGGAGCGTCGGCGCGTGCAACTCGAAGGCCTACGGCGGCGGGATGTACGCCGCGCCCGATGCCGAGCTCGACGACGGGCTGCTCGACATCGTCTACTGCACCGAGACGTCGAAGCTCGCGTTCTTCAAGGTGCTCAGCCGCATCTTCAAGGGGACGCAGATGGAGCTGCCCCAGATGCACATGCTCCGGGCGCGAAGCGTTCGCGTCTCCGCCGACCGGCCGTTCACGGTCTACGCCGACGGGGACCCGATCGGCGAGCTGCCGGCGACGATCCGCGTGGTCCCGCGCGCGCTGAAGGTGCTGTGCCCGCGCGCGGCCTAGGCGTCCGCGGCGCTCTCGCCCGCGGGGTCGGCGCGCTCTCGCGGCTGACCGGCCGCGGCGGCACGAGCCTGCCCGGCAAGGCCCTGCTGCGAATGGCGCCCGACGCGATCGCCCGCATGGCCGGCCGCCTCGAGCACGGCAGCGTCGTGCTGTCGGCGACCAACGGCAAGACGACCACGGCGGCGATGATCGCGCGCATCCTCGAGCGCGGCGGCGCGCGACTCGTGCACAACCGGGCCGGGGCCAACATGGCCGGCGGCGTGGCCACGGCGCTGCTGGATGGCGACGGCGACACCGGGCTCTTCGAGGTCGACGAGTTCTGGCTCGACTCGATCGTCCCGCAGGTCCGGCCCAGGGCGCTGCTGCTCGCCAACCTCTTCCGCGACCAGCTCGACCGCTACGGCGAGCTCGAGACCATCGCCGACCGCTGGGCGGACGTGGTCGCACGTCATCGCGGCGCCCTCGTCCTCAATGCGGACGACCCGCTGGTCGCCGACCTCGGCCGCGACCGCGCCGACGTGACGTACTTCGGCGTCGAGGACCCCGGCATGGCGATGCCCGAGATGCAGCACGCCGCGGACTCCAAGCACTGCCGCCGCTGTGGCGCGCCGTACGCCTACGACGCGATCTACCTCGGCCACCTCGGCGTCTACCACTGCCCCAACGGCGACGCGACCCGGCCGGTGCCCACGGTGCGCGCGGCGCAGATCGAGCTGCAGGGCACGCGCGGCGCCCGCTTCACGCTCGCCACGCCGGCCGGCGAGCAGGCCGTCCAGCTCCCCCTCCCCGGCCTCTACAACGTCTACAACGCGCTCGCCGCCGCGGCGCTGTGCACGACGCTCGGCGTCGCGCTGCCCGAGATCGTGGCCGGCCTCGAGTCGGTCGAGCCCGCGTTCGGCCGCGCGGAGTCGGTCGCGCTGCCGGGCGGGCGCGAGCTGGCGATCCTGCTCGTCAAGAACCCGGCCGGCGCCAACGAGGTGCTGCGCACGCTGACCCTCGAGCCCGGGCAGCACGACGTTCTCGGCGTGCTCAACGACAAGACCGCCGACGGCCGCGACGTGTCCTGGGTCTGGGACGCGGACTTCGAGGTCCTGGCGCCGCGCGTCGCGCGGTTCACGTGCGCGGGAACGCGAGCCGAGGAGCTGGCGGTCCGCATGAAGTACGCGGGCGTGCCGGGCGAGCGCATCGTCGTGGTGCCGGAGCTCGACGCGGCGCTCGACGCGGCCGCCGCGGGCAGCGGGCGGCTCTACGCGCTGCCCACCTACACCGCGATGCTCGAGCTGCGCGACCTGCTGACGCGCCGCGGCGTGACGGAGGGCTCGTTTGCCTAGCGAGCTCGTCCTCTGGCACGACATCGAGTGCGGCTCCTACGCGGAGGACCTCGAGCTGTGGCGGATGCTCGCGGCCGAAGCTGGAGGGCCGATCCTCGACGTCGGGGCCGGCACCGGCCGCGTCGCGCTCGACCTCGCCGCCCGCGGCCACGAGGTCGTCGCGCTCGACACCGAGCCCGAGCTGCTCGCCGCGCTGCGCGAGCGGGCCGCCGACCTGCCCGTGGAGACCGTCGTCGGCGACGCGCGCAGCTTCGACCTCGGCCGGCGCTTCGCACTGATCCTCGCGCCGATGCAGACGGTCCAGCTGCTCGGCGGCCGCCACGACGAGTTCCTGGCCTGCGCCGCCCGGCATCTACGGCCGGGCGGCCACGTGGCGATCGCCCTCGCCGACCCTCCGGAATACGACGGCGAGGTCAAGCCGCTGCCCGACATGCGCGAGCGCGACGGCTGGCTGTGGGCCAGCCACCCGATTGCGGTGCGCAGCCGGCCTGGGGGCATGGTCATCGTCCGCGTTCGCGAGACCGTCGCCCCCGACGGGACCCGCACGGTCGCCGACGACGAGATCGTCCTGACGCGCACGACGGCCGCCGAGCTGGAGGCCGCGGGGAGCCGCGCCGGTCTCGAGCCCCTCCCTCGCCTCCTGGTTCCCGAGACCGGCGACTACGTCGGCTCCGAGGTGGTGGTCCTGCGTGCCTGACCGCACGCTGCGCGTCTGCGCGCTCTATCCGGACCTGATGAACATCTACGCCGACCGCGGCAACCTGCTGCTGCTCGAGCGCCGCTGCGCGTGGCGCGGGATCGGCTTCGAGCTTCACGGCGCCGGGCTTCGCGAGGGCATCGACCCCGACGCCCACGACCTCTTCTACATCGGCGGCGGGCAGGACCGCGACCAGGCGCTGTGCGCCGAGGACATGGTCGCGACGAAGCGCGACGCGCTGCACGCCGCGGCCGCGCGCGGAGCGGTCGTCCTCGGGGTCTGCGGCGGCTACCAGCTCCTCGGCCACAGCTACGAGCTCGGCGCCGACGAGCTTCCGGGCGTCGGGCTGGTCGACCTGCGAACCGTGCGCGAGGACGGCCCGCGGCTGATCGGCAACGTCGCCATCGAGATGCCGACCGAACAGGGCCTGCGGGTCCTGGCGGGCTTCGAGAACCACGGCGGCCGCACGTACCTCGGCGAGGGCGAGCAGCCGCTCGGCCGCGTCCTCGCCGGCCACGGGAACACCGGCGCGTCGGGTTTCGAGGGCGTGCGCCGCGGGACGGTCATCGGCACCTACCTGCACGGCCCGCTGCTCCCGAAGAACGCCTGGTTCGCCGACTGGCTCATCCGGACCGCCGTCGGGCTGAGCGAGCTCGCGCCGCTCGACGACGCGCTGGAGGACGCCGCTCACGCATCGGCACGGCGCGCCGCGGGGATCTAGGTAACAATTCCGCCCCTCGGCATGCCGGAGGCCGCCACCCTCGAGTTCCGCGGCGCGACCAAGCGCTACCCCGGAGCGGACCACGCGGCCGTCGACGGCCTGACCCTCACGGTCGAGGCGGGCGAGATCTGCGTCCTGCTCGGTCCGTCGGGATGCGGCAAGACCACCGCGATGCGGATGGTCAACCGCATGATCGAGATGACCGACGGCGACATCCTGCTCGACGGCCACAGCGTGCGCGAGCGCAACCCGGCCGACCTGCGCCGCGAGATCGGCTACGCGATCCAGCAGATCGGGCTGTTCCCCCACCAGACGGTCGAGGAGAACATCGGCGCGGTGCCGAAGCTGCTCGGGCGCGACCGGGCCTGGATCCGCAACCGCGCGGCCGAGCTGCTCGAGCTCGTGGGCCTCGACGCCTCGCTCGCCGCTCGCTATCCGACCCAGCTCTCCGGCGGCCAGCGCCAGCGCGTCGGCGTCGCCCGCGCGATCGCCGCCAACCCGCCGCTGCTGCTGATGGACGAGCCGTTCGGGGCCGTCGACCCGATCAACCGCGGCCGGCTGCAGACCGAGTTCCTGCGCCTCCAGGAGGAGATCCGCAAGACCGTCGTGTTCGTCACCCACGACATCGGCGAGGCGATCACGATGGGCGACCGGATCGCGATCATGCGCGAGGGCGGCCATCTCGTGCAGTACGGCACGCCGGCCGAGATCCTCGGTGCGCCCGCCGACGACTTCGTGCGCGAGTTCATCGGCGACCGCGCGCTGCACATCCAGTCCGGCGAGGACGGGGCGCTGCGCGTCGTCGACGCCAAGGGCCGACCGCTGGGCACGATCTCGCAGGACGCCGTGCGGAGGGCGCTGCCGTGATCGGCAGCGTGATCATTCATCACCGCTCACCGACCTGCGAGAGCCGCAACGGCCTGTGCCCGAGCTGGATCTGGCACCACATCGGGGACTACATGTCGCCGCTCTGGCGCCATGTGGAGCTCACGGTGGTGGCCGTGGTCGTGGGCTTCGTCATCGCCTTCGGGCTGGCGCTGGTCGCCCACCGCCGCCGCTGGCTCATCACGCCGATCACCGGCGTCACCGGCGTGCTGTTCACGATCCCGTCGCTCGCGCTGTTCGCCGTGCTCGTGACGTCGCCGCTGGGCTTCGGCTTCGTCAGCGGCGTGATCCCGCTGATCCTCTACACGCTGCAGATCATCTTCCGCAACGTCGTCACGGGGCTGGCCGGCGTGCCCGAGGAGACGCGCGACGCCGCGCGCGGCATGGGCATGACCGACCGCCAGCTGCTGTGGCGCGTCGAGGTCCCGCTCGCGCTGCCCGAGATCGTCGCCGGCGTGCGGATCGCCACGGTGACGACCGTCGCGCTGGCCACGCTGGCGTTCTTCGCCGGCGCCGGCGGCCTCGGCGACAAGATCAACACCGACATCGACTTCAAGTCCAACATCGCGGTCGCCGGCGCGCTGGCCGTGCTGCTTGCGATCGCGCTCGACCTCCTGCTCCTGGGCATGGAGCGCACGCTGGCGCCGTGGCGGCGGGCCCGCGCGACATGATCGCCACGTTCCTGCCGATCGGCGACGCGATCAAGTTCATCTTCCACTCGCGGCAGTCCGTGGGAGGCGGTGCCAAGATCGGCGGCAGCGAGCTGTGGCCGCTGCTCGGCAAGCACCTCGAGGTCACCGGCGAGGCGCTCGGCGTCGCGTGCGCGATCGCGATCCCCATCGCGCTGTGGCTCGGGCACCGGCGCCGCGGCGCGGTCGTGGCGTCGATCGTGGCGAACGGCGGCCGCGCGATCCCGTCGTTCGCCGTCGTCACGTTCACGTCGAGCTACGCGCTCTTCGGCCTCAGCACGCGCAACCTCGTGTTCGCGATGGTGATCCTCGCGATCCCGCCGATCTTCACCAACACGTACGTGGGGATCCGCCAGGTCGACCCCGAGGTCGTCGACGCCGCCAGCGGCATCGGCATGACCGGCCCGCAGGTCGTGCGCAGCGTCGAGCTCCCGCTCGCGCTGCCGCTCGTCTTCGGCGGGATCCGCACGTCGGCCATCAACGTCGTCGCCACCGCCACGCTCGGTCCGCTCGTCGGCGTCGTGACGCTCGGCGACCCGATCATCAACGCGAACGTCTACGGCGACTCCGGTCGCCTGGGCGGGGCGATCCTCGTCGCCGCGCTCGCCCTGGCGTTCGAAGCGTTCTTCGCGGGCCTTCAGCGGGCAGTTACGCCCAAGGGCCTCAAGCGTCCACCCACCACCAGGAGGAAGTTCCCAATGCATCGCCGATCCCTGGCGACCGCGCTTGTCGCGCTCGCCGCCGTCCTCGTGCTCGCCGCGTGCGGCTCGTCGAACAACAAGAGCTCGAGCAGCTCTTCCTCGTCGTCCTCGAACAACGGGGCGCTCATCCCGACGATCAAGGGCGCGTCGTCGACGCCCACGATCACCGTCGGCTCCAAGAACTTCACCGAGGAGTTCATCCTCGGCAACATCTACGCGCAGGCGCTGAAGGCGGCCGGCTACAAGACCAAGACCCAGCTGAACCTGGGCTCCGAGCAGGTCGCCTACAAGGCGCTGAAGGCCGGCAAGATCGACGCCTATCCCGAGTACACCGGCACGATGCTCACGTCGTTCTACGGCGTGAAGCCGGCGGCGGTGCCCAAGGACAGCAACGCGGCCTTCCTGCAGGCCAAGGCCGACGCCGCGAAGGACCACGTCGTCGCGGTACGGCCGACGCCGTTCACCGACTCCAACGGCTTCGCGATGACGCAGGCCGAGGCGAACAAGCTCGGCGTCAAGAACCTGTCCGATCTCAAGTCCAAGGCGCCGACGCTGACGCTCTCGGGCCCGCCGGAGTGCCGTCAGCGCCCCGACTGCAAGCTCGGCCTCGAGAAGGTCTACGGCCTGCACTTCAAGACGTTCATCCCGGTGGACCTGGCCAAGCGCCACGAGGTGCTCACCAACGGCCAGGCCGATGTCTCGCTGGTCTTCACGACCGACGGTCAGATCAAGGCCGACAAGCTCCAGCTGCTCGGCGACGACAAGCACCTGTTCCCGCCCTACAACGTGAGCTTCCTGATCCGCAAGTCGGTCCTGAAGGCCCACCCGGGCATGGAGAACATCATCCAGCACGTCGACCAGGGCCTCACGACCCCGGTCATGCAGGAGCTCAACTCACGCGTCGACCTCGACAAGCAGAAGCCCGCCGACGTCGCACGCGAGTACCTGAAGGAGGACGGCTACATCAAGTAGGGCCGGGCCCTACCGGCCTGAGGAGCCGAAGCCGCCCTCGCCGCGTTGCGACTCGGTGAGGGCGGCGACCTCCTCGACCGGGGGCGTCTCGACCCGCACGAGGACGAGCTGGGCGATGCGGTCACCGGCGTCGGCGTGGAAGGCCTCGCTGCGGTCGGTGTTGAGCAGCAGGACCCTGACCTCGCCGCGGTAGCCCGCGTCGATGAGCCCCGGCGCGTTGACCAGCGCGATGCCGTGCTTCGCTGCCGTTCCGGAGCGCGGCAGGATGAGCGCGGCGTGGCGGTCGAGACCTCGATCGCGATGCCGGTGCGGACCATCGCCCGCTCGCCCGGCTCGAGGTCGACGGCCTCCAGCGCGTAGAGGTCGTAGCCGGCGTCGCCCGCGTGGGCGTGCGTCGGCAGCTTGGCGGCCGGGTCGAGTCGCTGGACGCTGAGCCTCACGGACGGGCGCCGTTGGTGGAGAACTGCTCGAAGCGCCGCGCCGCGCCTGCCGGGACGAGCGCCTTAACGCGCACGCCCTCCGGCGTGTCGGTGCGCTCCATCTCGCCCGCGAGGTCGTGCAGCTCGGCGAGCCGCGCTCCCTCGGCGTAGGGCAGCAGCAGCTCCATCGGCCGCATGAGCGCCTTGAACGCCTCCTCGATCCGGTCTCCGAGCGCGTCGAGCCCCTCCCCCGTGAGCGCCGAGACCGGCAGCCCGTCGCGGTGGCGATGGGCGAGCTCGGCCCGGCCCTCGGCGTCGACCGCGTCGATCTTGTTGAGCACGAGGATCCGCGGCTGCTCCCCCGCGCCGATCTCCTCAAGGACCTCGTCCACGGCGCTCATCATCTCCATCCGCTCGTCCTCGGGCGCCGATGCGTCGACGACATGCAGGATCAGGTCGGCGAGCCGCGTCTCCTCGAGCGTCGCGCCGAACGCGTCGACGAGCTGATGCGGCAGCTTTCGGATGAAGCCGACGGTGTCGGTCAGCAGGTACTGGCGGCCGTGGAAGCGCGCGAGGCGAGTCGTCGGATCGAGCGTGTGGAAGAGGCGGTCGCGGACGCCGACCTCCGCCCCCGTGAGCTTGTTGAGCAGCGTCGACTTGCCGGCGTTCGTGTACCCGGCGAGCGCGACCTGCGGCAGGTGCGCGCGTTCGCGCTCGGCACGCTGCGTCGCCCGCGAGCCCTTGACCTGCACGAGCCGCCGGCGCAGCGCGGCGATGCGGTCGCGCGCCAGGCGGCGGTCGGTCTCGATCTGCGACTCGCCCGGGCCACGGGTGGCGAAGCCGCCGCTCGTCACGCCACCGAGGCGCTCGAGGTGGGTCCACAGCCCGCGCATGCGCGCGAGGTTGTACTCGAGCTGCGCGAGCTCGACCTGGAGCTTGCCTTCGGAGCTGTGCGCGTGCTCGGCGAAGATGTCGAGGATCGTCGCGGTGCGGTCCACGACCGGCGTCGGGTCCAGCGCCTTCTCGAGGTTGCGCTCCTGGCGCGGGGTGAGCTCGTCGTCGCACGCGACCACGTTCGCGTCGAGGTGCTTGACCAGCTCCTTGAGCTCCTCGACCTTGCCCGGGCCGAGATAGCTGTTCGGATGCGGCGCCTCGCGGTGCTGGATGAGCTTGCCGACGACGGCGACGCCCGCCGTTCGCAGCAGCTCCTCGAGCTCGGCGAGGTCGTCGCCCTCCGGCATGGCGCCGATGACGATGGCTCGCTGTGCTGCTCTCGGTTGCTGCTGTTGCACCCGCAGCGAGTCTAGACCGGCTCCGTGAGGACCTGGACGACCGAGTCGGCCACGCAGACCGGCTTGTCGGACCCCTCGGCCTCCACCGTGAAGCGCTGGATGATGCGCAGCCAGCCGCCGTCGCGCGGCGAGATGTCGACGATCTCCATCGTCGCCCGCAGCCGCGAACCGGCCGGGACCGGCGCCGGAAAGCGCACGCGCTCGTAGCCCATGTTCACGCCCATGGTGGCGCCTTGGGTCACCGGAACGAGCTCGTCGCGCCAGCCGTCGATCATCGCCAGCGTCAGGTTCCCGTGGGCGATCGTCGTGCCGTACGGGCTCTCGCGCCGTGCCCGCTCGACGTCGGTGTGGATCCACTGGCGGTCGCCCGAGAGCTGGGCGAACGCGTCGATGTCCGCCTGGGTGACCTCGCGCCAGGCGGTCGGGCCGAGCGTCGTGCCTGACTCGAGCATGGCGCGACGTTATCTGGCCACGACGCGCAGCGCGGAAGCCTTGAACACCGCGGCGACCTCGCGGCCGGGCGCGAGGCCCAGCGCGGCGACGGCCTCCGGCGTGACCTCGGCGACGAGCGGCTGGGCGGCGTCGAGCCCGACGCGCACCCGGCTGCCGACCGCGGTGACGCTCGCGACCCGGGCCGGGAGGCGGTTGCGCGCCGACCCGGTGGCGGCGGCCGCGGGGGCGTCGAGCGTCACGTCCCACGGATGCAGCGTGATCGCCACGGGGCCCGACGCGGGCTCGGCGACGGTCACCTCGCCGCCACCGTCGATGTGGATCGTCGTCCCGTCCGCGGTGCCGGTGAGGACCACGGCGCCGGTGAAGTCCGCCACGAAAGCCGACGCGGGCCGCGCCGCGAGCTCTCCCGCCGTGCCGCGCTGGACGATCATGCCGCCGGCGAGCACGGCCACCTCGTCGGCCAGCTGCGCGGCCTCGGCGAAGTCGTGGGTGACGAGCACCGCGGGCACGTCCGCGTCGCGCAGCGTCGCCGCCAGCAGCGCGGCGGCGTGCGTGCGCGTGCGCGCGTCGAGCGAGGCGAGCGGCTCGTCGAGCAGCAGCACGTCGGGGTCGCGCGCGAGCGCCCGTGCGAGAGCGACGCGCTGGCGCTCGCCGCCCGACAGCTCGGCGGGCGGCGCGTCGGCCCGGTCGCCGACGCCCAGCCGTTCCAGCAGCTCCACGGCACGCTCGCGGCGGTGCGCCTTCGGCACATCGATCAGCGGGTAGGCGACGTTGCGCCAGGCGCTCATGTGGTCGAAGAGCGCGTGGTCCTGAAAGACCATTCCGACGCGGCGCCGGTCGGGCGCCAGATCGATGCCGCGCCGCGTATCGAGCCAGACGGCCTCACCGCATGCGACCGAGCCCTCCCGCGGGCGGGCGAGTCCGGCAATCGCCCGCAACACGCTCGTCTTGCCCGCGCCCGACGGGCCGGCGAGCGCGAGACAGCGCCCGCGCTCGACGGCCAGGTCGGCGTCGACCGCGATCGGCCCCGCGCCCCGCAGCTCAGCGCGCAGCACGGCGCTCCCCCACGAGCCGCACGGTGACGAGCAGCGCTGCCGCCGCGGCCACGAGCACCGCCGACAGCGCCAGCGCGCCGTCGATGTCGGTCCCGAAGCGGTCGTAGATCGCCAGCGACGCGGTCCGCGTGACCCCGCGCAGCGACCCGGCGAACATCAGCGTGGCACCGAACTCGCCGAGCGCCCGCGCCAGCGCGAGCGCGGCGCCGGTGACCAGGCCGCCGCGCGCGGCGGGAACCGCGACCCGCAGGAACGTCCGCGCAGGGCCGGCGCCGAGCGTGCGCGACGCCTCGAGCGGGCCCGGGTCGAGTGAGGCGAACGCGGCCTGGGCCTGGCGCAGGTGGAACGGCGCCGCGACGAAGACCAGCGCGACGACGACCGCCGCGGTGTGGAGCGGCAGGACGATGCCCGCGTCCTCGAGCCCGCCTCCCACGAGCCCGTCCGGCCCGAACGCGACGAGCAGCGCCAGGCCCGCCACGGCCGGCGGGAGCACGAGCGGCAGCTCCACGAGCGTGATCACCAGCGTGCGGCCCGGGAAGCGGCGCGTGGCCAGCAGCCACGCCGCCGGGGTCCCCACCAGCACCACGATCGCGACGGCGATCGCCGCGGTCTCGAGGCTCAGCCGCAGCGCATCGCGCGCGGAGGCGTCGCCGAGCGCCGAGACGAGCCGTCCGGGCGAGCTGTGGGTGAAGATCGCGACGACCGGGAGCGCGAGGAACGCGACCGCGACGGCCGTGGCCGCCGCGACGGCGTACGGGAACAGCCGCTCGGTCACCCCGGAGGCGGCCCGAAGCCCGCCTTGCGCAGCGAGCCCGCGCAGTTGCCGTGGAGCACGCTCGCCACGAACGCCCGCGCCTTGGCGCTGTCGTGGACGATCGAGATCCCATAGACGACTGTCGGCTGGAGCTTGGCCGGCAGCGCGATCGACTTGAGCTTGCGGCTCGCGACGACGTCGCTGGCGTAGACGAACCCCGCGTCGGCGGCGCCCGTGACGAGCTTGCCGACGATGCTCTTGACGTCCGGCTCCTCGCTGCGGATCGCGCCCTCGATCGCCCGGCGCCGCGCCGCGGGCAGGCGCGCGAGGACCTGGCGCGTGTAGTCGCCGACCGGCACCGACGCGGCCCCGACCACGAGCTTCGCGTCGGCGAGCTGATCGATCGACCCGATCCGGCTGTCCAGCGGGACGGCCAGCACCAGGCGATTGGTCGCGAACGGGACCGGCTTGCCGGCCTTGCCCGCGGCGGCGAGCGCCTGCGGCAGCTTCATGTTCGCGGCCGCAAAGACGTCGATGCCGACGCCCTGCCGGATCTGCGCGGCGAGGTCGTCGGAGCCGCCGAACTCGAGCCGGGCGTCGCCGCCGCACTCGGTGAACGCGCCGGTCAGTGACGACGCGGCCGCGATGGTCAGCGCCGACGTGCCGCCGCTCCCGCATCCGGCGAGGAGGGCCAAGCCCGCCAGGGCCGCCAGCGCTCTCAACCGCCCGCCTCCACCATCACGCTCGTCGCCTTCACGGCGGCAACGGCCGTCACGCCGGGCGCCAGGCCGAGCTCCTCGACGGAGTCGCGCGTGATCGCCGCCGTGATCAGATGCGGGCCGGCCTCGATCTCGACGAGCGCCATCACCCCGTCGACCTCGACCGACCGCACGACCCCGCTGAAGCGGTTGCGGGCCGAGAGCGCGTGGCCCGTGCGATGGCGATCCTGCCCGCGCCGCAGCCTGCGGATCTCCGTCGCCGCCACACGCCGCCGGTTGCGCTCGTCACGGGTCGTGCGCAGGCGGCCGGCGCGATCCCAGCGGCGCAGCGTGTCGACGCTCACGCCGAGAGCTCGGGCCGCCTCGCCCATCGACAGGTCGTCCATGCCCGCGAGTCTTGCACAGGCAATGCCTAGGCAGCAGCGCGGCTAGGCTCACCGCGTGGACCTCGGCGCGCGGACGCTCGAGCTGGTCGACATCGCGTCCGAGTCGCGCGACGAGGCCGCGCTGGCCGCACACGTCCTCGCGCAGATCCCGGGTGCGCGCGAGGCCGGCGATCACTGCATCCTTGCCGGGGCAACCGAGCGGGGCTCCCGGCCGTTCGTCGTCCTCGCCGGGCATCTCGACACTGTGCCGGCCCAGGACAACCGACCAGGCCGGCGCGACGACGACGCCGTCCACGGCCTCGGCGCGAGCGACATGAAGGCCGGCCTCGCGGTGATGATCGAGCTCGCCTGCGCCGACGCCGCCGCCCGCACGGTCGATCTCGGCTTCGTCTTCTTCCCGCGCGAGGAGCTGCCGAGCGTGGAGTCCGCGCTCACGCCGCTGCTCGAGCGCGAGCCTGGGTTGCGCAGCGCCGACCTCGCGATCGTCATGGAGCCCACCGACAACGCGATCCAGGCCGGCTGCCTGGGGAACATCAACGCGCGCTGGATGTTCACGGGCGTCGCCGGGCACTCGGCCCGGCCGTGGCTCGCCGACAACGCGATCCACCGCGCGGGCCGCGCGATCGCCGCGCTCGCCGACATCCCCGTGACCGAGCACGACTACGGCGGCCTGGTGTTCCGCGAGGCCGTCTCCGTCACGCGGGTCGGCGGCGGGATCGCCGGCAACGTGATTCCCGACAGCGCCGAGGCGCAGGTCAACTACCGCTACGCCCCGGGTCGCTCGCCCGAGGACGCCGAGGCGCAGCTGCGCGAGTGGTGCGAGCCGCACGGGACGCCCGAGATCACCGGCCACGCGCCGTCGGGCCGCGTGCCGGAGGGCAACGAGCTGGTCGAGCGCCTGCGGGCGACCGGCGATCTGGCGCTCGAGCCCAAGCAGGCCTGGACGCCGGTCGCCGAGTTCGCGCTCGCGGGCGTCGACGCGGTGAACTTCGGACCGGGCGACCCCGCGTTCGCCCACCGCCGCGACGAGCGGGTGACCGTGGCTGCGCTCGAGCGGTCATACGCGCTGCTGGAGCGCTTCGCGTGCGGCTGAGCCCGGTCCTGGCGGCGATGGGCACCTATCCGTTCGTGCGCCTGGGCGAGGCCCGGCGCGCCGCCGAGGCGCGCGGTGTCGACGTCATCGACTTCGGGATCGGCGAGCCCCGCGAGGAGACGCCCGCCTTCATCCGGCGCGCGCTGGCCGAGGCCGTCGAGCTCGAGCCGATCTCGTCCTATCCGTCGGCCGAGGGCCTGCCCGAGGTCCGTGCCGCGATCGCCGCCTGGACGCAACGGCGGTTCGGTGCCTCGCTGGACCCGGATACCGAGGTGGTGCCCACGCTCGGCTCCAAGGAGCTGGTGTTCGGCCTCGCCCAGGTCGTCGGCGGCCCCGGGGCGAGGATCGGCATCCCGACCCCCGGCTACCCGGTCCCGGTGCGCGGCGCGGCGTTCGCCGGCGCGGAGGCCGTCGACATTCCGCTGCGCGGCCCCGACTGGCTGCCGGACCTCGACGCGCTTCCCGAGCGGCTCGACCTGCTGTGGCTGAACTACCCCAACAACCCGACCGGCGCCCGCGCGCCGCTGGAGTTCCTCGAGCGCGCGCAGCAGCGCGCGCTGGCCGAGGGCTTCGTGCTGGCCTGCGACGAGGCCTACTCCGAGCTGTGGTTCGAGGGCGAGCCGCCGCACTCGGCCCTCGAGCTCGCCGACCGGCGCAACCTGCTCGTCGTCAACACCCTGTCGAAGCGCTCCTCGATGCCGGGCTACCGCGCCGGGTTCGCCGCCGGCGATCCCGAGCTGATCGCCGCGCTCAAGCGCTACCGCCCGAACGCCGGCGTCACGCCACCCGCGTTCGTCCAGCGCGCCGCGGCCGCGGCGTGGGGCGACGAGACCCACGTCGAGGAGGTGCGCGAGCGCTACCGGGCCAAGCGCGACGCACTGCTGCCCGCGCTGCTGTCGCTCGGCCTCGAGCCGGCGGGCGGCGACGCGACGTTCTTCCTGTGGCTGAGAACGCCGCAGCCCGACGACGAGGCGTTCACCGGGCGGCTGCTCGACGAGCACGGCCTCGTCTTCGCCCCTGGCTCGTACCTCGGCGCTCCCGGGCACGTGCGGGTGGCGTGCGTGCCGCC